>Ga0209922_100186_pt1 | contig 156451 bp, 122 predicted proteins | sample ThiBiot_500_biof_FD_183946 | JGI IMG/M metagenome (GOLD analysis project Ga0209922, IMG submission 183946) | Wastewater bioreactor microbial communities from Cape Town, South Africa - Thiocy_expt_500_biof (SPAdes) | ecosystem: Engineered > Bioreactor > Thiocyanate-remediating >... | reverse complement strand
ATTACCTGGCGGCGCTTGATAACTTCCTGAATTTTGTACTGGCGGCGCGGGCGATAGGTGCGCTCGGGAACTTCCTCGAGGACGTCGTCGCCACCGACGGATTCGACCTGATCCTCCTCGGCATCCTCCTCGCCGTCGTCGTGATCGTCGCCATCGTCGGATTGGTCATCGGCGGCATGATGCTCCGCCTCGCCATCCTCGTCGTGCTCGGCTGCGTCATGATGGTCATCGTCGTGATCGGCGTCGTCGGAAGCCGCAATCGGGGCTTCCTGTTCCGCAGCCGTCACGGCAGCAGGAATGCTGTCCTCGATCTGCTGCGGCTCGTCGCCGGCCGGCGTCTCATGGCCATGATCCTGCTCGTCATGATCATGATGATCATGTTCGGCCGCCTCGTGAGCATGATCGTCCGAGTCATGCGCGACCGGGGTGTGTTCGTCGGTATGATCGTGGGCAAAATCCGCGTCGTGATCGCCGGCGGCGGGCTGCTCGTTCTGCGCGGCCTCGCTCGCCGCATCCTGGACGATTTCGCTCTGAACGCGCTCGCCATTGTTGCGGCGGCGCGAGCTGCGATGGCGCGAGCGACGGCGGCTCGAGCGGTTCTCGGATTCTTCCTCGGCCTCGCGGTGGGCGCGCTCCTCGGCTTCGATCAGCGCCTGACGGTCCGCAACCGGGATCTGGTAGTAATCCGGATGGATTTCGCTGAACGCCAGGAAGCCGTGCCGGTTGCCGCCATATTCGATGAAGGCGGCCTGCAGCGAAGGTTCGACGCGCGTGACCTTGGCGAGGTAGATGTTGCCGCGCAGTTGCTTGCGCTGGGCGGACTCGAAATCAAATTCTTCGACGCGATTGCCGCGAACCACAACGACCCGGGTCTCTTCCGGGTGGGTGGAGTCGATCAACATTTTGTTGGGCATTTGGGAACTCTTGGCGGCGGACGGGTCGCAAGGCGGCCTGCGCGCAAGGCGCGGCCGGAGGCTGCAACGGTCCACCTGATTCGGGGGTGAGGGGAAGGCCGAAACGCCGTCCGATGTGCCGTGCCGATTCCAACCGCAGCGACACGCGGCGCGCATCAAGTCCGCTTCGCATGGTCGGCAGGGTTACAGGAGCCGAAAGGGCTCTCGTCGGAATCACAGTCTGGCGCATCAAGCGTCGGCCCGTTGATTGTGTGGCGGTCGATGCCGCCGCGTCAGTATCCGGCAGAGCCGGAAAAAGGTGTTTCTCGCTGGTAAACCAGCATTGTTGTGCCGATGGATTCGACCCGGCGCGAAACACGCGCCACCATCGCTGGGTGTCTGCCTTGCGGCGACGATTGCCGGCTGTGAATTGCCGCCCGGGCCTGAAACGTATTCCTCCATGCCAGCCGCGCACAGCACTGGTTGGGGAGGGACCGTCGATACGCCAGACCCCCAGGAGAAAGGAGGAAGAGCGCTGCACCGAGAGGCTGAACACGACACAACCGGAAGTTTAGCCATCAGCATTGAAAACATACGTGTATCGTTGAGCCGGCGCAAGGGAAGCGTCACGCGCCTGCAACACTGCATTTGAATTCGCCCAAGACCGGTAAGCTCAGGTTAACCGTGGAGTTCTATTGGGTTAAGAGGGCGGTGCGGAGGTTCGGATTCGTTGAAAAACCGAGCAAAAATCTGGTTTCTGACGCTTTCGGCCCTGATCGGCGGAAGCATGGCCCTCGCTTTGGGGGGCTCGGCCGCCTTCGCCGTCGAAACTGCTGCACCACGTCCTGTGGTTGCAGAAAGCATTCCAGTCGCCTCTGGCGCGCGGATGGCCGGAGACGAACGCCAGACCCGATTCATTCTCGATCTGGACCGGAAGGTGGATGCTCGCGCTTTCGTGCTGGCCAATCCGTACCGTGTGGTGATCGATCTTCCGCAAATCGCATTCAATCTGCCGGAGGGCGCAGGCAAAAGCGGACGCGGGCTGATCCGCTCCTATCGCTTTGGCATGGTGATGCCCGGCGCGTCCCGTCTGGTCTTTGATCTCGCCGGACCGGCGAAGATCGAACAGTCCCAGGTGCTGGAGCCGGAGAACGGTCAGCCTTCGCGCCTGATTGTCGAGCTTGCCGCGGTCGATAAGGCGGCGTTCCAGGCGACGCCGCCGAGCACGCCGGCGCCAACGCAGCCGGCACCGTCGCAGCCGGCCGCGCAAGACATGCAGTTGCGGTCGACCGTCGTTGCCGATGCCGATCCGGAAAGCACCGGCTCCACGGCGGCCAAACCGGATGCCCGCCAGGTGATCGTGATCGATCCCGGTCACGGTGGCATCGATAACGGCACGGCGGCGCCGAGCGGCGAGAACGAAAAGACCATCGTACTGGATTTCGCCAAGGCGCTGCGCGATCAGATCGAGAAGTCCGGCAAATACCGCGTGGTGATGACGCGGGACGACGATACCTTCGTACCGCTCGGCGAGCGCGTGCGGATCGGACGCAATCATGCCGCGGCCCTGTTCGTGTCGATCCATGCCGATGCCTTGCCCAAGAGGGAAGGCGATGCGCAGGGCGCCACGGTCTACACGCTCTCCGACAAGGCCTCGGATGCCGAGGCTGAAAAACTTGCGGAGCTGGAAAACAAGGCCGACGCCATTGCCGGTCTTGATCTGACAGAAGAGCCAGCCGAGGTCGCCGATATCCTGATCGACCTGACCCAGCGGGAAACCCGTGCGTTTTCAAACCGTTTCGCCAAGACTTTGGTCGCCGAAATGAAGCGCGTGGCCCGCATGCACAAGCATCCGCTCAAATCGGCCGGGTTCCGTGTGCTCAAGGCGCACGATGTTCCCTCGGTCCTGATCGAGCTCGGTTACGTGTCGAACAAGGGCGATCTGCAGCACCTTGTGTCCGAGAGCTGGCGCTCGCGAACCGTCGGATCGGTGGCTCAGGCCATCGATGTCTTTTTCGGCAAGCGGGTGGTATCGGCCGGCGCGTCGCGCTGATCCGGATCGGAATGGATGCGACAGCCCTAGTTTGGCCACAGCAACGGCTTTATAAAATCCGGCTGACGGGAGCCGGGCGCGCGCAACCGCGACCAAAATGCTATGATTCCCGCTCGGGGAGAATCCGATCAGGAGCGGCCCGCCGCGACAACGGCGATGGCTTTGCATGATTGGCCTTACGAGCCTGACTGATCGAAGGCGCCGGCGGACGGCAGATAACGAGACGGATGACGAATGCGGTTGCTCTTGCGCTTTATGGGGTTCCTTTTTGCGGCCGGAACCATCGTGTTTCTCGTCGGTGTCGCCGCCGTTGCCGGATTGATCTGGCATTATTCCAAGGATCTGCCTGACTATTCGCAGCTCCAGGATTACGAGCCGCCGGTGATGACGCGCGTCCACGCCTCGGACGGCTCGCTGCTGGGTGAATATTCCAAGGAGCGCCGGCTCTATCTGCCGATCCAGGCAATCCCGAAATCGGTGATCAACGCTTTCCTCGCCGCCGAGGACAAGAATTTCTACGAGCACGGCGGCATCGATTTCACCGGCATGGCACGCGCCGCGATTTTGTATGCGCAGAATTACGGCTCCAACCGCCGCCCGCAGGGCGCGTCCACCATCACTCAGCAGGTGGCGAAGAACTTCCTTCTGACCAACGAGGTGTCGTTCACCCGCAAGATCAAGGAAGCACTGCTGGCGATGCGCATCGAGCGCACCTACAGCAAGGAAAAGATCCTCGAGCTGTATCTGAACGAGATCTATCTTGGCCTTGGCGCTTACGGCATTGCCGCGGCCTCGCTGGTCTATTTCGACAAGTCGGTGAACGAACTCACCCTGGCGGAAGCGGCCTATCTCGCCGCGCTGCCGAAGGCTCCGGCGGCGCTGCACCCGGTGCGCAACCGCGATCGCGCCATCGAGCGCCGTAATTACGTGATCGACCGCCTTGCCGAGAACGGCTGGATCAAGCAGGCGGATGCGGCCGCGGCGCGCAAGGAACCGCTCGCCGTCACCAGCCGCAGCAACGCCGCGCACATCTTTGCCGGCGAGTATTTCGCCGAGGAGGTCCGCCGCGACGTGTTCGAGCGTTACGGTGAAAAGAAGCTCTATGAAGGCGGGCTGTCGGTCCGCACCTCGCTCGATCCGAAGCTGCAGGTCATGGCACGCCGCGCGATGGTCACGGGCCTGGTGAATTACGATGAGGCGCAGGGCTGGCGCGGTCCGGTCAACAAGATCGATCTTGCCGGCGATTGGGGCGTCAAGCTCGCCGATATCAAGTCGTTGTCGGATATTTCGCCCTGGCGCATGGCGGTGGTGCTGGAGACCAGCGACCAGTCGGCCCGGATCGGCTTCCAGCCGCCGCGCGAACTTGGCGGCGCGGTCTCCAAGACCCGCGAAACCGGCCTGATCACGCTTGACGGCGTGCGCTGGGCGAAGGCGGCATCGGGGCCGACGCGCTTCAAGGCACCGACGCATGTCTCGCAGGTGCTGTCGCCGGGCGATGTCGTCTATGTGGATCCGCTGCTCGCCAAGGACGGCAAGGTCGTCGACGGCCAGTATCGCTTGCGGCAGATCCCGGAAGTCTCCGGCGGCCTGGTGGTGATGGACCCTAACACCGGCCGCGTGCTGGCGATGGCCGGCGGCTTCTCGTTCGACCAGAGCCAGTTCAACCGCGCGACGCAGGCCTACCGCCAGCCCGGTTCTTCGTTCAAGCCGATCGTCTATTCGACCGCGCTCGACAATGGCTACACGCCGGCCAGCATCGTGGTGGACGCGCCGATCGAGATCGATCAGGGCTCCGGCAATGTCTGGCGTCCGGAAAACTATTCGACCGGCAAGTATTATGGCCCGCAGACCTTGCGCTTCGGTCTTGAGAAGTCGGTCAACAACATGACCGTGCGTCTGGCGCAGGATATCGGCATGCCGATTATCGGCGAATACGCCAAGCGCTTCGGTGTCTACGACGAACTGCCGAACTATTTGTCCTACGCGCTCGGCGCCGGCGAGACGACGGTGATGCGCATGGTCACCGCCTATTCGATGATCGCCAATGGCGGCAAGCGCGTGAAGCCGACGCTGATCGATCGCATTCAGGATCGTTACGGTCACACCATCTTCAAGCACGACCAGCGCGAATGTCGCGGCTGCGATGCGCCGGACGGCTGGCACAATCAGCCCGAGCCGACGCTGATCGACCGCCGCGAGCAGGTGCTCGATCCGATGACGGCCTATCAGATCACCTCGATGATGGAGGGCGTGGTCCAGCGCGGTACCGCGACCGTCGTGCGCGAGGTCGGCAAGCCGATCGCCGGCAAGACCGGCACCACCAACGACGAGAAGGATGCGTGGTTCATCGGTTTCTCGCCGGACATCGTGGTGGGTCTCTATATCGGCTACGACAAGCCGAGGCCCCTCGGCCGTGGCGGCACCGGCGGTCATCTCGCCGCACCGGTCGCCAAGGATTTCCTCAAGGTGGCGCTGGCCGACAAGCCCGCGGTGCCGTTCCGTGTGCCTGCCGGCATCAAGCTGATCCGCATCGATCTCAAGAGCGGCATGCGGGCGGGGCCGGGCGACAGCGGACGCACGATCCTCGAGGCTTTCAAGCCGGGCACCGCGCCGCCGGACAATTATTCGGCGATCGGTATGGCCGATGCGGATGGTCGCTCGCTAATCGTCTCGCCTGATGCGGACCGCGCCGTGATTCGTTCCGGCACCGGCGGTCTCTACTGATCCGGCATTGCGCTGATGCGCCTCTCAAGCTAAGTCCTGCGGCTATCAGATCGCCGCAGGCGGTCTTCGCAGTTTCCCGGAAGTCCTATGCGCCCTGAAATCGAACGCCTTGTCGAAGAGATCAAGCAGTCAGTCGGGCTGCTGAGGAGGCATCTTTGACGTCGATGCCTCAACCGCGCGTCTTGCCGAGCTGAACGCGCTCGCCGAGGACCCCGATCTGTGGAACGATCCGCAGAAAGCTCAGAAGCTGATGCAGGAGCGCACCTCGCTCGAAAACCAGCTCACTGGCATCGGCAAGATCGAGCGCGAGCTTGAAGACCAGACCGGGCTGATCGAGCTTGGCGAAGCCGAGAATGACGACTCTGTCATTACCGAGGCCGAGAACGCGCTCAAGGCTCTGAAAAAGGAAGTCGCCAAGCAGGAGCTCGAAGCGCTGCTCTCCGGCGAGGCCGACAAGTTCGACACCTATCTTGAAGTTCATGCCGGCGCCGGCGGCACCGAGAGCCAGGACTGGGCCTCGATGCTGCTGCGGATGTATGTGCGCTGGGCGGAAACCCACGGCTTCAAGGTCGAGTATCTGGAAGAGACGCAGGGCGAAGAAGCCGGAATCAAGTCGGCGACGCTTCAGATCAGCGGTCATAACGCCTATGGCTGGCTGAAGACCGAAGCCGGCGTGCACCGCCTGGTTCGCATCTCGCCGTTCGACTCCAACGCGCGGCGGCACACCTCGTTTTCCAGCGTTCAGATTTTTCCGGTCGTCGACAACAGCATCAAGATCGATATCAATGAATCGGATGTGCGCGTCGATACGATGCGCTCGGGCGGCGCGGGCGGCCAGCACGTCAACAAGACCGAGTCCGCCGTGCGCCTGACCCATATTCCCACCGGCGTTGCCGTGGTCTGTCAGGCCGGACGCTCCCAGCACAAGAACCGCGCGCAGGCATGGGACATGCTGCGTGCACGGCTCTATGAGATTGAACTGAAGAAGCGCGAGGAACGCGCCGCCGCCGATCAGGCCGCCAAGACCGATATCGGTTGGGGCCATCAGATCAGATCGTATGTGTTGCAGCCCTATCAGATGGTGAAGGACCTGCGCACCGGCGTGCAGACCTCCGACACGGCAGGCGTGCTCGACGGCGATCTCGATGAGTTCATGGCGGCGACGCTGGCGCAGAAAGCCTTCGGCACCGGGCCCGGTCAGGTCGAGGACGTCGACTAGGCTGTTTGTGGTTGCGATCAGCTCTGGCTGAAGCGGATACCGGCGCGCAGGAATTTCTGCGGATCGACGGCTTCGCCATGGACGCGAGTCTCGTAGTGCAGATGCGGGCCGGTCGAGCGTCCGGTGGAGCCGACTTCGCCGATCACCTGACCGATCTTCACATAGTCGCCGACCTTGACGCCGATTGCGGACAAGTGGCCATAGCGGGTGGCAAGACCGTTGCCGTGATCGACTTCGATCATCCGGCCATAGCCGCCCATCCAGCCAGCCGACACCACTTTGCCGTTGGCCGTGACGCGAACCGGATCGCCGGTCGCTGCGCGAAAATCGAGACCGGAATGCATCGCCGGCCGGCCGAGAAAGGGATCGCTGCGGACGCCGAAACCTGAGGAGAACTCGACCTGGCCGACCACCGGCTTGCGGTAGGGCACCAGCGCCAGTGTCCGGGTCATTTTGTCTGCCTGCGCCCGCGTCAATGCAATGCGGTAGATCTGACGTTCGAACGGTGAGGCGTTCGCGCCCGGCGATTTGGCGGGAATGAACGGCCCGCCGAGACCGCTGCGCGGTCCGGCGACGTCCATATGCGCCATGTTCAATCCGAGATCGCTGAACAGGCCGCGCATCCGGCGGACGCGCGATTCGTAGCTGTCTTCCACCGAGGTCAGCGTTGCGATCTGGCGGTTCTCGATCTTGTCGAGCGCGCTCTGCAGGCCGGCCAGCGTGGCGTCGGCGCCGCCGGCTTTGGCGAATTCGGTATTGCGGGGATCGGCAGCCGGGCGGCGCGATTCAAGACGGGCCTCGCGATCCGGCGGCGCGACGAAGATCACGGTGTTGTTGATCGGGGACGGCTTGGGCGTCGCCGACGAAGCGGGTGTGTCGTTCAAGGAGGTGCGGGGCGGCTTGATCGATCCGGTGATGGACGGGTCGGACAGCGAGCCGAGCGCGTTGGCCCGGGCTTCCAGCGTCGCCTGACGCTTCATGATCTGCGTCAGTTTCTGGTCGTATTGTTCCTGGTCCAGCATCTGGCGGCTGGTGGTGCGATCGATCCGGGCCCGCAACTCGGCGATACGGTCTTCGTAGGCGTACTGCATCTCCGCCTGTCGTGCGATCAGCCGGGTCAGGACGTCGTCGCGGAAAGCAAAATAGGTCGCGGTCGCCGCCGACCACGCGCCCATCAGAATGATCGAGCCGGTGACGATCCAGAACACCACGGGCCCGAACCGGATCTGCTTGCCGTGATGCGCGATCGTATAGCTGTGCTGGTGCTGCCGGTGCGCGTGAGGCGGGGCGGGCGCAAACCGCCGCTGCACCGGTCTCGCATGATCGTGTCCGTGCCGCTGGGGATGGTCGGAATGCTGGCCGGAACGAGGTGACATCATAACTCCTGCATCCGCCGGAGCACTGGTTCCGGATCATTGGAATGCAGTCGTTATCTGGCCCGCCTATGGTTAATTTTTACAAAATGAACTCGTTAAAAATCAGCGTTTGCGCAGGTGGGAAAGGACCTCCTCGGCATGTCCGTCGACCTTCACTTTCGACCAGACGCGCGCGATCCTGCCGTGGGCGTCCATCAGGACGGTGGTTCGGACGATCCCCATGAAGGTTTTGCCGTACATGGATTTTTCCTGCCAGACGTCATAGGCCTCGAGCATCTGGTGATCTTCATCCGATGCAAGAGGAATTTTCAGCAAATTCTTCCGATGAAAGGATTCCTGTGTTTTGAGCGAATCGGCCGAGACCCCGAGCAATTCGGCCCCTTCGGCCGCAAAGGCGCTGGCGAGGCGGCTGAAATCGAGGGTCTCACGGGTGCAGCCGTCCGTTCCGGTGCGGGGATAGAAAAAGATCACCAGTTTTCGCCCGGCATAATCGACCAGCGATGCTGTTCCGCCACCCGCGAGCGGCACCGAGAATGGCGGGGCGCGGGTGCCTTCCACCAGCTTTCCGGCAGACTGCCCGGTCGCGACCGGCGGGGGGGTGGCTCCGGGGCTGGCGTGTGGCGATTTCTCGCGCGTTTTCTGGGACATACGCCTTCCTTTCGTCGTTTTCAGCGGTTCAATTGGCTGAGCAGGCAGCGATCACCTGAACACCTGAGCTCGCTCCGATTTTGGTTTGTATCCGTTCCAGGGACCGGCCGGGTTCTAAACTGGGCAAATTTGCCGCCTGCGGGGTATGCTGACATGGGATTCTTCCACGCCTGTTGTCGGACGAGCCACCATACATGATCAATGAGGATTGGCAGTGATGCCGCCGTCGGAGCGTTATCCGTATTTCATGCTCGGACGTCCGGCGGAGGTCGCGCCTGAATATCCAGCGCCAACGTTGTGAGGCAATGCCAGATTCAAAGCCTCAAAAACCCGCACACGCCAAGGCGGCGCGACAGCATCATTATTGCGATGATGCCGCCTGGGACGACGAGCGGTGCCAACAGGCGCGCAAGCTGCTCAAGCGCCGGCGGATCGGGTTTCATCCGATCACCGACCGTCTTGGGCGGCTGAGCCATGGTCTGTTCGGCACGCCGTGGGTTCGTCATCTCACGCTGACTCTGGCCGGCCTGGCAGTGCTGGCTGCAATTGCATTTGGCGGCGTGTGGCTGCGGCTCGGGGCCGGGCCGATCAATCTCGACATCTTTACGCCCTGGCTTGCCTCAGCCATCGAGGAAAATCTGGGTCGCGATCATACCGTCGAAGTCGGTGGCACCCAGATCGAGCGGGCCGGACGCATCAGGATTGCGGTGAGACTGCGCGACATCGTGGTGCGCGATCGTAGTCACGCCATTGTCGCCACCGCGCCGAAGGCCGAGGTCAGACTGTCGGGCATGGCGCTTCTGATCGGCCGGTTGCGCGCGGAAAGCCTGCGGCTGGTCGGGGCCGAATTGTCGGTCCGCATCACCGCCGACGGCGAAATCATCGTCACCACCGCAGGCACCACCCAGCCGCTGGCGACCGGCAAGGTCCCAGTCAAGCAGGTCGGCACCAGCGCTGCGGTATCGGGTCAAGAGGCGTCCGTGCCTTCCGCGCCTCTGCCGACGCCGCTCCCGGCCGATGCGACCCAGGCGGCGACGAGCGGTATCCTTGCCCTGCTGGAATGGCTCGATACCGCCGGATCGAAGGGGCTCGACGGCCAGAGCCTCAATGAGATCGGCCTGCGCAGCGGCGTACTGTCGGTCGACGATCAGCAAAGCAAGAGCAGTTTCAAGTTTGAGAATATCAGCCTCAGTCTGCGCCGGCCGGCCGCGGGTGGGGTCGCCATGTCGGTGGGTGAGGAGGGAGCGAACGCCTGGACGCTGAAGGTCGGTGTCGGCGCGCCATCCAATGGCGTTCGTTCGTTCGAGATCGCGGCCGACAAGGTACCGAGCAAAAACCTGCTGCTCGCGGCGCGTCTGAAGGATTTCAGCTTCACCACCGACGGGATGGCGCTGAGCGGCATGGTTCGCGGCGAGGTCGGGCGCGACGGTCTGCCGACCTATCTTGCCGGCGATGTCTCGATCGGCAAAGGCGATCTGATCGACCGCAACACGCCCGAATATCCGATGCATGTCGATCGCATGGACATGAAGATCGAATGGGATGCGGGCCGGCGCGTAATGGTCGCGCCGTTCCAGATCACATCGGGCTCGAACCGCCTGACCTTGCTCGCCCACCTTGAGCCGCCGAACGACAGGGTGCCGAACTGGCAGCTCGGCCTCAGCGGCGGCACCATCGTGCTGACCGACGTCAACAACGCCAATCCGGTGATCTTCAATCGCGTTTCCGTCCGGGTTCGCTTCGATACCGAGAAGCGGCGGGTGCTGCTGACGCAATGCGACATCAGCAATGGCGATGTCGGAATTGCGGGGTCCGGCAGCATCGATTATTCGACGCCGGAGACGCGCGTCACGCTGGGACTTGCCGGCACGCCGATGTCGGCGACCGTGCTGAAGAATATCTGGCCCATTCTGGTGGTGCCTGAAGTTCGTGAATGGACCATCCAGCGTATCGCCAGTGGGTCGTTGCAGCAGCTCGATATCGCGGTGAACGCGCCGGTTCACACGCTGGCGCGTGGCGGGCCGCCGATTCCGGATGGCGGGCTGTCCGTCAACTTCGCCGCCACCAATGTCGTGCTGCATCCGCTCGATGGGCTGCCCTCGGTTCGCGACGCCGACATGAAGGGGCATATCACCGGGCGCACCGCGACCGTGACCATCGGTCAGGGCGGCGTCGATACGCCGGCCGGCCGCAAGCTCAATGTGTCCGACGTGGTGTTTGAAGTACCCGATCTGGTGCCGAAGCCCGCGCCCGCGCGCGTGCGTTTCCGTATCGAGGGGCCGGTGCCGGCCGCGGCGGAGGTGTTGCAGTCCGAGCGTCTGAGCGATGTCAACCAGACGGCGATCGATCCCAACACCAGCAAGGGCAATGTCGTCGCGCAGGTCACGCTCAAGATGCCGCTCAAGAACGCGCTGACCAAGGAAGAGACGTCCTACGCCATCAACGTCGATCTCGGCGCGCTCGCGGTCGACAAGCTGGCGCTGAACCAGAAGCTCGAAGCCAACTCCCTCAAGGTGATGGCCGATAATCAGGGCTACCGGGTCAAGGGCGACGTCAAGATCGCCGGACAGCCGGCCGCGCTGGACTACCGCAAGAATGCCGATGGCGACGCCGATGTGCGCCTGGCTGCAACGCTCGACGATGCCGCGCGCGCCAAGCTGGGCGTCGATCTGGGGCCGGGCGTAAGCGGCGCGATCCCGGTCAAGCTGAGCGGCAAGATTGGCACCGGCGAGCATGACAGCCGCTTTGGTGTGGAAGCCGACCTCACGGCGGCGAAGATCGACAACATCCTGCCGGGCTGGACCAAGGTGTCCGGCAAGGCGAGCCGGCTGACGCTCAATGTCGTGCAAAAACCGCAAGGGACGCGGTTCGAGGATGTGCTGATTGAAGGCAACGGCGCGCTGATCCGCGGCGCCGTCGAAGTCGATCAGAACAACGATCTTGTCAGTGCGATCTTCCCGACCTTCAATCCCTCGGAAGGCGACAAGGCGTCATTGAAGGCGGAGCGGGTGGCCGATGGTACGTTGAAGGTGACGTTGCGCGGCGATGTGTTCGACGGGCGTGGCTTCATCAAGGGTGCGATGTCCGGCAACACCACGGACAGCAAATCGAAACAGAAGCTTGGCGACGTCGATATCGACGCCAAGCTGGGTGCAGTTGCCGGTTTCTATGGCGAGGCGATCCGCGGCGTGGATATCAAGCTGTCGCGCCGCAACGGAACGATCCGGACCTTCTCGCTCGCGGGCAAGCTCGGCCGCGACACGCCGATCAACGGCAGCCTGCGCGCGAGGCCGCAAGGTCGCGAACTGCTTTATGTCGAGACCAACGACGCGGGCGCGTTCTTCCGCTTCACCGACACCTACGCAAAGATGTTCGGCGGACAGATGTGGGTGGCGATGGATCCCCCAACCCCGGATGGCGCGCCGCAGGAGGGCTTGCTCAACGTCAGCAACTTCACGGTCAAGGGCGAGGCGGCGCTCGATCGCGTGGTGTCCAACGGCGGCGGCGGGACCCCTAGCGGAGTGAGTTTCCAGCGCATGCGCGCCGAGTTCACCCGCCAGACCGGGCAGCTTCGGATCAAGGATGGCGTCGTGCGCGGTCCGGCCGTCGGCGCCACCATCGAGGGCGACATCAACTATCCGGCCAACCAGGTGCGCATGAGCGGCACCTTTGTGCCGATGTACGGCCTCAACAACATGTTCGGGCAAATTCCGATCGTCGGGCTCGTGCTCGGCGGCGGCAGCAATGAAGGTCTGATCGGCATCACCTACGAGGTGGTCGGCACGCCGGGCGCTCCGGTGCTGCGCGTCAATCCGATCTCTGCGATGGCGCCGGGCGTGTTCCGCAAGATCTTCGAGTTCGGCACGGGGCGGCAGAATTCGCAGAACGATTTCGGTGCGGCGAACTGACGTCAGCTCAAAGTTGGGGCTATCGACGTAAAGCCGGTCTCAGACCGGCTTCACCAGAACATGGCGCTTGCGCCCCATCGACAGCTTGATCACGCCCTCGGCGGTGAGGTTTTGCGATGTCAGCGTCATCTTCTCGTCGTTGACCGGAGCGTCGTTGACGCGCAGGCCGCCACCCTTGATCTGACGCCGCGCTTCGCCGTTCGAAGCCACCAGCCCTGCCTTCACGAACAGCACCGGCACGCCGATCCCGGCGTCCAGCTCGGCGCGCGCGATCTCCAGTGTCGGCAGGTTCTGCGCGATGGAGCCTTCCTCGAACGTCCGTCGCGCGGTCTCGGCTGCCTGATCGGCGGCTTCGCGTCCATGCACCACGGCTGTGGCCTCGGTCGCAAGAATCTTCTTGGCTTCGTTGATTTCCGAGCCGCCGAGCTTTTCGAGCCACGCGATCTCGTCAAGCGGTAGGCGGGTGAACACTTTCAGGAAGCGGCCGACATCGGCATCCTCGGTATTGCGGAAGTACTGCCAGAAATCATAGGGGCTGAAGAGGTCGCCATTGAGCCACACCGCGCCCTTTGCGGTCTTGCCCATCTTGGCGCCGGACGAGGTGGTGAGCAGCGGCGTGGTCAATGCGTAGAGCTGTGCGCCGCCCATGCGGTGGCTGAGATCGACGCCGTTGATGATGTTGCCCCATTGATCGGAGCCACCCATCTGCAGGATGCAGCCGTAACGGCGGTTGATCTCGACGAAGTCGTAGCCCTGCATGATCATGTAGTTGAATTCAAGGAACGACAGCGACTGCTCGCGGTCGAGCCGCAGCTTCACGCTGTCGAACGACAGCATGCGGTTCACCGAAAAATGCCGTCCGACCTCGCGCAGGAACGAGACATAGTTCAGCTTCAGCAGCCAGTCGGCATTGTTGATCATCAGGGCATCGGTCGAACCGTCGCCATAGCGCAGGATGCGCGCAAAGATTTTCTTGATGCCTTCGATGTTGGCGGCGATGGTTTCCTCGTTGAGCATCTTGCGCTGCTCGTCGCGGAACGAGGGATCGCCCACCATCGAGGTGCCGCCGCCCATCAGCGTGATCGGCCGGTGCCCGGTCTGCTGCAGCCAGTACAGCATGGTCACCGAGATCAGGTTGCCGATATGCAGGCTGGTCGCGGTCGCGTCATAGCCGACATAGCCGGTGATCGGTCCCTTGCAGCAGGCGGCGTCCAGACCCTCCGGGTCCGAAATCTGGTGGATCAGCCCGCGTTGTTGCAGGACGTTGAGAAAATCGGATTTGAAGGCGGTCATGGCTGCGGCTTTGACGGGACGGTAACGGATCGGCCGCATTGTGGGACGGGAGCAGCCATGGTCCCGCTGGATTATAGGAAGCCGTCCACCGGGACAAGTTTTCAGGGCATTGGCGATGGTTTTCAGGGCAATCGGCTTGATGAGCGGCACCTCCCTCGACGGGGTGGATATCGCGCTGATCGAAACCGATGGCGAGACGATCGCGGCTTTCGGGCCGACCGGCTATCGCGCCTATAGCGATGCCGAGCGCGCGATCCTGCGCGAGGCTCTGGCGGCCGCCCGGTCGATGACGGACCGCAAAGCACGGCCCGGGGTTATCGCCGAGGCGGAGAGGCTGGTGACGCAGGCGCATGCCGGGGCTGTCGAGGATTTCCTGCGTCAGCAGAACCTGCTGCGCGATAGCGTCGAGGTTGTCGGCTTTCACGGCCAGACTGTTCTGCATCGGCCCGAGGCGCGATTGACCGTGCAGATCGGCGATGGCGGCGCGCTTGCGCGCGCGCTGGATCTGCCAGTGGTGCATGACCTGCGGGCCGCCGATGTCGCGGCTGGCGGGCAGGGCGCGCCGCTGGTGCCGGTCTATCACTGCGCGCTGGTTCGGACGGCTGGATGTGGCGAGCCGGTCGTGGTCGTCAATATTGGCGGTGTCGCCAATGTCACCTACATCAACAACGATGTGTTGATCGCCTGCGATACCGGGCCGGGCAACGCGCTGCTCGACGATTTCATGCTGCGCCGGACGGGCGTTGCGATCGATCGCGGCGGCGAATATGCGGCCCGCGGCCGGCCCGACCGGGACTGGATCGCACGCGCCATGGCGCATCCATTTTTTGCGGCGAGGCCGCCGAAATCGCTCGATCGCAACGATTTCGCCGCGTTCGATGTCGAAGGCATGTCCGTGGAGGACGGCGCGGCGACCCTCACTGCTTTCACGGCGGTGTCGATCGCGCGCATCGCCGAACATCTTCCGGCGCGCCCCAAGAGCTGGATCGTAGTGGGTGGCGGCGCCAACAATCCGACCTTGGTGCGCATGCTAAGCGAGAAGGTCGCGCCCGCCAGGCTTCTGACCGGCCGCGATCTGGGCTGGTCGGGCGATGCCATCGAGGCGCAGGCGTTCGCTTTTCTCGCCGTGCGCAGCCTCAAAGGGCTGCCGCTGACATTCCCCGGCACCACAGGCGTCAGCGCGCCGCTTAGCGGCGGCGTGCTGGCGAAGCCGTGATGTTTTGAGAGCGCTACGTCAGCGGACGTTGGCAAGCCGCATGTCGAGATAGCCGGTCACCGCTTCCATCAGCGGTTCGAGCCGATCCTGGAAGAAGTGGTTCGCGCCGGGAATGATCTGCTGCTCGATCACAATGCCTTTTTGCGTCTTTAGCTTCTCGACCAGCGTGGTGATGTCCTTGGCGGGAGCCACGATATCCTTGTCGCCATGGACGATCAGGCCGGACGACGGGCAGGGCGCGAGGAACGAGAAATCGTAGCGGTTCGGCTCGGGCGCGATGGAAATAAAGCCCTCGACCTCCGGACGGCGCATCAGAAGCTGCATGCCGATCCAGGCGCCGAAGGAGAAGCCGGCCACCCAGCAGGCGCGGGCCTCGGGATTGATGGTCTGCGCCCAGTCGAGCGCCGCGGCGGCATCGGACAATTCACCGGTGCCGTGGTCGAACGAGCCCTGGCTGCGGCCGACGCCGCGGAAATTGAACCGGAGCACGGAGAAGCCGCGCGCCACGAAGGAGTAGTAAACCTGATAGACGATCGGGTGATTCATGTTGCCCTGAAATTGCGGGTGCGGATGCAGCACCATCGCAATCGGAGCGTTCTTCTGCTTTGCCGGGTGATAGCGGCCTTCGAGACGGCCCGCCGGGCCAGTGAAAATGACTTCAGGCATCAAAGTTTCCTGATATGTTCGATCGACGTTATGCCGGCCGGAGCATCCTGACAGCCAACGTGGAACGGTATCGGCCAGAACCGGTGCAGGGCGAACGTGAACCCGCTGAGGGCCGCGTTCTACCATAGGCCATGGGGCAAAAAGCAAGCATCTTGCGCGCGCTATCGCCGCGTTAGCTTGTTATAAAATGGGGCAATTTCGGAAAATCCGGCGTCGGCGCCCGGCGGGCCCGGTGGTTGGCGAGTTTAAATCTGATGTTGCCGTGATGACGGGCAAGCGAATCTATCTCGACTGGAATGCAACCGCGCCGCTGCGGCCTGAGGCGAAGGCGGCGATGGCCGAGGCGTGGGATCTGGCAGGGAATCCTTCGTCCGTGCATTCGGAGGGCCGCGCCGCCCGCAGGATGGTCGAGGATGCCCGCGCCGTGCTGGCGGCGGCTACGGGAGCCAAGCCGCATAATGTGATTTTCACGTCAGGTGGAACGGAAGCCAATGCGCTGGCGCTGGCGCCCGGGTTGCACCCAAGCGGCGGCGAGCCGCTGATGCGGCTTATGGTCTCGGCGGTCGAGCATCCGTCGGTGCTGGCCGGTGGCCGGTTCGCCGGGACCGGGATCGTTCGGGTTCCGGTCGATCAATCCGGCGTGGTGGACATCGCGCGGCTCGAGGCGATGTTGGTCCGGGAACCGCCCGCGTTGGTCTCGGTCATGCTGGCCAACAATGAGACCGGAGCGATTCAGCCAATTTCCCGTGTTGCCCCGATTGTCCATGCGGCGGGCGGCCTGCTGCATGTCGACGCGGTTCAGGCGTTTGGTCGGATGGCTATTGATCTGAGTGAGTTAGGAGCCGATCTTCTTACGGTTTCTGCACACAAGATCGGTGGTCCGAAGGGCGTCGGCGCTCTGGTGATGGCGGAGGGCGTAGCCGGGCTGGAGCCGCTGATTGCGGGCGGCGGCCAGGAAAAGCGGCGCCGGGCCGGAACCGAGAATGTTCCCGGAATTGCCGGATTTGGCGCGGCGGTGAAGGCGGCGCTGGCGACGCGCGAGGCGGCCCAGTCCCGTATGGAAGCCTTGCGGAGCCACCTGGAGAGCGGCTTGCGGGCCGCGGATCGGGACGTCGTGATCTTTTCCGAAGGGGCTCCGCGACTCGCCAATACAACCCTGTTTTCCCGGCCCGGAATGAAAGCCGAAACCGCCGTGATCGCCTTCGATCTGGAGGGGATTGCGGTATCCTCCGGTTCGGCCTGCTCGTCCGGAAAGGTGCAAGCCTCCCATGTGCTGGCCGCAATGGGGGCTGAACCTGCTCTTGCGCAAGGCGCTTTACGGCTAAGCCTTGGCTGGGACACCACCGAGGGGGATATCGAGGGTGCTCTAAAGGCTTGGAGAAAGCTGGCTGGCGTATTAGGTAAGGAACGTCAGACGGTCGCTTGAATGGCTCTAAAAAAGGGGCTATTTCAAGAACGAACGAAATGCCAGAAGTTCCCACTGCGGTCCTTGAAACCGCGAGCGGAGAGTTAAAATGCCAGCCGTACAAGAGACGGTCGATCGCGTTCGCGAGATCGACGTCGATCAGTATCGTTATGGGTTCGAGACTCAGATCGAGTCGGAAAAAGCCCCCCGCGGTCTGACCGAAGACACCATCCGATTCATTTCAGCCAAGAAGAACGAGCCGGCCTGGATGCTGGAATGGCGGCTCGAGGCCTATCGCCGCTGGCTGACCATGGAAGAGCCGACCTGGGCGCGCGTCGAGTATCCGAAGATCGACTATCAGGATCTCTATTATTACGCGGCGCCGAAACAGAAGAAGTCGGTCGGCTCGCTCGACGAGATCGATCCCGAGATTCTCAAGACCTATGAGAAGCTCGGCATTCCGCTGCGTGAGGTCGAGGTGCTCGAAGGCGTGGTGAAGCCGGAAGGTGAGCGCCGCGTCGCGGTCGATGCGGTGTTCGATTCGGTGTCTGTCGCCACCACGTTCCAAGCGGAGCTGAAGAAGGCCGGCGTGATCTTCATGCCGATTTCGGAAGCGATCCGCGAGCATCCCGATCTGGTGAAGAAGTATCTCGGTTCGGTCGTGCCGACCTCCGACAATTTCTTTGCGACGCTGAATTCGGCGGTGTTCTCCGACGGCTCGTTCGTCTATGTGCCGGAGGGCGTGCGCTGCCCGATGGAGCTGTCGACCTATTTCCGCATCAACGAGCGTAACACCGGCCAGTTCGAGCGCACGCTGATCATCGCCGACAAGGGCGCCTATGTAAGCTACCTCGAAGGTTGCACCGCGCCGCAGCGCGACGAGAACCAGCTTCACGCCGCCGTGGTCGAACTCGTCGCGCTCGACGATGCCGAGATCAAGTACTCCACGGTGCAGAACTGGTATCCGGGCAACTCGGAAGGCAAGGGCGGCATCTACAACTTCGTCACCAAGCGTGGCGACTGCCGCGGCAAGCGCTCCAAGATTTCGTGGACCCAGGTCGAGACCGGCTCGGCGATCACCTGGAAGTATCCGAGCTGCATCCTGCGTGGCGATCATTCGCAGGGCGAGTTCTACTCGATCGCAATCTCGAACGGCTTCCAGCAGGTCGATTCCGGCACCAAGATGATCCATCTCGGCAGCAACACTTCGAGCCGCATCATTTCGAAGGGTATCGCCGCCGGCAAGTCGCAGAACACCTATCGCGGTCTCGTCACCGCCCATCGCAAGGCGGCCAACACGCGCAACTTCACCGCGTGCGACTCGCTGCTGATCGGCGACAAATGCGGTGCGCACACCGTGCCGTATATCGAGGCCAAGAATTCGTCGGCTCATTTTGAACATGAGGCGACGACGTCGAAGATCTCCGAAGACATGCTGTTCTACTGCATCCAGCGCGGCCTCTCGCAGGAAGAAGCCATCGGTCTCGTGGTGAACGGTTTCGTCAAGGACGTGTTGCAGCAATTGCCGATGGAATTTGCAGTCGAGGCGCAGAAGCTGATCTCGATCTCGCTGGAAGGAAGTGTGGGATGACCGCGTTGCTCGAAGTTAAAGGCCTCAAGGTTCAGGTCGAGGAGAATGAGATTCTGCATGGTCTCGACCTCACAGTGAATGAAGGCGAAGTTCACGCCATCATGGGTCCGAACGGGTCCGGCAAGTCCACCCTCAGCCACGTCATCGCCGGCAAGCCCGGTTATGAGGTCACAGCCGGCGAAATCCTGTTCAAGGGCGAGAACCTGCTGGAAATGGAGCCCAACGAGCGCGCCGCCAAGGGCGTGTTCCTCGCGTTCCAGTATCCGGTGGAAATCCCCGGCGTTGCGACCATGACGTTCCTGCGCACGGCGCTGAACGCGCAGCGTAAGGCGCGTGGCGAGGGCGAGTATTCCACGCCGGACTTTCTCAAGAAGGTGCGTGAAGTCTCGGCGCGTCTCAGCATTCCACAGGACATGCTCAAGCGCGGCGTCAATGTCGGTTTCTCCGGCGGCGAGAAGAAACGCAACGAAGTGCTGCAGATGGCGCTATTCGAGCCCAGCCTGTGCATTCTCGACGAGATGGATTCCGGCCTCGACATCGACGCGCTCCGCATCGCGGCGGATGGCGTCAATTCGCTGCGTTCGAAGGGTCGCGCGATGGTCGTGATCACCCACTATCAGCGCCTGCTCAACTACATCATTCCGGACTTCGTGCATGTGATGTCGAAGGGCCGCGTGGTGAAAAGCGGCGGCAAGGATCTCGCGCTCGAGCTCGAGAAGTCGGGCTACGCGCAGTTTGAAGACAAGGCGGCGTAAGGCGCATGCGGCGCGTCCGACACCGGATCGCGCTCGCGGCATACGCAGAGACAAAGTCCGCCAACAAAAGAATGGCTTGATCGATGAATATTGCATTGGCCACATCCAACACCGCGCAGGACGAGCTATTCACGTCCGCGAAGGGACGGTTGCCGGGCGTGGGACCTGTCGCCACCATGCGCCGGGCCGCATTCGACGATTTCGCGCGTCGCGGCTTGCCTCACCGACGGATCGAGGAGTGGAAATACACCGATCTGCGCGCGCTGCTGCGCGAGGTCGCGCCGCTGGCGCCGGCCCCGGATCAGGCGGCGCTCGCGCGCGCCGGCGCGGCCGTCAAGGCGCTCGGGATCAATGGAACGCAGAAGTTCGTTCTGGTCGACGGCACGTTCGTGCCGCAACTGTCGGACGTGAGCGGGCTGGAGAAGGGCGTCAGCCTTCGCGTCCTGCGTGACGTGCTCGAGAACAAGGACAACGCCGTTCGCGCCGACCTGCTGCAGACCAGCGTCGCGTCCGACGCGATGATCTCGCTGAACACCGCGCTTGCGACCGACGGCGTGATGATCGATGTGGCGGACGGCGTTTCGCTGACCAAGCCGCTTCACATCGTTCATGTCGCGACAAGTTCGGACACCTCTGCCGTCACCCGGTCGCTGGTGAAGATCGGAAAGGGCACCAACGTGACCCTGGTCGAAAGCTTCGCTGCTGCCGAGGGTGCAAAGACCTATCAATCTCACGATTCCATCGTGGTCTGGATCGGCGACAACGCCGAGGTACAGCACGTCCGTCTGATGGAAGACGCACTCGATGCGGCGAACATCACGACCGCGATCTTCACGCTCGGCGCCAAGACCAGGCTGAACACGTTCTGCCTCACGCACGGCGCCAGGGTGAGCCGCTATCAGGGCTTCGTGACCTTTAAGGGCGAGGGGTCGGAGCTCACGACCAATGGCGTCAATCTGCTCGGCGGCCAGCGTCATGGCGACACCACGTTGCTGGTCGATCATGCCGTGCCCGGCTGTACGAGCCGCGAAACCTTCCGCGCTGCGCTGGATGCGCGCGCCCATTCGGTATTCCAGGGCCGCATCATCGTGCGTCCCGACGCGCAGCAGACCGACGGCAAGATGATGACGCGCGCATTGCTGCTCTCGGATGAAGCCGAGGTGGACAACAAGCCCGAGCTGGAAATCTTCGCCGACGATGTGAGCTGCGGTCATGGCGCCACCACCGGCGCGCTGGACGAGGACCTGCTGTTCTATCTGCGGGCCCGCGGCCTTCCGGAAAAGGAAGCGCAGGCGCTTCTGATCACGGCGTTTGTCGGCGAGGCGATCGAGTCGATCGTCAACGACGATCTGCGCGAGTTTGCAGTTGCCACCGCGGAGCGATGGCTGGCGACACGAGGCTGACATGCATCCCGCGGTCGCCAACGGTACCTATGACGTCGACAGGGTTCGCGCCGACTTTCCTGCGCTCGCGCTCAAGGTCTATGGCAAGCCGCTGGTGTATCTGGACAACGCGGCGTCGGCGCAGAAGCCGAACGCCGTGCTCGACCGGATGACGCAGGCCTACAAGAGCGAATACGCCAACGTCCATCGCGGGCTGCATTATCTCGCCAATGCCGCGACCGACGCCTATGAAGGCGGACGTACGCGCGTAGCCCAATTCATCAACGCGAAGCGCACCGAGGAGATCATCTTCACGCGCAACGCGACCGAGGCGATCAATCTGGTCGCCTCGTCATGGGGCGAGCCCAATCTGAAAGAGGGCGACGAGATCGTCCTCTCGATCATGGAGCACCACTCCAATATCGTGCCGTGGCATTTCCTGCGCGAGCGCCATGGCGTGGTGATCAAATGGGCGCCGATCGATGACGAAGGCAATTTCCTGATCGACGAGTTCGAGAAGCTGCTGACGCCGAAAACGAAGCTGGTCGCGATCACGCAGATGTCGAATGCGCTCGGCACCATCGTCCCGGTCAAGGACGTGGTTAAGATCGCGCATGGACGCGGCATTCCGGTGCTGGTGGATGGCAGCCAGGGTGCGGTGCATCTGACTGTCGACGTGCAGGACATCGACTGCGATTTCTACGTCTTCACCGGCCACAAGGTTTACGGGCCGACCGGCATCGGCGTCCTGTATGCGAAGTACGATCATCTGGTCGCGATGCGCCCTTACAATGGCGGCGGTGAGATGATCCGCGAAGTTGCGCGAGACTGGGTGACTTATGGCGATCCGCCGCACAAGTTCGAGGCCGGAACGCCGGCGATCGTGGAATCGATCGGCCTTGGCGCCGCGATCGACTATGTCAATTCGATCGGTAAGGACCGCATCGCACGGCACGAGCATGATCTTTTGACCTACGCAACCGATCGTTTGCGCGAGATCAATTCGCTGCGCATCATTGGCAACGCGCAGGGTAAGGGGCCGGTGATCTCATTCGAGATGAAGGGTGCTCATCCGCACGATATCGCAACCGTGATCGACCGGGCCGGGATTGCGGTGCGGGCCGGCACCCATTGTGTCATGCCGCTTTTGGAACGATTCAACGTCACTGCGACCTGCCGCGCATCCTTTGGAATGTATAATACGCGCGCGGAAGTCGACCAGTTCGCGGAAGCGCTGATCAAGGCGCGGGAGCTTTTCTCATGAGTGACACCACGCATTCCGAACCGGCTGCGGCCGAGGCGACGCCGATCCCCAACAAGGTCGATACGCAGTCCGCGCTGCCGCCCGAGGAAACCGAACGCCTTGGCGGGGATATCGTCGCGGCGCTGAAGACGGCCTATGATCCGGAAATCCCGGCGGATATCTACGAGCTCGGCCTGATCTACAAGGTCGATATCAAGGACGACCGGGCGGTGACCGTCGACATGACGTTGACCACGCCGAATTGTCCTGCGGCGGGCGAGTTGCCGACCATGGTCGAGAACGCGGTGGCGAGTGTAGCGGGCGTCGGCCCAGTCAGTGTGAACGTGGTATGGGAGCCGATCTGGACTCCGGACCGCATGTCGGATGAAGCGCGTCTCGTTCTGAACATGTGGTGACGGACTTCGGCGGAGCTCGCCCGGCGATCTTCCGGACGCAAATCACACAAGCCTGATTCAGCATTCCTGAATCAGGCTTGTTGTTTCATGACGGCGCGCTCTCGGAGCGGTCGATCAGTTCGACTTCTTCAACTCCGGATGGTCGATGTAGCGAACATTGGCCGGAGAATACGGGGTCGGATTGATGTAGCGGAATCCCTTCGATTGCAGATAGGCGATCTCGGGGAAACCAGCGGGCACGACCGTGACGAAACCGTGGAAGTCGTCGGCCTTGAAACCCGCTGCGCGCAGCGCGTTATGGCACATCCGGAATTCCACGCCGGCGTCGGCCAGTTCCTTCATCTTGTCCATGATGCCCTGGTACTTCGTGTAGTTCTCCTTGGCGAACGCGCGCAGTTCGGGCCCGTGAGTGACCACGACCATCTTGCCCTTCAGTGGCTTCATCGTGTTCTTGACGAAGGCGTAGAGCAGATTGAGGTCCTCGGGCTTGGTGTAGTTCGCATCGAACACGGCATCGATCACCGGATATTCGTGCAGGTCAGCCTTAGAGGTGCCGTAGGGCGAGAAGTCATCATTGGCTTTCGCGGCCGAGATGGTACCGGCAAGCATCAAGGCCGCGGCGATGGTCAGGATGTATCGTTTCATCAGTGGCTTTCCTCAGCAAAAATGCAAAGGACGACAATTCCGGGCCAAGGCCAAGCGTTGAAACGTCGCGGCTGGTTAATTTGCAACATTTTGGTTTTGTTTGGTTATTTTCTAGAATGAAGTTCCGTCAAAAGAGGCCGTTTTGGCATGGTCGCGACGGTTTCGTCCCTTCACATCCGGCAAATCAGGATTAAGTTGGCGGAGTGTCGGGAGTCGAGCCCGGCATAAGGAGATGACCAGGATGGCCAGTGTTCGCCCCCGCCCGCAGGTGATGCGACTTACCGAGGCTGCGGCTCATCGCGTTCGCGAACTGACGGCGCGCGCCGATTCGGAGATCGTCGGCCTGCGGGTCGGCATCAAGAAGGGTGGCTGCGCCGGAATGGAATACACCGTCGAATACGCGCGCGATATCCAGCCAACCGATGAGGTGGTGGAGGACAAGGGCGTCAAGGTGCTGGTCGATCCGCAGGCCGTGCTGTTTCTGCTCGGCACCGAGATGGACTTCAAGGTCGACAGGATGTCGGCTCAGTTCGTGTTCAACAATCCGAACCAGACCAGCTCATGCGGCTGCGGCGAATCGGTTGAGCTGGCGCCTGCGAAGATCGACGGCTGATCCGGGGATTTCGACACGGACGATGTGCTGCTGGATCGGTCAGGCGACGTGAATCTGACTGTTGGGGACGAATTCGGGGTCGACCTCACAGATCACGCGGTTGCGGCCATTGCGTTTTGCCGCATAGAGACAGGCGTCGGCGCGATCAATCAGAGAGTGGGCGCTATCGCCGGGCTGGAGCATGGAGACTCCAGCGGAAATCGTGACGCGCCCTAGAATTTCGCCGGTCGATTTCTTCTTGAGCTGCTTGGACATCACCGAGCGCCGGACATTGTCGGCGACCGTCAGGGCCTGACGGAGCGCGGTGTTCGGTAAGATGACGGCGAACTCCTCGCCGCCGTAACGGGCGGTGATGTCCTGTCCTTTGACGCTGTGTTTCAACGCCATGGCGACCAGGCGAAGGACCTGATCGCCGGTCAAGTGTCCGAAATTGTCGTTGAACGACTTGAAGTGATCGATATCGATCATCAGCAAGGATAGCGGCTGGCCATTTTCTCTGGTGTGCTCGACGGCGGTTTCGATGGCGCGGTCGAAGGATTTTCGATTGCCGAGTCCGGTCAGCGGATCGGTCAGGCTTTCGGCGCGAATGGCTTCGAGGTTCTGCTGGAGATTGCCGATTTCCTGCCGCGATCGCGTCAGCCGCTGCTCCAGGACCTTGTTGGTTTCGCGCATCTCGTGCGTCGAGGTCAGCAGCATCTCAACGACCGATCTCACCTGCTCGAGACTTTTCGCAGCAACGAGCTTTTGTGATGCGCCTTCGAGATTGTTGCCGAAATTCGCCGAGATGCCGAGCACATCGGTGATGAGGACCATCACATCGTCGATCTCGTGGATGACGCAGGAGCCGACCTTGTCGATCCGCTCCGAGGCCTTGAATTGCGAAAGGTAAGTTTCGTAGATCTGATCGAGATCCGCTTCGCTCAACTGTCCGTTGCGCGACAGCGTTTCGTTGATGATCTTGTTGAGGGCAGGATTGTATCCGGTCGCGTAGACGTACCAGATCTCGTAATTCCGCGGGACTGCCGTCTGCCGCAGGGCCTTGATCTGGCCCAGCGCGACTTCGGCGAACGCCATGGTGCGCTCATGCTCGTCCAGCGATCCGGTCACGTTCAGCGTCCCTGAAAGCCGGATTCTGCCGGCTCGCCCATAATAAAAAGTTCCAAAATACGGGGGAACGCTAAGGGAGGAGGATGAAGGACGGGTAAACGCGCGAGACATCTCGCGCGTTACAGGTAGCGTCAGTTTCGCGCGCGGACAGGGCGCAGCAGAAATGCCGGCAGATGCGAATGATCGGCGGGCTCCGCATGTTGCTCATGCGAAGCCGCGACCGCGGCTGCGGGAATGCGGCCGATCGACGGAGGCTGGATGGCTGCGATTTGCGAAGACACGGGCGTGCTTTGCGTGGACGTGCCTTGCTTGGATTTGCCGCGGCCCCCGCGGGTGCGTTGCCGCTCGCGACGGGGACGGCGTTGTTCCGGCCCGGCATCAGCGGTTTCTTCAAGCTGTTCAGCGGGTTGAAGCGCGGGAGAGACGGCGGGCCCCTCTGCGCGCGGAATCGGTTGACCAATCAGCTTTTCAATCGCCAGGACCGACTTCTGATCGGCGGGCGAGACGATCGTCATTGCGGTGCCGAGCCGCCCGGCGCGGCCAGTACGACCGATACGGTGAACGTAGTCGTCGGGATGGTGCGGGACGTCGAAGTTGAAGACGTGGCTGACTTCCGGGATGTCGAGGCCGCGGGCGGCCACGTCAGAGGCGACCAGCAGCGGCAGTTCGCCCTTGCGGAATTGCTCCAGCGAGGCCATGCGCGCCGACTGGTCCATATCGCCATGCAATGCGCCGACGCTGAAGCCGTGCTTCTGCAGCGACTTGTAAACAATCGCGACGTCACGCTTGCGGTTGCAGAAGATGATCGCGTTCTGCAGGTCCTTGGCATCGCGCAGGAGTTGGCGCAGCACCTCGCGCTTTTCGTGCGCCTCGCGGCCGACGGACACTTGTGATTGCGTCACGGTCACGGCGGTGGAGGCCGGCTTGGAAACCTCGACCTTCACCGGATTGTGCAGGAAGGTCTCGGTAATGCGACGGATTTCATTCGGCATCGTCGCGGTGAAGAACAGCGTCTGCCGGGTGAACGGCACCAGTTTGCAGATGCGCTCGATATCCGGAATGAAGCCCATGTCGAGCATGCGGTCGGCTTCGTCGATCACCAGCACCTCGATGCCGGTCAGCAGGAGCTTGCCGCGTTCGGTGTGATCGAGCAGGCGGCCGGGGGTTGCGATCAGCACGTCGACGCCTCGCGACAGTTTCATGTCCTGATCGCCGAACGACACGCCGCCGATCAGCAGCGCCACGTTGAGCTTCTGGCCGGCGCCGTAGCGATCGAAGTTCTCTTTCACCTGCGCCGCGAGTTCGCGCGTCGGCTCGAGGATCAGCGTGCGCGGCATCAAAGCGCGCGCGCGGCCCTTTTCGAGCAATGTGATCATGGGAAGGGTGAACGCGGCCGTCTTGCCGGTGCCGGTCTGGGCAATGCCGAGAACATCGCGGCGGGCGAGAACGTGGGGGATGGCCTGTTCTTGAATGGGGGTCGGGGTGGTGTAGCCAGTCGCCGCCACGGCAGCGAGCACCTTGTCGGACAAGCCGAGATTGGAAAAGGACATTGAGCCTCTAGACGAGAGTGCCGTTCGGACGTCCCGGAAAACAACTGCTGCGCTCAGCCCCGGAACGGCAAGCTTATATGCACGGGGATGGTCAAATCGCAGGCAAGCGGCTGATCAGATGGTCGCGTTTCGACTCTGGCCGCGTGGCCGGAACATAATTCCGATTTGCCCAAAGTCAACGAATTTGCGAGAAAAAATGCCTGAAAGGCTTAATATCACTGGCTTTTCAGGTGCATCGCGGCGTTTGTCGAGAACCCGCTTCGACCCAGTCTGGAGGTTCCGATGGATGCTTCGGCCGCGAATCCGTCCGTTTCGCTCAAGGTGACCTGCTGCGTCGTCGGGGGCGGACCGGCCGGGATGATGCTCGGCTACCTGCTCGGACGGGCCGGGGTCAGCACCGTGGTACTCGAAAAGCACGCCGATTTCTTTCGCGATTTCCGCGGCGACACCGTGCATCCCTCGACCATGAAGGTGATGCAGGAGCTCGGCCTGCTTGAGGATTTCCTCAAGGTCCCGCATCAGCGAATCAGCAAGCTCGAAGGGCTGTTCGGCGCGACGGCGGTCCGCATCGCCGACCTGTCGCGGCTGGACACGCCCTGTCCCTTCATCGCGTTCATGCCGCAATGGGATTTCCTCAACTTCCTCGACGAGAAGGGCTGGCGGTTTCCGAGCCTGTCGGTCCGCAAGAGCACCGAAGCCGTCGAACTCATTCGCGACGGCGATAGCGTAACCGGCCTGATCGCGAACGGCCCGAAGGGGCGCGTGCGGATTGCCGCCGACCTCACCATTGCCTGCGACGGGCGGCATTCGATCCTGCGCACCCAGGCGGGACTTCAGATCGAGGACATCGGCGCGCCGATCGACGTGCTGTGGTTTCGGGTCGGCAAGGCGCAGGGCACCAGCGATGGCGTGTTCGCGCGTCTGAGCACCGGACAGATGATGGTGACGCTGGATCGCGATCAGTACTGGCAATGCGCCTATGTTATCGCCAAGAATGGCATTGATCAGGTCAAGGCGAGGGGGCTCGATCATTTTCGCGCCAATGTCGCCGAGATGGCGCCGATCCTGCGCGAGCACATCGGCGATGTCCGAAGCTGGGATGACGTCAAGCTTCTGTCGGTTAAGATCGACCGTCTGAGGCGTTGGGCGTTGCCCGGACTGCTCTGCATCGGCGATGCCGCGCATGCGATGTCGCCGGTCGGCGGTGTCGGCGTCAATCTGGCGGTGCAGGACGCCGTGGCGGCGGCCAATCTGCTGGCGGATCAACTTGCGGCGGGCGAAAGGTTGACGCTCGCCGATCTCGACCGCGTCCAACAACGGCGGATGTTTCCGACCCGTGTCATTCAGGCCATTCAGGTCCAGGTTCAGAATCGCGTCATCAACCGCGCGCTGTCGGGCGCCGATCTGACGCCGCCGCTGCTGATCCGCCTGATCAGTAGATGCCCCGTGCTGCAGGGCATGACGGCACGGCTGCTCGCGATCGGCCCGCGCCCGGAGCACGTGCATTCACGTAGCGCGGCCTAAACGTCGAGCAATTCCTCCGGCGCGAATTCCGCTTTCTCGGTGATGAAGGCGAAGCGCGCTTCGGCCTTGGTGCCCATCAGCCGCTCCACCGAATCCGCGGTGCCCTCGCGGTCGTCGGGCACCAGCATCACGCGCAGCAGGATGCGCTTGCTGGGGTCCATGGTGGTTTCCTTGAGCTGCGAGGGCATCATCTCGCCAAGGCCCTTGAAGCGTCCGATATCGACCTTGGCGTTGGCGTGGAATTCCGCTTTCAGCAGTTCGTCGCGATGCCGCTCGTCGCGCGCATAGACCGTCTTGCTGCCGTGGGTCAGGCGATAGAGCGGCGGCACGGCGAGATACAGATGCCCGCCATCGATCAGGCGCGGCATTTGCCGGTAGAAGAAGGTGATCAGCAGCGAGGCGATATGCGCGCCGTCGACGTCGGCGTCGGTCATGATGATGATCCGCGCGTAGCGCAGATCCTCCTCGCGATAGTGCGGACCGGTGCCACAGCCCAGCGCCTGGATCAGATCGGCGAGTTGCGCGTTGGCGGTGATCTTGTCGCGTCCGGCGGAGGCGACGTTGAGGATCTTGCCGCGCAGCGGCAGGATCGCCTGCGTCTTGCGGTCGCGCGCCTGCTTGGCGCTGCCGCCGGCGGAGTCGCCTTCGACGATGAACAGTTCGGAGCCTTCGGCCGCGGTGTTGGTGCAGTCGGCGAGCTTGCCCGGCAGCCGTAGCTTCTTCACCGCGGTCTTGCGCGAGACTTCCTTCTCCGCGCGGCGGCGCAGGCGCTCGTCGGCGCGTTCGGCGACGAATTCGAGCAGCTTGTTGGCCTGAACCGGATTGCCCGACAGCCAATGATCGAACGGGTCCTTGATCGCCTGTTCGACGATGCGCTGCGCTTCGGCGGTCGCGAGGCGATCCTTGGTCTGGCCCTGGAATTCCGGTTCGCGCACGAACACCGACAACATCACCGCCGCGCCGGTCATCACGTCTTCCGACGTGATCGACGCCGCGCGCTTGGACTGGCCGACACGGCCGGCGTGATCCTTCAGGCCGCGCAGCAACGCGCTGCGCATGCCGGCCTCGTGCGTGCCGCCATCGGGCGTCGGCACCGTATTGGTGTAGGACGACATGAAGCCATCGGCATCGGCGGTCCACGCCACCGCCCATTCGCAGGCGCCATGTGCGCCGTTGCGGCCGGATCTGCCGGAGAAAATCTCCGGATGCACGAGCGTGTCGGCATGGATCGCCGCCGCCAGATAATCCTTGAGACCGCCGGGGAAATGGAAAGTGTCTTCCGCCGGAACGTCGTCGATGCCCTTGAGCAATTCCGGGTCGCAGCGCCAGCGGATTTCAACGCCGCCGAACAGATACGCTTTCGAGCGCGTCATTTTGAACAGACGCTGCGGCTTGAACGCCGCCTTGGCGCCGAAAATATCGGTGTCGGGTTTGAAACGCACCAAGGTGCCGCGGCGGTTATGAACCTTGCCGAGATCCTGCAGCTTGCCTTTCGGTTTGCCGCGCTCGAACGTCATCTTGTAGAGGTTCTGGCTGCGCGCGACCTCGACCTCCAGCGTGGAGGACAGTGCGTTGACCACCGACACGCCGACGCCGTGCAGGCCGCCTGACGTCTCGTAGACCTTGGAGTCGAATTTGCCGCCGGCATGCAGCGTGCACAGGATCACTTCGAGCGCCGACTTGTTGGGGTACTTCGGATGCGGATCGACCGGAATGCCGCGTCCATTGTCGGTCACGGTGAGGAAGCCGTCGGCGCCCAGATGCACCTCGATGAAAGTGGCATGGCCGGCCAGCGCCTCGTCCATCGAGTTGTCGATGACTTCGGCGAACAGGTGATGCAGCGCCTTCTCGTCGGTGCCGCCGATATACATGCCGGGGCGGCGGCGGACCGGCTCGAGCCCTTCCAGAACCTCGATATCCCGTGCGGTATAGCCCGCCTCGGCGCCGGACAAGCGCGCCGGGCCTTTCGCGGTGGGACGGGATTTGGAGGCCTCGGACGCGAAGAGGTCGTCCGCGGCGTTTTTCTTCTTGGCGGTTCTGGTCATGATGGTGGCGCTGTTACAAGAATTTCGGAAAGGTCGGTCGGTGAGGCCGAATCGTTTCGACAAACTATGTCATGGCGGCGCGGTGAGATGAATGGCGGTGAGGGGACCGCGAAATTCGATTTTTGCCGTGATTTCAACAGTTGCAGCGGCAGGAATATGTCGTAATTGCGATGATCGGGGTGACGTTGGTCGATGATGGCCTGGGACTGGCCTGCCATGCTGTACAGCTTCAGTAATATGGAGCCCGCATTCCGTGCCTGGCTTCCGCTCTGGCCGGTCTTCGTCTGAAAGGTGTTTGAAGGTGGGGTCGGGCTTGGGTTCCGGTATCCACGTGCTGGCGCGGTCAATGTGCCATAGCTGGAAAGATCGTGATCGAAGTTGAATTCCGGGCCCCCCTGCGCGTGGTAGAACGCCTATCCTGCGGGGCCTGTCGGGCGGGAGCGGTGTGCTTGTCCCGACGCTGAAAGAGATGATATCGGCCGGAAAGCCGAAGGGAACTGGGATGCCTCATGGGTCTTGATGAGCTTTTTCGCGGACTGATCAATTTTGTCCGCGATCACCATGCCTGGGCGGCTCCTATCGTCTTTGTGCTGGCTTTCTGTGAATCGCTTGCTTTCGTGTCCCTGCTGATCCCGGCATGGGGAGCGCTGATCGGCATTGGCGCTCTGGTGGGGGCGAGCGACCTCAGTTTCTGGCCGGTCTGGATTGCCGGCGCGCTGGGGGCCGGGTTTGGCGACTGGCTGTCCTATTGGTTCGGCTTCAAGTTCAAGGGCAACGTCGCGCGGATGTGGCCCTTGTCGCGTTACCCGACAATCCTGCCGCGTGCGGAAAAATTCGTCGAGGACTGGGGCGTTCCCAGCATCGTCATCGGACGTTTCTTCGGACCGTTGCGTGCCGCCGTGCCGTTGGCGGCGGGCATTTTCGAGATGGACTATTGGCGCTTTCAGTTCGCCAATTTTTTCTCGGCATTCGTTTGGTCGGCGACCCTGCTGCTGTTCGGCGATGGAATTTCGCGCCTCATCGCGTGGTTCTGGAACGTCGTCTGACCGCCTTTGCCAGCCGTATCATCCTTGACCCTGTCGCGATGCGGATTTATATCCGCGCCATGATCAAGACTTCGACCAGCACCTCCACGCGCCGCAGCCGTATTGTCACGGCATGTGCGGCCGGTCGCGTCTGACGATCACCTGCCATGCCGCCGGAGAGGGCCCGCGGCATCTTGTTTCCCTTTAAAAACTGCCGCATGACCTGATCTGGCGCGCTAAAATTAGCTCGCTTGGGTAAGGATCGATATCATGGCTGAGAAGAAGAGGGTCGGCATCCTCGGTGCATCCGGTTACACCGGCGCCGAACTGGTGCGGTTGCTGCTGCGCCATCCGCGCGTCCAGATCGCGCTGCTGACCGCCGACCGTCGCGCCGGGCAGGCGATGGGCGATGTCTATCCGCAATTCGCACCTTACGATCTGCCGCGCCTCGTCGCGATCGACGACGTCGACTGGGCGGCGGAAAAGCTCGACCTGATCTTCTGCGCCCTGCCGCATGCGACCACGCAGAAGGTTCTGAAGGACGTGCTGGAAAAAGCGCCGGACACCAAGATCGTCGATCTGTCGGCCGACTTCCGGCTGGAGGATCCCGCGGTCTATGCGAAGTGGTACGGCCACGAGCATCACGCGCTCGAATTGCAGAAGGAGGCGGTCTACGGTCTCGTCGAATTCTATCGGCGCGATATCCGCAAGGCGCGGCTGGTCGCCAATCCCGGCTGTTACACCACGACCGCGCAACTGCCGTTGATCCCGCTTTTGAAAGCCAAGGCGATCGAGACCGACGAGATCGTGATCGACGCTGCGTCCGGCATGACCGGCGCTGGCCGCTCGGCGCGCGAGGAGATGCTGTTCTCCGAAGTATCGGACGGCTTCAACGCCTACGGTGTCGGCCATCACCGGCACATGTCGGAGCTCGATCAGGAATTCTCGAAGGCCGCCGGCAAGGAGGTGATCGCAACCTTCACGCCGCATCTGGCGCCGATGAATCGCGGCATCTTCGCGACCATCTATGTGCGCGGCCGGCGCGGCAAGACCGCTCAGGACCTGCATGAGATTTTGGTCAAGCAGTACGAGAAGGAGCCGTTCGTCTATGTGCTGCCGTTCGGCAAGACGCCGCACTCGCGGCATGTGCGTGGCTCGAACATGACGTTCATCGGCGTCGCCAACGATCGTCAGCCGGGACGCGCCATCATCGTCTCGACGCTCGACAATCTGACCAAGGGCGCGTCGGGGCAGGCGGTGCAGAACATGAATGCGATGCTGGGTTTTCCCGAGACCACCGGCATCGATCAGGCGCCGATGTTTCCGTGACCTTCGCGGCACAGTGAACTCAGTATTAACTCCACCTTTCCTGTCATATTGACGCCAAATAAAAAGGGACGGCAGACGCCGTCCCTTTCTTTTTGACCGACCGCGATGTCGCCGGTTCAGAACGCCCGGAAGATCGCCAGCGCCAGCACCGCCTGGGCGAGGAAGCCGACCGCGAAAGCGAGGGTGCGCAGAACCGGGATACCCATCGCGTAGACGATGAGGTGCGCGACGCGCGACCAGAAATAGACCGCGCAAGCCAGCACCGTCCATTTGCTCGAATAGTCGGCCGCGTTGAGGATCAGAACCAGCGGCGCGAAGATGATCAGGTTCTCCACCGCGTTGTCATGCGCGAACATCAGGCGGTTGGCCCATTCGGCATGCGGCTTGTCGTTGCGCGACGGATTGGCCATCGCTCCGCCGAGACCGCGGACCTGACAGCGATTCAGCACGTAGGGAATCCACATCACGCCGGTCAAAATCACCGTCAGTGTCAGCCAGAATAACTCTCGCGTCATGGCAATGTCCTCTCAGTGCGGATGCGCCGGCAACCTCGGCGGATGATATCGAATCGACGCAGGCTGCGCGCAGCCGTCGCTGAATTCATAACGTATTGGAAAGGGCAGGCCAACGCCTCGCGGACCACGCCGCCGGCTGGGCTTGCCTGCGGCGTGATCGCATGCGCTACGCCCGCATGCGGACATAGCTGCCCGGCGCATCCTCGATCGCCGGCAGGGCGCCGGTGCCGACCGGACGCGCTGCGACGGTCTCCGCGTCGATCGCCTTGAGCCAGGCGTGCCAGTCCGGCCACCATGAGCCTTTGTGCTCCCGGGCGTCCTTCAACCAGTCCTCGACGGTCGGATAGTTGATGTTGTCGTTGATCCAGTACGGGTATTTGCCGGTCGCGGGCGGATTGATCACGCCGGCGATGTGACCGGAACCGGCCAGCACGTAGCGCACCGGGCCGCCGAAGAACTGCGAGCCGTACAGCACCGACTGCGCGGGCGCGATGTGGTCCTCGCGCGTGGCGAGATTGTAGATCGGGATCTTCACCTTCGACAGATCGAGGATGGTGTTGTCGAGCACCATGGTGCCGGCGGAGAGGCGGTTCTCCAGATAGCAGTTGCGCAGGTAATAGGAGTGATTGGCCGCCGGCATGCGCGTGGAATCCGAATTCCAGTGCAGCAGATCGAAGCTCGAGGGCGATTTGCCCTTGAGGTAGTTGTTGATGACGTAGGGCCAGATCAGATCGTTGGAGCGCAGCATGTTGAACGCCATCGACATGCGCACGCCTTCGAGCACGCCGGCCTGCTGCATTTCCTCTTCGATCGCGGAGATCTGTTCTTCATCGACGAACACCAGAAGATCGCCGGCGTTGGTGAAATCCACCTGTGTGGTCAGGAGGCTTGCCGAGGCCACGCGCACCCGGCGTTTCTCGGCAAGCCAGGCCAGCGTCGCGGAGAGCAGGGTGCCGCCGACGCAATAGCCGAGCGCATGCACTTTCATCTCGCCGGTGGCCTTCTCGATCACGTCCATCGCCGTGAGCGGGCCGAGCTTCATGTAGTCCTCGAAGGTCTTTTCGCCCAGCGAGGCATCCGGATTGACCCACGAGATCACGAACACGGTGAGGCCCTGATCGACACACCATTTGATGAAGGACTTTTCCGGCTTGAGATCGAGGATGTAGTATTTGTTGATCCAGGGCGGCACGATCAGCAACGGCGTGCGCAGCACCGTCTCGGTGCTGGGCGTGTACTGGATGAGCTGCATGATCTCGTTCTGGAAGATCACCTTGCCGGGCGTCAGCGCGAGATGCGATCCGACATCGAGACCGACGCTCGATTGGCGGATCTTCAGCCGGCCTTTGCCGGCCACCATGTCCTCGGCGAGCATCTGCATGCCGCGCACGAGGTTCTCGCCGCTGCTGGCGAAGGTCTCGCGCAGCACTTCCGGATTGGTCAGCACGAAATTCGACGGCGCGATCGCGTTGCAGATCTGCTCCATGTAGAATTCGGCCTTGCGCCTCGTATGGGGGTCGAGGCCTTCGGCGTCGCGCACCAGCTCCTTCGCCCATCGCGCGGTCAGGAGATAGACCTGCATGACGAATTCAAAGAACGGGCTGGATTGCCACTGCGGGTCCTGAAACCGCTTGTCGCGCGGATCGGGGCTGATCACGCGCTCGGCTTCTTCGCCGGCCAGCCGCTTCACCGAGCTTGCCCAGACATCGAGATAGGTCTTGCCGAGCTTGGACTGCAGGTCGGCGGTGCGCTTGGGGTCCGACAGCCAGTAATCGGCGACGAGATACAGCGTCTTGACCATCTCGCCGAGTTCGCCCGGAAAGCGATCGGCATTGGTGCGCGGCTGCAGATAGGCGGAGAGGGCCTTGCCGGTGTTCTCCATCGCGCGCGCAAGGTTCAGCGCGAAAGCGTGCGGATCGAAAGTTTTGGTGGTGTCGGAGACAGGGGTGGAATCGTTCATGGGGACTATCGACCGCTGATGAAACATCGCCCGGCGAGTTGCCGTTACCTTCGATCATGCCATATTCGGAGTGAATGGTGCTCATTCTTCGTCGTCGCAGCGCAGCATGCGATGTCGCGCGCGACGTCTTGGATCGGTCATATTCCGGCATCATCGACAGGCGGCAGAGTGACCGGAAAAATTTAACGCTTTCACGCGATATCTGCTCCGTTCGATCGGTAAGAGTTTTTCGTCCTGACGGACGGGATGTGGGGGACATGTGAGGCAGAGGAGTCGGATACCGCCGATGCGCCGGTCGCGCCTGCGCTCCATGGCGCGCGTGCTGATGGCCGCCGCGTTGCTCGGCTCGCCTCTGGCCGGCTGCTCGCTGCCGATCGGCGATCTGCCCGTGGTCGGCCTGCCGGAGAATACTCCGGCCCGTCCGGAGACGCCGGCGGCCTATCTGCCGGTTCATGACATTCCGGCCCCCCGCGATACCGTCATTCTGACGCCGGACGAGCAGGTCAGGATCGAGAAGGAACTGGCGGCGGCGCGGGAGCGTCAGACCCACGGCCAGGCGCCAGGCGCCGCATCGACGCAAAATTCGCACGAGGGCCGATAACAAGCCCGATTATCAGTGACTTCGGGTGGCGCTGCCCGAGGTTCGTGATAAAAAGACCCAACCCCGCCAGTGATTTGCCTGACGGCCTTGAGACCAGACCTCCCGGCTCCGGAGCCTTGATTCCATGGAAGAATTTTACCGCATTCGCCGACTGCCGCCTTATGTGTTCGAGCAGGTGAATCGGGCCAAGGCTGCCGCGCGCAACGCCGGAGCGGATATCATCGATCTGGGCATGGGCAATCCGGACCTGCCGACCCCGCCGCATGTCCTCGAGAAGCTCAAGGAAACCCTCGGCAAGCCGCGAACCGACCGTTATTCGGCGTCCAAGGGCATTCCGGGCCTGCGCCGGGCCCAGGCGGCCTATTACGAACGCCGCTTCGGGGTGAAGCTCAACCCGGAAACCCAGATCGTCGCCACGCTCGGCTCCAAGGAGGGCTTCGCCAACGTCGCGCAGGCGATCACCGCGCCGGGCGATGTGGTGCTGGTTCCCAACCCCAGCTATCCGATCCACGCCTTCGGCTTCCTGATGGCGGGCGGCGTGATCCGCTCGGTGCCGGCCGAGCCGACGCCGGAGCTGTTCAGCGCGCTGGAGCGCGCCATCGTGCATTCGATCCCGAAGCCGATCGCGCTGATCACCTGCTATCCGTCGAACCCGACCTCCTATGTGGCGCCGCTTGAATTCTACAAGGACCTCGTTGCGTTCGCGAAGAAGCACGAGATCTTCATCCTGTCGGACCTTGCTTATGCCGAACTGTATTACGAGGGCGAGCCGCCGCCGTCGGTGCTGCAGGTGCCGGGCGCGATCGACGTCGCCGTCGAGTTCACCTCGATGTCGAAGACCTTTTCGATGGCCGGCTGGCGCATGGGCTTTGCGGTCGGCAACGAGCGCATCATCGCCGCGCTGACCCGTGTCAAATCCTATCTCGACTACGGCGCGTTCACGCCGATCCAGGTGGCTGCGACGGCGGCGCTGAACGGTCCGCAGGACTGCATCCAGGAGATGCGCGACACCTATCGCAAGCGTCGCGACGCGATGGTGGAGTCGTTCGGCCGCGCCGGCTGGGACATTCCGCCGCCGGCGGCCTCGATGTTCGCCTGGGCGCCGCTGCCGGAGAAATTCCGCGGCATCAGCAGCATGGAGTTTGCCACGCTCATGGTCGAGAAGTCGGGCGTTGTGGTCTCGCCCGGCGTCGGCTTCGGCGAGCACGGCGAGGGCTTCGTTCGTATCGCGATGGTGGAAAACGAGCAGCGCATCCGTCAGGCGGCGCGCAATATCCGCCGTTTCCTTGATACGGGCCTCGAAACATTGCACAACGTGGTTCCTCTCGCCAATCGGCGCTAATTTTCCGGCAGGTTTGAAATCGACATGGTGGCTCCGCTCAAAGTGGGGATTGCGGGGCTCGGCACGGTGGGTGCCGAGGTGGTGCGTCTTATCGATCAGCAGTCGCGGGTGCTGTCGGCGCGTTGCGGCCGCGGCGTGCGGGTGGTGGCGGTCTGCGCCCGCTCGAAAGCCAAGAAGCGCGCGCTCGACCTGCGCGGCGTCGAATGGGCCAGAAGCCCGCTGGCGCTGGCCAGTCATCCCGACATCGACGTGTTCGTCGAACTGATGGGCGGTGCCGACGATCCGGCGCTGTCCGCGATCGAGGCGGCGCTGACGCGCGGCAAGTCGGTGGTCACCGCCAACAAGGCGCTGATCGCCAAGCACGGATCGAAGCTCGCCGCGCTCGCCGAGGCGCATGGCGGCGCGCTGAACTACGAGGCCGCGGTCGGCGCGGCGATCCCGATCATCAAGACCCTGCGCGAGGGCCTTGCTGGCACCGGCATCCAGCGCGTCTACGGCATTCTCAACGGCACCTGCAATTACATCCTGACGCGGATGGAGCAGGAGGGTTTGTCCTTCGCCGAATGCCTGAAGGATGCGCAGCGGCTCGGCTATGCCGAGGCCAATCCGTCGTTCGATGTCGATGGCCACGACACCGCGCAGAAGCTCGCGATCCTCGCCAGCCTCGCGTTCGGCACCAAGGTCAATCAGAAGGCGGTTTACGTCGAGGGCATCTCCTCGATCGCGCCGGAGGACCTGCGCGCCGCCGAAGAACTCGGCTATCGCGTCAAGCTGCTCGGCGTCGCGGTGAAGACCGAAACCGGTATCGAGCAGCGCGTGCATCCGACCATGGTGCCGCGCACATCGTCGATCGCGCAGGTGATGGGCGTCACCAACGCGGTGACGATCGATGGCGAGGGCATTCCCCCCATCACGCTGGTCGGCCCCGGCGCGGGCGGCGCGGCGACGGCCTCCGCCGTGGTGGCCGATATCGCCGATATCGCGCGCGGCGTGCGCGCGCTGCCGTTCGGCCGCCCGGTGGCGAAGCTCAAGCAGACCACCAAGGCACCGATGAAGCATCATGCCGGCGGTTATTACATCCGGCTGATGGCGCGCGATCTGGCCGGCACCGCCGCGACGATCGCCACGCGCCTGGCCGAACAGAAGATTTCCATCGAGTCGATCGTGCAGCGCCATCCCGATGGCGGCGCGGCCGCGGCGAACGGCAGATCCGCGCCGGTGCCGGTGATCCTGATCACCTATGCCACCAGCGAGGACGCGGTGCATCGCGCCTTGCAGGCGGTGCGGCAGGACAAGGTGATCACCGGCCGCCCGCAGGTGATCCGCATCGAGAAGAACTGACAGCTTGGTCCGCTTCGCGGCGGATCTTCGATCCAAGGAGCTACACTGATGTCCGTTACGATTTCCGTTCCGCCCCAATTGCTGCTGGAACGCATTCTCACGCTTGAAATCGTCCGGGTGACGGAGCGTGCGGCGGTGTCGGCGGCGCGGCTGCGCGGCCACGGCAACGAGAAGGGCGCCGATCAGGCGGCGGTCGATGCGATGCGCCGCGAGCTCAACAAGATTCCGATCCGCGGCACCGTGGTGATCGGCGAGGGCGAGCGCGACGAGGCGCCGATGCTGTTCATCGGCGAGAAGGTCGGCGCGGAAGCGGGTGGCCCCGAGGTCGACATCGCTGTCGATCCGCTCGAAGGCACCACGCTGTGTGCCAAGAACATGCCGGGCTCGATCGCCACCATGGCGATGGCGGAGGGTGGCACGCTGCTCAACGCGCCCGACGTCTACATGCAGAAGATCGCGATCGGCCCGGGCTATGCCAAGAACACCATCGAGCTCGACGCGCCGCCGGCGGAGAACATCCGCCGTCTCGCCCGCGCCAAGGACGTGCATCCGTCCGCGATCACCGCTCTGGTGCTCGATCGTCCGCGCCATGCCGAGATCATCAACGCGGTGCGCTCGACCGGCGCGGCCGTGCGGCTGATCACCGACGGCGACGTCGCCGGCGTGATCCACACCGCCGATCCGGACAACACCGGCGTCGATATCTATATCGGCACCGGCGGCGCGCCCGAGGGCGTGCTGGCGGCCTCGGCGCTGCGCTGCATCGGCGGCCAGATGCAGTGCCGCCTGATCCTCGACACCGAGGAAAAGCGCGAACGCGCGGCCAAGATGGGCATCAAGGACCCGGCCATGATCTACGGCATCGAAGATATGGTGAAGGGCGACTGCCTGTTCGCCGCCACCGGCGTCACCGACGGCTCGCTGTTGTCCGGAGTGAAATTCCGCAAGAACACCATCGAGACCGAGACCGTGGTGATGCGCTCGGTCACCGGCACGGTGCGCTACATCAAGGCCGAGCACCGCCAGCTCGACAAATTCCATCTCGACTGAGTGAGCGCGCCGCGCTGGCGGCGGTCTCGAGCGAGGCCACGATGACGCCGGACGTGAAAGCTTTGCTGTTCGACACGTTCGGCACCGTGGTGGATTGGCGCGGCAGCCTGATCGCGGAGTTCACCGCGTGGGGCGAGGCGAAAGGCATCGATGCCGATTGGGCGGCGCTGGTCGATGGCTGGCGCGGCGCCTACAAGCCCTCGATGGATGCGGTGCGCCGCGATCCCGGGCGCGGCTATCTCACGCTCGATGAATTGCAGCGCCAGTCGATCGAACCGCTCGCCGCGCAGCTCGGCATCATGGGCCTCACGGCCGCCGATTACGATCATCTCACGCTTGGCTGGCATCGCCTGAAGCCGTGGCCGGACAGCGTGCCGGGGCTGACGCGGCTGAAGGCGACCTACATCATCGCGCCGCTGTCGAACGGCAATGTCGCGCTGCTGACCAATCTGGCGAAACACGCCGGGCTGCCGTGGGACCTGATCCTCAGCGCCGAGCTGTTCAAACACTATAAGCCGGACCGGCAGGTCTATCTCGGCGCGGCGAGATTGCTCGGGCTGCGGCCGCAACAGGTGATGCTGGTCGCCGCGCATAATTACGATCTCGCGGCGGCGCGGGGCTGCGGCCTCAAGACCGCGTTCGTGCCGCGCGTCACCGAATACGGCCCGCACCAGAAAGAGGATATCAAGGCCGAAAGCGACTGGGACCTCGTGGTCAAAGATCTCAACGATCTTGCCGACCGGCTCGGCTGTTGACAGTTCAAGGAGTCATTGCCGGGCCTGACCCGGCAATCCATCTTTTCAGGAAGATGGATGCGCGGATCAAGTCCGCGCATGACGAATGTAAAATCTGTTTGAGCGCAGAAGACTTCAGGACGATATGTTAACCGCATGACGCCTCCCGCCACCGCCATCCCTGTCGAGACGCCGCCGGCGTTCCTTGGTGTCGCTTTATCCGCGACCGGAAAGCTGTGGCGCGACCGGCTCGATCCGCGCGGCGCGGCGCAGGCGCTCGCCATCGCGCAACGCTATCAATTGCCCGAAATGCTGGCGCGGGTGATCGCCGGGCGCGGCATCGATATCGACGCGGTCGAGGACTTCCTCGATCCGACCATCCGCAAGATGCTGCCCGATCCCTACACCGTGACGCAGATGGAAGCGGCGGCGAAGCGTATCGCCGACGCGGTGAAGCGCGGCGAGCGCGTCGCGATCTTCGGAGACTATGACGTCGACGGCGCGACCTCGGCGGCGCTGCTGACCTGGCATCTGCGCCATTGCGGGCTCGATCCCTTGATCCACATTCCCGACCGCATCTTCGAGGGCTACGGTCCCAATGTCGACGCGGTGCGCGCGCTGGCGGGCAAAGGCGCGACGTTACTGGTGACGGTCGATTGCGGCACCACCAGCATCGAGGCGCTGGCGGAGGCCAAGCGCCTCGGCATGGACGTGGTGGTGATCGACCATCACCAGTGCGACGACGAACTTCCGCAGGTGGATGCGCTGGTCAATCCGAACCGGCCGGACGATCTGTCCGGGCTCGGTCATCTCGCCGCCGTCGGTCTCGTATTCGTGACGCTGGTCGCGGTGAACCGCGAACTGCGCGCGCGCGGCTTCTGGACCTCGGAGATGCCGGAGCCCGATCTGCTCGGCGTGTTGCATCACGTCGCGCTCGGCACCGTCGCCGATGTCGCGCCGCTGCTCGGCCTCAACCGCGCTTTCGTCGCCAAGGGCCTGATCGCGATGCGCCGGCGCGATCACATCGGCCACACCGCGCTGATGGATGTCGCGCGTCTCAACGGCCCGCCCGAGGCCTGGCATCTCGGCTTCATGCTGGGGCCGCGCATCAACGCCGGCGGACGCATCGGCCGCGCCGATCTCGGCGTGCGGCTGCTGCTCGAAGGCGACGTGTCGGAAGCCGCGCGCATCGCCGCCGAGCTCGACCGCCTCAACACCGAACGGCGCACCATCGAACAGATGGCCGAAGCGCAGGCGGAGGCCGAGGCGCTGGCCTCGCTCGGGCTGGAGGATCGCGGTGCGGTGATCGTCACCGCGTCCGAGGGCTGGCACCCCGGCGTGGTCGGGCTTGTCGCCTCGCGGCTGAAGGAGAAATTCGGCCGGCCGGCCTTTGCGATCGCGCTGGAGCCGGGCGGGCTCGGCACCGGCTCGGGCCGCTCGATCAGCGGCGTCGACCTCGGCAAGGCGGTGCGGCAGGCGGTGCATGACGGCCTGCTGCTGAAAGGCGGCGGTCACGCGATGGCGGCGGGCGTGACGCTGCGCAAGGAGCAGCTTGCCGCGTTCCGCGCCTCCATCGAAAGCGCACTGGCGGCGGACGTCGCGCAGGCGCGTCACGTCAACGAACTGTACATCGACGGCGCGGTGAGCGCGCGCGGCGTGACGACGGAGTTCGTCGCGACGCTCAATCGCGCGGGACCGTTCGGCAGCGGCAATCCCGAGCCGATCATCGCGCTGCCGGCGCATGAGTTGGTCTATGCCGACGAGGTCGGGCAGGCGCATCTGCGGCTGCGCTTCCGCGCCGGCGACGGCGCCATCGTCAACGCCATGGCGTTCCGCGCGGTCGGCCAGAAGCTCGGTAATGCATTGCTCGAAAATCGCGGTCAGCAACTGCATGTCGCGGGCTCGCTCACCATCGACCGCTGGCAGGGCGCCGAGCGCGTCCAGATGCGCGTGACGGATGTGGCGGTGCCGGATCCGGGACCGGCGGTGATCAGGTAACGTTGGGCTTTGGCAGGGTGATAAGGGTGATATATGCAAGCTAAAGAAAGTTATTATCGCCGCTATGTCGAGAAACGCGCACAACGCGATAAAAATCTTTCCAATAGTTGGAGGACCAAACTTAGAGACCCCATGACCTTGTTTACGGGTATTTTAGCCGTTGGCACGATAGTCTTGGCCGGTATCGCTATCTTGCAATGGTGTACGCTCGAAAAAACAGATGAAACCCTTAAAGACACTTTGGCTAGCACCAACGTTACCAACCGTCCTTTCGTTTTTGTTAAAGAGATCACCATCAACCCGACTATTATGCCGGGCTACTGGATGTTTGCAGTCCTAGTAGAAAACTCTGGCAACACGCCAACTAGAGAAATGGACTATCTCACAATTTCGAGTCGTTCCACTCCTACAGACCCTGGTGATGCTTTCGCTCGTACGCCCAAAAACGGTTACGACGTGCCAGAACTGATCCATCAACGTTGGCAGGGTAGTTTTCTTGGCCCGAAAGCTCAAATGCACTTACTTGGAAGCCAAACAGAATTACCGGTGACTGTAGTTTCGAAGATGGCCGCAGATAGAGAAAATTACTACATTAGCGGCGTTATTCATTATAGGGATGCATTTAGTAATACACCGAGCCATGTCACCAAATTCTGTTACGCTCTGATTCCCTTCAAAGAAGGCACAGAAACACGCGTCAATTATCAGCGGTGTCTTTATTGGAATTGTGCGGATGAAGACTGTAAGGCGGATCGCGAAAGATATGATCACGACCTTATTGTTGCCAATAGGCCTAAAAAATCGAGATAGAGCGCGTGGTCTACTTCACAGGTATGTCCCGCAAATTCTGTTGGACTGTGGAAGACTGTTGCTTCGACGCGATTGCCTACAACCCCTGCCGCAGCCGTGCCAGCACCTTGAGCCCGGCATAGCCGTCGGCGGGTGCGAGCCCGGCGCGGGCCTGGAAATCCTTCACCGCCTTCATGGTGTCGTTGCCGACCCGGCCATCGGTGCCGCCGGTGTCGAACCCGGCGTTGGTGAGGCGGGTCTGCACCTCCTGCACCTCGGCCAGCGTCAGCGCGCGCTCGGAGCCGGGGAAGGGCTGGCGGAACGGCCCGCCGCCGAGAATGCGGTCGCCGAGATGGACGATGGCGAGCGCGTAGTTCATCGACGGGTTATAGCTTTTCACCGCGTAGAAATTCTGCCCGAGCAGGAAGGACGGCCCGCCCGCGACCGGCGTCCAGAGCTGCGCCGTGTCGTTCGGGCGCGGGAAGGCCTGACCATCGGCGCGCCGCACGCCCGCGGCCGTCCATTGCGCGTAGCTGCGGTTGCCGGCGACGTTGCTCGCGCCGGTGACCTCATAGCCCCAATGCTCATTGCGACGATACTTGCCGCGCTTGACCAGAAAGCGCGCGCTGGAGCCGAGCGCATCGTCCGGTCTGCCGAACGGCGAGACCCGGCCGTCGCCGTCATAGTCGAAGCCGACATTGAGCCAGACTTCCGGCATCCACTGGGTGTGGCCCATCGCGCCGGCCCATGAGCCGCGCATCTCGGCCGGCGTGCTCCAGCCCTTGTCGACGATCCGCAGCGCGTTGATCAGCTCGGTCTCCCAGTATTTCCTGCGGCGCGGCTCGTTCCAGGCGAGCGCGGCCAGCGAGGGAAACACCGGTCTCATGTGGTTCTGCTGCACCAGCGGATCGCCATAGGCGGTCTCGACGCCCCACAGCGCCAGCAGCGTGCCGCGCTCGACACCGAAATCCTTCTCGATCCGCGAAAACAGCGCGCCGTGCTTTTGCAGCGCGATCTTGCCGGCGGAAATGCGCCAGTCCGAACAGCGGCGGTTGATGTACTGCCAGAGCTGCTCGTGGAATTCCGGCTGCTTCTGCATTTTCTTGAACACGCTCATGTCGGGTTCAAGCCGGCTCATCACGCGAATGTAAGTGCCTTCCGAAATGCCGCGCGCCAGGGCGCGGGCGCGGAAGGCCTCGCGCCATTGATCGAAGCCCGCCGGCGCCGCGACGGCGGTGCCGCCATCGAGGGTGCACAGGCCCGCGCCGATCAGGCCGCCAAGCACGGCGCGCCGCGTGACCGGATGATCGTCGGCCGGAGAATCGGAACCGTTCATGCGGCGATTGTAGCGGCGGGCGCGGTGAAATCGCAAAGCCCAATGCGTGGATGGAACATGATGCATGTTGCCCGATTATCGTGCCGAACGCCGGGGGCATGACCATCATCGAGGTCTGTCATGGCCGTCACCAATGAGATATCCCCCCTCCATACCAAGCTCCTGTCTGATGCCGACCCGATGCCGCCGCCGACCCGTCGCGACTTTCTCTATGTCATGACCGCGGCTTTTGGCGTCGTGGGCGGCGTCGCCTGTCTTGTGCCGATGTTCTCCCAGATGAACCCGGATGCGGCGACGCTCGCCGCCGGAGGCCCCGTCGACCTCGATCTCAGCAAGCTGGAGCCCGGCCAGCAGATCGTGGTGCGCTGGCAGGATCACCCGATTTTCGTCACCAGACGGCCGGCGAAACTCTTGCAGGTCCTGCAGGATCCGAAGCTGATCGCGCGGCTTGCCGACCCGGACTCCGAGGAGGCCCAGCAGCCGCCTTACGCGAAAAACTGGCATCGCTCCGCCAATCCCGAATATGGCGTCCTTGTCGGCATCTGCACGCATCTGGGGTGCATTCCGATGTTCTATCCTGACGCCAGTTCGACCGAGCCGACCGCCGACTGGATGGGCGGCTATTTCTGCCCCTGTCACGGATCGAAATACGATCTGGCGGGTCGCGTCTTCAACGGCGTGCCCGCGCCCTATAATTTGCCGATCCCGCCGTATCGTTTCGTCAACGGGACCACGCTTCGCATCGGCGAGAATCCGCCGGGCGTCCAGTTCGATTTCGGCAGCATCCTGCAAATCTAGCGCGGTTTCGTGCGAAAGAGCGTGAGCCGCGACGATGGCGGCTCAGTCGGCGGGCTGCCTGGCCGCGGCATCGGCAATCGCCGGAGGCGCGGTCGGCGCGGGTGGGGGCGGCTCGATCTCGCGGCCGCGGCCGTCGATCAGCCGCTCGTAGGAGGCAATCAGCGTCACGTAAGGATTGACCCAGAGCCAGCCGTCGCGCGTGAACACCTGCACGTCGAAATGCAGATGGCTGGTGGTGCCGCCGGGATAATCCTGAAAGTTCGAAACGAGACCGATCCGCTCGCCTTCGAACACGCGGCGGCCGTGCACGACGCCGTCGGCGTCGAGCAGCTTGGGGTTCATGTGCATGTAGCGGAAGCGCAGGTGCTCGTGCCGGCCGTTGATCAGCAGGAAGGTCGCTTCCTTGCCGGGCGTGCGGATGATGATGCCGTCGCGCACCGCGACCACGCCGTGCAGGTTCGGCAGGCAACGGTCGGCGCCGTCATTGCGCAACGCGCAGGATGAGGGACGGATGTCCTGACCCTGATGGCCGTAACCATTGGCGCATTGCCCGGCCTCGAAATCGCGAGTCTCGCAGAAATTGTCGCGCCACGGATAGGAGTAGTTCTCGGCCGCGGATTCGTCGAACACCAGCGGCTTGTCGTTGCGTTTGCAGCGATAGGCCTTGCCCTTGACCGGCCGCCAGCCGGCGCGGCCGGTGTGATAGCAGTCGCCCCAGTTCATGAAGGACTGCGAATTGGCGAAGGCCGGCGCGCGCTCCAGCGGAAAGCGGATCTGCGCATAGACCGTATCGTCCGCATGGCCGTTCTGGTTGCGATACCCGCTGCCGGGGATGATGTCGCCCGGCGGCCTGTAGGTGAAATCTGGCGAGGCGCGTTCGGGCCGCTCCACCGTGGCCGAGGCAATGGCAGGACGCGACGGGGCGGGCATGCCGCCCGCAACACGCAACGCTTTCAGGAAGCGTTCGGCGACGGGATACGCCTCGCGGCAGGCGAGGCGCTTGCGGTGCGGCACGCTGTCGAGGCAACGGATCGAGGCCACGTAAGGTACGCCGAAGCGGGTGAAGGCATAGCGCACATAGCCTTCGCGGATCATGCGGCGCAGGTCGGGATAGTCGGCGGCGAGAGCCTTTACCGGCGCGCCCTTGCCGCCGCGTGGATCGTCGATCTCGTAAACCAGTTGCGAGCCGGTGATGTGCACCTCGACCGGCCGGGTGTAGACGCGTCGTGGCATGTCCTCGCCGGTGCCGGGATCGAGCGCGAACATCGCGTCATACCCCGCGCCGCCGGCCTGAAAGAACGCGGCGGGGCGGAAGCCGGCCTGATAACGGGCGAGCGATTTGTCGTCAGGCACTGAGGTGGCGGGCAGGCTTCGTTCGTCGCGGCGATAAAGCGTGCTGTCGAACGGCAGCAGCACCGGGACGGGACTCTGGCCGATGCCGGGAAAGAACGCCGAGGTCAGGCCATTCAACTGGCGCAGCGCGGGCGGCACCGCAAAACGCAAGGCGGGCGACCAGCGCCCGCCTTTGAAAATGAAATCATCCGCAGATGACGGCCCCGTTTCGCGGCGGAGCTGATCGATCGCGGCCTGCCAGTCGGGCCGGACGACGGAGATCGAGGGCGTCCTGAACTCGCCGGCAAGAGCGGGCGCGCCGGGAAGGATCGAGCCCGCGCAGGCGACACTGGCGGCGAGGAGGCCGCCCGCGATGCTATTGCGGAAATGTCCCCGGCGCCCGTGTCTCAAGCTGGGGTCAGTCCTTGGCGCGCTCGACGTAGGAGCCGTCCTCGGTCATCACCACGATGCGGGTGCCGACGCCGATATGCGGCGGCACGGCGGAGCGCACGCCGTTCGACAGCATGGCCGGCTTGTAGGACGACGATGCGGTCTGGCCCTTGGTGACGGGCTCGGTCTCGACCACCTCCAGCGTGACGCGCTGGGGCAGGGTCACCGACACCGCGACGCCATCGTGGATCGACAGCGTCACCGATGTGTTCTCCTGCAGATAGGGCGCGGCGTCGCCGATCACGTCGGCGGACACCAGAAGCTGGTCGTAGGTTTCATTGTTCATGAAATGAAAGCCGTCGCCGTCCTGATAGAGATAGTTGAACTCGCGGTCCTCGACGAAGGCGCGCTCGACCTGATCGGTGGTCTTGTAGCGCTCGGAAATCTTGGTGCCGTCGCTGATGCGGCGCATCTCGATCTGGCTGACCGGAGTTCCCTTGCCGGGGTGGATGTTCTGGGCGGTCAGAACGACATATAGCTTGCCGTCCTGCTCGATGATGTTGCCCTTGCGGATCGAACTTGCGATGACTTTCACGGATCACTTTCCTAACATGAAGCGCCGGGCGCGCTCCCGCGGGGAACGCAGGAGGCCCGGCCGGATGATTTCGGGCTGCAACATACTGATTTACCCCCCCAATGCCAGTCTTTTGCCGCGTTCCGGGGGATTTGCCCGATGAACCGGCCGGACAGCCCTTCGCCGTGGTGGGCCCCGGCGCGACATGACGACCGCCGGCCGTTCCTGCGGGCGCGGGGGATGGTCACCCGCGCGGTGCGGGACTGGTTCCAGGCGCAGGGCTTCACCGAGGTGGAGACCGGGGTGCTGCAGGTCTCGCCCGGCAACGAGACCCATCTGCATGCTCCGCTGACCCATGTTACCTCGTCCGCCGGAGCGAGGGCACCCCGCTACCTGCGGACCTCGCCGGAATTCGCCTGCAAGAAGCTGCTGGCGGCAGGCGAGGAGCGAATCGTGGAATTCGCCCGGGTGTTCCGCGACCGCGAAAGCGGGCCGCTGCATCTGACCGAATTCACCATGCTGGAATGGTATCGCGCGGACGCCCCCTATGACGCGGTGATCGCCGATTGCCTTGCGGTAATCGCGGCGGCGGCCGAAGCGACCGGCGCCGGCGGCTTTTCCTTCCGGGGTCGCGAGGCCGATCCGCGCGCGGCCGCCGAGCGGCTCAGCGTGGCCGAGGCGTTCCGGCGCTACGCCTATATCGATCTGCTCGCCACCGTGAGCGGCGGAGCAGGCCATCGCGATGCGCTGGCGGCGATGGCGAAGGAGGCGGTGCGGGTGACGCCGGACGACACCTGGTCGGACATCTTCAGCAAGGTCCTGACCGAGTATGTCGAGCCGCAACTGGGGCAGGGCCGCCTCACCGTGCTGGACGAATACCCCGCGCCGGAGGCGGCGCTGGCGCGGGCCAAACCGTCCGATCCGCGCGTATCGGAGCGGTTCGAGATCTACGCCTGCGGCGTCGAACTCGCCAACGGCTTCGGCGAGCTGACCGACGCCGCCGAGCAGCGCCGCCGCTTCAACGAGGCGATGGACGAGAAGGAGCGGCGCTACGGCGAGCGCTATCCGCTCGACGATGATTTTCTCGCCGCGCTTTCGCGCATGCCGCCGGCCTGCGGCGTTGCGCTCGGCTTCGACCGGCTGGTGATGCTGGCGAGCGGCGCAACCCGGCTCGATCAGGTGGTGTGGGCGCCTGCGGACGCCGCGTCATGAAGCCGGCGACACTGCGCCAGCCCGCCGAGATCGTCGACAGCGGCCTTGCGCCGCAAAGCGCGCTGCCCGAGCTCGAAACGGTGGCGGCGCGCTATGCCATCGCGATCACCCCGCATGTCGCGGGGCTGATCGACCCGAGCGATCCCAACGACCCGATCGCGCGGCAATACGTGCCCGACGCGCGCGAGCTTGACACCTTGCCGGCGGAGCGGGCCGATCCGATCGGCGATCATGTACGCTCGCCGGTCGATGGCATCGTGCATCGCTATCCCGACCGCGTGCTGCTCAAGCTGGTGCATGTCTGCGCGGTGTATTGCCGGTTCTGCTTCCGCCGCGAGATGGTGGGGCCGGGCAAGGACAACGCGCTGTCGCAGGATGCGTATGAAGCGGCGCTGGATTACATCCGCGCGCATCCCGAAATCTGGGAGGTGATCCTGACCGGCGGCGATCCCTTGATGCTGTCGGCGCGGCGGCTGCGCGAGGTGATCCGCGATCTGGCCGCGATCGATCACGTCAGGATCATCCGCATCCACAGCCGCGTGCCGGTGGCCGATCCGGCGCGCGTTACGGACGAGATGATCGCGGCATTGAGAGCGGAGGGCGCGACCACGTGGCTGGCGCTGCACGCCAACCATCCGCACGAACTGACCGGCGAGGCGCGCGCGGTGTGCGCGCGACTGGTCGATGCCGGCATTCCGATGGTGAGCCAGTCGGTGCTGCTGCGCGGCGTCAATGACGACGCGAAGACGCTGACCGAACTGATGCGCGCTTTCGTCGAATGCCGGATCAAGCCGTATTACCTGCATCACGGCGATCTGGCGCCGGGCACCGCGCATCTGCGCACCACCATCGCCGAGGGGCAGGATCTGATGCGGGCGCTGCGCGGCCGCGTCTCCGGCCTGTGCCAGCCCGATTACGTGCTGGATATTCCGGGCGGCCACGGCAAGATTCCGGCCGGTCCGGATTATCTGTCGCGGCAAGGTGAGATGCGCGAGCCTGAGCGATATCGTATCGTTGATTACTGCGGCGGCGTGCATCACTATCCGCCGGAACAGGTGGCGCGGGACGAGTCGTGACCAGCTTGATCTGCGTCAGGGTGCACCATCGAGCCGATCGCTGATGATGCCGGCGCTGGTGCCGAAGGGGTGCAAAAGGAGGAATCTCATGCAAACCGATCGAATGCAGGGTGGCCTCATGCACAGACGGTTTTTCCACGGATGGATGATCGGTGCGTGCTGCGTCTTCGCGCTCGGCGTATCCGGCGCGCTGGCGCAAGGCAGCAAGAGCGGCACGAACAGCCTGTCGCCCTCGCCGGGCGCTTCATCGCCGCTGGGCTCGCGTGTCCCGCCGGCGCCGGTCGGCCACGCCCAGCCGCGCCGGGACTCGGTGCCGGATGAGGGGTCGCCCTACAAGGAGACACCCGAGGACAAGGCGCTGGATCGCAAGATCAAGAGCATCTGCAAGGGCTGCTGAGGCGCGGCCATTGAATGTGGTTCCTGAAGACGCATTGTGACATGCATTGTCGTCATAGCCGGGCATAGCCCGTCGAAGACGGGCGTAAACGCCCTTATGTCCCGGCCATCCACGCCTTCTACTAGCCCTGAGCTTTTTGATCAAAAGCGTGGGAAGAGGTGGATGCCCGGCATAAAGCCGGGCATGATGGTTACAACGGACACCGATTTTCTTTCGGGTCAGATGTTTATGAGCTCAGCTTGTTATCCCTCGCCGCGAAGGCGAGGCCGATCAGCGTGGCCCCGCCGAAGGTCAGGTTGATGCCGACCAGCAGCCCGAGCGCCCACGCCGCCGAGCCGGGCAGGCCGGCGATGATGATGCCGGCGACGATGATGTCCATCAGGCCGGCGACCAGCACCCAGCCCCAGCGCCCGACCAGTTCGCGCCGGTGCTCCAGCGCGTACATGATGGTCGCGACGCCTTCCGCGAGGAAATAGGCGCCGAGCACGATGGTCAGCGTCAGTGTGCCCTGCAGCGGTTTCCACAGCAGGATGACGCCCGCTCCGATGGCGACGATGGCGGAGAGCAGAGCCCACCAGAACCCCGGCGCTTCCCGCGCCGAATAGGTCAGAAACAGGCCGGCAATGCCGCTGATCAGGAACATCCAGCCGAGGAAGATCGCGACCGCCACGCTGGCCAGTGGCGGTACGAAGATTGCGGCGAGGCCGATGACAACCAGCAGGACGCCTTCGATCAGATAGGCCTTCCAGTGTCTGGTGACGGAGGCTGCGACGGCTTTCTTGAGATCGTCGGACGGGGGAAGATCGGACATGGTCATTGCAAACTCCGTGCGCGAAAGGATCAGCTTGGGAGCAGGGACGCCGGATCGATGGCATCAATATAGGTGCTTCGCGGGGTGTTTGCATGGGTGCCGCCGTCGACCCGGCGGATGGGGCGCGACGGTCTGCTGCAGAAGACGTCGGCGGGGCGCGGATCGGTGCTTGCCGGTGGCGGCAAACGCCTCTATACGTTGCCTCGCCTGACGGCGGCCCTGCTTCGCGGACGCTGTCGTGGCAGCTTCGCATTTCGATACAAGATATTGAAACTGCGTTGTTATCGGGCTCAAGCGACCCGCCGGCGCGCGTGCAGGATAGCCTGCACCGGGTCAGGAATCGCTCCCTTCGTCTATCGGTTAGGACGCCACCCTTTCACGGTGGAGAGAGCGGTTCGATTCCGCTAGGGAGCGCCACTTTCCATCATCCCGAACAAAATCGCGGACGCAGAGTTAGCCGTGCGGAGTAACGCGCCAACTCGAAAACGAGCCGATGCGCTTGTGAACGCTTGATGCCTGGATGACCTTGCGCATTGGTACTGCCGGCTGGACCGTGCCGGCTCCCTACGCTGACGTGATGCCGCGCGGCGGCAGTCATCTGGAGCGTTACGCGCGGCGTCTCGACGCGGTCGAGATCAACTCATCATTTTACCGGCCACACCAGCGCAAGACCTACGAGCGCTGGGCGCAGTCGACGCCGGCTGATTTCCGCTTTTCGGTGAAAATGCCGAAAGCCGTCACGCATGAAGCGCGGCTCGCGGATTGTGACGCGCTGCTCGATCGTTTCGTGGCGGAGGTGACGGGACTTGGCGGCAAGCTCGGCGTTCTGCTGGTGCAATTGCCGCCGAGCTTCGGTTTCGACAGGCCGCTTGCCGATCGATTTGTCCGGGCGCTGCGCAGGCGTCTCGACGCTCCGGTTGCGCTGGAGCCACGGCACCGAAGCTGGTTCACCTCCGAGGTCGCGGCCTGGCTCGCCGATCTCGGCATTGCTCGTGTCGCGGCCGACCCGGCACCGGTTGCCGAAGCGGGCAGGCCGGGCGGCTGGGGCGGTCTGGCCTATTATCGCTGGCATGGTTCGCCGCGGATTTATTATTCCGACTACGATGCTGGGGCGCTCGCTTCCTTGAAGAGCACACTCGACGAAAGCTGCCGGCGCGGCGTGCCGACATGGTGTATCTTCGACAACACCGCCTTGGGTGCTGCGCTCGGAAATGCGTTGGCGCTTGCGCGTTCCGGCGTGTGAGGTTCAATCCTTTGCCCGCATTGTGCCCGGCAAAGGGAATTCAGCATTTATTGACATGAACTACTGCGACGCCGTGATCGGCAAAGAAGCTTTCGAGGGGGCATTTGATTCCGCATAGGTTCCGCTTCCGGGCCATGAGCTGCAGCCGCCGTCCCATAAGGTGGCCGCGTGGAAACTCCTGAAGCAGCATACACGCCTCAGAGATTGCGGAGCAGCGTTCTACCCTTGTCGTTATTGGCTTGTACGAGATGCAGAAGTTGCCGCAGAAAATGTTTGCGATCTGCCGCAGAAAGAGGTGAGACAAGCTCCCGATGAGCGTCTTCAATGGAAGACTGCATGTCTTTCAGCATGCTTTTTCCAGCCCGCGTGAGAGAGGCGCGCTTGGTTCGCCGATCGCGGCTATCAACCTCACGAAAGATGAGGTCGCGTTCTTCAAGTCGTGTCAGAACGTTCGAAACGGTCGTCCTGTCGAGCCCGATTTCCGCGGCGAGAGTATTCTGATCCATACCAGGCTGTGCGTTCAAGACTTGTAAAATGCTCGATTGAACCGGTGTCGTGTTGAATCTCTCGCAATGCTGGAAGTAGATCGCGAGATGGATTTGATGTAACCGCCGAACGAGAAATCCAGGCCGTTGTAGAAGCACGGTGTTCGGTTCGGTCTTGCGTTTCGTCATTGCGAATGAGCCATTCCAAATTTGATCAGATGGGAATCTCTAGCACGAAACCTCAAGATCCAACATTTGTCGTCTTCAAATCAGGGATTTCATAAGTCGTTATTTTGCTGAAAGTCGCCGTTCCATTCATGACGTGCTGCGCAGTTTGCTTTTCGATGGGAGATCATTGCGGTGTCCGGCCGGACGCGAAACTGTGCGTCAGCCTGCGGATCATATGCATACGGTACGGAAGATCGTCTGCTTAAAATAGTCAGTATGCTGATTATTTTATTGACAGCGTTTCATTGTTGGACCAGCATCGTCCACAGATCGGATGACCAAACGAAAAATCGATCGAGCCTTTGAGGAAAAGGCGTGTTTCAGCCAATTTGATCGGTGGCTGAATGCGGCTTTTATCGCTGCCAATGGGAGGAGGCCTTGGTCAAAGAGAGTGGGGCGGCTCTCGATGAAGCAAGGGCGCCCTCGGCGCGGGATTGTTCGAGTGAATACTAGTTTGTACTCAGGCAGCTAAGCCGGGCTGATCGGCTAAACGAGGGAACGACCCATGCGTACGATGATAAAAGCACAATGGATCGTGGCAAATGATGGAAAGCAGCATGTCTTGTTGCGAGATGGCGTCGTTGTCTACGAAGGCCAGAAGATCATCTACGTTGGGCGCGCATTTGAAGGTGATGTTGATCGAACGATCGATGCCGGCCACAAGCTGGTTTGTCCCGGGTTCATTGATACGCACGTTCATTCAGGCCATCGCGCATCTCACCGTCTCATTACGGATAGCGGCCGTCCGCTATATTTTGGCCAGCCCTTCCTTGAGATCAGCGTACCTAAAGAAGGGAAGACGGTTTCCGGTGATCCCCGCTACCTCAAACCGGGCGATGCGGAGCTGAATGCTTCGCTCGAGCTGAATTCGCTGTTCACCGTGGCTGAGCTTTTGCGAAACGGTGTGACGACATTCGTGGAATTCGGAAGTCAGGTCAGTGTGCAGATGGCGCTGCGAGAGCAGGTCAAGCGTTTCGGCACGCGTGCTTATCTGGGGCCGGGCTATGATTGCGGGCGTTGGGTCGGGGATGAAAAGGGGCGTCTAAAGCGTATTCGGGACGATAAAGGCGGTCTGCAAGGGTTGAAAACGGCTGTCGAATTTATTGAGAAACACGAGGGGGAGTTCGACGACCGAATTCGCGGCATATTGGTTCCCAGAGAGGTGGAAACATCGAGCGTCGAGCTTTTGAAGCAGACGCTTCATTACGCAGACAAGCTCAAGGTTCCGATGGCGACGCACGCCGCCTATTCGGTGCTTGAGTTCCATGATGTCGTGCGCGAGCACTTGATGACGCCGATTGAGTTGCTGAATGAAGTTGGGATGTTGCGTCAAACGCTCAATATCGGTCACGGCAACCTTATCGCGGATAACGCCAATCTGAACTATTCAGGCGCCCGCGATCTCGAACTGATGGGACATCACCATTGTTCAATCTCGCACTGTCCCATCAACATCGCTCGCCGCGCTCGCTCGCTGGATAACTGGAAGCGATATCGGGACGCAGGAGTAAATATCTCGATTGGAAGTGACACCTATCCACGAGACATGATGATGAACATGCGGACGGCGTCCCTCATGGGAAAGATTATGGGGCATGACTATTACAAGGCTCCCGCCGGACAGGTTTTTGAAGCGGCAACTCTTGGCGGAGCGCGCTCGCTTGGTCGCGAGGATCTGGGCCGATTGGCGCCCGGCGCACTTGCCGACATCATCATCGTTGATTTCAGCGGCAAGAACTCGCTTCGATACGGGCCGATCATGGATCCGATAAAGAGCCTCGTGGATTGCGGAGTTGGCGATGACGTTGAAACGGTGATCGTCAATGGCGAGATCTGTATGGAGAATGGGAAGATTCCGGGATTGGACCTGGCGAAGCTGCGCGATGACACTCAGAAAGCCGGCGACCATATTTGGTCCAGCGTACAAGAGTGGGACCCTTGTGGACGAACCGCTGAAGAGGTCAGTCCTTGGTCATTCCCGCTTATGTAAGTGCGTCAGACGCGTGACCTGCATGCCTGGCTGGTAGCCAACGCGGGGTGAAGTCATTTCGGCATCGCAAGATAATGCCGAAGATTCATGCGGGGTTTGCTGTCAAATTGATCTTGACGAATACAGTTCAACTTATCAGATTACCCGAAAGGCTATCGTCGAAGAGAAAAGGCTATCGTCGAAGAGATCTGTCAACCTGGGAGGAGAGGCAATGAGGGCTTTGCTGAGCTTGCTGTTCACGGCGCTACTGTCGACATCTGTCTTCGCGCAAAATGACAACTGGCCGCAGCGGCCTGTTACCTTGATCGTTCCTTATGCTGCTGGTGGCTATACGGATGTCGTGGCCCGGCTGGTCTCGGGCTTTCTCGAAAAGGAACTCGGTAAGCCCATCGTGGTCGAGACGCGGCCCGGTGGAGGAGGAATGATCGGCACGCAGTTTGTCGTCAATTCTGCTGCAGATGGCTATACGTTCTGTGTTTGTAGCGTAGGCGCTATCTCGATCGTGCCTTTCATTCAGAAGGTGAGCTATGACCCGATCAAGGATCTTGTTCCTGTCGGGATTGTGAGCACTGCGGCCCAGGCGGTCGTTGTCAAGAAAGACTTGCCCGTCAAAACGCTTAAGGAGCTTGTCGATTATGCAAAGGCAAGCCCGACGAAGCTTAATTACGGTTCAAGCGGCATCGCGGGGCTGACCCACTATGCTGTCAGGCTGTTTGAGTCCCGCACCGGGATGAGCGCGCAGCATGTGCCGTTCAAGGGCGGTTCTCAGGTAAGCTTGGCTCTTGTCGCAGGGGAGATCGATTTCGCCTTTGCAAACATGACTGATGCACTTCCTCAGATCGAGGCCAAAACGATCAAGGTCCTTGCTGTCACCTCGAAGGAGCCCGTTCCGTTCTTGCCGAACGTTCCTACAATTAACCAGGCCATGGTTCCCGGGTTCTTGGCGGAAAGCTGGAACGGCATCATGGCTCCTGCGGGCACCCCGGATCCTATCGTCCGTCGTATGTCCGCCGCCTTGAACAAGATGGCGGCTGATCCAACCGTCGTGGCGGCGCTTCGCAAGGCGGGAGCTGCAGAGGTGAAAGATACGCCCGAGCAGTTTGCTGCGCAGATCAAGGCAGAAGCCGAGCAATGGGGGCCGCTGCTCAGGGAAATCATGGGAAAGAAATAGTGACGCATCCTTGCTTCGTATGAACGACTTCATCGTCTAAGGAAGGAAGCTGTCGAGTGTCCGAAGCTGTTAAAAAAACTGAGCCGGATCGCCCTCGCCGTATTCGGAATCCCAGGGATTTCTGGGGTTCGATGGGCCTCGTTCTGCTTGCTCTCGTCGCGCTTTGGCTGACACGGGATATTCCTGGAATGGAAGGGCCTCAGTTCGGTCCAGGAACAGTGCCCCGTATGTTTGCCGTGTGCCTCTTGCTGCTGGCAGGAACGGTTGCAATTTGGTCCGTGTTTACTGATGGGAGCGATCCCGGCCGGTTTCATCTTCGCGGAGTGACCGTGGTTTCTGCCTCGGTCATTGTCTTTGCTCTTTGCGTTGAGCATCTGGGACTTGCCATAACGACCTTCGTTTCCTTCATGATCGCGGCGTTGGGGACGAGTGAAACGCGGTGGATCGAGGTCACGATTGTTGCCGCCATCTTTACGACGGCGTCCATTCTCTTGTTCGTCTACGGCCTTTCGCTTCAGTTTTCGATCTTTCCTCGATTTATGATGCAGTGAGGGAAAGTCATGTCGGACTTGGTATCAAACCTTGGACTTGGATTTTCGCTCGCGCTTGGGTTTCAGAATATCTTTCTGTGCTTTATTGGCGTGCTTGTCGGCACTTTGATTGGCGTGCTGCCGGGAGTTGGATCTGTGGCGACGATCGCCATGCTCCTGCCGATTACGATCGGACTGCCGCCAATTGGCGCGCTTATCATGCTTGCGGGCATCTATTATGGCGCCCAGTATGGAGGGTCGACGACTTCGATCCTTGTCAACATTCCGGGTGAAGCATCATCAGTTGTTACGACGCTCGATGGCCATCAAATGGCCCTTCAGGGCAGAGCGGGTCCTGCGTTGGCTATTTCGGCCATTGGGTCATTTGTCGCAGGATCTGTTGCAACGATATTTGTCGCGGCGCTTGGCGTGCCTTTGACAAAAATGGCCATGCGTTTTGGGCCGGCGGAATACTTCTCTTTGATGGTCGTGGGACTGATTTTCGCAGTTGTGCTTGCGAAAGGCTCCTTGCCCAAAGCCGTAATGATGGTGCTGTTCGGCCTTCTTATGTCTCAGGTCGGACTCGACATGGAAACCGCGACGGCGCGGATGACCTTTGATCTTCCTGAACTCGCGGATGGTATCTCTCTTGCCGTCGTTGCGATGGGGTTGTTTGGATTCGCTGAGGTCATTCGGAATCTCGAAGGGGAGACCAGTCGAGAGATTCTCAAGACGAAAATTACGGGCTTAATGCCCAAGCTGGCGGACCTGAAGACCGCTTCCCCCGCGATCGTGCGTGGAACTATTTTGGGGTCTCTTCTCGGCGTGTTGCCGGGTGGAGGCAACATCATCGCTTCATTTGCTGCTTATGGTCTGGAAAAGAAGTGTTCTTCGCATCCCGAAAAGTTTGGAACCGGTGTTATCGAAGGGGTGGCCGGTCCTGAAAGCGCAAACAATGCGGCGGCTCAAACCTCGTTCATTCCACTGTTGAGCCTGGGTATCCCTCCGAATGCCGTGATGGCGTTGATGGTCGGAGCGATGATGGTCCAGGGTATCGTTCCTGGTCCCCAGATCATATCGAAGCAGCCCGATTTGTTCTGGGCGCTGGTTGCTTCGATGTGGATCGGCAATTTGATGCTTGTGATCATCAATCTCCCCCTCATCGGAATCTGGGTGAAATTGCTCAGCATTCCTTATCGGCTTCTGTACCCTTGTATTCTGATGTTCTGCTGCATCGGAATCTATTCCATCAATAACTCGACTTTCGATGTGATCATGGCGGGAGCATTCGGTATCGTTGGTTACTGGATGATCAAATATGATTTTGAGCCCGCGCCCCTCGCACTCGGTTGGGTTCTCGGTCCGCTTCTGGAAGAAAATCTGCGGAGAGCAATGTTGTTGTCGCACGGAGACGTGACCGTGTTTGTAACCAGGCCAATTTCTGCCGGACTGCTTTTCTTTGCTTTCCTCCTGGTTGTCGCGGCGGTTCTTCCCTCAATCCGGAAGAGACGAGAGGAAGTCTTCGTCGAGGCATGATGTTGTACAGACCGGGGCGGATGGTTTCTTCTGCCCAGGCGACGATGAGGATCGAGCGGATATGGTGTCGAGGTGTTGTAGCATCATATTTATAATATAAGATGATAAGACGCGTATAAGCGATAACATATAGGCGTAATGCTCTTGGTCGGTGTGCGTAGATGGGATGTGGAGAGACGATCCTAATGAATGCGCCCGTGTGTATGCGGGATCGTTTTCGGTGGAATCGTGTGGCTTTAGGTTGGAGGGGGTGAATGTCGTTCCATGCTCGAAATCTGATCAAGGGGGTTTGGCAAAAATCATTCTCGGGGCAGACAATCGCAAGTATCAATCCCTCCACCCAAGCCGAGATCGGCCATTTCGAGGACGGCGGGAGAGAGGAGGCTGAGGCTGCAGTGTCGGCAGCCCGCAGCGCATTCGAGCAGCCGAGTTGGTCGCAAAATCCGCGGCTCCGCCAGTTGATTCTGTTGGAGTGGGCGTCGCTTATGGAGCGACGACGTGACGAGTTGGCTCGTCTTCTCACAGCGGAAAATGGAAAAACCCTTGTTCAATCCACTGCGGAGATCCATGCGAGCATTTCGGAAACCCGTTACTACGCCGGGTTGGCGCGCCATATTCCGGGGCACGTTCTTGAGGTTGAGCCGGGAGTATTCTCGACCTTATTGAGAGAGCCCGCAGGTGTTGCCGGTCTGATCATTCCATGGAATGCGCCGGCCATTTTGCTTATTCGGGCATTGACTCCCGCATTGGCGGCTGGGTGCACAGCGGTCATTAAATCGGCGCCGCAAACGGCCCTCATCACCTCCGAACTCATCCGGTGTTTGACCGAGATTGAAGCGCTTCCTGCCGGAGCCGTGAATCTCATTCATGAGCGAGGGCACGCTGCTGCGGAATATCTCGTTCAGTCTGCTGACGTCGATGTTCTGAGTTTTACGGGGTCGAATGCAACCGGGCAGCGCATCATGGCGGCGGCGGCACCGACCATGAAGAAACTGTCGCTCGAGTTGGGCGGCAAGTCGGCGTGCCTTGTCTTTGACGACGTCGATTTCGATATGGTGGCACCAAAACTTGCTGCGGCCGCAACCATCATTTCCGGGCAGCAATGCACTGCGGCGCGTCGAATACTCGTTCACGCATCACGCTATGAAGAAATGAAGGTGGCGCTCCGATCGGCGCTCACAAAACTCAAAATAGGCTCCGGCCTCGAGGCGGGAGTGGATATGGGACCGCTGATTGACGCGCCGGCGCTCGATACGGTCATGCGGAAAATGTCCGATGCGATGAATGCCGCCGACGAAGTTGTCCTTCGAGGAGGTCGCCTTGATGGGGCTCTCGCGAACGGCTTTTTTCTTTCTCCGACGATTGTCGCGCATCGCGATACCTCTGCCTCCTTTGTGCAGGAGGAAATATTCGGTCCCTTCATCGTTCTGGAGAAGTTCGAGGACGAGCGCGAAGCTGTCGTTCGCACCAATCATACCGAATACGGTCTGTCGGCCAGCGTCTGGACCAATGACGGGGCGAGGGCGATGCGAGTGGCGCGTGCTTTGCGTAATGGAACGGTGTGGATCAACGATCACAACAAGCTTTTTGCCGAAGCCGAAGCCGGTGGGTATCGTCGGAGTGGCCTCGGACGCTTGCATGGTTTTGACGCGCTTATCGACTTCACGGAAATCAAGCATGTCTATCAAAGTTGCGGCACTGTGTAGGCGGCGTCGCTGTGGCAAAAAGGCGAGGGCCTGGGCTGCCCGAATGTGCTGGCGGGATAGCAGCTTTGGATTCTCGACATGCACTAACTTTGACAAATGCTGACGTCACATACCCCTGGGGATTCATATGAAGGAAGTTGCCACCATTTCCGTAGCCGAAGGATACCTCTCGGCGCTGTATGCCGCGGGAATTCGATATGTTTTCGTGAACTCGGGGTCTGATTTTCCGCCGATCATCGAGGCCATGGTGCGAATGCAGCAGGCCGGCAAGAGCGTGCCGGAGTTTATCGTCGCGCCACACGAGAACGTGGCGCTGTGCATGGCCCAAGGATATTCGAAGATTTCCGGCAAGGCATCCTGCGCAATGGTGCATGTCAACGTTGGAACCGCAAATACGGTCTGCGCGATGATGAATGCCGCGCGAGACAATGTTCCGGTTCTTTTGGCCGCGGGACGGACTCCGCTGACCGAATCCGGACATCCGGGCTCACGGGACAGAATCATCCATTGGATGCAGGAGAATTTTGACCAAGCGGCGATCGTGCGCGAATCCGTGAAATGGGAATATGAGCTCCGCCATGATCAGCCTGTTGGCTCCATTGTGCGTCGTGCGATCGACATCGCCATGCAGGAACCGCGTGGTCCGGTCTATCTGACCTTGCCGCGGGAAACCTTGATGGACGACATGGTTGAGGAGTCGTCCGCCTCTCCGGCAACACCGATCGGCACTGCATCTGCAGTCCCGGCTCTCGATGCGCTTGAGAAAGCGGCCGACCTCATTGCAAATGCGCAGATGCCGCTGATCATTGCGGGTCGCGCGTGCACGACAGCTCGCAGCTTTGAGGCGCTGGCAAAGTTGGCGCATAATGCCGCTATTCCCGTTACCAGCGGCGCACATCCCAATATTGCGTCCGATCATCCCATGAATCTCGGACCCGTGACCGCAAAGCTGTTGCAGGCTGCCGACGTCATTGTGGTGCTGGAATCGGCTGTTCCATGGATGCCTCACCATATGCAGCCAAACGCCAGCGCGAAGATTATCCATATCGCGCATGATCCGCTCTTTAGTACCTATCCTCTGCGCAGCTTTCCTTCGAGCCTCACAATAGCCGGCGATCCCGGAACTGCCGTTGAATTGCTGGATGGCCTTCTGGATGCTCGTCTCCGGAACAAATCGGCGATTGTCGATGCTCGTCGAAAGACGATTTCGGATATTCATCTGGAACTGGTGAACGCGCGCAAAGCGACGATAGCGTCCTTGAGGGGCAGGGCGCCTATAAGCCCGGCTCTGGTCGCCGACGCGCTGAATCAGGTGCGAGATAAGAGCGCGATCGTGGTCGATGAATTGGGCTCCGGATATCACTATCTGGACATGCATCGGCATGACGGATTCATTACCGGAAGTTCGGGCGGTCTTGGCATGGGGCTCGGACAGGCAATCGGGGCGAAGCTCGCGGATCGTAGCCGCCAGGTCATCTCGACCTTGGGGGATGGCTCCTACATGTTCGCAGTGCCTTTGGCCGCTCACTATGTGGAGCGGGCGCACAAGCTGCCGACATTGACGATCGTCCTGAATAACTCGCAGTGGAATGCTGTGGCGAGAGGCGTGACCGCCCTGTATCCAGCCGGCGAAGCCGTAAAGCAAAATGAAATACCGCTGGTCTCGCTTTCCCCTTCGCCGGATTTTGAAATGGTCTCGCAGAGCTGTGGCGGATATGGCGCTCGGGTGGAGGACCCGGCGGATCTGATTCCTGCGATCGAAAAGGCTCTGCAAGCGAATGCTGATGGGCAGCAGGCAACTCTCAACGTTATATCGGGCTTGAGAATATAAGGTCTTGTTACCGGGTGTCCGATAGGGGGGGCGAACTCCCGAAGGGGCGCTACCGCCTGTCGCCCATTGAGATGATGGAGGTCGCTGTCCGCCATTGGCGTCGCAAGCCGTTGCTCCCGTATTCCGCATCGTATTAACGGCGGTGGTTCGGCTTGTTTAAAGATCACACCGTGCGCAACCGCAAAGCTCGTCAGCTCTGTTGGCCTATGGCCGCATGGCTGACAATCTCGCCAAGTTATTGGGTATGTGAGCCGTATCAATCCTTGCGGGTGAGACGCGACAGGCTTCCCTGCAATACGCGCAGCATCGACGTTTGAGCTTGTTGGGGGTCGGAAGCCTCGATGGCCTTGTATATTGCAAAATGGTCGTCGTATGAAATGGCCTTGGTTTGCTGTTGTTTTGAAGATACCTGTCTTGCCTGCCAGATCGCTTCGTAGAGGTGTGGCTGCAAGAACTCCATGAAACTAACGATCAATGGATTTTTTGTCGCCCGCGCGATCGAGAGATGGAAATTGATATCTGCGGTGTGAGCTTTATCGAAGCTGTTCTGGCCAGGGCGCATCTCTTTCAGGCATCGTGCCATATCCCGCAAGTCGGCGGCACTTCTGCGTTCCGCGGCGAGCATCGAACCTTGAACTTCAATCGCAATCCGGAGCTCAAAAATATCGCTAATCGAACTTTGCTTGCCGATTGACTCGAGTCTGAAAGGGCGGGCTTTCGTATCGTCTTCCACGAAGACGCCTTTGCCCTGGTGCGAGGTGATGAGTCCATCGGACTTCAATCGGGATAGTGCTTCTCGCACGACGGTAATACTGACGCCGAACGCTTCGCTTAGCTCTCTGCCGGAAGGAAGCTGACGGCCCGGCGGATATTTTCCCGTAATTATTTCCTCTCTCAAGGCCGCCGTGGTTTTATCGGTCAGATTGTCCGTCTTCGATCTCCTTACCCGCGTGTAATTCATCTCTGTCCCGGACTTTTGATAGGGAAAACCGAGGGGAATCGCTCCCGTAAACGGAATCCCGTGTGCTGCCTTAAATCGAAAAAACTGAATACCTCAGAAACATCCAATGTCGCATAGGTGCAACAAATTCTATCCTAACTGTTTAGATGAGTCGCCAAAAAACTGTTTAGCCGGCGGCAGTTATAGACCGAAACCACTGACGCGGCCTCTCCGGGCATCGGAGGCTGGTCGAGATTGCTCCTCGAGGATACTTGCTCGCTTCTAACATATCATATAAGATGACAATACTCACGGAGAGCATTCTAATGGCGACGGACAATCAGAGTTTGCGTGGTTTTATTGAAGATCTGGAAAGGGCTTTGCCTGCGGAAGTGCTTCGCATCAAAGACCCGGTGAACCAGAACTTCGAGATGACATCGACAATCATGGAGCTGGACCGGCTGAACAAAAGCCCGGTCGTGATTTTCGAGAACGTGGCAGGCTTTGACATGCCGGTCGTCACAAACACCGCAGCGAATCGAGGTTTGCTGGCGCGGTGTCTGAACACGAGCGTAAAAGAATTGCCGAGCGTCTTCCGGGAGCGGTGCCAGAATTACATTCCTCCGGAGATCGTTCCGCGGGGCGCGTGGGATGAGATCGTTCTCGAAGGGGACGATATCGATCTGACGAAATTGCCGATACCGCTCCAGTTTTCGGTCGATGCTGCTCCTTACATCACTGCAGGACAAGTAACCGCGCGTGACCCTGAGACCGGTTTTCATCGTCTTATGTTGAAGGGAAAAAACCGGCTGGGAATATCACTGCATTCTCGGCGCCGTATGTTTGAATTCCATCGCCGTGCCGAGGCTCGCGGCGAGAATCTTCCCGCGGCCATCGTGCTGGGCGTTCATCCGCTGCACTATATGGGGTCGATGGTGTACGCCTATCCGCCGAATGTTCGAAAGTTCGATATTATCGGCGGACTCTTTGGAGAACCCTATCGTCTGGCCCGATGCGGCATTGCCGATCTTGAAGTGCCGGCTAATGCCGAAATCATCATCGAGGGCGAGATCCTCGCGAATGTGCACGAGCCGGAAGGTCCCTTCGGTGAATTCACCGGCTACGCCTCCTATCGCAGCACGCAAAACGTATTCGTCGTTAAACGTATTCGTATGCAGCGCAAGGCTTATTTCCACAGCATCACTGCGGGTATGGCGCGGGACCACATTCTCATCTCGTGCATTACGCGCGAGGGCGAGATTTTGAATGCGCTCCGCCGAAACATTCCGAACGTGAAGGAGGTCCATGTGCCTCATACAACGTGCGGTGCGTTTCTGGCTATCGTGTCGATCAAGAAGGTTTCGGAGGGCGAAGCCAAGATGGCCATGCTTTCTACACTCGGGACCGAGCTTTATACGAAGAGCGTGATTGTGGTGGATGACGACGTCAATATCTTCGATATGGACGACGTGATGTGGGCGGTCGCAACGCGCTCTCGTGCGGAAAAGGACATTATGATGGTTCCCGGCGTCAAGTCGGCGATCATTGATCCGACCTCGGATCCAAAGAACTTCACGATTACGAAGTGGGGTATCGACGCAACGGCACCGCTGGATGAGAAATTTGCAGAGAGGCTGACGATTTCCGAAGAGCATCGGTCGCGCGCTCTGGAGATTTTGTCTCGTGCAAAGGTTATATAGCATCGATCAAGGCGATTGACTGCCCGGTCGCCTTGGTCTTTTCCTTGGGTTTTGACAAGCCGATCCTTATGACAAAACGACGATTGATTGTTGGTATAACGGGCGCTTCGGGAGCGGCATATGGATTTGCTGCGCTTAAGGCTCTCAAGGCATCCGAAATCGAAACTCATCTTGTGGTTTCACGCTCTGGTCAGATCACAATCGCGCACGAACTGGGATTGAAATTCTCGGAATTGGCTGCTTTTGCCGACGTGACCTATAAAAGCGATGATATAGCTGCAGCGATTTCGAGTGGCTCCTTTAATACTCTGGGAATGCTGATCGCTCCTTGCTCGATCAGGTCCCTTTCCGAAATCTCAAGCGGGATCACTTCCAGCCTGTTGAGTCGCGCTGCTGATGTTGTTCTGAAAGAACGGCGGCGGCTTGTGTTGATGGTGCGCGAAACGCCACTGCACCTTGGCCATATCCGATCCATGGCTCAAGTGACGGAAATGGGCGCCATCGTCATGCCTCCTGTGCCGGCGCTCTACGCTCGACCTCAGACGGTCGATGACATCGTCAATCATTCGGTCGGCCGCGCGCTTGACCTTTTTGGTCTGGATTCGGGCCTCGTACGCCGATGGGGCGAAGAAATCAGTATCTCAGGCGATCGATCCAACTGAGTGGATGGCTGGAACGTCAGAGAGGATTGTCGTCGTACGGCCGATTTCTCCTTGAGAGGACGGCGCCCCTAGTTCGATGCCGCTGGTTTCGCTTGCTCCGTCAGCCAATTTTGAAATGGTGACCAAGAGCTGTGAGGGGCGGCGAAGGCTCAGCATTTGTTGACGTGAACCACTTCGACGCCGTGATCGGAAAAGAAGCTTTCGAGCCGGGCATTGGATTCCGCATAAGTCCCGCGCTTCCAGACCATGTGCCATTCGGCCGCCTCATCATTATAGAGGGCGGTCGGGAAAACCTGCCTGAAGGCGTCGATCAGCGCGCCTTCGCGGGGAAGATCCATGGTGTGCAATTCGCAGCGCTTGGTCAGGATGACGGTTTTCGGCGTGACGGGGCTCATGGGCGCATTCTCCGTTATATTTGTTTGAATATAGCATAGAACACGCCCGTTGGCTGCTTTTGCAAGGAAAGAGAGCAGGGATCGCTGCGATTTCAGGCGAACAGTCTTTGCGCGATGTCAATCGGTGAGCGGCGGGATGGAGCCGTCTTTGCCGGCGGGCCCCCTTCCATGTGCTCGGATGGCGTGGCGATCGGTGCTCGGGGACACAACCGTCCAGGTAAAACGAAATCGAGAGCCTGGGGACCAGACTCTCGATTGAGGGATCGGCTCTCGATTGAGCCAGCGTGTGCCAGGCGGTGCTCAGCGGCCGAAAAACAGCCACAGCAGAATGATCACCGGGATCGGCACGCCCAGCAGCCACAACAGAATTCCCCTACCCATTTTTTCTCTCCTCGTTTCATCCGGATCAGATGTCGGGATAAATCGGAGCAGGGACGCTGGTTCCGTGAAGAATATTTGACCGCGAACGGAACGATCGGCCTACCAGTGGCCGATATTCTGCATCGAGGTCCACGGCTCCTGCGGCGGCAGCGCGTCGCCTTTCTGCAGGAGTTCGATGGAGTGCAGATCAGGCGAGCGGATGAACGCCATCTGGCCGTCGCGCGGCGGACGGTTGATGGTGATGCCGAGCTTCATCAGGCGCTCGCAGGTGGCGTAGATGTCGTCGACCTCATAGGCGAGATGGCCGAAGAAGCGATCCTCGCCATAGGTCTCTTCTTCCCAATTGTAGGTGAGTTCGACCAGCGGCGCGCCGCGCCCCTTGGATTGCGCGACCAGATCCCTGTCTTCGGGCGCGGCGAGAAAGACCAGCGTAAAGCGGCCCTTGTCGTTGTCCATGCGGCGCACCTCCTCGAGGCCCAGCGCGTCGCGATAGAATTTCAGCGCGGCGTCGAGATTGCGGACTCGCAGCATGGTGTGAAGGTAGCGCATGGATCGAAATCTCCGGAAGATAGATAGATCAACGTTGGGCGGGGCGGCAGGTTGCGCGATGCAAGAGAGAAATCAAGACGCCGGAAGCCGCAGGATCGGATAAAAGGAGACATGCGAAACGTCCTCTTTATCCTGGCGCTCGGATTGGCGATCTCGGGCGCAGCGAGCGCGGCGACGGCGGATCAGATTCGCCCGGACCGGACATCGAAAAGCGGTGTTGCGCCGGGTCATACCGCGCGAAGCGCGACATCTTCCGAACGCGCGTCGCCAAAAAAGCCCGCCGCAGGCAATCCTTGCGCGCAATTCGGCGCCGGCTTTGTCGTAGCGCCTGGCTCCGATACCTGCGTCAGGATCGGGGGCGGCATCGACGTCGGCGTCGGCGGCTCCCGCTAGCGCGGCGTTCGGCCGCTCGCTCAGGCTTCGAGCTGCGCGAACTTGTCCAGGGGATAGACCCGCCCGTCGGGCGCGGTGATGCTGACGTCCCAGCAGCCGTCGTCGGTCAATTCCTTCGCCTTTTTCAACGCGCCGCTCTGGGTCTCACGTTTAAGTTCAATGCTTCCCGACGTGTCGGTCCCCTTGACGACGAACATGGCATCCTCCCGATCCCGAGCAATCGCATTCTTGCCGGTGAGGCCGGCAGGCTGGCTGAGAACCGGATGTTGCCATGGCCCGGACGGTGAGTGAACCGGGAAAACGGTCGAAAATCGGGAGATGCCGAAATACAGGAGACAAGAAAAGCCCCGCCAGCGGGGACTTGGCGGGGCTTTGGGGGATGAAGCCGTTGGGGGAAGGGCTTCGCTCCACCAACGTCACTCCGGGCGGTTGGTTCCCGGGTGGCGCGACATGACGCAGGTCCGCGGATGCCGATTTGACCGGGGCCGCTTTGCCGTGCCAGCGGCAAACAAAAAGCCCGCCGGGGCATGGCGGGCCGAGGATCCGGGGAGGTCTTGCTGCAAGGCTAACACCGGACCCGTCGAATGGTTCCGGCATTTGACGGGGTGATCAGTCCTGACGGACCTTCGAGCGCCGCCGGATACCTTCAAGCGTCGACATGGACTCCGGTTGCAGGCTGGCGTCGGAATCCGGCGGGCAGGGCTTGATGCTGTAATCCTCATCGAGCACACGCTCGGGCTTGCGATCGTCGCCGTCCGGCGAGACCTCGACCACCAGCCCGGCCTCGTCCGCCTTCCGCCAGACTTCCTGGCGTGTGTCGTAGGCTTTGCTGATCTGTTCGTCGTTGGTGAACAACGCATAGGGCATCGGTCACATCTCCAGGGGCGGATAACGCCGGCTCGCGCGCGCGGTTCCGCCTGCCACGACATTGAAAATCCGGAGAGCCTGCGCAGATAATGGCGAGCCCGCCGTTCCGGCGATGCGAAACGAACCGGTCCCAATGATTACCAGCAGCCAGCAAGAGGCGATCGCATGCCTCGAAGACATGATCGCGGCGGCCTCCGCAGTGGTGCCGTTCACCGGCGCGGGGATTTCGACCGAATGCGGCATCCCCGATTTCCGTTCGCCCGGCGGCTTGTGGACGCGCAACCGTCCCATTCCCTATGGCGACTTCATCGCCAGCCAGGACGCGCGTGACGAAGCCTGGCGGCGCCGCTTTGCCATGCAGCCTACTTTCGAGGCGGCGAGGCCGGGGCGCGGGCACCGCGCGCTCGCCGCGCTCTACAAATCCGGCAAGGTGCCGGCGGTGATCACCCAGAACATCGACAATCTGCACCAGCAGTCCGGCTTCGCGCCCGACGCGGTGATCGAACTGCACGGCAACACCACCTATGCGGTCTGTATCGGCTGCGGCCTGCGCCACGAACTCGACTGGGCGAAGCGGCGCTTCGACGAGGACGGCCTCGCACCGAACTGCGTCTCATGCAGCGAGCCGGTCAAGACCGCCACGATCTCGTTCGGTCAGGCGATGCCGGACATCGAGATGCGCCGCGCGGCGGAGCTTGCGCGAAGCTGCGACCTGTTTCTGGCGATCGGCTCCTCGCTGGTGGTGTGGCCGGCGGCGGGCTTTCCTCTGCTCGCGCGCAATTCCGGCGCGCGGCTGGTGATCATCAATCGCGAGCCGACCGATCTCGACGATGTCGCCGATCTTGTGATCCGGCATGATATCGGCGATGTCCTCGGCGGTTTTGTCGCGCATTGATTCGACCGGGCGCAAGGCTGTTCATAGCCTGCGGCTGATCCGTTTTTTGGCTTTGCCGACTCGACCGGAGTGTTATCTTCGAATCGCGAGATTCGCCGCGCAGCATCTTTGAATTGTCAGTGATGGGCGCAAGGGAAGTGGGGTTGCCAGCGCGGGCTGCCAGAACGTGGCAAGCGCCGTAGCAAATGGCAGACGCCTGGAGTGTGGGGTCGGGGGTCATGGGGTCGGACGATTTTGAGTCCAAGAGGCTGACCGGGCCGGGCGCGGGAACGACCGGCCGGTCTTCATCGGGTGATTACGCCGGACAATACCACGAGGGCGTGGCCGATCCTTTTTCCGGGCTGGACACCGCCGCCGCCAATCTGGTCGAGCTCAGCGGCGTCATCAAATGGTTCGACGCCTCCAAGGGTTACGGCTTCATCGTGCCGGACAATGGCTGGCCGGATATTCTGCTGCATGTCACCGTGCTGCGCCGCGACGGCTATCAGACGGCCTATGAAGGCGCGCGACTGGTCTGCGAATGCGTCCAGCGCCAGAAGGGCTATCAGGCCTTCCGCGTCGTCTCGATGGATGAGTCGACCGCGATCCATCCGGCGCAGATGCTGCCGCCCCGCACCCATGTCAGCGTGACCCCGACCAGCGGCCTCGAGCGCGCGCAGGTGAAGTGGTTCAATCGGCTGCGCGGGTTCGGCTTCCTGTCCTGCGGCGAGGGCACGCCGGACATCTTCGTGCACATGGAAACGCTGCGCCGTTACGGCATGACCGAATTGCGCCCCGGCCAGTATGTGCTGGTGCGCTATGGGCCGGGCTCCAAGGGCATGATGGCGGCCGAGATCCAGCCGGAAACCGGCGCGGGCGGTCTGTCCTCGCACTGATCCGCTCAGCCGTCCGTTTTCGGGACCGGGTGTCGGCAGCGGCGCCGGCTCATATCCTTGTTTTCGTTCGTCCGATAATGGCCTGGCGCTGAATGCTTTTCGACGCGGTCCGCCCACGAAGCTGTGATGGGGCGATGCTGGCGTCCGGCAAATGATCCCGCTATTGCCTTGGCCTGAAACGACGCCGGATCATGGATGATGGCGCCGTGTGAGAAGGCGGGATCGATGATGTTGCGCGCAGGATTGCCGGTTCGGATCGTGGAATCATTGGCGCGGCTGGCTCTGGCGGCTCTGCTCGGCGCCCTGTTGCTGGCCCTGCCGGCGCGGGCGGCGGAGACGCAATCGCTGGAGATCGTCACCCGCTCCGGCGTTCAGGTCTTTACCGTCGAGATCGCGCGGACCGATCAGGAACGGGCGACCGGCCTGATGTACCGCAAGGAGCTTCCGGAAGGTCGCGGCATGCTGTTCGACTTCTCGCCGGAACAGAATGTCTCGATGTGGATGAAGAACACCTTCATCTCCCTCGATATGATCTTCATCGGCGGCGACGGCCGCATCCTGCGGATCGCGGAGAACACCGAACCGCAATCCGAGAAGATCATCTCCTCCGGCGGGCCGGCGCGCGCCGTCCTTGAGGTCATTGGCGGAACGGCGCGGAAATATGGAATCCAGCCCGGCGACCGGGTTGCGTCGCCGCTGTTGGGCACCCGCTAGGCCGGCTCCGCAGCCTCCTTTGGCGGCTTGCTGGACCTGGGGGAAGGGTGTAACCACTGGCGGCTCGGGGTATGGCGTAGCCTGGTAGCGCGGCGGTTTTGGGTACCGCAGGTCGCAGGTTCGAATCCTGCTGCCCCGACCAGTCACCTGCCTGAGTTTTCTGACTTTTTCTCCTGCGCTTCCGACGTGATTCCGACACGCGGTCGGCGGGCTGCCGCGCCATCTCGGTTTGTCATACGCGGATGGGCAAGGCTGCCAATGCTATGAGTCAGCACACGTGAATGTCGGTCGCTCTGCACGCAACGAAGCCATCGCCGGCCACGATCGCGAAACCGAAATATCGGATATTCGTGCAGTAAAGCGCATCGACGATTGCGATCGTTATCTTCGACAACTTCAATTGCACGCCTTGCGATGTGCATAAGTCGCGGCATGCCGCGCAGCCCCGCTTAGAATACCTCGAAGAGAAAATGCGCGGTGATGTGTCACCGTCTGAAAATCGCGAAGTTTGCGCGCGGCGTATTGGCGCAAAATGAAAGATATTTAAAGCGCTTGGCGTTTACGCCGTGCAGGCTGGAACGTTTCTAAAATTATTGGCGGTTGCTTATTCCGGATTTGGATCGATTCTTTTTCGGGACTGCTGGCTGGACGTTTTGCCGCATTTCCTTCATCAGCGAAAAATGATTGCCGCGCATTCCCGCGGCAACGATTTCTCGGGGGCCAGGGGCAGTGAAGGATCGCGATCGCGTTTGCGGGGCAACTCGTTCAATTTCAAAATCGGCATTGCTGTCGGCAAGCTACATCGTGCTCGGGCTCGCGATGTGCATCACGGAGGCCGACGCGCAACAGGCGCAGACGCAGTCGGGCGTCAGCACGTTGCCGCCGGTGGTGATTTCGCCGAGCAAGCCGAGGACGCAGCGCCGGCCGCGCACCGCATCGTCGACCTCTCGCACACGGCGCGCCGCGCGGGCGCCCGCGCACAATCAACCCAAAACCGTCGAGCAGACCTGGGCGGCGGACAGCCAAGCGGCCCGCACCGGCACGACCGGCTACGTCGCGAGCAGCACCTCGGTCGCGACCAAGACCAACACGCCGCTGATCAACATTCCGCAGTCGGTCAACGTGCTGACCAAGGATTTCATCCAGGACCAGAGCTTCGGTCATATGACCGACGCCACGCGCTATGTGCCGGGCGTTGCGATCCATCAGGGCGAGGGCAACCGCGACGAACTCGTCATCCGCGGCGTCGATTCGAGCGCGAACTTCTTCGTCAACGGCTTCCGCGACGACGTGCAGTATTTCCGCGATCTCTACAACACCCAGAGCATCGAGGTGCTGAAGGGGCCGAGCGCGCTGATCTTCGGCCGCGGCGCGGGCGGCGGTCTCGTCAACCGCACGCTCAAGGAAGCCGACGGCACGCGCGTGTACGAGGCCACCGCACAGACCGGCTCGTTCGGCGACCGCCGCGTCACGCTGGATGCCGGGCAGGCGATCAACGAAGCCGTCGCGGTCCGCCTCAATGCGTTCTACGAAGGCTCCGACACGTTCCGCGACTACGGACGTCTGGAGCGCTACGGCTTCAACCCGACGCTGACCTGGAAGGTCAACGACGACACCAAGGTCAAGCTGAGCTACGAATATTATCACGACCGCGAACTGGCGGATCGCGGCAATCCTTCGATCGCGAGCACGCTGCCGGGAGGTGCGACGCGGTTCAATCCGACCGTGCCGTTCGCGCCGAACGGAAATTTCGCGACCTTCTTCGGCAATCCGCTCGTCAACAACACCTATGCCGACGTGCAGACCGGCATGGCCGTGATCGAGCATGATTTCGGCAACGGCCTGACGGTGAAGAATTCCTCGCTCTATGCCGACTACAACCGTGGCTATGTGAACGTGTATCCGGGCAGTGCGGCCAATCTCGTCAGCGCGCCGCCGTCGATGAACCTGTCGGGCTACATGAACACGACCAATCGCGAGAATGCGTTCAACCAGACCGATTTTACCTACAAGGCGGCCACCGGTTCGATCTTGCACACCCTGACGTTCGGGACGGAGTTCGGACGGCAGACCGGCACCGGCCTGCGCAACAGCGCGACCTTCGGCGGCGCGGCCAACGCCGTCGTCAATCCGTTCAATCCGACCTATTTCGGTCCGGTGGAGTTCGTTCACAAGACGACGGATGCCGACAACAAATATCGTCTCAATATCGAGTCTGCTTACGTGCAGGATCAGATCGAGATCACGCGCTGGCTGCAACTGATCGCCGGCGCGCGCTTCGACCGCTTCGACCTCGACGTGCTCGATCACAACACCGGCATCCAGCGCGGCCGTGTCGACGAGAAGGTTTCGCCGCGTGTCGGCGTCGTGGTCAAGCCGGTCGACAATGTGTCGGTCTACGGCGCCTACAGCATCTCCTATCTGCCCTCGTCGGGCGATCAGTTCAGCGCACTCAACGACGGCACGGTCATCCTCGAACCGCAGAAATTCGAGAACACCGAGTTCGGCGTGAAGTGGAATATCAATCCGAAGCTGCTGTTCACCTCGGCGGTGTACGAGCTCAATCGCACCAACCAGCCGATCACCGATCCGGTCCGCGGCTCGCCGTTCGTTCTTCCGAACGGTGCGACCCGAATGCGCGGTTTTGAAGCCTCCCTCAACGGCTACGTCACCGATCGCTGGCAATCGATCCTGGGCTATGCCTACACCGATGCCCGGATCACCAAGGACCTGACCGCGGGCAGCGTGGTCGCCGGCAACCGCGTCCAGCTCGTGCCGTACAACCAGTTCTCGTGGTGGAACAAGTACCAGATCGACTCGCGCTGGGCGGCCGCGGTGGGCGTCATTCACTTCACCGACTCCTACGCGGCGTCGGATGACACGGTGCGGCTGCCGGGCTTCACCCGCGTCGATGCTGCGGTCTATCTGAAGATCAACGAGACCTGGAGCGGCCAGTTCAATGTCGAGAACATCTTCGACAAGGGCTACTGGGCCAGCGCCGACGGCAACAACAACCTGTCGCCAGGCGCGACCCGCACCTTCCGCGTGCTGGCGCGGGCGAAGTTCTAAATCACATCGACCTCCAGGGATGTGATGAGGGGCGCGAGCGATCGCGCCCCTTTTTTTGTTGCGATGGAATTTTCTTGACGAGCGGAGGATTGCGGGGCGCTGGGCGGCTGCGGCCGCGCCGGCTTGTCCTGCTTCTTCGACCAGTTGCCGTAATAGGCCACCGCGGTCAGGATCGCGAGGCCGCCGAGGCTGACGCCGAGCTGCGCCAGCAGCGACCCCGAGCTCATCATCAGCGCGAAGTGGCCGACGAAGGACAGGAAGATGCCGACGCAGAACACCTGCAGCGACTGCTGGCCGCATTTGATCAGCGGATCGAGCCACGGCGATTGCAGGCCGGGCCAGTCCTTGCGCACGAAGCGGGTGACGAGGAAGGCGATCACCACGAAATGCAGCACGCGATAGGGCGCGAGGTTAGTCTTGTCGTTGGGGTTGAAGGCGTCGACCAGCCAGGCCGGAAACAGCGCGCCGAAATCCGGGAAGCGGCCGGCCAGTGTCATCACCATCGCGAAGACAAGATAGCCGATGCCGATCACCGGCATGGTGCGCGACCAGATCAGCGAGCGGGATTCGCGCGCGCCGCCGAGGGCGTACCAGGCGCCGAACACGAACAGCACCTGCCAGCAGAACGGGTTGAAGTACCACACGCCGGTCGGGTAGCCGGACAGGTTCCAGCCATAATGGCGGGCCGCGACGTACAGCGCGAGCGAGCCGAGCATGGTCAGGTTCGGCCGACGCAGCAGCAGCCACAGCACCGGCGGGAAGAAGCCCATCAGCACGATGTAGAGCGGCAGCACGTCGAGGTTGAGCGGCTTGAAGCGCAGCAGGAGACCCTGCGTGATGGTCTGGATCGGGCTGTCGACGAGGCCGGCGATGTTGAACTCGTGAATGATCTCGGGATCGCTGTAGCGCAGCGCCACCCAGCCGATCGCGGCGATGTAGATCACGAACAGCAGGACATGGGCAACATAAAGTTGCCAGACGCGCTTGAGCAGGCGGGTCGAGCCGACAATGAAGCCGCGCTCGATCATCATCTTGGCGTAGACGAAGGAGGCGGTGTAGCCGGAGATGAAAACGAACAGGTCGGCGGCGTCGCTGAAGCCGTAATTGCGGGTGGTGACCCAGTTGATGGCGTTGTTGGGGATATGGTCGAGGAAAATGGCCCAGTTGGCGATCCCGCGAAACAGATCGAGCCGCAGGTCGCGGCCCTTGCCGGGCAGGGTGGCGTGAATGTCCATGACGTCCGTTCGCGGTTGGTTCAAAAGAGCGGATTTTGCCACCAAATCCCGATTCTGGCCTGCGGGATTGCGCTTCCGGGTCAGATTGTGGCCCGGCGGCAAACCGTCTATATAGACATCCGATTTGAAACGGTATGGGGCGGCGGGGCCCGGACCGTTCACGCTCCATCACAACCACGCCAGATCGTCACCGGGATCACCGTCATGACCGCCCGAATCTTCAAGCAGCCTAAAAACGCCATGCAGTCCGGCAAGGCCAAGACCCGCGACTGGCAGCTCGATTACGAGCCGGCCGAGCCGCGCGTGGTCGAGCCGTTGATGGGCTGGACCAGCTCCGGCGACATGAAGCAGCAGTTGACGCTGCGGTTCGACACCAAGGAAGACGCCGTCGCCTATTGCGAGCGCGAGGGCATCCCGTATCAGGTGCTGGAGCCGAAAGAATCGATCCGCCGGCAGGTGGCCTATTCCGACAATTTCGCCTTCCGCCGCCCGGAGCCGTGGACGCACTGATGTCGGACGCGATCATCCGATAGGCCGAAAGCCGCTGTTTAAGAAAATGCCCGCGTTGTTCGCGGGCATTTTTGGTTCATATGGGCCGGCAACGCGGCTGGCGTCGCACGCGGGTTGCGGAACGAATCACCGCCGCGGCTCCGCTCCCATGATCAGATCGGGCAGCCACAGCACGATGTCCGGGAAGATGCACATCAGCAGCAGCGCCACCATCATCAGCAGCAGGAACGGCATGGTGCCCCAGATGATCTCGCTGAGGGGGACGTCCGGCGCGACATTGCGGATGACGAAGATGTTGAGCCCCACCGGCGGGTGAATGAGGCCCATCTCCATGGTGATGGTCATCATCACGCCGAACCAGATGATGTCGAACTCGGCCGCGCGCAGCGGCGGCAGGATGATCGGCGCGGTCATCAGGATGATGGAGACCGGCGGCAGGAAGAAGCCGAGCACGATTACCATGCCGAGGATCGCCGCGAGCAGACCCCAATGCGGCAGGTGCATGTTGACGATGGCTTGCGCCGCCGACTGCGAGATGTGCAGGTAGCTCATCACGTAGGAGTAGAGCAGGGACATGCCGATGATCATCATCAGCATGGTGGATTCGCGGATGGTCGAGGTCAGGATCGGTTCGAGATCGCTCGGCTTCCACACGCTGTAGATCGAGGCGATCAGGAACAGCGCCAAAAGGCCGCCGAGACCCGCGGTCTCGGATGGCGTGGCATAGCCGCCGTACAGCGCGATCATCACGCCGGTGAGCAGCGTCACGAACGGCAACACGCGCGGCAGGATGCTGAAGCGCTCCGCCATGGTGTAGTCGTCGTGCTCGAGGATCGGAGAATCCTCTCCTGTCGTCTCGAACACCTTCTGCGCGCTGGCGTACTCCTTGCGGAAGCGGAACACCGCATACAGCGCGAACAGCGTCACCAGCAGCACGCCGGGCCCGATGCCGGCGAGGAACAGGCGGCCGAGCGACTGTTCGGCGGCGACCGCGAACAGGATCATGGTGATCGAGGGCGGCAGCAGAATGCCGAGCGTGCCGCCGGCGGCGATGATGCCGGAGGCGAAGCCGCCGGAATAACCGCGCTTGCGCATTTCGGGGATGCCGGCCGAGCCGATCGCCGAACAGGTCGCGGGCGAGGAGCCCGCCATGGCCGCGAACAAAGCGCAGGCGAACACGTTGGCGATGCCGAGGCCGCCGGGAATCTTGTGCAGCCAGGCATGCAGCGCAGTGTAGAGATCTTGACCGGCCTTCGATTTGCCGATCGCCGCGCCCTTGAGGATGAACAGCGGGATCGACAGCAAGGTGATGGAGGCGAGCTCCTCGTAGACGTTCTGCGTCACCGTATCGAGCGATGCGGCGGGCATGTAGATCGCCATGAAGGCCACGGCCACGGCGCCGAGCGCGAATGCGATCGGCATTCCGGAAAACATCACGAGCAGGGTGACGATGCCGTAGCTGATGCCAATTCCCAAAACTGTCATTTGCGGGGAGCCCTGCCGAACGATCCAAGGAGTTGCAGCAGGATCTGCACGCACAAGAGCGTCATGCCCGCCGCCATCAGGCTGTAGGGAATGGCCAGGGGCGGACTCCAGATCGAGTTCGTCACCTGCCCGTCGACATAGGCTTCATGGGTCAGCGTCCAGGATTTCCACGCGAAGAAGGAGCAGAAGGCGAGGTTGGCGACATCGATCAAAAGCTCGCGCACCCAGTTGGCGCGCGGCGAGAGCAGGCCGACGAACGCCTCGATACCGATATGGCCGCGATGCTGCTGCACGAAGGCGCAGGTCATGAACGTCACGCCGACGATCAGGAACACCGAGGCCTCGTCCTGCCAGTAAGTGGGGCTGTGGAACAGGCTGCGTGTCACCACGCTATAGCTGAGAATGACGCAGGCGAGCACCATCGCCACCGACGAGACGATGACGATGATGCGATTGACGAACGCCAGAGCGCGATCTGCCGCCGCCACGAAGCGATTGGTGGCGACGGCAGCGGCGACGGGTTCGCCCCCGATCGGACCATGCATCATGTAACGTCTGCGGCCAGCTTCATCAGGTTGGCGGATGTCGCGGTCTTGCCGGAATAATTCTTCCAGGCGGTGTCGCGGGCGATATCCCGCCACTTGCCGACCGTCGCGGCATCGAGCGCGCTGACCTTGGCGCCGGCCTTCTCGTAGACCTTGGCGACTTCGACATCGTCGGCCTGAGCGCCCTCGCGGCCAAAGCCCTCCATCTCGGCGCCGACCGCTAGGATGATGTCCTGATGCTTCTTCGGCATCGCGTCGAAGATCGACTTCGACATCAACAGCGGCTCCAGCATGAACCAGTAGGAATTGCCGGCGCCGGAGGTCAGGCTCTTGGCGATTTCCTCCAGCCGGAACGAAATCAGGCTGGTCGAGGAGGTGATGCCGGCATCGCAGGCGCCGGTCTGCATCGCCGCGTAGATTTCGTTCGACGGCAGCGACAGCACGGCCGCGCCGGCGGCCTGCAGCACCATGTCCATTTCCTTGGAGCCGCCGCGCACCTTCATGCCCTTGGCGTCTTCCGGCGCGACCAGCGGGCGCGAGCGGCTGGCGACGCCGCCGGCCTGCCAGACCCAGGTCAGCATGACGATGCCCTTGTCGGCGAGGAAATCGGTCAGCGCCTTGCCGACCGGATTCTTCTTCCAGGCAAGGCCCTGATCGTAGCTCGCCACCAGACCCGGCATCAGGCCGATATTGGTCTCGGGCAGTTCGCCGCCGGCGTAGGGCAGCGGATACAGGCTGATATCGAGCGCGCCCTTGCGCATTGCGGAGAACTGCGCGTTGGTCTTGATCAGCGAGGAATTGGGATAGACGTCGGCATTCAGTTCGCCGCCGCTGCGCTTGGCGATCTCGGCGGCGAACTTGCGGCACAGCCGATCGCGGAAGTCGCCTTTGTCGATCGTGCCGCCCGGAAACTGGTGCGAGATTTTCAGGGTGGTGGCGGCTTGCGCCAGACCGAACCGCAGCACCGCGGGTGCAGCAACCGCGGAGGCGAGAAGATGTCGCCGTGTCAGCATATCATTCTCCCAGAGCTTTTTATTTTGTTTGTGTTGGACCGTGATGTTAGCGGGCGTTTGTTGCCCGCAAAAGGAAATTGCGTTCAATCCTTCGTATGAGCAACACAATTCTGGAGACATTTTATTTGCTCAGGCGGGCGGTAAATTGTTGCGTTGCACATGTTTTAAGTCGAAAGACATCGCGAGAGCGAAAGCGCGGCCCGCGCATCTGGCGTTCTGCCGATATTTCTGGCTGGGTGCCGCGAACGCGCCGCGCGGCCGCACACTGACGGTTCTGAGATGGTCGAGATCAACAAATACGACGCGCTGCGCGATTACCTGCTTCAGCAGACGAAGGATGAGCTCGAGCTGTCGTTCGCGGAGATCGAGGACATTCTCGGCTTTGCATTGTCGCGCAGTTCGCAGCGCGCGCGCTGGTGGGAGAAGGAACGCAATCCGCAGGATGCGATGCCGCAGCGGAACGCGATTCGCGACGGCGGCTATGAGGCGACGCGGCTCGCCACCGGCGATGGCGTGCGTTTTCGCCGTCTGGGTACGAAGCGCCCGCGCTGGCGGTAGGGTGAGTGCCGCTCGCCATAAATGTGGATGCGATTTGCCGAGGTGGCGATCCCGGCAGGATTCGAACCTGCAACCCTCAGAGTAGAAATCTGATGCTCTATCCAGTTGAGCTACGGGACCGTCTTGCTTCCAGCATACCACAGACAGTGTCGCGGCATCTCGAAGCGCATATGTGAAATCGGCGCGGATGCTTAAGGCGGGAATCCCGCCCCGGCCAGCCCGCCGTCCGGCGTGTTTGAACCATTTCCCGGGATCACCCGTCAAACCCAAACCCGGAACCGTTGCCTTCGGCTGCACGCCTCGTAGAGTCGTCCACAGGCGGGCAGCGGATGTCCGCGTCTTGAAATTCGATGGATGGGCGGCTGTTCCGCCCGACAGGAGTTGCCCATGATCGGTCTGGTTCGCGCCGCCATCCTCTGTGTGGCGCTGGCGTATGGCCTCGTGGCCGCCCATGCCGCCGACAAGGCCTTCACACGAGAGGAACTGGCCGATGCCGCGATCCGGCTCGAGGCGCAGATCAAGACCGAGACCGGCCCGGTCGGCAAATCGGTGGCGACGCTGAAGACCGACGCCGACGCGGCCTTCAGGAAGAACGATTTCCGCAGCGGTCTCGTGCTGCTCGGCCAGATCGCCACCATCGCGCCGGACGACAGCGGCAACTGGCTGCGTCTGGCCCGCACCATCTTCCAGATCAAGCCGGCGGATTCCCGCGAAAAGACCTTCCTGCAGGAGCGCGCCACCACGGCCGCCTACATCGCCTATCAGCGGGCCAAAGGCGCGGAGGAGGCCGATGCGCTGGCCGTGCTGGGGCAGGCTTTCGCCAATCGCTCGCTGTGGCGTCCGGCTCTCGACACGCTGCGGCTGTCGCTCGACCAGCGCGAGGTGGCGCAGGTGCGCGAGCAATACGAGAAGCTGCGCGACCAGCACGGCTTCCGCCTGCTGGATTATTCGATCGATTCGGATTCGGCCTCGCCCCGCGCCTGTCTCGTGTTCTCCGAGGAGCTCGCCAAGCGCGCCGATTTCACGCCGTTTCTCGCGCTCGAAGGCACCGACAGGCCGGCGCTGACCTCCGAGGACAAGCAGCTTTGCGTCGAGGGGCTCAAGCATGGCGAGCGCTACGCCATCAACCTGCGCGCGGGTCTGCCGTCCACCGTGAAGGAGAGCCTGCCGAAATCGGCCGAGTTCAACATCTATGTCCGCGACCGCAAGCCATTCGTGCGTTTCACCGGCCGCGCCTATGTGCTGCCGCGCACCGGCCAGCGCGGCATTCCGCTGGTCAGCGTCAACACCCCGGCAGTGACGGTGAAGATTTTCCGGATCGGCGACCGCAACCTGATCAACACCGTGATCGACGGCAATTTCCAGCGCAGCCTGTCGAGCTATGAACTGACCGAACTGGGCAACGAGAAGGGCGTCAGGGTCTGGTCCGGCGAGGTCGCGACCGAGCAGACGCTGAACGCCGATGTCACCACGGCGTTTCCGGTCGATCAGGCGGTCGGCGACCTGCAACCCGGCGTCTACGTGATGACGGCGGCGGCGCAGGGACCGGGCTCCGGCGGCGGCGATGACGAGGACTCCTCCGGCTCGCTGGCGACGCAGTGGTTCATCGTCTCCGATCTCGGCCTCACGGCGTTCTCCGGCAATGACGGCGTCCACGTCTTCGTCAATTCGCTGGCGAGCACCGCGCCGACCGCCGGCGCGGAGGTGCGCCTTGTCGCGCGCAACAACGAAATCCTCGCCACGAAGAAGACCGACAGCGCCGGCCATGTGCTGTTCGAGGCCGGTCTTGCGCGCGGCGCGGGCGGCCTTGCCCCGGCGCTGTTGTCGGTGTCGGGCGAGAAGGGCGACTACGCCTTCCTCAACCTGAAATCGGAAGCCTTCGACCTGACCGATCGCGGCGTGTCGGGCCGCGCGGTGCCGGCCGGTCCCGATGCCTTCGTCTATGCCGAGCGCGGCGTCTACCGCTCCGGCGAGACCGTGTATCTGACGGCGCTGCTGCGCGACGGGCAAGGCAACGCCGTGACCGGCGGCCCGCTGACGCTGGTGGTGGAGCGGCCGGACGGCGTCGAATTCCGCCGCGCGGTGCTGCAGGACCAGGGCGCGGGCGGCCGCAGTCTGACCCTGCCGCTGAATTCGGCGGTGCCGACCGGCACCTGGCGGGTCCGCGCATTCACCGATCCGAAGGGCGCGGCGGTTGGCGAAACCACCTTCATGGTTGAGGATTACGTCCCGGATCGGATCGAATTCGATATAAAAACCAATGCGAAACAGCTTTCTACCGAAGTTCCTGCAGAACTTGAAGTGAGCGGCCGTTTCCTCTACGGCGCGCCGGCCTCGAACCTGACCATCGAGGGCGATCTCCTCATCACCAAGGCGGCTGGCCGGCCCGGCTATAAGGGCTATCAGTTCGGCGTGCCGGACGAGGAAAGCGCCAGCAACGAGCGCAAGCCGCTGGAGGACGTTCCCGACGCCGACGAGAACGGCAGGGCGACGGTGAAGGTCGGCCTCGACAAGCCGCCGTCCTCGACCCAGCCGCAGGAAGCGCAGATCTACATCCGCATGGTGGAGACCGGCGGCCGCGCGGTCGAGCGCAAGCTGACGCTGCCGATCGCGCCGAAGGACGCGATGATCGGCGTGAAGCCGCTGTTCGCCGACAAGAACGTCGCCGAGGGCGATCCCGCCGCGTTCGATGTCGCCTTTGTCGCGCCGGACGGCACCTCGCTGCCGCGCAGCGGATTGCGCTACGAACTGCTCAAGCTTGAATCGCGTTATCAATGGTACCGGCAGGGCTCCTATTGGCAGTACGAGCCGGTGAAATCGACCAGGCGCGTCGCCGATGGCGACATTGCCATCGCCGCCGACAGACCGGCGCGGATTCAAGTCGCGCCGCAGCCCGGCCGCTACCGGCTCGACGTGAAATCGGCCGAGGCCAACGGTCCGATTACTTCAGTGCAGTTCGATGTCGGCTGGTACTCGGACGGCAGCGCCGACACGCCGGACCTGCTGGAGACCTCGATCGACAAGCCGGAATATCAGTCCGGCGACACCATGGTGGTGTCGGTCAACGCCCGCACCGCCGGCAAGCTGACCGTCAACGTGGTCGGCGACCGCCTGCTCACCACGCAATCGGTGGACGTCAAGCAGGGTGCGAACAAGGTCAACATCGCCATCGGCAAGGATTGGGGCACCGGGGCCTATGTGGTGGCGACGCTGCGCCGGCCGCTCGATGTCGCCGCCCAGCGCATGCCGGGCCGCGCCATCGGGCTGAAATGGTTCGGTATCGACAAGGCGGCGCGCACGCTCAAGGTCAGCCTTTCGCCGCCCGCTTTGGTGCGGCCGAGCACCAGACTGGTGCTGCCGGTGAAGATCGAGGGCGCCAGCCGCGGCGAGGACGTCAAGATCGTGGTGGCGGCGGTCGATGTCGGCATTCTCAACCTCACCAACTACAAGCCTCCGGCGCCGGACGACTATTATCTCGGCCAGCGCCGTCTCACGACCGAGATCCGCGATCTCTACGGCCAGTTGATCGACGGCATGCAGGGCACCCGCGGGCAGATCCGTACCGGCGGCGACAGCGGCAGCCAGGAATTGCAGGGCAGTCCGCCGACGCAGAAGCCGCTCGCGCTGTATTCCGGCATCGTCACGGTCGGCCCTGACGGCACCGCGCAGGTCGAGTTCGAGATTCCCGAATTCGCCGGTACCGCGCGCGTTATGGCGGTGGCGTGGACCGCGACCAAGGTCGGCCGCGCCGACACCGATGTCACGGTGCGCGATCCGGTGGTGCTCACCGCGACGCTGCCGCGTTTCCTGCTGAATGGCGACCGCGGCACCGTCAATCTCGATCTCGACAATGTCGAGGGCGAGGCGGGCGACTATGTCATCACGGTGAAGCCGTCCGGTCCGGTGAAGATCACCGGCAATCCGTCGACGACCATGAAACTTGCCGCCAAACAGCGCAGTTCGACCGGCCTCGCCATCGATGCGGCGGGCGCCGGCACGGGCCAGCTCGACATCGCCATCAAGGGGCCGAACGGGCTGATGCTGGCGCGGCACTACGATCTCAACGTCAAGCCGGCGACGCAGATTCTGGCGCGCCGCTCGGTGCGGACGCTGGCGAAGGGCGAGAGCCTGACGCTGACCTCCGACGTGTTCTCCGATCTGGTGCCGGGCACCGGCGGGGTGCAGATGTCGGTCAGCCTCTCGACCGCGCTCGATGCCGCGACCATCCTCAAGGCGCTCGACCGTTATCCGTTCAGCTGCACCGAACAGATCACCAGCCGTGCGATGCCGCTGCTCTATGTCAACGATCTCGCGGCCGAGGCGCATCTGGCAATGGACACCGCCGTCGATCAGCGCATCAAGGACGCCATCGACCGCGTGCTGGCGCGGCAGGGCTCGAACGGCTCGTTCGGCCTGTGGTCGTCCGGCGGCGACGACGCCTGGCTCGATGCCTATGTGACCGACTTCCTCAGCCGGGCGCGGGAGAAGGGCTTTGCGGTGCCGGACGTGCTGTTCCGCACCGCGCTCGACCGCATCCGCAATTCGGTGGTGAACGCCGCCGAGCCGGAGAAGGACGGCGGCCGCGATCTTGCCTACGGTCTCTACGTGCTGGCGAAGAACGGCGCGGCGCCGATCGGCGATCTGCGTTATCTCGCTGACACCAAGCTGGGTAACATCGCAACGCCGATCGCCAAGGCGCAGCTTGCGGCGGCGCTGGCGCTGGTCGGCGACCGCGCGCGGGCGGAGCGGGTCTATGCGGCGGCGCTGGACAGCACCTCGCCGAAGCCTGCGCTCGAGTTCGGCCGCTCCGACTATGGTTCGGCGCTGCGCGATGCGGCAGCTCTGGTCTCGCTCGCGAGCGAAGGCAACGCGCCGAAGGCGACGCTGACGCAGGCGGTCGAGCGGGTCGAAGCGGCGCGCGGGCTGTCCGCCTACACCTCGACGCAGGAGAATGCCTGGCTGGTGCTGGCGGCGCGGGCACTGGCGAAGGAGGCCAATACGGTTGCGCTCACCGTTAATGACGAGCCGGTCAAGACCGCGCTCTATCGCAGTTATAAGGCGGCCGATTTTGCGGCCAAGCCGGTGACCATCGTCAACACCAACGATACGCCGGTGCGCGCGGTGATTTCCGTCACCGGCGCGCCGTTGGTGCCGGAGCCTGCCGCCTCCAACGGCTTCAAGATCGAGCGCAGCTATTACACGCTGGGCGGCGATCCCGCCGATCCGGCCAAGGCCAAGCAGAACGAGCGCTTCGCCGTGGTGCTGAAAGTCACCGAACCCAAGCCGGAATTCGGCCATGTCATGGTGGTCGATTATCTGCCGGCGGGGTTCGAGATCGACAATCCGCGTCTGGTGTCCTCCGGCGACAGCGGCGCACTCGACTGGATCGCAGATGGCGTCGAGCCGGAGAGCAGCGAATTCCGCGACGACCGTTTCAACGCTGCGATCAAGCGCGGCGGAAGCGACAAGCCGGTGTTCACCGTGGCGTATATCGTCCGCGCGGTGTCGCCGGGCAAATACGTGCTGCCGCAGGCTTATGTCGAGGACATGTACAACCCCTCGCGCTACGGCCGCACCGGCACGGGCAACATCGAGGTCAGGCCGGCGAAATGAGCGAGCCGTCTGCCGATAAACTCGTATCGTCCGTCGTCCCGGCGAAAGCCGGGACCCATAACCCCTGTCAGTCCTTGTCGGAGCAAGATGGTCCGGCGCCATGTCCAACTGACGGGCCGGTGGTGATGGATCCCGGCTTTCGCCGGGATGACGTTGACGGTCATGACGGAGAGAAAAGCGGGCATCGTCGACTGCGCAGGCTTGCGATTGCGACGGCCGCCGTCGTCGCCATCTGCGTTACCGTCGCCGCGATCTGGATCGCCTCGCTGCCGCCGCTGCCGCTCGATCAGGCGCGGCAGGTCTCCACCACAATGGTGGACCGGAGCGGCAAGTTGCTGCGCGCCTATGCGATGGCGGACGGGCGCTGGCGTCTGCCGGTGCATGCGCAGAGCGATGTCGATCCGGGCTATCTGAACCTGCTGCTTGGCTTCGAGGATCAACGCTTCCGCGAGCATGGCGGCGTCGATCCGCTGGCTCTCGGCCGCGCTGCGCTGCAGCTCGCGACCCACGGCCACATCGTCTCCGGCGGCTCGACCATCACCATGCAGCTCGCGCGGCTGATCGAGCCGCGCCGCGAGCGCTCGGTCTACGCCAAGCTGCGCCAGATCGTGCGCGCGATTGAGATCGAACGCAGGCTGAGCAAGGACGAGATCCTCGACCTTTATCTGACGCTGGCGCCGTTCGGCGGCAATCTCGAAGGCATCCGCGCCGCCTCGCTGGCTTATTTCGGCAAGGAGCCGAAGCGGCTGTCGCTCGCCGAATCCGCGCTGCTGGTGGCGCTGCCGCAATCGCCGGAGAAGCGGCGGCTCGATCGCTATCCGGACGCGGCGCGGATCGCGCGCGACCGCGTGCTGGAACGCATGGTGGAGGAGGGCCGCGTCTCGCGCGAGGATGCCGATCATGCGCGCGCCGAGCCCGTGCCGCGCCTGCGCAAGCCGATGCCGCTGCTCGCGCCGCACGCGACCGATCAGGCAGCCTCGCTGATCAAGGACCTGCCGCTGATCAGGCTGACGCTGGACTCCGTGATCCAGCGCAATCTGGAGATGCTGGCGCGCGACCGGGCCGCGGCGATGGGGCCGGATATCTCGATCGGCATTCTCGCGGTCGATCATCACACCGGCGACGTTATCGCCCATGTCGGCTCGCCGGATTATTTCAGCGAGCGCCGCGCCGGGCAGGTCGACATGACGCGCGCGGTGCGCTCGCCCGGCTCGACGCTGAAGCCGTTCATCTACGGTCTCGCCTTCGAGGACGGCTTCGTGCATCCCGACAGCCTGATCGACGACCGTCCGGTGCGCTACGGCAATTACGCGCCGGAAAATTTCGACATGACGTTCCAGGGCACCGTGCCGGTGCGCAAGGCGCTGCAACTCTCGCTCAACGTGCCGGCCATCGCGCTGCTCGACCGTGTCGGCGCGAGCCGGCTGTCGTCGCGGATCAGGCAGGCCGGCGGCCATCTGGTGCTGCCGAAGGACGAGGTGCCGGGTCTGGCGATGGGACTTGGCGGCGTCGGCATCACGCTGTCGGACCTCGTGCGACTCTATGGGGGACTGGCGCGACTCGGCAGCACCGTCCCGTTACGGGAAATCGTCCGGTCGGACGGCGCGATCGAGGTCGACACTCGTCGGCTGATGGATCAGGCCGCGGCCTGGCAGGTCGGCAACGTGCTGATCGGCACGCCGCCGCCGGAGAACGCGGTGCGGGGCCGCATCGCGTTCAAGACCGGCACCAGCTACGGCTATCGCGATGCATGGTCGGTCGGTTTCGACGGCCGCTATACCATCGGCGTCTGGGTCGGGCGGCCGGACGGCGCGCCGGTGCCGGGCCTGCTGGGGCGGACCGCGGCGGCGCCGATCCTGTTCGACGCCTTCGCCCGCACCGGCAAACTGCCGGCTCTGCTGCCGAAAGCGCCCAGGGGCGTGCTGGTTTCGAGCAACGCCAGATTGCCGCTGCCGCTGCGGCGGTTCAGGCCGGCGGGCGACCTGCTGCGGCAGGACAACGGGCAGACCCCGCACATCCAGTTCCCGCTGAACGGCTCGCAGATCGACGCGACGGGGTCGGGGGAGGCCGAACCGACCCAGTTGCCGGTCAAGGTCGCGGGCGGGGTGCTGCCGCTGACCATGCTGGTGAACGGCCGCTCGGTCGGCACCATCGGCAGCCAACGCCGGACCGCGATCGACCCGCCCGGTCCGGGATTTGTCCGGCTCACCGTGATGGACGCCACTGGCGCGGCGGACACAGTTGTCGTGAGAATTCAGACGCGGTGACCTAAGCGGTTGTCCCTCCGTTGGTTTCATCGTATGCGGAACCGATGGACGAGACCCTGCACCGACCGCGATTTGGCGCGCCGCGCGAGCCCGTACCGAGCCGGAATCCCGGCCGCGGGCTGGTGCATGTGCTCAATTTCGCGATGGAAAGCGACCTGCGGGCGACGATCCTTCTGATCGTGTGCGGATTGCTGTTTTTCCTGCCGGGCTTTTTCAACATTCCGCCGATCGATCGTGACGAGGCGCGCTTCGCGCAGGCCACCAAGCAGATGGTGGAGAGCGGCGACTTCGTCGACATCCGCTTCCAGAGCGAGGTCCGTTACAAGAAGCCGGTCGGCATCTACTGGCTGCAGGCGGCGGCGGTCGAGACCGCATCGAAGCTCGGGCTGCAACGCGCGCAGATTCGCATCTGGCTCTATCGCGTGCCCTCGCTGATTGGCGGCATCGGCGCGGTGCTGCTGACCTACTGGACCGCGCTTGCGTTCCTGTCCAGGCGCGGTGCGATCCTGGCCGCACTCATCATGTGTAGTTCGATTTTGCTCGGCGTCGAGGCGCGGCTCGCCAAGACCGACGCGATGCTGCTGCTCACCACCACGGCGGTGATGGGCGCGATGGCGCGGGTCTATCTGTCGTGGCAGCGTGGCGAGGAGCCGGCGCACCGGTCGTGGCTGGTGCCGGCGATCTTCTGGACCGCGCTCGCGGGCGGCATGCTGCTCAAGGGGCCGCTGATCCTGATGTTCGTGGCGCTGACCATCGTCGCGCTCGCGATCATGGATCGCTCGGCGGCGTGGCTGTGGCGGCTGCGCCCGATCATCGGGGCGATCTGGGCGCTGGCGCTGGTGCTGCCGTGGTTCGTCGCGATCTTCCTGAAAGCGGGCGACAGCTTCTTCGCCGACTCGCTCGGCGGCGACATGCTGAGCAAGGTCGCGAACGCACAGGAATCGCATGGCGCGCCGCCAGGACTTTATTTCGTGATCTTCTGGCTAACCTTCTGGCCGGGATCGGCGCTCGCCGGCATGGCTGCGCCCGCGATCTGGCGCGCCAAGCGCGAGCCGTCGGTACAGTTCCTGCTGGCGTGGCTGGTGCCGGCGTGGCTGATTTTCGAGATCGTCATCACCAAGCTGCCGCATTACGTGCTGCCGCTTTATCCCGCCATCGCCATCCTGATCACGGGCGTGCTGGAGCGCCGGATGCTGTCGCAGACGCCGTGGATCGTGCGCGGCGCGGCGTGGTGGTTCGTGCTGCCGGCGCTGCTGTCGGTCACCTCCATCATCACCGCCATGGCCGTGCTGCGTCAGCCGGCCTTCGCCGCATGGCCGTTCGCCGCGGCGGCGCTGATCTTCGGTCTGGTCGCATGGTGGATGTATGACGAGGACCGCGCCGAGCGCTCGCTGCTCAATGCGATCGCGGCGTCATGGGCGCTCGGCACCTGCGTCTGGGGCGTCGTGCTGCCGGCGATGAAACCGGTGTTTCCGAGCGTGGAGATCGCACGCGCGCTGCGCAGCGTCGAATGTGTCGGCCCGGTCGCGGCCGCCGCGGGTTTCCAGGAGCCCAGTCTGGTGTTCATGGTCGGCACCCAGACGCTGCTCACCAATGGCTCCGGCGCGGCCGATTTTCTCAGTCAGGGAAGCTGCCGCTTCGCGCTGGTGGAATGGCGCGAGGAGAAGGCGTTCGCGCAGCGCGCCGAAACCATCGGCCTGCATTACGCGCCGGTGAAACGGATCGACGGCTATAACTACTCGCAGGGCCGTGCGATCTCGGTCGCCGTGTTCCGCTCGGACAGCATCGATTGAGCGCCGCGCCCTCCGATCCGTCCGCGCGAGGTTATGTCCGTAATCTCGGATCGCTGACATGGCATGGGCTTGCGCAGCTCGCCCGCGCGCCGACTCATTCGCGCCGAGAGCAGGCGAGACAGCGGCTGGCGCGGGGCTGGCTGGTGCTGGCGGCATGCTGCGCGCTCGCCATCGTCATCCTCATGACGACGTTCGATGTCCGCGCGATCAGCCTGATGCCGCCGCGCGGCACCGTCAGCCTGTGGCCGCTGCGCGCCTTCACCGATCTGGCCAAGGCCGCCTATGTGCTGCGGGCACTTGGCATCGCGTTGCTGGCGATCCTGCTCGTCGCCGCAGCCTTGCACGGTACGCGGCGCGCGCTGGCGCTCGGCGTCGGTCTGCGCGTCGAGTTCCTGCTGCTTTGCGTGCTGCTGCCCATTTTGATCGGCGAGGTCGTCAAGGGCGTGGTGGGCCGCGGGCGGCCGTTCGTCGGCGGTGCGGCCAATGCGTTCAACTATTCGCACTTCGCCTGGACCGAGGCTTATGCGAGCTTTCCGTCGGGCCATGCCATCGTGGCGTTCGCGCTGGCGATCGCGGTGCCTGCGGTATGGCCGCGCCTGCGGATCGCGATGTGGATCTATGCCGTTCTGATCGCGATCAGCCGCGTGGTGCTGCTGGCCCATCATCCCAGCGACGTGGTGGCGGGTGCGCTGGTCGGCATCGTCGGCGCCATGCTGGTGCGCTACTGGTTCGCCGCGCGCCATCTCATTTTCGTGATCGGTTCCGACGGCGCGATCCGGCCCCGCGCCGGACCCTCGTTCCGCCGCCTGAAGGGGGTTGCCCAACGCCGCGCGGCCCCATAAGAAGCGGCGCAACCCCGCGCCAACGGCCCCCGCCGGCGGTCGCCGGGCCGAAGAATGATCGGACGATGACCAACCCCTTGCCCAGCCCCGATAATGCGGCTCCCGCCGTGTCGATTGTCGTTCCGGTCCGCAACGAGGCCGACAATATCAGCCCGCTGATCGCCGAGATCGCCGCGGCGCTCGACGGGCGATGGGCCTATGAGATCGTCTATGTCAATGACGGCTCGACCGACGCCACCGCCGATCGTCTCGCCGCCGAGATGAAACAGCGTCCGAATTTGCGTCATGTCCGTCACGCCAAATCCTCGGGTCAGTCGGCGGCGGTGCGCAGCGGCGTGCGCGCTGCGCGCGGCGCGATCGTCGCCACGCTCGACGGCGACGGCCAGAACAACCCCGCGTTCCTGCCGGCTCTGATCGGCGCGATCGAGGAGGGCGGCGAACGCGTCGGCCTTGCCGCGGGACAGCGCGTCGGCCGCAAGGACACCGGCTTCAAGCGCGTGCAATCGCGGATCGCCAACACGGTGCGCAACGCGATCCTGCGCGACGGCACCCGCGACACTGGTTGCGGCATGAAGGGATTCCGCCGCGAGGTGTTTCTGGCGCTGCCTTACTTCGACGGCCTGCACCGCTTCCTGCCGGCGCTGGTGCGCCGCGAGGGCTACGACATCGTCTATGTCGACGTCACCGACCGGCCGCGCCACGCGGGCGTCTCGAACTATGGATTCTTCGACCGGCTGTGGGTGGGCATCATGGATCTCACCGGCGTGTGGTGGCTGATCCGCCGCAAGAAATCGACCCCCGTGGTCACCGAGGTCACGTGATGCTGATCCAGTTTGGACAAGACCTGCACGATTATCTCTACGATGTCTTCATTGCCAAGTTCGACTTCTGGCTGGCGTTCGGCCTGATCGCGCAACTGTTCTTCACCGCGCGCTTTCTGGTGCAGTGGATTTCCAGCGAGCGCGCCGGCAAGAGCGTGGTGCCGATGGCGTTCTGGTTCTTCTCGATGGGCGGCGGCGTGATGACGCTGGTCTACGGCATCGCCAAGCGCGAACCGATCATCATCCTCGGCCAGGGCCTCGCGACCGTCATCTACATCCGCAACATCATGCTGATCTGGAAGAATCGCGGCCGCAATTCGGAAACGCTGAGCAACTGACGGCAGCGCGCTTACTGCGCGGATTTCATGACGGCGAACGCCGCATCGAGATCGGCCTTGAGATCCTCGGTGCTTTCCAGTCCGATGTGGAAGCGCAGCGTCGGGCCGCCCGGAATCCATTTGGTCGCCGTGCGATACGAGGTGCAGTCGAACGGCACCACCAGGCTTTCGAACCCGCCCCACGAATAGCCCATCCCGAACAGCTTCAGCGAATCGAGGAACGCATCGACCGCCTTGGCGGGCGCAGGCCTCAGCACGATGCTGAACAGTCCGCTCGCGCCGGTGAAGTCGCGTTTCCAGATCGCATGGCCCGGATCGCTCTCGAGACCGGGATGCAGCACGCGCAGAACTTCCGGCCGGCTCGCGAGCCAGCGCGCCATTTCGAGTCCCGATTGCTGGTGATGATTGAGGCGCACCGCCAGCGTGCGCAGGCCGCGCAGCGCGAGGAACACATCGTCCGGCCCGCAGCAGACCCCGAGCAGGCGGATCGATTCGGTCACCAGCGGCCAGGCCTTGGCGTTGGCGGAGATGGTGCCGAACATGATGTCGGAGTGACCGCCGATATATTTGGTGGCGGCCTGGATCGAGATGTCGACGCCCTGATCGAGCGAGCGATGATAGAACGGCGTCGCCCAGGTGTTGTCGTCCAGCACCAGCGCGCCGCGCTCGTGCGCGACCGCCGCGATGGCGGGAATATCCGGCATCTCGAAAGACTGCGAGCCGGGCGCCTCGACCAGCACCGCGCGGGTGTTCGGCTTGAACAGTCCGGCGATGCCCGCGCCGATCAGCGGGTCGAAATAGGTGGTCTCCACCCCGAGCCGCTTGAGCATGCCCTCGCAGAAAGCGCGGGTCGGGCGGTAGGCGCTGTCGATCACCAGAAGATGATCGCCGGTTTTGACGACGGCGAGCAGCGCCGTGGTGATGGCCGCGACGCCCGACGGGGCGAGGCCGACACCGGCGCAATTCGGTCCCTCCAGCGCCATCAAGGCCTGTTGCAGAGCCTGGGTGGTCGGCGTGCCATGGCGGCCGTAATGGAATTCGCCGCGATTCTGATGCAGATCCTCGGCGGTCGTATACAGCACAGTAGAGCCGCGCACGACGGGCGGGTTGACGAAACCGCGCTGCGCCAGCGTGTCGCGGCCCGAGGTTACGAGTTCGGTCGTAACGTCGTACGGCCGCGAGGAAGCGTCATTTCGGGAAGATGTCATGGATCAAGCTATAAGCTGCCGGGAAAGCCAAACGTCAACCCCTTGACCCCTTCGGCCAACCGTTCTGTTATATGCACCTGCGACGTAAGTCCCCGTTTTAACTCGACATCCGGCACGAGGACGGACAATCGGCGGCTTTCTTCGCCGGTCCGGCCAGCCCCCAGGCGGATGTCGTACGTTCGGCGGATCACCGATCCCGCCATCGTTGTGAAAGGTTGTTCTGATGAAATGCGCATCGCTCGGCGCCGCTCTGCTTCTTACCGCCGTCGCCGGTTTTCAGCCGGCCTTCGGCCAGACCCTGAAGACAGTGCAGGACCGGGGCGTGCTGTCCTGCGGCGTCAGCCAGGGGCTGCCCGGCTTTTCCGCGCCGGACGACAAGGGCAACTGGACCGGGCTCGATGTCGATGTCTGCCGCGCCATCGCCGCGGCGGTGCTCAACGATCCGACCAAGATCAAGTTCGTGCCGCTTTCGGCCAAGGACCGCTTCACGGCGTTGCAGTCCGGCGAGATCGACGTGCTGTCGCGCAACTCGACCTGGACGCTGTCGCGAGATACCTCGCTCGGCCTCAACTATACCGGCGTGACCTATTATGACGGGCAGGGCTTCATGGTCCGCAAGGCGCTCAAGGTGAATTCGGCGCTCGAGCTCAACAGCGCTTCGGTGTGCGTGCAGACCGGCACCACCAACGAGCAGAACCTCGCAGACTACTTCAAGAGCAACAACATGAAGTATGAGGTGATCGCGTTCGCGACCGCCGACGAAACCCTCAAGGCCTACGAGTCCGGCCGCTGCGACGTCTTCACCTCCGATGTCTCGCAGCTTTATGCCGAACGTCTCAAGCTCGCCAAGCCGGACGATCATGCGGTGCTGCCGGAAGTGATCTCCAAGGAACCGCTGGGGCCGGTCGTGCGCCACGGTGACGATCAATGGTTCGACATCGTCAAATGGACGTTGTTCGCCATGATCAACGCCGAGGAGCTGGCGGTGACGCAGAAGAACGTCGACGAGATGGCGAAGTCCAACAAGCCGGAACTGAAGCGCATGTTCGGCACCGACGGCAATCTCGGCGAGCAGCTTGGCCTCACCAAGGACTGGGTCACGCGCATCATCAAGGCGGTTGGCAATTACGGCGAGTCTTTCGACCGCAATGTCGGTGCGGGCTCCAAGCTTGCGATCTCGCGCGGGCTCAACAGGCTCTGGAATCAGGGCGGCATCCAATACGCGCCGCCGATCCGCTGACGGCGGGCCGCGTCTCGATGGCCGGCGAAGCGCGACCGCCGCCGCTGCAAGCTGCGGCGCGGCTGCGCCGCATGCTGGGCGGCCGCGCCGGGTGGGGCGGTCTTGCGCTGCAGATCATCTTTCTCGCGCTGCTGGTGTGGGTCGGCTACGAGATCGTCGCCAACGCCCGCGCCAATCTACAGGCGCAGCGCGTCGCCTCCGGTTTCGGCTTTCTCGGAAATACCGCGGGCTTCGGCGTCAGCCAGACGCTGATTCCGTATTCGGAAAGCGACACCTACGCGCGGGTGTTCGTCGTCGGGCTGGTCAACACGCTGGTCGTGTCGGTGATCGGCATCGTGTTCGCCACCATCATCGGCTTTGCCGTTGCGCTTGGCCGGCTGTCGCCGAACTGGCTGCTGGCGCGCGTGGCTAGCGGCTATGTCGAACTGATCCGCAACCTGCCACTGCTGTTCCAGATCCTGTTCTGGTATCTCGCCGTGCTCGCGGCGCTGCCGGGCCCGCGCCAGAGCATTTCGCTGTTCGGTTCGTTCTTTCTCTCCAATCGCGGCTTCGTGGTGCCCGATCCGGTGCCGCAAGCGGGATTCGGCGTCTTCGTCGTCGCGGTCGTCATCGGCATCGTCGCGGCATTGGCGATCCGCCTTTACGCCCGTCGCCGCCTTTACAGTCGCGGCGAGAGGCTGACGATCTGGCCATTCGTGCTGGCGATGCTGCTCGGCCTGCCGCTGCTTGCCGCACTGCTGTTCGGCGCGCCGGTGAGTTTCGAGATGCCGGTGCTGCGCGGCTTCAACTTCGCCGGCGGCGCGCGCATCCTGCCTGAATTCGTGGCGCTGACGCTGGCGCTGTCAACCTACACCGCGGCGTTCATCGCCGAGATTGTCCGCGCCGGCCTCCTGTCGGTGCCGAAAGGACAGATGGAGGCGGGCGCTTCGCTCGGCCTGCCGCGCGGTGCGATCCTGCGGCTGATCGTGATCCCGCAGGCGATGCGCGTCATTCTGCCGCCGCTCACCAACCAGTATCTCAACCTGACCAAGAATTCCTCGCTGGCGGTCGCGATCGGCTATCCCGACCTGTTCTCGGTGTTCGCCGGCACCACGCTGAGCCAGACCGGGCAGGCGGTCGAGATCATCGCGCTGACCATGGCGGTGTATCTTCTGCTGTCGCTGATCACCAGCGCGGCGATGAGCTTCTATGGCTGGCGCATCGGCCGGAGCATGAACGCATGAGCGAGGCCGCGCGATCATCGGACTTCGTGCGCACGGCGCTGGTGCCAAAACGTCCCGCGCCTGTGGTGACGACGGGCGTTATCGGTTTCCTCCGTGCGCGGATGTTCAATTCGCCATTCAACATCCTGCTCACCATCGTCAGCGCGCTGGTGCTGTGGTCGCTGATCGCGCCGATGGTGAAGTTCATGCTGATCGACGCGGTGTGGCACGGCACCGACCGCTCGGCCTGCCTGGAGGCGAATGTGGGGCACCCGGTCGGTGCCTGCTGGCCGTTCATCCAGGCCAAGTTCAGCCAGTTTATCTACGGCTTCTACCCGGAAGCGCAGCGCTGGCGCGCCGATCTCACCTTCGCGCTCGGTGCGCTACTGCTGCTGCCGCTGCTGATCCCGCGCGCGCCGGCCAAGAAGATCAATGCGGCGCTCTTCTTCGCCGCGTTTCCGGTTGTCGCGTTCTTCCTGCTGCGCGGCGGCGGCATGAAAGGTTTTGCCGTGCACTGGCTGGCCGATCTCGGCAACACCTTTGCGGCGAGCTTCCGTGATGCCGGCGGGCGACTGACCGATGCGGGACAGGCTATCGCCGCGCCGCTTGGCGCTGTCGGCCAAGCGGTGAAATGGTTCGGCGATGCCATTGCTTATGTCGTCTGGCCGGTCGCTGCGCTGCGCGACTGGATCGATACAACCGCTTATCCGTTCTGGACGGATTTCATCATCACCGCCGTGGCGATCTCGTTCCTTGTGTTCTTCCTGAGCGGCGGGCTGCGCAACGGCTGGTCCGCGCTCGCAGCCAGCATCGCGACTTTCGCCTGCATCGCGGCGGTGATCCTGGTGATGCAGCTCGACCGGGGCGGACTGCCGCCGGTCGATACACGGCTGTGGGGCGGCCTGTTGGTGACGCTGGTGGTGTCGATCACCGGCATCGTCGCCTCGATGCCGGTCGGCATCGCGCTGGCGCTGGGGCGGCGCTCGACCATCCCGCTGATCCGGATTTTCTCGGTCGCCTTCATTGAATTCTGGCGCGGCGTGCCGCTGATCACGGTGCTGTTCTTCGCCACCTACATGCTGCCGCTGTTCCTGCCGGGCGATTTCACCATCGACGGGCTGCTGCGCGTGCTGGTCGGCATCGCGCTGTTCGCGGGCGCCTACAATGCCGAGGTCATTCGCGGCGGCTTGCAGGCGGTGCCGCGCGGTCAGGCGGAGGCGGCGCAGGCGCTCGGTCTGTCATACTGGAAAACAACCGGCCTGATCGTGCTGCCGCAGGCGCTGCGCCATGTCATTCCCGGTCTCGTCAACAGCTTCATCGCGCTGTTCAAGGACACCACTTTGGTGCTGATCGTCGCGATCTTCGATCTGCTCGGCCAGCTTCGCGCCTCGTTCGCTGATCCGAACTGGGCGACGCCGACCACGCTGTTCACCGGCTTCGCCTTCACCGGCATGATCTATTTCGTGGTGTGTTTTGCGATGTCGCGTTACTCGCTGTTCGTCGAGCGCCGGCTCAACGCCCACCGCAACGCCTGATGGAGGGCTCATGACCGCCGATCCGATCGTCTCCATCGCCGGCCTGAACAAGTGGTACGGCGCTTTCCATGTGCTGCGCGATATCGACCTCGACGTCGCGCGCGGCGAGCGCATCGTGATCTGTGGGCCCTCTGGATCGGGCAAATCGACGCTGATCCGCTGCATCAACGCGCTGGAGGAATTTCAGGAAGGCCGCATCGTGGTCGATGGCATCGCGCTCGGCCCGAACCTGCGCCATGTCGATCAGGTGCGCCGCGAGGTCGGCATGGTGTTCCAGAGCTTCAATCTGTTTCCGCATCTGACCGTGCTGGAGAACTGCACGCTGGCACCGATCTGGGTGCGCAACATCCCCAGGAAAGACGCCGAGGCGGCGGCGATGCAATATCTCGAGCGCGTGCGGATTCCCGAGCAAGCCGACAAATATCCCGGACAGATTTCCGGCGGTCAGCAGCAGCGTGTCGCCATCGCCCGCGCGCTGACCATGAATCCGAAAGTGATGCTGTTCGATGAGCCGACCTCGGCGCTCGATCCGGAGATGGTCAAGGAGGTGCTCGACACCATGGTCGATCTCGCCAAAGAGGGCATGACCATGATCGTCGTCACCCACGAGATGGGGTTCGCGCGCGAGATCGCCAACCGCGTGGTGTTCATGGATTCGGGCCAGATCATCGAAGTGAACACGCCGGCGCAGTTCTTCGAACATCCGCGCCACGAGCGGACCAAGCTGTTTCTCAGCCAGATACTAAGATGAAGGTTTGATGCTCCTCATCCTGAGGAGCCAGCAAAGCGGGCGTCTCGAAGGATGAGGCCTCATGGTTCGAGACGCGCTTACGCGCTCCTCACCATGAGGGGCGGTCTCTTACACCTTCTCGTACGGCACGCTGATCTTGTTCTTCGTCTCCAGCCAGTCCGGCACCGGTAGGTTCTTGCCGCGCAGGAAGTCCGGATTGAACAGTTTGGACTGGTAGCGGGTGCCGTAGTCGCACAGCACGGTCACGATGGTGTGGCCGGGGCCGAGCTCCTTCGCCATGTGGATCGCGCCGGCGACATTGATGCCCGACGAACCGCCGAGGCAGATGCCCTCATGCTCCAGAAGATCGAACACGATCTTGAGCGCTTCGTCGTCGTGGATCTGATACGCCCTGTCGATCTGCACGCCTTCGAGATTGGCGGTGACGCGGCCCTGGCCGATGCCTTCGGTGATCGAGGAGCCCTCGGCCTTCAGCGTGCCGGTCTTGTAGTAATTATAGAGTGCCGAGCCCATCGGATCGGCAAGCGCGATCTGGATTTTTGCGCTCTTGCTCTTCAATCCCATGCTGACGCCGGCCAGCGTGCCGCCGGAGCCAACCGCGCAGACGAAACCGTCGACCTTGCCGCCGGTCTGGTCCCAGATCTCCTGCGCCGTGGTGTCGATATGCGCCTGCCGGTTGGCGACGTTGTCGAACTGGTTGGCCCACACCGCGCCGTTCGGCTCGGTGCTCGCAAGCTGCTGCGCGAGGCGGCCCGACAGCTTCACGTAATTGTTCGGATTGGCGTAGGGCACGGCCGGCACTTCGACAAGCTGCGCGCCGCACAGCCGGATCATATCCTTCTTTTCCTGGCTCTGCGTCTCGGGGATCACGATCACGGTGCGGAAGCCGAGCGCATTGGCGACCAGCGCAAGGCCGATGCCGGTGTTGCCCGCGGTGCCTTCGACGATGACGCCGCCCGGCTTCAGCGTGCCGCGCGCGATTGCGTCGCGGATGATGAACAGCGCCGCGCGATCCTTCACCGACTGGCCGGGATTCATGAACTCGGCCTTGCCGAGAATGTTGCATCCGGTCGCTTCCGACGCATGTTTCAGTTTGATGAGGGGTGTGTTGCCGATAGCGTCGACGACGTCGTTACGAATTTGCATGGGACCGTGATGTGGCAAGAGGCGAGGCGTTCAACCTAGTTGCCGATCGCCATCAGCACAAGGGCGAGCGTGCCGCGCTAAACCGGTCACGGCGTTTTGGCGAACACCACCTGACGCACGTCGATGTTGCCGGACAGGAATCCGGCCTCGCAATAGGCAAGGTAGTATTCCCACAGCCGGCGGAAGCGCTCGTCGAATCCGAGCGGCGTGAGATCGGGCCACGCGGCGCGGAAATTGTCGCGCCAGCTCGCCAGCGTGCGGGCATAATCGAGGCCGAAGATCCGCTCGCGAATGACAGGGACGCCGAATTTTTCGCCCAAAGCCTGCAAGACGTGCGGCGAGGGCAGCATGCCGCCGGGAAAAACGTAGCGCTGGATGAAATCGACCTCGCGCCGGTAGGTGTGGAAGAACCGGTCCTGAATGGTGATGGCCTGCACGCCGGCAAGCCCGCCGGGTTTGAGGCGGTCGCGCAGTTGCGCGAAGTATTGCGGCCAGAATTGTTCACCGACGGCTTCGATCATTTCGATGGATACGATGCGATCGTAGGTATCGCGCTCGTCGCGATAATCCTGAAAGCGGATATCCACCAGGTCGGACAGGCCGGCCGCCGCGATCCGCTTCCGCGCGAAGTCCCGCTGCTCGCTGCTGATGGTGAGGCCGACGACCCGCGCGCCGTAGTTCTTCGCGGCGTATTCGGCAAAGCCGCCCCAGCCGCAACCGATCTCGAGCAGCTTATGTCCGGGGCGGAGATCGATCGCCTCGGCGAGCCGTCGATATTTGTTGTGCTGCGCCGTGGTGAGATCGTGCGCGTCGTCCTCGAACAGCGCGGACGAGTAGGTCATGCTGGGATCGAGCCACGCGGAGTAGAAATCATTGCCGATATCGTAATGCGCGTAGATGTTCTTTCTCGCGCGTCGTTTGGTGTTGCGGTTAAACCAGTGCCGCAGGTTCTGCAGCACGCGGACCAACGGCTGGTCGCCGAGCAGCGACTGGATCAGATCGTGGTTGACGCAGAACAGATAGAGGAACTGGGTCAGGTTCGGCGTGTCCCATTCGCGCCGCAGATAGCTTTCCGCGATGCCGATGTCGCCGCCTTTGGCGAAGCGCCATGCGAAACTGTAGCTGTGGATGGTCATGGCAGCGGAGGGGCCGGGCTCGGCGCCGCCGCAGCGGATCACGCGGCCGTCCGGCAGCGTCATGTCCAGCGTGCCGCGCCGCAACCTTGCCGTGAAGCCGAGTGTCAAACGGACAAAACGGGGGAGGTCCGGCACCCGCTGTTCGATGGTGTCCGGGGCAAGAACGATGACTTCAGACATGACGCGGGTCCATCGGCATGAGGTGCTCTTGATCCAGCGGCTTGTTCCCGATTGTGGCGGCGTGCCCGGTAAAATCAACCGGCTTGCATGCGACCTAAGTTCGCCCTGCCGATTCGCGGACTGCGCGGCGAGGCGGCCGCGGGGGACGGCAAAAACCGTGTCCGGGCGGCCACGGCAGATGAAATATTCGTCATGAACCTGAACGGCTTGGGCCGAATGTCGATTTGACGCCGTTTTTCGGGGTTCTCTGAACCGGCGCGCCGGTGTTTTCCCCTCTCATCTCATGCTGTTGGAGGGAAGGTGTCTGGGCGCGGTCTGAGCCGGCCGTTACAATGTCCCCGTTCCGCAGGAAAGCCGTCAGCCTTTGTTCGTATCCAGCCCACACCTCCAACGCCCTCGCAGCGCGCGGCTTCCGCGCGGCGCGCGGTTTGGCGCGCTGCTGGCGCTGGGCGCAAGTCTGGGCGGCTGCATCCTGACCACGGATCTGCCCGCCCCGGCGCTCGATATCCCGGCCGCCTACAAAGAGGCACCGAAGAAAGGTCAGGACGCCGCACCGCCGACGCTCGACTGGTGGCGCGGCTTCCGCTCGGCGGAACTGACCGTGCTGATGGAGGAGGCGCAGACCGTCAATCTCGACATCGCGGCGGCGACCGCCCGCATCCTCCAGGCCGACGCACTGGCGCGGCAGGCCGGCGCGGCGCTGCTGCCGAGCGTGACCGGCAACGGCTCGGCCAGCCGCTCAAGGTCATCGTCGAATTCAACCAGCGGCGTGAGCAGCGGCAGCACCACCACCTTCAGCCGCGGCGAGACCACGACTTACACCACCTCGCTGAGCGCGAGCTACGAGATCGACTTCTGGGGCAAGAACCGCGATGCGCTGCTTGCCGCCGAGGAAACCGCGAACGCCAACCGTTTCGACCGCGACACCGTGGTGCTCACCACGCTGGCGAGCGTCGCCAACGCCTATTTTCAGGTGCTGGCCGCGCAGGACCGTCTCGCAACCGCGCATCGCAATATTGCCAGCGCGCAGCGGATCTTCGATGCGATCAAGGCGCGGGTCGATGCCGGCACCAGCTCCGACCTCGATCTCGCCCAGCAGGAAAGCGTGCTCGCCAATCAGCGCGCCGCGGTGCCGCCGCTGCGCCAGACGTTGGTGCAGAACCAGAACATCCTCGCGGTACTGGTGGCCCGCCCGCCCGAGCGCGTGCGCCTCGGCGGCGGTTCGCTGGGCCGGATTTCGCCACCGCGCGTGACGCCCGGATTGCCGTCCGAACTTCTGATCCAGCGTCCCGACATCCGGCGGCAGGAGGCGCAGCTTGCTTCGGCGACCGCCAATGTTGGCAGCGCGCGGGCGCAGTTCTTCCCGAGCATCCAGCTCACCGGGCAGGGCGGCTATCAGAGCGCGGCGCTGGCGGCGCTGATCAATCCGCAATCGGCGTTCTTCAGCATGGCGGCGGGTTTGACCCAGCCGATCTTCGACGGTGGGCGCATCCAGGCCAATTTCGATCTGACCCGCGCGCAGCAGGACGAGTTGTTGCAGACCTATCGCAAGACCGTCATCCAGGCGTTCTCGGATGTCGACACCGCGTTGGTCAACATCAGACAGACCGCTGAAAAGCTGCGGCTGCAACGGATCGTCGTCGCGGCTTCGCGGCGCGCCTTCGACCTGTCGGAAAAGCAGCTTCGCGCCGGCACTGCCGACATCGTAACTGTGCTAAACACGCAATTGACGTTATTTCAGGCTGAGGATTCGCTGTGGCAGGCACAGCTCGCCTGGCTGCAATCCTATGTCAGCCTGTATCAGGCATTGGGAGGCGGTTGGATGCCGAAGACCGAAGGGCTCGTGAATGCTCTTTAAGCCGGATGCCGAGGACAAGACCAAAGCCGGGCAAGGCACCGCTCCGGGCCGCGGCCGTCCGCTGCGTGCGCTGATCCTTCTCGCCGTGCTCGCCGTCGCCGGCTATCTCGCATGGTCGTGGTTCGCGCCGAAACAGAACGGCAGGGGCGCGCGCCCCGATCTTGCGGTGCCGGTGCTCGCGGCGACGCCGCGCGTGCAGGACGTGCCGGTCTATCTCGATGGCGTCGGCACGGTGCGCGCGATCAACACCGTCACCGTCCGCGCGCAGGTCGATGGTAAGCTGTTGTCGGTCAATTTCAAGGAAGGCCAGGACGTCAAGGCCGGCGACGTGCTCGCCGAGATCGATCCGGTCATCTATCAGGCGCAATACGATCAGGCCGTCGCCAAGAAGGCGCAGGACGAGGCGCAGCTTGCCAACGCGAAGATCGATCTGGTGCGCTATCAGCAGCTCGCGACCGCCAAGGCCGGCTCGGCGCAGCAGGCCGACACCCAGCGCGCCACCGTGGCGCAGCTCGAGGCGCTGGTGAAATCCGATCAGGCTGCGATCGACAACGCCAAGGCGACGCTCGGCTACACCAAGATCATCGCGCCGCTGTCCGGTCGCGCCGGCCTGCGTCAGGTCGATCCCGGCAACATCGTGCATGCGTCGGACACAACCGGCGTGGTGGTGATCACGCAGTTGCAGCCGATCATGGTGCAGTTCAGCCTGCCGCAGCAGGAGGTCAACCGCGTCAACGCCGCGCAGAGCAAGGAGCGGCTCGCGGTCGATGTGTTCGGCAATGACGGGCGTACCGTCGCCGACACCGGCCTCTTGCAGAGCATTGACAACCAGATCGATCCGACCACCGGCACCGTGAAGCTGAAGGCGGAGTTTCCCAACGCCAATTACCAGTTATGGCCGGGCCAGTTCGTCAATGTGCGCCTCAAGGTCGAGACGCTGAAACAGGTGCTGGTGGTGCCGACCGCCGCCGTGCAGCGCGGGCCGGGCGGCACCTTCAGCTATGTAATCGGCGCGGGCGATATCGTCACCGCCAAGCCGGTGACGGTCAGCCAGCAGAACGAGAACGATGCGGTGATCGCCAGCGGACTGAAACCGGACGAGCGCGTGGTTACGACCGGCTTTGCGAACCTGTCGGACGGCGCGAAGGTGCAGATCGGCTCGGCGGACAACGTTCCGCAGCAGGATCTCGCGCCGCGCAAGAAGGGCGGCGGACGGCCGCGGCCCTAAGGCAACCATGATCGCGGACCGATGAGCGTTTCCGAACCATTCATCCGTCGCCCGATTGCGACGTCGCTGCTCGGCTTCGCGCTGCTGATCGGCGGCGCGCTCGGCTATTTCGCGTTGCCGGTCTCGGCGCTGCCGCAGGTCGATTTCCCGACCGTGCAGGTGACCACGCAGCTTCCGGGCGCCAGCCCCGATGTGGTGGCCTCGCTCGTCACCGCGCCGCTGGAACGGCAGCTCGGGCAGATTCCCTCGCTCTCGACCATGACCTCGACGAGCTCGTTCGGCGTCAGCCAGATTTCCTTGCAGTTCGATCTCAACCGCGACATCGACGGCGCGACGCAGGACGTGCAGGCGGCGATCAACGCGGCCAACGGCGTGCTGCCCAAGAACCTGCCGTATCCGCCGACCTACGCCAAGGTGAACCCGGCCGATGCGCCGGTACTGACGCTGGCGCTGACCTCCGATCAGGTCTCGCTGCGCGACATGAGCGATCTTGCCGACACCATGATGGCGCAGCGTCTCGCGCAGATCAGCGGCGTCGGCCGCGTCTCGGTGCAGGGCGGCCTCAAACCCGCGGTGCGGGTGCAGGCGGACCTCGCACGGCTCGCCGCCTATGGCATCGGCATGGAGGACCTGCGCACCGCGATCGCCGGCGCCAACGTCTCGGGCCCCAAGGGCTCGCTCGACGGCAAGCAGCAGGCCTACACCATCGCCGCCAACGATCAGATCGCCGCCGCCGACGCCTACAAGCCGATCGTGATCGCCTATCGCAACAACGCGCCGGTGACGATCGGCGACGTCGCCGACATCGTCGATGGGCTGGAGAACAACCGCACCGCCGGCTGGTATCAGGGAACGCCCGCCGTCATCATCGACATCCAGCGCCAGCCCGGCGCCAACGTCATCGACGTGGTGAAACAGATCCGCGCCGAAATTCCCAAATTGCAGAGCGCCGTTCCCGCGTCGGTGAAACTCACCGTCGTCAGCGACCGTACCGTCACCATCCGCGCCTCGGTTGATGACGTGCAGTTCACGCTGGTGCTCAGCGTCATTCTGGTCACGCTGGTGGTGCTGCTGTTCCTGCGCTCGCTGCGCGCCACCATCATTGCCGGCGTGGCCCTGCCGCTGTCGCTGATCACCAGTTTCGGCATCATGTGGTTCGCCGGATTCAGCCTCGACAATCTGTCGCTGATGGCGCTGACCATCGGCACCGGCTTCGTCGTCGACGACGCCATTGTGATGATCGAGAACATCGTGCGTCATATGGAGGATGGCGAGACCGCGATGGAAGCGGCGCTGCGCGGCGCGCGCGAAATCGGCTTCACGGTGATCTCGCTGACCGTCTCGCTGATCGCGGTGTTCATCCCGCTGCTGTTCATGTCCGGTCTTGTCGGCCGCATGTTCCGCGAATTCGCGCTGACACTGACTATCGCCGTCATCACGTCCGCCGTGGTGTCGCTGACGCTGACGCCGATGATGTGCTCGCGGCTGCTCAAGCGCCATGGCGAGGAGTGGCAGGTGCCGGGGCTCGCCGCCGTCAGCCGCGGCATCGACCGGATGGTCGAGTTCTATCACCGCACGCTGCTGGTGGTATTGCGGCATCAGCGCGCGACGCTGATCCTGACATTCGCCACCATTGCCGCGACGCTGGTGCTGTATGTGATCGCGCCGAAAGGCTTCCTGCCGTTGCAGGACACCGCCTCGATCGTCGTCGTCACCGAGGCGGGGCCGGACGTCTCCTTCACCGAGATGAAGAACCGGCAGGCTGCCGTCGCCGCCGCGATCCAGGCCGACCCGGATGTCACCGGCGTGGTGTCGCTGGTCGGGGCTGGATCGGTCAATCCGACGCCGAATGTCGGACGCATCGTGGTCAACCTCAATCCGCGCGGCGAGCGCAAGTCTGACATCGTCACCGTCATCGACCGCTTAAAGGCGCGGGTTGCGACTATTCCCGGCATGCAGGCCTATTTCCAGCCGGTGCAGGACATCCAGATCAGCACCCGTTCGAGCCGGTCGCAGTACCAATACACGCTGACCGCGACCAGCAGCGACGACGTCATCAAATGGTCGGACCGTCTGGTGCAGGAGTTGCGGCGCGATCCGCTGTTCCGCGATGTGTCGTCCGAGGCGCAGGAAGGCGGCCTGCGCGCCGCGCTCCACGTCGATCGCCAGCGCGCCGGACAGCTTGGCGTGTCATTGCAGGCGGTGACCGACACGCTGAACGACGCCTTCAGCCAGCGCCAGGTGTCCACCATCTACGGCCAGGCCAATCAGTATCGCGTGGTGCTGGAGGCCAAGCCTCAGGATCAGCGCGATCCGGATATCCTCTCCAGGCTTTACGTTCCGGGCGCGGCCGGGCAGGCGGGAGCGGGGACCACGCAGGTGCCGATCTCGGCGATCGCGACCCTGACGCGTACCACGGCGCCGCTGTCGATCTCGCATCAGGCGCAGTTCCCCGCCGTGACGCTGAGCTTCAACCTCGCGCCGGGCGTCGCGCTCGGCGATGCGGTCGACGCCGTGCACAAGACCGAAGCGCGGATCGGCATGCCGAGTATCATCACGGGCCTGTATTCCGGCGATGCGGCGGAGTTCTCGCGCTCGCTGGCGGGCCAGCCCTGGCTGATCCTCGCCGCCGTGGTGACGATCTACATCGTGCTCGGCGTGCTTTACGAGAGCTACATCCATCCGATCACCATTCTCTCGACGCTGCCGTCCGCCGGCGTCGGCGCGATTCTGGCGCTGATGCTGTTCGGGCAGGACCTCTCCGTGATCGGGCTGATCGGCATCATCCTCCTGATGGGCATCGTCAAGAAGAACGCCATCATGATGATCGACTTCGCGCTGGAGGCCGAGCGCCACAAAGGCATGTCGCCCTATGATGCGATCGTGCAGGCGTGCCTGCTGCGCTTCCGCCCCATTATGATGACCACGCTGGCGGCGTTGTTCGGCGCGCTGCCGCTCGCGATTGAAAGCGGCACCGGCGCGGAGCTGCGCTTTCCGCTCGGCATTTCGATCATCGGCGGCCTGCTGCTCAGCCAGATCCTGACGCTCTACACCACGCCGGTGATCTATCTCGCGCTCGACCGCATCAACCGGCGGCTGGAGAACGCCGTGCCGCCGGCGGGCGATCTGCCGTCGCCGCCGATCGCCGGCGCGACCGAGGGAGTCCAGTAAGGTGTCGATCTCCGAACCCTTCATTCGAAGGCCGGTCGCCACCACACTGCTTGCGATCGGCCTGTTCCTGGTCGGCGCGGTCGCCTACGTCAACCTGCCGGTCGCGAGCCTGCCGAACGTCGACTTCCCGGCGATCTTCGTATCGTCGACCCGTCCCGGCGCCAGCCCGTCGGTGATGGCCGCGACCGTGGCCGCGCCGCTGGAGCGGCGGCTTGGGGAAATCGCCGGCATCGACCAGATCACTTCGACCAGTTCGCTCGGCACCAGCAATATCCAGTTGCAGTTCGCCATCGGCCGCAGCATCGACAAGGCCGCGCGCGACGTGCAGGCGGCGATCAACGCATCGCTCTCCGACCTGCCGACCGATCTTCCGACGCTGCCGAATTTCCGCAAGGCCAATCCGTCCGCCGCGCCGGTGTTCATCATCGCGCTGACGTCGAAAACGATGTCGTCGAGCGCGATCTATGACGTCGCCGACACCGTGGTCGCCCAGCGCCTCGCGCAGGTGCGGGGGGTCGGCGAGGTGACGGTGAGCGGCGCCGACCAGCCGGCGGTTCGGGTCCAGCTCAACCCGGTGCTGCTCGCCGCGGCCGGGCTCTCCACCGAAGCGGTGCGCACCGCGATCGTCAACGCCAACGCCATCGGCCCGATCGGCACCTTCAACGGCGCGCGGCGGGGCGAGACCCTCGGCCTCAATCCGCAGATGCGCACCGCCGCCGAGTTCAAAAACATCATCGTCCAGTCGTCGAACGGCAATTTCCTGCGCCTGTCGGATGTCGCGACGGTGATCGACGCGACCCGCTCCAGCCGCTCGATTGCGTGGTTCAACAAGCAACCTGCGGTGCTGCTGCAAATCACCAAGCAGGGCGATGCCAACGTGCTCGACACGGTGGACCGCATCAAGGCGCTGCTGCCGCAACTCAAGCGATGGATTCCGGCGGGCGTGGAAATTTCGGTGCTGACCGACCGCACCGGCACCATCCGCGCCAGTGTCGAGGACATGCAGTTCACGCTGGCCGCCACCTGCGTGCTGGTGATGCTCGTGGTGTTCCTGTTCCTGCGCCGCATGACGCCGACCATCGCGGCCGGTATTTCCGTTCCGCTGGCGCTGGCCGGCACCTGCGCCGGAATGTGGGTGGCGGGGTATTCGATCAACAACCTGACGCTGATGGCGCTGGCGATCTCGATCGGATTCGTGGTCGATGACGCTATCGTCATGATCGAGAACATGTATCGGAATCTCGAGCATGGCATGCGGCCGTATCAGGCCGCCTTGCAGGGCGCGCGGCAGATCGGTTTCACAGTGCTTTCCATCAGCCTGTCGCTGGTCGCGGCGTTCACGCCGCTGATCTTCATGGAAGGCATCGTCGGCCGGCTGCTGCGCGAATTCTCGATGACCCTGGTGTTCGCCATCGCCGTCTCCACCGTGGTGTCGCTGACCATCACGCCGATGATCTGCGCGCACTATATCAAGGGCGCGATTTCAACCAACGAGACCTGGTTCGACCGGGTGGTGGAAGGCGCGCTGTCGCGCATCCTGACATTCTACGAGCGCACGCTGCATGTGGTGCTGCGATTTCCGTTCGCGACCCTGCTGGTGTTCTTCGCCACCATCGCGCTCACCGTGGTGATGTTCGCCAAGATGCCGAAGGGCTATTTCCCGACCGACGACAGCGGCTTCATCTTCGGCTCGACCCGGGCGTCGGCCGACATCTCGTTCCAGGCGATGCGTGAGCTGCAACAGCGTGTCGCCGATGTGGTGATGGCGGACCCCGCGGTCGCGGCCATCGGATCGAGCCTCGGCGGCGGCGGTCCGGGAGGCGGCGGCTCCAACCGCGGCACCATGTTCATTTCGCTGAAGCCTGTCGACGAGCGTGACGGCCTGTCCACCACGCTGGTGATCGACCGGCTGCGCCGCGAGCTTGGCAAGATTCCCGGCATCCGCCTGTTCATGGTGGCGGCGCAGGACATTCGCGCCGGCGGACGGCAGAGCGATTCCGACTATCAGTACACGCTGGTCAGCGCCGATCTCGATCTGCTGCAGAAATGGGCGCCGATTGTCGCCAAGCATATGGAAACCGTCGAAGGCATCACCGACATCTCCAGCGACAGCGATACCGCCGGCCTGCAGCTCAATCTGAGCATCGACCGCAGCATGGCCTCCAGCCTCGGCGTCGATGTGCAGGACATCGACAACGCGCTCAACAATGCGTTCTCGCAGCGGCAGATTTCGATCGTCTACACCCAGCGTAACCAGTATCAGGTGGTGCTGGAGGTCGATCCGAAATTCCAGGACGATCCCGCCGATCTCGCGCACATCTATGTCAATGGCGCCAACAACGCGCAGGTGCCGCTCTCGGCGGTGGTGCATTACAGCCGGGGCCTTGCGCCGCTCGCGGTGCGCCACACCGCCTCGTTCCCCTCGACCACGGTGTCGTTCAACCTCTTGCCGAACGTGCCGCTGGAGACCGCGACCGCGAACATCCAGCAGGCGGTCGCCGAACTGCATATGCCCGAAGGCATCCGCGGCAATTTCGAGGGCAACGCCGCCGACAGCCGCAAGACCGCCGGACGCCAGCCGTTGCTGATCCTGGGTGCGCTGGTCGCGGTCTACATCGTGCTCGGCGTGCTCTATGAAAGCCTCGCCCATCCCTTGACGATTATCTCGACGCTGCCGCCGGCGGGGCTCGGCGCGCTGCTCGCGCTCGCCATCACCGGATTGCCGCTCACGGTGATCGCCTTTGTCGGCGTCATTCTGCTGATCGGAATCGTCAAGAAGAACGGCATCATGATCGTGGACTTCGCACTGGAAGGCGAGCGCCAGCGCGGGCTCTCGTCCGACGAGGCGATCTTCCAGGCCAGCATGGCGCGCTTTCGCCCGATCGTGATGACGACGATGGCCGCATTGCTCGCCGCCGTGCCGCTGGTGATTGCGACCGGCCCCGGCACCGAACTGCGCCGCCCGCTCGGCGTCACCATCATCGGCGGACTGATCGTCTCGCAGGTCCTGACGCTCTATACGACGCCGGTGATCTACCTCCTGATCGACCGGCTGCGGAACAGGATCTCGCCGCGCCCGATGCCGCACGCCGCGCCTGCCGAATAGCCAAACAACCGTCCGGTTGCCGCTGCGCTGGGCGCAGCGTATAGCGGGCGCATGTCCTCTCCGATCGAGCCGTCCGCCGCGCCGCCCCCCGACATCCCGGAATGCCCGCATTGCGGCAAGCCGGAGCCGCTCTGCGTCTGCGACAGCGTCACGCCGATCGACAACCGCATCGAACTGTTGATCCTGCAACATCCGCAGGAACAGGACCGGCTGCTCGGCACCGCGCGGCTGACCGCGCTCAGCCTGAGCAACGCCACGCTGAAGATCGGCCTGTCATGGCCGAGCCTGTCCAAAATCCTCGGCCGCTCGGTCGATCCGGCGAACTGGGCGGTGCTGTATCTCGGCTCCGCCAAGGTCGAGGACCTCGACACCGATCGCGACGTGGTGGCGATCGACCGCAAGGGACAGATCGAGGAGGGGCAGCGCTACATCATGGAGGACATCGAGGGGGTGATCCTGCTCGATGGCACCTGGAGCCAGGCCAAGGCGCTGTGGTGGCGCAATGCCTGGATGCTGAAATGCCGCCGGGTGATTCTCGGGCCCGCGTCAGCCTCGCGTTACGGCAAACTGCGCCGCGAGCCGAGGCGCGACGGATTGTCCACCATCGAAGCGGCGGGGATGTTGCTGGCGCGGCTGGAACGCCGGCCGGAGATCGAAAGCACGCTCAACAGCGCGTTCGAGCGGATGCTTGCCAAATACCGGCAGGCGCAGGCAACCATGCCGGAACTCACGCCGAAGCCGCGCCCGAAACGGGACTGGCGCCGCCGCAAGCGGGCCTGAGCGCGCGGTACGCCTTGGTCCGATCCAGACCACAAAATGGACCCGGACCAGTTGCCCAAGTGCTTGATTGGCTGTAACAGTTTCGCCGCTTGATGGGGCCACGTGGCGGAGTGGTTACGCAACGGTCTGCAAAACCGTGTACACCAGTTCAATTCTGGTCGTGGCCTCCAAGCTTTTCTTCAAAGCGTTATCCATTCTCGTTGAATTTTCTGCGATTTACGCTTTGCAAGATCGGCGGGCCTTTGTTATATGCGCCCCGTCACTGCGTCGGCAGTCTTCCTCGGTAGCTCAGCGGTAGAGCATTCGACTGTTAATCGAATGGTCGCTGGTTCGAATCCAGCCCGGGGAGCCAGACGCAACGTTGCCCGACATCCCCGCACATCGCTGACAGGTCCGCGCCTCGCGCTAGTGCGTCTTGGCCGCCTGCGCCCGCTCGATCTTCTCCACCGCCGCCAGAATATCTTTCGCCAGTTCCCGCGCGCCATCCGCCGTGACGATCAATTGCAGGTTGCCGCTCGGTCGCTCCTGGGTATCGCCACGCATCATGAAAGGCAGGCGCAGCGCCAGCGCCTTCGATTCGACCACCATGGTCTCGTAGCCGACCAGCGGAAAAACCACGATGTCGCCCTTCTCGTCTTTGACCCAGGCCTCGTTCATCCACCATTCTCCATGTTACGCGGAACGTCGCCGGCGGGGCCGGCCTCCAGCATTCCGACAATGCGTGTCGCGGGCGATGTTGGCATGCCGGTGCCGCCCTTGCCAGAGCGCGGCGGCGGGTCCGCACGGGCCGCCGGGTTATTGCGTTTTCGGCTGCGTTGCATCAAAGATGACGCGCAAAAGGGCCCCTATAAGAGGCCGTTTCCGAGCGTGAGGATTTTCGATGTCAGAAATGTTGGCCGCGCGCCAGAACATGGTCGATTGTCAGATCCGGCCGAGCGACGTGACCGATTTGCGTCTGATCGACACGATGCTGGCCGTGCCGCGCGAGGTGTTCGTGCCGCAGGACCGCCGTGCGCTGTCCTATCTCGATCAGGATATCGAGGTCGGCGCGGCGGGTGATCGCAAGGCCTTCCTGATCAAGCCGGCGGTGCTGGCGCGCATGCTGCAGGCCGCGACGATTGCGCCGACCGATCGCGTCCTGGTGGTCGGCTGCGCCAGCGGTTACGCGGCGGCGGTCGTCGCCGGGCTGGCCAAGCATGTATTCGCTACCGAATCGAATCCCGATATCGCCGCGGCGGCGCGCACCGCGCTTGCGCAGGCTGGTGCCGGACATGTCGACGTCGCGGTGGCCGATGCCGCCGCCGGCCGTCCGGACGCTGCGCCTTTCGATGTGATTGTGCTGGACGGCGCGACCGAGGTCGTTCCGGACAAGCTTTATCGCCAGTTGAGGCGGGGAGGCCGGCTGGTGGGCGTGTTCGCGCTGTCCACGCCGCCGCGGGCGACGCTGGTCACCCGTTCTCCGACCGATTATGGCAACCGGACTCTATTCGACGCGACCGAGCCGGTGTTGCCGGGCCTCGAACGGGTTCCGGTCTTCACCTTCTAGATTCGCTTGATAATTCATGAGGGTGGAGGTGTGGCGCGGAAACCCCAGCCCACACTTACTTGTGGTTGTTCCACTCTCCGAGGCTTACGTTGCCGCATTCTGCCGCCTATGCTCTCGGCCGACGATCGGCCTTTGAGTCGGCCGCACGGTTTTCCTGTGCCTTTGCGGGCGCATGACATCGTTCTGGAACGGATTGGATGACGGTTTTGAGAAAGACGCAGGGGTTGGCCGGAGCTGCGGTTGCGGCTCTTTTGCTGTGGACCGGCGCGGCGCCGGCTCTTGCGGAGACCATCGAAGGGGCTCTGATCCGGGCCTACCAGAATAATCCACAGCTCAATGCACAGCGCGCTTCCGTCCGTTCGACCGACGAGAACGTGCCGCAGGCGCTGTCGGGCTATCGGCCGAAGATCGCCGTCACCGCCAGCGCTGGCGGCCAGTATTCGGACACGCGCAGCCGCAATGCGCCGGGCCAGCCGATCCAGGCCCTGGATGGCAGCAATGCGCCGCGCAGCGTCGGCGGCACCATCACGCAGACGCTTTACAACGGCAATCAGACAGCCAACCGCACCCGCGCGGCGGAGAGCCAGGTCTCGGCGGCCCGCGAAGGTCTGCGCGTGCTGGAGCAAAGCGTGCTGCTCGCGGCGTCGACCATCTACATGGACTACCTGCGCGACTCGGCCATCGTCGAGGTTCAGCGCAGCAACACCCGCGTGCTTGAGCAGACGCTGAAGCAGACGCAGGACCGCTTCAATGTCGGCGAGGTGACCCGCACCGACGTCGCGCAGTCCGAAGCCCAGCTCGCCGCCGGCCGCACCCAGTTGCTGACCGCCGAATCCAACCTCACCACCACGCGCGCGAACTATCGGCGGATTATCGGCAACGATCCGGTCTCGCTGGCGCCGGGCTCGCCGGTCGACCGCTTTTTGCCCGCGACGCTCGCCACCTCGATCAACACCGGCCTGATCGAGAATCCGAACGTGACCGCCGCGATGTATGGCATCGACGTCAGCTACCTTCAGGTCAAGATCAACGAAGGCGCGCTGTTCCCGACCGTGACCCTGCAGGGCAGCGTCCAGCAGGCCTGGGACAGCACCCTGCAACTGCCGCGCAGCTTCAACGCCTCTGCGACGGCGCAGGTCGTGGTGCCGATCTATCAGGGCGGCGCCGAATACGCGCTGATCCGCCAGTCCAAGGAATCGCTGGCGCAACAGCGGCTCAATCTCGATCTGGTGCGCGACCAGACCCGCGCCACCATCGCCCAGGCCTGGGGCCAGTTGATCGCGGGCCGCTCGCAGGTCGCCTCGGCCCAGGCTCAGGTGACGGCGTCGGAGATCGCGCTCAACGGCGTGCGTGAGGAGGCGAGGGTCGGTCAGCGCACCACGCTCGACGTCCTCAACGCCCAGCAGGCGCTGGTGAATGCGCGCGTCGCGCTGGTGACGGCGCAGCATGATCGCGTGGTGGCATCCTACGCGGTGCTCAACGCCGTCGGACGGCTGTCGCCGTTGACGCTGAAGCTGCGGACCTCGGTGTACGACCCGAACGTGCATTATCAACAGGTGCGCGATAGCTGGGGCGGCATCCGTACGCCTGACGGGCACTGATCACGGCGTAATTACACTGTGGTGAAGTGGTCGCTCGCACGGCCGATTGCTTGCAATCAATTGTTGCACTGACGTACCTTTTTGCAGGATCGCGTGGCGATTCGTGACAGTGGTGTGCGGTTTTCCGGGAAGGAAAACCGATGATGTGGAGTCGGCAATGACGCAACCGGCAAAGGCGCAAGAGCCCTCGATGGAGGAGATTCTGGCGTCGATCAGGCGGATCATTTCCGACGACGAAGCCAAGCCGGCCGCTGCGGCCAAGCCGGAACCGGCACCCGCGCCGACACCGAAAAGCGAACCGCCGCGCGCTGCCGCATCTGCTCCCAAGCCTGCGGCTGCCAGCGCCCCTCCGGCAAGACCCGCGGTGTCCAGGCCGACGCCGCTGCCAGCCGCGCCGACACCGGCTCCGCCGCCGGCCGCAAAGAACAGCCAGGACGACATCGACGCGATGCTCGCCTCCTTCGACAGTCCGACTCCTGCACCGCCGCCAGCGGCGCCTGAGCCCGAGGCGGCCGACGACGATGTGTTCGAACTGACCGAGCAGATGGCGATTCCGGCAGCGGCCGTCGTCGCCGACGAGGTCGACGACGATCTCGAATTCGCCGAAACCGCGCCGCCGCAGCAGCAGCCACGGATCGTGCCCGCGCGGGTCGCCCCGGCCGCTGTTTCAGCCGCATCCTCGCAGGCTGCGCCGTCGATGTTGTCGAGCACCACCACCGCCGCCGTGGAATCAGCGTTCAACACGCTCGCCAGCACCGTCTTGAGCAACAATGCGCGCACCCTTGAGGATCTGGTCAAGGAGATGCTCCGGCCGATGCTCAAATCATGGCTCGACGACAATCTGCCGAGCCTGGTCGAGCGCATCGTGCGGGCCGAGATCGAGCGGGTCGCGCGCGGCCGCTGACGGCAGGGCGATCAGCGACGCCTTCCGGACCTTGCCCTCCAAAGACCGGACCGGACGGCCGTCCCGACCTGTCGTGCGATTTTCAGACATGCGATCCGGGACATGCCGAAGCAGACCCCATCGGGGACGAAGGTGTTGACTTGCGCGGCGCGGGAAGGTTCTTTGGGCCGGATCTTGTTGCCGTTCTTCGGCCAAAGACCTGATAAACCGTCGAATTTCAGGACGTGCGGCGCCTGTCCGAGACTGCCCCGCTTACAGATGATTGTGTTGTCATGATCGAGAAAAACTATCAGCCTGCGGATATCGAAGGCCGCATCAGCGCGGCGTGGAATTCTGCCGGCGCTTTCAAGGCCGGACGCGCCGAGCGCCGCGACGCCGAGCCGTTCACGATCGTGATTCCGCCGCCGAACGTCACCGGCTCGCTGCATATGGGCCACGCGCTCAACAACACGTTGCAGGACATCCTGTGCCGGTTCGAGCGCATGCGCGGCCGCGACGTGCTGTGGCAGCCGGGCACCGACCATGCCGGCATCGCGACCCAGATGGTGGTGGAGCGCCAGCTTGCCGCGCGCAAGGAGCCGGGCCGCCGCGATATCGGCCGCGAGGCGTTTCTTGAAAAAGTCTGGGCATGGAAGGCCGAGAGCGGCGGCGTCATCATCAATCAGTTGAAGCGTCTCGGCGCATCCTGCGACTGGTCGCGCGAGCGCTTCACCATGGACGAGGGGCTATCGCGCGCCGTCGCGAAAGTGTTCTGCACGCTCTACGCCGAAGGGCTGATCTACAAGGACAAGCGTCTGGTCAACTGGGACCCGAAGCTGCTCACCGCGATCTCCGATCTCGAAGTGCAGCAGGTCGAGGTGAAGGGCCACCTGTGGTATCTGCGCTATCCGCTGGAAGGCGCGGCGTTCGATCCGAACGATCCCAGGACCTTCATCGTGGTTGCGACCACGCGCCCCGAAACGATGCTTGGCGACAGCGGCGTCGCGGTCAATCCGAACGACGAGCGCTACACCGATCTGATCGGCAAGAACGTGGTGCTGCCGCTGGTCGGTCGCCTGATCCCGATCGTCGGCGACGATTATTCCGATCCGGAGAAGGGCTCGGGCGCGGTGAAGATCACGCCGGCGCACGACTTCAACGACTTCGAGGTCGGCAAGCGCCACAGCCTGCCGCAGATCAGCGTGCTCGACATCGAAGGACGGCTGACGCTGAGCGACAATGAGGATTATCTACGCGGCTTGCCCGAGGGCGCGCTGATGATGGCCGAGGAGCTCGACGGGATCGAGCGCTTCGCCGCGCGCAAGATGATCGTGGCGAAGCTGGATGAGGCCGGATTCCTCGAGAAGATCGAGCCGAACACGCATATGGTGCCGCATGGCGACCGCTCCGGCGTCGTGATCGAGCCGTTCCTCACCGACCAGTGGTACGTCGACGCCAAGACGCTGGCCGCGCCCGCGATCGCGGCCGTGCGCAGCGGCGCGACTTCGTTCGTGCCGAAGAACTGGGAAAAGACCTATTTCGAGTGGATGGAGAACATCCAGCCCTGGTGCATTTCGCGCCAGCTCTGGTGGGGTCATCAGATCCCGGCGTGGTACGGGCCGGATGGCAAGGTGTTCGTCGCCGAGACCGAAGACGAGGCGATCGGCAAGGCGCTGGGCTATTACGTCGAGCAGGAGGTCATCACGCCCGAGCAGGGCGATGCGATGGCCAACGATCCCGCCAAGCGCGAGGGCTTCATCACCCGCGACGAAGATGTGCTCGACACCTGGTTCTCCTCGGCACTGTGGCCATTCTCCACGCTCGGCTGGCCGGACACCGACATCGACGTGAAGCGCTATTACCCAACCAACGTGCTGGTGACGGGCTTCGACATCATCTTCTTCTGGGTCGCCCGCATGATGATGATGGGCCTGCACTTCATGAAGGACGTGCCGTTCCCGACCGTCTACATCCACGCCCTCGTCCGCGACGAGAAGGGCGCCAAGATGTCGAAGTCGAAAGGCAACGTCATCGACCCGCTGCATCTGATCGACGATTACGGCGCCGACGCGCTGCGCTTCACGCTGGCGGCGATGGCGGCGCAGGGCCGCGACATCAAGCTCTCGACCCAGCGCGTCGAGGGCTATCGCAACTTTGCGACCAAGCTGTGGAACGCCTCGCGCTTCGCCGAGATGAACGGCTGCGCGCTCGCGCCCGGTTTCAATCCCGAGCAGGCGAAGGAAACGCTGAACCGCTGGATCGCGCACGAGACCGCGCAGGCGACGCGGGAAGTCACCGAAGCCATCGAGGCTTATCGTTTCAATGACGCCGCCGGCGCGATCTATCGTTTCGTCTGGAACGTGTATTGCGACTGGTATCTTGAACTCGCCAAGCCGGTGCTGACCGGACCGGACAACGCGGCGAAAAGCGAAACGCAGGCCAGCGTCGCCTGGGCGCGCGATGAGATATTGAAACTGCTGCATCCGTTCATGCCGTTCATCACCGAGGAATTGTGGGCGACCACGGCGCAGCGCACCGGCATGCTGGCGCTCGCGGAGTGGCCGCTGCCGGCCGCCACCATCATCGATCCCGTGGTGCAGGCGGCGATGGCGGGCGATCCGCTCGCGATCCCGGTGCTGCTGCCGCCGGTGGTGGAGACCTTCAGCGATCCGGCTGCCGAGGCCGAGATCGGCTGGCTGATCGATCTCGTCACCGCGATCCGTTCGGTTCGCTCCGAAATGAATATTCCGCCGGCGACGCTGTTTCCGCTGACGCTGGTCAACGCGCCGCCCGAGACCAGAGAGCGTGCGCGGCGATGGAGCGACGTCATCAAGCGACTGGCCCGCGTTGCCGACATCACCTTCGCCGATGCGCCGCCGCAGGGTTCGCTGCAATTGCTGGTGCGCGGCGAGATCGCCGCGATCCCGCTCAAGGGCGTGGTCGATCTCGGTGCCGAACGTGCGCGGCTCGACAAGGAAATCGCCAAGGCGGATGCCGATATCAAGCGGGTCGACGCCAAGCTCGGCAATGCCGATTTCGTCGCGCGCGCGCCCGAAGAGGTGATCGACGAGCAGCGTGAGAAGCGCGAGGAAGCGCAGGCGCGCCGCGCCAAGCTGGTCGAGGCGCTCGACCGCCTGAAGGATGTCGAATGAGTTCGCAGCGTTCGTCGTTCGGTCCACTGCTTCTGCTGTGGCTCGCGGGAAATACTCTTCGGCTCACCATTCTTGCGGTGCCGCCGGTCCTCGCGCTCATCATCCTCGATCTTAAGCTGACGGGCACCGAAGTCGGCATCCTCAGCGCCATTCCGGTGTGCCTGTTCGCGCTGATCGCCGTTCCGGGATCGCGGCTGATCGCGCGAGTCGGCGCCGTGCCGGCGCTGATCATCGGGCTTCTGATCACGGCGGCAGGTTCGGCGCTGCGCGGTATCGCCTCCGATGCGATGATGCTTTATCTCACCACGCTAGTGATGGCAGCCGGCGTCGCGGTGATGCAGCCGTCATTGCCGGCGATCGTTCGCCAATGGGTGCCGAACCGGATCGGCTTTGCCACCGCTGTCTATACCAACGGCCTGTTGTTCGGCGAAATCTTTCCGGTGGTGTTTGCAGCCGCGTTGCTGCCCGTGCTTTCGGGAAGCTGGCGCGCCAGCCTGGCGTTCTGGTCGATTCCGCTTGTGATCGTCGCGCTGGTGATTTTCCTGTTGCAGCCCGGCGGCAAGGGCGCGCCGGTCTCACGTCCGAGCCGCTGGATGCCGAACTGGCGCGATCCGCTGCTCTGGAACATCGCCCTGATGATGGGCGGGGCCAACCAGCTTTATTTCTGCGCCAACGCGTTTCTGCCGGGCTATCTGCTGCAAACCGGACGCACCGACCTCATCACCGTGGCGTTGACCGCGCTCAATGTCGGCCAGTTGCCGGCATCGTTCGTCCTGCTGGCACGGGCGAGCAAATGGGAGCGCAAGAAATGGCCACTGATCGGCGGCGGCCTGATCGGACTTGGCGGCGTCGCCGCAATCCTCGCGGTGCCGGCGCCATGGGGCGTGATCGGCGGCGCGGCGATGATCGGCTTTTCCTGCGCCACCATGCTCACGCTCGTGCTGGCGATGCCGGCACTGCTGGTGCCGCCCGATGACGTGCCACGGATGTCGGCCGGCGTCTTTGCCATCGGCTACAGCATGGCGGTGACCGTCTCGATCATAGCCGGCAGGGCGTGGGACCTCGGCGGCGACGCCACTTATGCCTTTGTCACCATCGGCATCGCCGGGCTGACGATGATCCTGTTCGCGCTGCCGATCGATTTCTCTAGGCGCCATTCCTGAACGGCTTGCTGATGAACTTCGAGCCTTTCAGGCCGAGCCGCCAGGGCAGGTCGGCCGCCTTGGTGATGCCGATGCGCACATCGCGCACGATCTGCGGCACCTCGCGGCGCGCATGGATCTCGATCGGCGCGTGATCGAGCGCGAGGCCGTTATGGTCGCGCGTTACGCCGAGCGCGGCGCAGATCTTGCCGGGGCCGGAACACAGCGAGCGCTCGTCATGCAGCATGCGCCGCCGTCGCATCAACGCGATGCCGTGGGTCGGCTCCAGCGCCCGGATCAGGATTGCGCTCGCCGACCCCTCCGCTTCGCAGACGAAGTTCATACACCAGTGAATGCCGTAGGACCGGTAGACGTAGAGATAGCCCGGCGGGCCGAACATCACCTGATTGCGCGGGGTCGGCCCGTTGTAGGAATGCGCTGCCGGCTCGGTGTGGTGATAGGCCTCGATTTCGACGATGATCCCGCCGACGCCATTGAAAAGCAGGGTGGCCCCGATCAGGTCGGACGCCACATCATGGACGCTGCGGGCGAAGAATTTGCGCTTCAGAAGGCGGCCCGGCGCGACGGAATTGCGGATTTCAGGCATCTGATATCGGAAAGGATAATATCGAAAGCATGCGGGAAAACCGCGATCATGCTAAGGTTGAACCCTAGCACGGCGGGGGTGGGTTGCGGCAAGCTGCGCCTGATCCTAGCTCATCAGCGCGGCCGGCATGTCCGCAGAACCAGGGTCCTTCATGGTCGTCCTCATCGATACCGTTTCTCAAAATCAGGTGCGGCCGCGCCACCCGGAGAAGGTCAACCGCCCGGACGCCAAATCGCCGCCAAAGCCGGACTGGATTCGCGTCCGCGCCCCGACCTCGGGCGGTTTTTCGAACACCCACAAGATCGTCAAGGAAAACGGCCTCGTCACCGTGTGCGAGGAGGCCGGCTGCCCGAATATCGGCGAGTGCTGGAGCAAGAAGCACGCGACCTTCATGATCATGGGCGACACCTGCACCCGCGCCTGTGCGTTCTGCAACGTCAAGACCGGACTGCCCGGTGCGCTCGATCACAACGAACCCGAGCACATCGCCATCGCGGTCAAGAAGCTCGGCCTTGCCCATGTCGTCATCACCTCGGTCGATCGCGACGATCTCGCTGACGGCGGCGCGGAGCATTTCGCCCGCACCATCGCCGCGATCCGCGCCGACTGCCCGACCACCACCATCGAGATTCTGACGCCGGACTTCCTGCGCAAGGACGGCGCGCTGGAGAAGGTCGTCGCGGCCAAGCCCGACGTCTTCAACCACAATCTGGAAACCGTGCCCTCGCGTTACCTCACCGTGCGGCCCGGCGCGCGCTACTTCCATTCGATCCGGCTGTTGCAGCAGGTGAAGGAGATCGATCCCACCATCTTCACCAAGTCCGGCATCATGGTCGGCCTCGGCGAGGAGCGGCACGAGGTGCTGCAGGTGATGGACGACCTGCGCTCGGCCGATGTCGATTTCCTCACCATCGGCCAGTATCTGCAGCCGACTTTGAAGCATCATGCGGTGATGCGCTATGTCACGCCGGAGGAGTTCAAGGGCTACGAGACCGTCGCCTACACCAAGGGCTTCCTGATGGTCTCGGCAAGCCCGCTGACGCGCTCATCGCATCATGCCGGCGAGGACTTCGCGAAATTACAGGCCGCACGCGCGGCTCTCGCGCGATGACGCGCTGATCTCACGATGCCGCAATTCTCCAGCAAGCGCCGGGTCCAGCACAGCGCGGCGCAGATGTTCGATCTCGTCGCCGATGTCGAGCGCTATCCGGAGTTCGTGCCGATGTGCCAGTCGCTGCGAATCCGTCAGCGCCTGCAAAATCCAGACGGCACCGAAACCGTGATCGCCGACATGACGGTGTCGTTCAAGCTGATCAGCGAAACCTTCACCAGCCGCGTCACGCTCGACCGCGCCAATCTGAAAATCCTGGTCGAATATCTGAAGGGTCCGTTCAGCCATCTCGAGAATCGCTGGACCTTCGAGGCGAAGTCCGACACCGCCTGCGATGTCGGCTTTTTCATTGCCTACGAATTCAGGAGTCGGATGCTCGCGGTGATGATGGGCGCGATGTTCGACGCCGCTTTTCAGCGCTTCGCCGCGGCGTTCGAGACACGCGCGGATGCGATCTATGGTCGGCCGCGGGCGCGCGTTTCTTGACCGGCGATTTCGGTCCGCGCGCCATCTCCATCAGCATCTTGATCGCTTCGACCACCGAGTTCTGCCGCACCACGCTGCGGCCGACCGCGCCGAAGCGGAATTCCTTGTGCGTCAGCCGTCCGTCACGCGCCGCCACCGCGATGTGAACGAGCCCGACCGGCTTGCCGGGCGTCGCGCCGCCGGGACCGGCGATGCCGGTGATCGCGACCGCCAGATTGACATCGGCATGTTCGAGCGCGCCGAACGCCATCGCGGTCGCGGTTTCCTTGCTGACCGCGCCGAAGGTCGTCAGCGTCGCGGTCTCGACGCCGAGCATCGCGTGCTTGGCGTCGTTGGAATAGGTGATGAAGCCGCGGTCCACCACATCGGAGGAGCCGGGGATTTCGGTGAGCGCCGCCGCGACCAGACCGCCGGTGCAGGATTCCGCCGTCGCGATTTTCAGTTTACGCATCCGGCACAGATCGAGCAGCGAACGGGAGAGGGCGCGGGTGGCGCTGCCGCTCATGTTACTTGCTCCCGCCACTCAGCAGGGCGTTGTCGTCCCACGGCAGCCGGATGGTGGCGCTCGCGGTCGCGGCGATGCCTTCCTGACGGCCGGTGAAACCGAGCCGCTCGCTGGTGGTCGCCTTCACGGCGATGCGCGAGAGCGGCAGGCCGGTGATTTCGGCAATGCGGTTACGCATGCTCTCGCGCAGCGGGCCGATCTTCGGCGCTTCGCAGATCATGGTGACTTCGAGATGGGCGATGCGGCCGCCGCGCTGCTTCACGAGGTCGACGGCATAGACCAGAAACTGGTCGGACGCCGCGCCCTTCCATTTCGGATCGCTCGGCGGGAAGTGCGAGCCGATGTCGCCATCGGCCAGCGCGCCGAGAATAGCGTCGACGATCGCATGCAGCCCGACATCGCCGTCCGAATGCGCAAGGAAACCGCGGTTGAACGGCACCCGCACGCCGCACAGCATCAGATGATCGCCGTCGCCGAAGGCATGGACGTCATAGCCGGTGCCGGTGCGGATATCGCCGAGCGCGGCGCCGAGCCGGGCTTCCTCGCGGGCGAAATCCTCTGGGGTGGTCAGTTTCATGTTGGCAACATCGCCTTCAAAAGTCGCGACGGTCAATCCCGCCCATTCCGCCAGCGCCGAATCGTCGGTGAAATCGTCGCGGCCGTCCTGCGCGGCGCGGCGGTGCGCGTCGAGAATGGCCTCGAAGGCGAACGCCTGCGGGGTCTGAGCGATGCGCAGATGCGCCCGGCTCGGCGTCGCCTCGACCGCGCCGCTCTCGCCAACGAGCTTGATAGTATCGGCCACCGGCACCACCGGGATCGCGGCACCGGACGCCTGCGCAGCGTCGATGGCGCGGGAGATCACGGCCGGGGTGACGAAAGCGCGGGCCGCGTCATGGATCAGCACCACGTCCGGCCGCTCCGGACCGGCCGCCAGCGCCTCGAGCCCGGCCCGGACCGAGGCCTGTCGGGTTGCGCCGCCATCGACCGGCGCGCGGTAGGCGAGGCCTTCGGTTGCCTGATCGAAGATCGCGGCATCGTCGGGATTGCGCACCGGCTGGACCGCGACGATCCCTTCATGGTTGCAAAACGGGGCCATGGCCCGCGACAGGACGCTGCGGCCTCCCAGCGAGCGGTATTGTTTGGGGGCGCCCGCGCCAGCCCGCAGGCCGCGACCGGCGGCAACGATAATGGCGGCGGCTCGTTTGGATGTGGTCATTCCGATTCGACTGTTTTGGAAGGCTTATCGAGAGGTTCCCGGCAGGCTTTAGCATATCGGATTGAGAAACGGCCATGATTTCATAAGTGTGGCCCGGTTTCCGAATATTGTGCAGCGCACTTGCATCTGAAAAACAATTGTCTAAACTGTAGGCATGATACATTGTTGCTCAATAATTGAGCTTGTTGGCCTGCACCTCGATGTGCCGGCCTAACCGGGAAGATCAGTGACGCGCGCTGGAGCAGCACGGCCCGACGATTTGCGGATTGGCGATGTCAGCATCACCAATCGGGTTCTTCTCGCACCGATGTCCGGCATTACCGACGCACCGTTTCGTCGTCAGGCGGAGAAGCTCGGCGCGGGTCTCGTTGTGTCCGAAATGACGGCGAGCGACGATCTGGCGCGGGGTCGGCGGATGTCGGTCCTGCGTTGCGAGGCCACCGGAGTGGGGCCGCATGTGGTGCAGCTTGCCGGCTGCGAGCCGCGCTGGATGACCGAAGGCGCCAAAATCGCCGAAGACGGCGGCGCGGCGATCATCGACATCAACATGGGCTGCCCAGCGCGCCATGTTACCGGCGGACAGTCCGGCTCGGCGCTGATGCGCGATCTCGACCACGCGCTGCGCCTGATCGACGCCACGGTCGGCGCGGTCAAGGTGCCGGTGACGTTGAAGATGCGGCTCGGCTGGGATCATGCCTCGCTCAACGCGCCGGAGCTGGCGCGGCGCGCGCAGGATGCCGGCGTGCAGATGGTCACCGTCCACGGCCGCACCCGCTGCCAGTTCTACAAGGGCAGTGCCGACTGGGACGCGGTTCGCGCGGTGCGCGAGGCGATCACCGTTCCGCTCATCGTCAATGGCGACATCACCTCCTACGACGATGCCATCGCCGCGCTCGATGCCTCGGGCGCGGACGCGGTGATGATCGGGCGCGGCGCGCAGGGCAAACCCTGGCTGCCGGGACAGATCGCGCGGCGCATGAACACCGGCCACGCTGAATCCGTGCCATCGATCCCCGATCAGTTCGAGCATCTCAGTCAGCTTTATGAGGACGTGCTGGCGCATTACGGCCTGCGCGTCGGGCTGCGTCATGCCCGCAAGCATCTCGGCTGGACGCTCGATGTCGCCGCCGAGGCCGCGACCGCCTCCACCGAAACCCTGAAGCGCTGGCGGCAGACCATCCTGGTCAGCGAGGAGCCGGGGCAGGTGCGCCGCGCGCTGCGCGAGGCGTTCGACGAATTCGCTTGGAGCGCGGCTGCATGAGCGGACTTGCCGACCATTCCGCAAGGTCACCGGCTCTGGGGGATGCCGTGCTCAACGCATTGCCCAACGCGCTGCTGCTGATCGCGCCGGACGGCAAGATCGTCGATGCCAACATGGCGGCGGAATCCTTCTTCGAAACCTCGATCTCGCATCTCAAGCGGCAATCGCTGAAGGAGCTGGTGCCGTTCGGCAGTCCCGTGCTCGAACTGATCGAGCAGGTCCGCCGCGTCGGCGCGCCGGTCAACGAATACAAGGTCGATCTCGGCACGCCGCGCATCGGCGTTGACAAGCTGGTCGATCTGCATGTCGCGCCGGTGCCCGAGCAGCCCGGCCATATCGTGGTGATGGTGCAGGAGCGCACCATCGCCGACAAGATGGACCGCCAGCTTACCCATCGCAGCGCCGCGCGTTCGGTCACCGCGCTGGCGGCGATGCTGGCGCACGAGATCAAGAATCCGCTGTCGGGCATTCGCGGCGCGGCGCAACTCCTGGAGCAGGCCGCTTCGCCGGAAGACCGCACGCTGACGCGGCTGATCTGCGACGAAGCCGACCGCATCGTCACGCTGGTCGACCGCATGGAGGTGTTCGGCGACGAGCGCCCGGTGCAGCGCGGCCCGGTCAACATCCATTCGGTGCTGGGCCACGTCAAACGGCTGGCGCAGTCGGGCTTCGCCCGCAATGTCCGTTTCGTCGAGGACTACGACCCCTCGCTGCCACCGGTGCTGGCCAATCAGGATCAGCTCATTCAGGTATTCCTCAATCTGGTGAAGAACGCCGCCGAGGCGACCGCCGACATTGACGATCCCGAGATCGTGCTGACCACCGCGTTCCGTCCGGGCGTGCGGCTCTCGATCCCGGGGCAGGCGACGCGGGTGTCGCTGCCGCTGGAATTCTGCGTCAAGGACAACGGGCCGGGCGTGCCCGACGACCTGATGCCGAACCTGTTCGATCCGTTCATCACCACCAAACTGACCGGCAGCGGCCTCGGCCTTGCGCTGGTCGCCAAGATCGTCGGCGATCACGGCGGCATCATCGAATGTGAATCGCAGCCGCGCAAAACGGTGTTTCGCGTGCTGCTGCCGATGTTCAACCCCACCAGGAAAGCCAGCGACGCGAGCGATGCCGATCCGGGAACGGCGTCTCAGCATGTCAGAATGCGAGATGAGGATTAGCCATGGCGACAGGAAGCATACTCGTTGCGGACGATGATACGGCGATCCGGACCGTGCTCAATCAGGCGCTGTCCCGCGCCGGATACGAGGTGCGGCTGACCGGCAATGCCGCCACGCTGTGGCGCTGGATCGATCAGGGCGAGGGCGACCTCGTCATCACCGACGTGGTGATGCCGGACGAAAGCGCCTTCGATCTGCTGCCGCGGATCAAGAAGCTGCGGCCCAATCTGCCGGTCATCGTGATGAGCGCGCAGAACACCTTCATGACCGCGATCCGCGCCTCCGAACGCGGCGCCTACGAATATCTGCCCAAGCCCTTCGACCTGAAGGAACTGATCGCGATCGTCGGCCGCGCGCTGGCCGAGCCGAAAGACCGGCCCGCCGCCGCCAAGGACGATGGCGAATTCGATTCCATTCCGCTCGTCGGCCGCTCGCCGGCGATGCAGGAAATCTACCGCGTGCTGGCGCGGCTGATGCAGACGGACCTCACGGTGATGATCTCGGGCGAATCCGGCACCGGCAAGGAACTGGTGGCCCGCGCGCTGCACGACTACGGCAAGCGCCGCAACGGCCCGTTCGTCGCCATCAACATGGCGGCGATCCCGCGCGACCTGATCGAATCCGAACTGTTCGGCCACGAGCGCGGCGCCTTCACCGGCGCCAACACCCGCGCCACCGGCCGCTTCGAACAGGCCGAAGGCGGCACGCTGTTTCTCGACGAGATCGGCGACATGCCGATGGAGGCGCAGACCCGGCTGCTGCGCGTGCTGCAGCAGGGCGAATACACCACGGTCGGCGGCCGCACCCCGATCAAGACCGATGTGCGGATCGTCGCGGCCTCCAATAAAGACCTGCGCATCCTGATCCAGCAGGGTCTTTTCCGTGAAGATTTATTCTTCCGTCTCAATGTCGTGCCGCTACGTCTTCCACCATTGCGTGAACGGATCGAGGATCTGCCCGACCTGGTCCGGCATTTCTTTGCGCTGGCGGAGAAGGACGGGCTGCCGCCGAAGAAACTCGACGCGCTGGCGCTGGAACGGCTCAAGCAGCACCGCTGGCCGGGCAATGTCCGCGAACTGGAGAATCTGGTGCGGCGGCTCGCGGCGCTTTATCCACAGGACGTCATCACCGGGTCGGTGATCGAGGGCGAACTTGCGCCGCCCGCCGTGGTCTCCGGAGGCGGCGGTCTGCCGCAGAGCGTGGACAATCTCGGCGGTGCGGTCGAACTCTATCTGTCGTCCCACTTCGCCGGCTTTCCCAACGGCGTGCCGCCGCCGGGTCTCTATCACCGCATCCTGCGCGAGATGGAGGTGCCACTGCTGACGGCAGCGCTCACCGTGACGCGCGGCAACCAGATCCGGGCCGCCGACCTGCTCGGGCTGAATCGCAACACCCTGCGCAAGAAAATCCGCGATCTCGACATTCAAGTCTATCGCGGTGGCTGACCGCGGGGTCAGCCTATCTCCCTGATCGTCGCGGCGTACGTTAGACGATCAGGTGAACCACCAACCGGATCGAAAATAGTTCTCAACCGCTTTAGGGGTACGCGCCTAGGATTTGTCGCAATTCGGCAACATTGTGATATGAATGCATCACCTGAATTGCGGGATTCACCGCGTTCAGCCTTATCCTGGCCGCGCATCAACAAGCATGAGCACTGCTGACACGTCGGCACCATCGTTCGACCCTGTGATTGGCAAGCCGCGCGGAACCTCGTTTCGCCGGCTGATCGGCCCGTTCGCGGTCGCCCTGGCGCTGCTGTCGGCCTGCCTGACCTTTGTGGTGCTGACCGGACTGACCCCGATCGTCCCGACCCATCGGGTGGTCATCACCTTCCTGCTGATCAATGCCGCCACCATCCTGCTGCTGCTGGTCATCATCGGCCGGGAGCTGTGGAAGGTGTTGCAGGCTCGCCGCAGGGGACGGGCGGCCGCCCGGCTGCACGTCCAGATCGTCAGCCTGTTCTCGGTGATCGCAGTGCTGCCGGCGGTGCTGGTGTCGATCGTCGCCAACGTCACGCTGGACCGCGGCCTCGACCGGCTGTTCTCCGGCCCGACCCGTGCGGTGATCCAGAATTCGCTGATCGTCGCCAACGCCTATCTCTACGAGCACGCCCAGCTCATCCGCGGCGATATTCTCGGCATGGCGAGCGATATCTCGCGCGCCCGGCCGCTTTGGGATCAGGACCGCCAGAGCTTCCGCGCGGTGCTGACCCAGAGCGCGAAATCACGCAACCTGCCGGGCGCGATGATCATCGACAAGGATCGACACATCCTTGAGACCGCCGCCACCGGCATCACCCAGGAGTTCACGACGCCGGCCGAGGACTTCCTCAGCAACGTGACCGAGAACGACCCGCAGATCGGCGTTTTCATCGAGCAGAACTACGTGGCGGCGGTGATCCGGCTGCGCGCCTTCGACGACACTTTCCTCTATGTGGCGCGGCTGCTCGACCCGCGCGTGGTCGCCCAGTTGCGGCAAACCCAGGCCAGCGTCGCCGAATACAGCGAACTTGAATCGCGCAAGCTCGGCATCCAGGTCGCCTTCGCGCTGATGTTCACGGTGATCGCGCTGACGGTGCTGATGTCGGCGGTGCTGATCGGCCTCAATTTCTCCAACTGGCTGGTGGCGCCGATCCGCCGCCTGATCGGCGCGGCCGATCAGGTCTCGACCGGCAATCTGCATGTGCAGGTGCCGGTGCTGCGCTCCGAAGGCGATCTCGCCAATCTGGGCGAGACCTTCAACAAGATGACGCAGGAGTTGCGCACCCAGCGCGACGAACTGGTGAGCGCCAGCGAACTGATCGACAGCCGCCGCCGTTTCATCGAGGCGGTGCTGTCGTCGGCCAGCGCCGGCATCATCGGCGTCGACGGAGAGGGCACCATCGCGGTGCTGAACCGCTCCGCCGAGAAACTGATCGGTCTGCCGGAATCCGAGGCGCTCGGCCATCCGCTATCCGAGATCATTCCCGAGCTGAACGAACTGATGGCGTCCGCGCGCGGCAGCTCCTCGCGTCTGGTGCAGGGGCAGATCGAGGTCAGCCGCGGCGGCGTCGAGCGCAATCTGTCGGTGCGTGTCAGCGCCGAGCTGTCGGCGCAGGCGAGGGAAAGCTACATCATCACGCTCGACGACATCACCGAACTGGTTTCGGCGCAGCGCACCTCAGCCTGGGCCGACGTCGCCCGCCGCATCGCTCACGAGATCAAGAACCCGCTGACCCCGATTCAATTGTCGGCGGAGCGCATCCGCCGCAAGTTCGGCAAGACCATCACCGAGGATCGCGCGATCTTCGACCAGTGCACCGACACCATCGTGCGTCAGGTCGACGACATCCGCCGCATGGTCGACGAATTCTCCAAATTCGCGCGGATGCCCAAGCCGGTGATCGAGGGCGAGGACGTCGCCGACACCGTGCGGCAGGCGGTGTTCCTGATGCGCGTCGGCCATCCCGAGATTGAGATTACCGCCGACATCAAACAGGATCCGATGCGCGCGAAGTTCGACCGCCGTCTGATCTCGCAGGCGCTGACCAACATCATCAAGAATGCGACCGAGGCGATCGGTGCGGTGCCGCCAGAGGAACTGAACGGTGGTGGGCGCATCGATGTCATCGCCGCGTGCGAGGACGAGGATATCGTCATCGACGTGATCGACAACGGCATCGGCCTGCCGAAGGAAAGCCGCGCCCGGCTGCTCGAGCCTTACGTGACCACGCGCGAGAAGGGCACCGGCCTTGGTCTGGCGATCGTCGGCCGCGTGCTCGAAGACCATGGCGGGCGGATCGACCTGAACGATGCGGCAGCCATCCGGCCGGGCGCGCGCGGTGCGTGGGTGCGCCTGCGTTTCGCCGTTTCCGGCCAGCCCAAAGACGGCGCCAAGCCGGCGCAGGACATGACATCAACGAGCGTTGAAAAAGTGGACGTAATCCATGGCGAATGACATTCTGATCGTCGATGATGAAGCCGATATCCGTGATCTGGTCGCGGGCATTCTCGACGATGAAGGGTTCAAGACCCGCACGGCGCGGGACAGCGATTCCGCGCTGGCGGAAGTCTCCAGCCGCCGTCCGAGCCTGATCTTCCTCGACATCTGGATGCAGGGCAGCAAGCTCGACGGTCTGCAACTGCTCGAGCAGATCAAGAAGGATTTTCCCGACGTTCCGGTGGTGATGATCTCCGGCCATGGCAACATCGAGACCGCTGTCGCGGCGATCAAGCGCGGCGCCTATGATTTCATCGAGAAGCCGTTCAAGGCCGACCGTCTGGTGCTGGTGGCCGAGCGCGCGCTGGAGACCTCGCGTCTCAAGCGCGAGGTGCGCGAGCTCAAGCATCTTGCGCCGTCCGCCGGAAATCTGATCGGCCGCTCGCCCTGCGTGAACCAGCTTCGCCAGACCATCGACCGCGCCGCCAAGGCCAACAGCCGTATTCTGATCGTCGGCCCTTCGGGCAGCGGCAAGGAGCTGACCGCGCGCACGCTGCACAACATGTCGAACCGCGCGTCGGGTCCGTTCGTCGTTATCAACGCGGCCGCGATCACGCCGGAGCGCATGGAGGTCGAGCTGTTCGGCGTCGAACTGTCGGACGGGGAGAGCCAGCGCAAGGCCGGTGCGCTGGAGGAGGCGCATGGCGGCACGCTGTTCATCGACGAAATCGCCGACATGCCGCGCGAGACCCAGAACAAGATCCTGCGTGTGCTGGTCGATCAGACCTTCCAGCGCGCCGGCGGCACCACCAAGGTCAGCGTCGATGTCCGCATCATCTCCTCGACCTCGCGCAATCTGGAAACCGAGATCGCCGAGGGGCGCTTCCGCGAAGATCTCTATCACCGCCTGTCGGTGGTGCCGATCCGGGTGCCGCCGCTGTCCGAGCGACGCGAGGACATTCCCGAGCTGGTCGATTATTTCATGGAGCAGATTTCCGCCTCGACCGGCCTGCCGAGGCGCAAGATCGGTGACGACGCCATGGCGGTGCTGCAATCGCATGTCTGGCCGGGCAACATCCGCCAGCTTCGCAACAACGTCGAGCGCGTCATGATTCTGGCCGGCGGCGAGCCGGAAGCGATCATCACCGCCGACATGCTGCCACAGGATGTCGGCTCGATGATCCCGGCGATGCCGACCGGCGTCAATGGCGAGCACATCATGGGGCTACCGCTGCGCGAGGCGCGCGAAGTGTTCGAGCGCGATTATCTGATCGCGCAGATCAGCCGTTTCTCCGGCAACATCTCGCGCACCGCCGAATTCGTCGGCATGGAGCGCTCGGCGCTTCACCGCAAACTCAAGGCGCTCGGCGTGGGGTAGGGCGCAAGCAAATTGAGGTTCCGTTTTTCGTCATTGCGAGCAAAGCGAAGCAATCCAGACATCAACTTGATCCTCATCCTGAGGAGCGCGCTTGCGCGCGTCTCGAAGGATGAGGTCTCACGGTTCGAGACGTCGCTTCGCTCCTCCTCACCATGAGGGTTTCCCATGTCACGCATCGCCTATGTCAACGGCCAGTATCGCCCCATGCGCGATGCGGTCGTGAATATCGAAGACCGCGGCTATCAGTTCTCCGACGGCATCTATGAAGTCTGCGAGATCCGCGGCGGCCGGATCGTGGACATGCCGCGCCATCTGGCCCGCCTGCAGCGCTCGCTGTCCGAATTGCGGATCGCGATGCCGATGCCGCTGGCTTCGCTCGAAGTCGTGATCCACGAGGTGGTCCGGCGCAATCGCGTCAATTACGGCATCGTCTATCTGCAGATCAGCCGCGGCGTCGCCCGGCGCGACCATGCCTTTCCCTCGCCCGCGGTGCGGCCAAGCGTGGTCGTCACCGCCCGCAGCCTCAATCTGGAAAAGAACGAGGCCACCGCCAGCCACGGCATCAAGGTCATCACCACGGCGGAAAACCGCTGGCCGCGCGTCGACATCAAGTCGATCAGCCTGTTGCCCAACGTGCTGGCCAAGCAACAGGCCCGCGAGCAGGGCGCCTATGAAGCCTGGTTCGTCGACCGCGACGGTTTCGTCACCGAGGGCGCGTCCAGCAATGCCTGGATCATCACCAAAGACGGTATCGTGGTAACGCGATCGGCCGATGCCGGCATTCTTCCCGGCATCACGAGGACGGTTCTGACCGAGGTTCTGGCGGCTCTGCAGATCAGGCTGGAGGTGCGGCCGTTCACGCCGCAGGAGGCTTACGAGGCGGCCGAGGCCTTCGTCACCGCCTGCAGCCAGATCGTGATGCCGGTGGTCGCCATCGACGGAAAGCCGGTTGGCGGAGGTCAACCGGGGCCGATCGCCCTCAAGTTGCGGCAGCATTTCCACCAGTTTTCGGCATTTTCCTGATTTTTCAGGTGTTTTCCGGTCGCTGCGGCATGGCGCGATCTTGCCTATCCACAGGACCTGCCGTTTAATTGCAGTGCAGCGCCCGGAGGGGGATCTCGGGGCGGCCGGCAGCCAGAACCGCCGAACCAAAAGGCGAGGCTGGCCCAATAAGAAAAGCGTTGAAAAACTCCGGGACAAGAATAATGGCGGCAGACCGCGCACAAAATCTACAGGACACCTTCCTCAATCACGTTCGCAAGGCGAAAACGCCATTGACGATCTTTCTGGTCAACGGAGTGAAGCTGCAGGGCATTGTCACCTGGTTCGACAATTTCTGCCTGCTGCTGCGCCGCGACGGTCACTCGCAGCTTGTCTACAAGCACGCGATCTCGACCATCATGCCCGGCGCGCCGATCCAGATGTTTGAAGGCGGCGAGGAAACGTCAGCTTGAGAATCGACTGAGTTGGAACCCCGGGCTTTCGATGGGGACGCCGACCGTCCGCGGTCGGAGAGCGGCGAGACGACAGGGCGGGTGCTGGTCATCGGCCCGTACCGGCGCGCGCGTCGTGGCGATCCCGACGCGCCGGCCGGCGTAGTTGCCGTTCGCGATCCGCAGGCAAGGCTGGAAGAGGCAGCGGGTCTTGCCCGCGCCATCGATCTTGTCGTGGCCGACGCCATCCTCGTTTCGCTCACCGACATCCGACCGGCGACCTATCTCGGCAAGGGCAAGGTCGAGGAGATCGTCGGCCTGATCAAGGCGCATGACGTCGATCTCGTGGTGATGGATTGCGCGCTGTCGCCGATCCAGCAGCGCAACCTCGAAAAGGAATGGGGCGCCAAGGTGCTCGACCGCACCGGCCTCATTCTCGAAATCTTCGGCCGACGCGCCAAGACCAAGGAAGGCTCGCTGCAGGTCGAGCTCGCGCATCTGAATTATCAGCGCAGCCGTCTCGTGCGGTCATGGACCCATCTGGAGCGCCAGCGCGGCGGCTTTGGCTTCATGGGCGGCCCCGGCGAAACCCAGATCGAGGCCGACCGCCGCATGATCGGCGAGCGCATCACGCGGCTCGAAAACGATCTGAAGAAAGTACAGGCGACACGGCGACTGCATCGCGCCGGACGCCAGCGCGTGCCGTATCGCGTGGTGGCGCTGGTCGGTTACACCAACGCCGGAAAATCGACGCTGTTCAACCGCCTGACCCGCGCCGACGTGCAGGCCGCCGACATGCTGTTCGCAACCCTCGATCCCACACTGCGCGCGCTGACGCTGCCGCACGGCGGCAAGGCGATGCTGTCCGACACGGTTGGCTTCATCTCGGATTTGCCGACCACGCTGGTCGCGGCATTCCGCGCGACGCTGGAAGAGGTGATCGAGGCCGACGTCATCCTCCATGTCCGCGATATCTCGCACGAGGATGCCGAGGCGCAGGAGCGCGATGTCGATCAGGTGCTGCGCCAGCTCAACATCGATCCGGAGCAGGGCCATCGCCTCATCGAGGTCTGGAACAAGATCGATCGCTTCAGCCCCGAGGAGCGCGAGAACCTCGCGCGCATCGCCGCGCGGCGGCCGGCCGATCAGCCGGCGCTGCTGGTCTCGGCCGAAACCGGCGAGGGCGTCGATGCGCTGCTGGCCGCGATCGAGGATCGCCTCGCCGCGACCCGCATCACGCTCGATCTGTCGGTCGATGCCGGCGACGGCGCCGGGATCAGTTGGCTGCACCGCAATTCCGAGGTGCTGGACAAGCAGCTCGAGGACGGCCGCTACCGGATGACGGTGCGCCTTGACGAAACCAAGCGCGACATCGCCATCGAGCGCTTCGGCGCGGTGCCCCGCGCGCCGTAGGATATTTCTGCGAACCATCATTCGTCATGCCCGGACTTGATCCGGGCATCCATCTTTTCAGAAACCGATGGATTGCCGGGTCAAGCCCAGCAATGACGAGAAGCAGAACATATCATCACCGTCATTGCGAGGAGCGACAGCGACGAAGCAATCCAGTCCTGAACTCAATCCTCATCCTGAGGAGCACCGCGTAGCGGTGCGTCTCGAAGGATGAGGCCACGATTCCACGATCCATTTCGGCCTCATGGTTCGAGACGTCGCTAGAGTGCATCGGAAGACGCGCGTAACCGCGCTGTTGGCTCCTCCTCACCATGAAGAACTGAATGGCTTCGCGGAGCCTGTCATCGGGCCGGCGAAGCCGGCCCCGTTGGCTCGCAATGACGAGGGTAGGGTGCGATTGGAGCCCGCCGAGCTCAGACACGATAACTTACTCCCTCTCCACCCGCTTCGCCTCGTTCCACAGCGTGTCCATTTCCTCCAGCGTGGAATCGCCGAGCGCGACGCCGCGCTTTTCCAGCGCTTGCTCGATATAGGCAAAGCGCCGCTCGAACTTCACATTGGTGGTGCGCAGCGACATCTCCGGATCGGCGCCGGCATGACGCGCGAGGTTGACTACGGCAAACAGAAGGTCGCCGGTCTCCGATGCGATCTCGCGGACGTCCTTGCGATCGAGCGCGGCTTCGATCTCGTCGGCTTCCTCGCGGATCTTGCTGAGCACCGCGCGCGGATCGTTCCAGTCGAACCCGACCGTGGACGCGACGCGCTGCAGGTCGAGCGCATGCGCAAGCGCCGGCTGACCGGCCTTGACCTTGGCCAGCAGCGAGGAGGGCGCGGGCTGCGGATGATGCGCCGCGCGTTCGGCTTTCTCCTGTGCCTTGATCCGCTGCCATGACTGCTTCACCTCCTCCGGCGACATGCGTCCGGCCTTGTCGCCGAACACATGCGGGTGCCGCCGGATCATCTTGGTGACGACGGCATCGACCACGTCGCCGAATGCGAACGCGCCTTGCTCCTCCGCCATGCGCGCGTGAAACACCACTTGCAGCAACAGATCGCCGAGTTCTTCGCGCAGATCCGCCATGTCGTCGCGGGCAATGGCGTCCGCCACCTCGTAGGCTTCCTCGATGGTGTAGGGCGCAATCGTCGCGAAATTCTGCTCCAGATCCCACGGGCAGCCTGTGCCGGGCGTGCGCAGCGCCGCCATGATCTCAAGAAGACGCGAAATCTCGCGGGAGGACGTGGTCATGCGGGCACCCGGCCGGTTGAAAGCAACATTGTATCTCTATGCCGCAAGCGTGGGCCGCCAGACAGCCCCAAGCTGCATCCATCCCCCGGAATGCCGTGGATTTGCCGGTTGGCCAAGGCTTTCTGCGGTGCTACATGCGCGGCCATGAGCAATCCAATCACGACACGGCACACCGGCGGCGAGGCCGCTTTGGTGCTGTTTTCCGGCGGTCAGGATTCGGCGACCTGCCTTGCATGGGCATTGTCCGAATTCGAACGTGTCGAGACCGTGGGCTTTTCCTACGGCCAACGTCATCTGGTCGAACTCGACTGCCGCGACCGCCTGATCGACGGCATGAAGACCATCCAGCCGGGCTGGCGCGACAAGATCGGCGAGCGTCATACGCTCGACATTCCGACGCTCGGCGAATTGTCGGACACCGCGCTGACGCGCGAGATGGCGATCGAGATGGGCGAGGACGGCCTGCCCAACACCTTCGTGCCCGGCCGCAACCTGTTGTTTCTCACCTTCGCCGCGGCGCTGGCCTATCGGCGCGGCATCCGCCACATCGTCGGCGGCATGTGCGAGACTGATTTCTCCGGTTATCCGGATTGCCGCGACGTCACCATCAAGGCGCTCAACGTCGCGCTCAATCTCGGCATCGCGCGCAACTACGAATTGCACACGCCGCTGATGTGGCGCGACAAGGCCGCGACCTGGCAGCTCGCCGAACAGCTCGGCGGCAAGGCGCTGGTCGATCTGATCGTCGAGCAGTCGCACACCTGCTATCTCGGCGAGCGCGGCGCGCGCCATGCCTGGGGCTTCGGCTGCGGCGAATGCCCGGCCTGTCAGTTGCGCGCCAAAGGCTGGCATGAGTATGCTGGCCGCAAGGATAAACCGGCGCAGACGTGACCAGCCCTCGCTGTTCGCCGCGCGCAAGGCGCAGACCGGACCGATGCCGCGGATGATCAGCGAGGATGCGTTAGGACGGCGGAGGCGGGTGCACTTCGCCTGGACGCTGACGGCGCTATGCTACATCGCAATGGTCCCGACAATTGCCAGCGCAGCGGACAAAGCCGATAAGGACGAGGCGGCCGGCAGCACGCCCAACATCTATCTCGATCTGTCCACCGCCTACGCCAGGGTGCCGGCCAACACGCTGCTGCTCGGCTTCCGCAGCTTCGCCTCGTTCTCGGCGCTGGCCAGCCAGAACGTGACCTTCAACGCGCCGGTGACGGTGGATGTGAACGACAAACTGTCGCTCTACGCCGGCGTCAGCGGCAGCACGACATCCACGGCGCTGACCGACTGGAGCGCGGTATCGCTGGATAGCTGGAATGTCGGCTTCACCGCCGATGTGATCGAGCAGAAAGGCTACATGCCGGCGGTGACGGTGCAGTCGATCGTCTCGCGCACCTTCAACGGCGCCGCGCTCGGGCTGTCCGCCACGACATCGTCGAGCGCGGTCGAGATGAAATACGCCTTCGACGAGGACGAGACGCGCGGCGTGCTCGGCGGCGTCAAATTCACCAAGGTGTTCGTGAATTCGGATCTCGCGCTCGGCGGAAACATTGCGCCATCGGTGATCGGCTATGCCGGCGCGTTCTATCAATGGCCGGACAACTGGAAGCTGACGGGGCGTTTCGGCGTCCAGTCGTTCGGCGGCGCCCATGTCGGCAATCTGATCCAGTTGCCGTCCTTCACCCAGCCGATCCTGCGGGTCGATCTCGACCGGATGGACGACAATGACAACCGCCTGTTCGGCATCTCGTTCGAGGCGGCATGGACGCCGGCGCCGGTGATCCAGCTCACGTTACGCACGCCGATCTATGCGGTGCGCAACTAAGGAGCCGCTACCACTTCATTAGATCGAGGGTTTCCTGCCGCGGATGCTGCTTGCGCCATTCGCGCGGCATCATGAACGTTCCGCGCCAGATGCCGCGCGCCGCGCGGCGCGCCTCGTTTTCCTCGGTCTGATAGATCTGCGCCCGGTTCGCCATCACCGCCCAGCCCTGAAGCACCAGCCAGCTATTGATGTTGGAGTCGTCGGGCAGGGAGCAGGTGGCCAGCGTCCGCTGGTAGTAGTCGCGCCCCTTCGGCTGGCAGGTCACGACATGGCCGCGCAGATGCTTGTGCAGTTCGGCGCTGGCCGCCTCGCCGCAGGCCCATGATTTGCCCTGCGCGTCCTCGCAGGTCTGATCGAGTTCCGGCGCATCGATATCGAGAAGCCGGATCCGGGTGTCGAAGATGCGGATGGTGTCGCCATCGGCGACGCTGGCAAGGCCGCTGATCGGCGCATCCGGCGGCCGCAGCAGGCGGTCATAGGCGAAATACGACAGCGAGCCGCCGAGCAGCACCAGCACGGCGATCCAGCGGGCGGTGTCCGATCCGCGCCCGAGCGGTCGCGGTGGTCGTTGTCTGGGGTTCACCGGGATTCCTGTCGAGGCCATTGTGGATGCGGAAGGATGGTCATGCCCCAGTTCTATCGTCATTGCGGGCGAAGCGAAGCAATCCAGACGGATTTTTCGCAAGATGATTTTCGCAAGATAGATAAGGGAGCCGGATTGCTTCGTCGCTGCGCTCATCGCAATGACGGCGATCCAACGTCATGACATCCCAAGACAAGACGTGGATGGCAAGAGGTGGATGGCCGGATCAAGCCCGGCCATGACGAAGATAAGGTCTGAAGGGCGGTTGAAACGACCGGGTGCCAGCCGGTGGGCCAGCTCCCTCGGCTATTCCGAAATTCGCATAAGGTATATTATGGAATATAATTAGATAGTATTTTTCAGATATTTGCAGTCGGATATCGCCAAATCACATGAGATTTGAGCCATCCCGGGCCAACTCCATGATCACCAAATCAGTCGATGTGATATCGCCCCGGCGCTGGATTGTTACGGCGCTATTCCACTAGAGTTTCGCCATTGCCCATCTCCTGGAAAACGTCAATGAGCACCGCGCCCGGACCTTACGACATCGGCCTCGACAAGACGCCCGCCAACTTCGTGGCGCTGTCGCCCGTCAGCTTCCTGGCGCGGTCCGCCAGCGTCTATCCGGACCGCCTCAGTACCGTCTACGAGGACCGGACCTTCACCTGGGCCCAGACCTATGAGCGCTGCCGGCGCTTCGCGTCCTGGCTGGCGCGCCAAGGCATCGGCCGTGGCGACACCGTCGCGGCCATGCTGCCGAACCTGCCGGCGATGAACGAATTGCATTTTGCCGTGCCGATGACCGGCGGCGTCATCAACGCGCTCAACATCCGGCTCGATCCGACCGCGCTGGCGTTCATGCTGGAGCATGGCGGCGCCAGGGTGCTGCTGGTCGATCCGGAATTCAGCGGCGTGATCGCCGAGGCGCTGCGGCTGATGAAAACGCCAAAACCGATCGTGGTCGATGTCGACGACGCCGCATTTTCCGGCGGCCGCCGGATCGGCGAAATCGAATACGAGGAGGCGGTCGCATCGGGCGATCCGGACTTCGTCTGGACGCTGCCGGCCGACGAATGGGACGCCATCGCGCTGAGCTACACCTCGGGCACCACGGGCGACCCCAAGGGCGTGGTGACGCATCATCGCGGCGCCTACATCAACGCGGTGAGCAACGCCCTCGCCGGCAATCTCGGCCTGCATCCGATCTATCTGTGGACGCTGCCGATGTTTCATTGCAACGGCTGGTGCTTCATCTGGACCATGGCTGCGACCGCCGGCGTCAACGTCTGCCTGCGCAAGGTCGATCCCGCGAAGATTTTTCCGCTGTTCGAACGCCATCAGGTCACCCACATGAGCGGCGCGCCGATCGTCTACAACATGCTGATGAACGCGCCCGAGGCGCGCGTTGCCAGATCGAGCGGCCATGTCGTGGGCTTGATCGCGGGCGCCGCGCCGCCGGTCGCGATTCTGGCCGGCACCGAGAAGATCGGCATCCGGCTCACCCATGTCTACGGCCTCACCGAAACCTATGGCCCCGCCTCGTTCTGCGCTGAGCAAGACGGCTGGAGCGCGTTGCCGGTCGAGGACCGCGCGCACCTGACGCGGCGGCAGGGCGTCTCCTATCCGCTGCAGGAATCGATCACGGTGATCGATCCCGAGACCATGCAGGTGGTGCCGCATGATGGCGAGACCGTTGGCGAGGTGATGTTCCGCGGCAATATCGTGATGAAGGGCTACCTGAAAAATCCGGACGCCACGCGCAAGGCGTTTGCCGGCGGCTGGTTTCATACCGGCGATCTCGGTGTAATCGACGAACAGGGCTACGTCATCATCAAGGACCGCTCCAAGGACATCATCATTTCCGGCGGCGAGAACATCTCCTCGCTGGAAATCGAGGATGTGCTCTACAAGCATCCCGCCGTGCTGTTCGCCGCCGTGGTGGCGAAGCCCGACGACAGATGGGGCGAAGTCCCCTGCGCGTTCATCGAACTGAAGGTCGGCGCCAGCACCAGCGAAAGCGAGATTCTGGCTTATTGCCGCGAGCGGCTGCCGGGCTTCAAGGCGCCGAAAGCCGTTGTATTCGGCGCGATTCCCAAGACCTCGACCGGCAAGATCCAGAAATTCGTGCTGCGCGAGCAGATGCAGTCGGCCAAGGCGATTTCGGCGTAAGCACCACACAACAAATCGTCATGCGCGGGCTTGACCCGCGCATCCATCCTTTTGTCAAAAGGGTCCATTTTGATGGATTGCCGGTTCAAGCCCGGCAATGACGAACTCAAAACACCGGCACCATTTCTCCGTCATGGCCGGATTTATTCCGGCCATCCACGTCTTGCAGTGCCTGCGGCAACATAAGAGGTGGAAACCAGGTAAGTTCGTTCGCAAGCGTCTCAGTCATTAGCCAGCGTCAACCGCATGCCGTCGAACGCCGGAATAACGCCGGCCGGCAGCTTCTGCCGCAGCACCTCGTAATCGAGATCGGCGTGCATGTTGGTGATCACCGCCCGCTTCGGCTTGAAGCGTTCGATCCAGCGCAGCGCGTCATCAACGCTGAAATGGCTGGGATGCGGCGCATAGCGCAGACCGTCGACGATCCACAGATCGAGACCTTCGAGCATCGGCCAGCTCTCGGGCGGAATGTCGTTGACGTCCGGCGTGTAGGCGGCATCGCCGATGCGATAGCCGAGCGCCGGGATGTTGCCGTGCTGCAGTCCGAAGGCGGTGAGGGACAGCGGACCGCCCTTCCCGTCGATGGTTTTGGTGTCGCCCGCCTCCACGTCGAACCGGTCGAGGATCGGCGGATAGCCGCTGCCCGGCGGCGATTTGAAGCAATAGCCGAAGCGGGCGATGATGTCGGTCGCGGTCGAGCGATTGAGATAGACCGGCACGCGGCGGCGCTGGTGCATCACCACGGAACGCAGATCGTCGATGCCGTGGGTCTGATCAGCATGCTCGTGGGTCAGGAACACCGCGTCGACGTGATCGACATCGGCGTCGATCAACTGTTCGCGCAGATCCGGCGAGGTGTCGATGATCACCCGCGTGATGCCGTCCGCCGATTGCCGTTCCGCCATCAGCGAACAGCGGCGGCGGCGGTTCTTCGGATTGGTGGGATCGCAGGCGCCCCAGCCGAGCGCCGGACGCGGCACCCCGGCGGACGAACCGCAGCCGAGAATGGTGAGAGTGACGCTCATACCGTTCCCGGACCTCGCGGCACCTTGTCGAAGAACCGATAGAAATTGTCGGTGGTCTGGCGCGCGATCTCCTCGAACGACACGCCGCGCACATCCGCCAGCACTTTCGCGGTCTCGACCACGAACGCCGGCTCGTTGCGCTTGCCGCGGAATTTGCCCGGCGCGAGAAACGGCGCATCGGTCTCGACCATGATGCGGTCGGCCGGCAATTCGGCGGCGATATCGCGGATCGCCTGCGAGTTTTTGAAAGTCAGAATCCCGGTGAAGGAGATCGACAGTCCATGCGCGATCGCTTTCATCGCCAGATCGCGGCCTCCGGTGTAGCAATGCAGCACCGCGCGGAATGGGCCTTTCTCCATCTCCTCGTCGAGAATGCGGCCGCAATCCTCGTCCGCCTCGCGGGTGTGGATCACCAGCGGCAGGCCGGTCGCCCGCGCGGCGGCGATGTGAGCGCGGAAACCCCGCTCCTGCGCTTCGCGCGAGGAATTGTCGTAGAAATAATCCAGCCCTGCCTCGCCCAGCGCCACCGTTTTCGGATGCCGCGTCAGCGCGATCAGCTCGTCGGCAGTGATGCCATCTTCCTCGTCGGCCTGATGCGGATGGGTGCCGACCGAGCAATAGACGTTGGCAAACCGCTCGGCGATCGCCTGCAGCGCCGCGATCCGCCGCACCCGCGTCGAGATCGTGACGATGCGCTCCACCCCCGCCGCCTCGGCCCGCGCGACAATGCCGTCGAGATCGTCGCCGAAGTCCGGAAAATCGAGATGGCAGTGGCTGTCGACAAGCATCAGGATTTCACTGCAGTTGAATCAACCGGCTCGACATAACGTGGGAACACCGGCGAGGTCGGCGGCAATTGCGTGCCGGCCTTGATACGGGTGGCGAGCGCGGCGAAATCGCGCGCATCCGCCGCAATGGCGAGGATGTCGAGCATCTTCGTCATGGCGTCGGGCATCGCCGGCTGCGCCAGAATGGCGATCTGCCGCACCACCTCGGCGGTGACGTAGAGCACGGTCTTCTGCCGCGCCGGATCGGTCTTGGCCAGCACCCACGGCGCCTCGCCTGCGAAATAGCGGTTGGCTTCCGCCACCACGGCCCAGATCGCGTTCAGCGCCTGATGGATCTGCTGCGTCACCATCGCCTCGCGCGCCTGCGCCAGCATGGCGTCGGCCTGCGCCAGAATCGCCTTGTCGTTGTCGCTGAACTCGCCCGGCTCCGGCAGCACGCCGGCATGCTGCTTGCCTATCATCGACAGCGAACGCTGCGCGAGATTGCCGAGATCGTTGGCAAGATCGGCGTTGGTGCGCGCGACGATCGCCTCGTGATTGTAATTGCCGTCCTGTCCGAACGGCACCTCGCGTAGCAGGAAGTAGCGTAGCTGATCGACGCCGTATTGATCCGCCAGATTGAACGGATCGACCACATTGCCGACCGACTTCGACATCTTCTCGCCGCGGTTGAACAGAAAGCCGTGCGCGAATACCCGCTTCGGCAACGGAATGCCGGCCGACATCAGGAACGCCGGCCAGTACACCGCATGGAAACGGATGATGTCCTTGCCGATGATGTGAATGTCCGCCGGCCAGTAATGCCAGTTCTTGTCGCCCTCGTCGGGGAAACCGACGCCGGTGATGTAGTTGGTCAGCGCATCGACCCAGACATACATCACATGCTCCGGATCCTCCGGCACCTTCACGCCCCAGTCGAACGTGGTGCGCGAGATCGACAGATCCTTCAGCCCGCCTTTGACGAACGACACCACTTCGTTCTTGCGCACGTCGGGGCCGATAAAATCCGCCTGCTGCTCGTAAAGCGCCAGCAATTTGTCCTGATAGGCGGAAAGCCGGAAGAAATAGCTCTTCTCTTCCACCCACTCGACCGGCGTGCCCTGCGGCCCGCGCCGCACGCCGTCCTCGCCGACCGTCGTTTCGTCCTCGGCGTAATAGGCTTCGTCGCGCACCGAATACCAGCCGGCGTAACTGTCCGGATAGATGTCGCCGTTCTCCTGCATCCGCCGCCAGATTTCCTGCGTCGAGGCGTGATGCTGACGCTCGGAGGTGCGGATGAAGCGGTCGTAGGACACGTTGAGACGCTGATCCATCTCCCTGAACCGCCCCGCGTTACGCGTGGCGAGATCGGCCGGCGTCATGTTCTCCTTCTGCGCGGTCTGGATCATCTTCAGGCCGTGCTCGTCGGTGCCGGTCAGGAAGAACACATCCTTGCCGTCGAGGCGCTGGAAGCGCGCCAGCGCGTCGGTCGCGATCGCTTCATAGGCGTGGCCGATATGCGGCGCGCCGTTGGGATAGGCGATGGCCGTGGTGATGTAGAAGGCGTTGCGCGCCGGGGCGCCAGCCATCTGCACCGGCTTTGCAGCGGGTTTCGGCTGCGCCGGCTGGCGCGGTGCTTTCACCGGCGCGGGTTTGGGTTTTACTGCCGTAACCGGCACAGGCTTCGCCTTCGGCGCTGCGACTTTCTTCGCTTTGGAAGCAACGGACTTCGTGGGCTTGGTTTTGGAAACGGACTTGGCAGCAGATTTGGCCTTGGCAGCAGACTTAGTCTTGGCGACAGATTTAGCCTTGCCGGCAGGCTTGCGCTTCGCGACAGACTTGGTCGTGCGTTTCTTGGCAGCGCCCTTCCTGGCCGGGGAGTTTGATCCCCCCGTCTTCCGCTTCTTTGCAACGGACTTTTTGCCCGCTTTCCTGGCAACCTTCTTCACCGCTTTCTTCGCGGTCTTTTTAGTTGCCTTCGCCTTGGACGCCTTGCGGCCACGCGCCTTCGATGCAGCAGCCTTGGCGCGCTTTGGCGCCCGCGCCTTTTTCACCGTTTTCTTTTTCGATTTGGCTGCCTTGGCCATCACGCGTCCTTCAGCTTTCGCAACAATGCCGACGGGATCGCGATCGCATGAAGCGCTCCGGGCCGGCGGTGTCCATTATTAAGCCCGCGACGGAAAATTCGCGGTGGCTTCGACCAGCATGCTAAAGACCGAAAACACCAGCGGCTTGCGCTCCAGATTGAACGCTTCGGTCTCGCGCGCGGACTGATTGATCTTTTCCCATACCTCCGCAAGGCGCGCAAGGCGCGGCAGATTCGCCTGCACATCCGGCGCGCGCAGATGCGATGTCAGCCAGCGATCCACCGTGTCGATAAACGTGCGCAAGGCGACGCGGTCGTTGAGCGGCAACGCATCGCCGAGTGCATGCAGCGCGCGCGGATCGACATGCGGCAGGGCTTCGAGCAATGCAGCGGTGCGGTGATGCAACCCCAGCGCATCGCCGCCCAAGAGCGCCAGCGTCCGCGCCACGCTGCCCTCGCCCGCCTCCGCCGCCTCGCGCAAGGCCGCATCCTGCGGGCCGCGCTCGGCCGCTTGCGCGGCGGCGAGAATCACATCACTCGCCGCCAGCGGCCGCAGCATCAGCTTGCGGCAGCGCGACTGGATGGTGGCAAGCACGCGCGAGGGCGCGTGGCTGATCAGCAGAAACAGCGAGCGCGCCGGCGGCTCCTCCAGAATCTTGAGCAGCGCGTTGGAGGCGTTGGCGTTGAGTTCGTCCACCGTATCGACGATGCAGACCCGCCAGCCGGCGACGGCGGCGGTCGAACCGAAAAACGAAATCGTCTCGCGCGATTCATCGACGGTGATGACGCTCCGCATCACCCCTTTGTCGTTGGCGGTGCGCTCCAGCGTCAGCAGGCCGCCATGGCTGCCCGCCACCACCTGCCGCGCCACCGGATGATCGGGATCGAGGTCGAGGCTGGTCGCGCGCTGCACCGCCGGCAGCGACGGCTCGGGATTGGCGAGCACGAACTTCGCCATGCGGTAGGCCAGCGTCGCCTTGCCGATGCCCTGCGCGCCGCCGATCAGCCAGGCATGCGGAATCTGGCCGCTCTTGTAGGCACTCAGCAGCGTCGCCTCTGTCGCCGCATGGCCGTAGAGCCGCGCGGTCTTGCGCGGCGGCGGCACCATGGTGTCGCTCTCGGCCTCGCGCGGGCTCATGCGCGCACCGTCTGGCTGGCGTCGCTCTTGAGCAGGCGTTCCTGCACGACGGCCCAGATCCGCGCCGCCACGGTGTCGGCGTCGGCATTGGCGTCGATCAGCACGCAGCGCTGCGGCTCGTCGGTCGCAAGCTGCTGATAGGCCGCGCGCAGCTTTTCATGAAAGCCGAGGCTTTCCTGCTCGAAGCGGTCAGCGACCGCCTTGCCGCGCCGCTTGATCGCGCGCCGCAGCCCGACCGCGACCGGCACGTCGAGGATCAGCGTGAGATCCGGTTTGAGATCGCCGATGGTGACGCGCTCCAGCGCCGTGATCAGCGCGGGATCGACCTTTCCGAGCTTGCCCTGATAGACCCGCGTCGAATCGGTGAAGCGATCGCACAGCACCCAGATGCCGCGCTCCAGAGCCGGCTTGATCACCTGATGCACATGATCGTCGCGCGCCGCCGCGAACAGCAGCGTCTCGGCGTCGCTGCCGAACGCCTTGCCGACGCCCGAGAGCAGCACATGGCGGATGATTTCGGCACCGGGCGAGCCGCCCGGCTCGCGCGTCACGATGGTGCGGAACGCGGTGTTGTTGAGACGGTCGGCCAGAATCTGGATCTGGGTCGACTTGCCGGAGCCCTCGCCGCCCTCGAAGGTGATGAAGCAGCCCAGCGTGGCCGCCGCAGACGCATCGTTCCCGGCCATTGTCACAGCTTCTCCACGCCGGCGCGGAACAGCCCGATCGCAAGTTCGCTGGCGCCGTCAATCGCGCGCTGGGTGGTCGAGCCGCGGCCGATGTCCTCGGCGGCGTGCAGCGGCATTTCCAGTGCGAGATTCTGTCCGCGCCAGACCTTGAGCACGCCGACCGGCTGGCCGCTGGCGATCGGCGCGCGCACCGGGCCTTTATAAATGATGCGGGCCACGAGCTTGTCGTTGCCGTTCCGCTGCACCATCACCTTGACCGGCTCGCCCGCGCTCAGCTTCACCGAACCGGCCTCGCCGCCGAACACTTTGGCGTAGCCGACAGTCTGCCCGGCCGCGAACAGCGTGCGGGATTCGAAATTGCGGAAGCCCCATTCCAACAGGCGCTTGGCGTCGGCTGCACGATCGGCGGAATCCTCGAGGCCGTTGACCGCCACGATCAGCCGCAGGCCGCCCTGTACCGCCGAGCCGACCATGCCGTAGCCGCCTTCCTTGGTGTAGCCGGTCTTGAGCCCGTCGGCGCCGTCGAGCGAAGCCAGCAGCGGATTGCGGTTCTGCTGACGGATCTTGTTCCAGGTGAACTCACGCTCGCCGAACAGTTTGTAGAATTCCGGATAGGTCAGGATGATGTGGCGCGACAGCATCGCCAGTTCGCGCACCGACATCTTGTTGTCCGGATTGGGCAGGCCGTTGGTGTTGCCGAAGGTCGAGTGCGTCAGGCCGAGCGCGCGCGCTCGCTTTGTCATCCGCGCGACAAATTCGGTCTCGTTGCCGGACATTCCTTCGGCCAGCGCGATGCAGGAATCGTTACCGCTCTGGATGATCGCGCCGTGCAGAAGATTGTCGACGCTGACGCGGCTGTTGAGTTCGGCAAACATGGTAGAGCTGCCGGACGGCGCGCCGCCGCGCCGCCACGCATTCTCGCTGATCTTGTATTCGTCGGTGAGCTTGACCTCGCCCTTGACGATGGCGTCGAACACCACCTCCACGGTCATCAGCTTCATCATGCTGGAGGGCGCCAGCAATTGGTCGGCGTTCTTCTCGAACAGGATGCTGCCGGTCTTCGCCTCGATCAGGATCGCGGTCGGCGCGTCGATGTCGAGGCCGCCTTCCTCCTTCTTGGCGCCCTGCACGCTGTTGTTGGCGGCATACGCCACCCCGCCGGCGACGAGCCCGAGGATCACGCAGGCAGCCAGCAGCGCCCGCCACCACGACATGGCCGGGCGTCTCGACGTTACATAGCCTGATGAGATTGCTGCCATTCCTCGATTCCTGAGAATGGCGTTGTAACAGTTGCAACAGGACCGAACAACGCGAGGCTGGCCCTCATTCCTGCGAGGGCGCAGCAAGACGAAATCGTTGGAGTTTTGACTGGTCGTCCCGGCGCAGGCCGAGGTCAGTAAAGGCCGCCCGACAGCGGGTTGCCGATGGTTTCCGCGGCGACCGGGCGGTAGGCGCTCACCGAGCCGATATCATCGCCCATCGGGGCGGCGGATGCCGACCGATAACCGCCCTGACGCACGGCGCGGCGGGCCGAAACCTCGCTCGCACCCATGCCGGCCATGTCGGCCTGCGTGGTGCCGAGGCTGTAGGGCCGGTCCGCCGGCAGCGGAACATCCGCGCGGGCGACGCCCCTGCTCTCCGGCATCTCCGGCACGAAGGGCTTGGCCGAAGCGATCCGGACCGCGGACGGTGCCGGGGCCGGCTCGCCGGTGCGCAGCGTGGCGACAAGCTGGCGGTCGTCGGAGCCTTCCAGCGGCGCGCGGCCGACATATTCGACCCGGACGCGGGCGGTGCCGTTCTTGTAGAAATCGAGCAGCGTGGCGGCGCGGTGCGAAACGTCGATGACGCGGTTGCCGTGATACGGCCCGCGATCGTTGACGCGCACGATCAGCGATTTGCCGTTGCTCGTGTTGGTGACGCGGACATAGCTCGGCATCGGCAGGGTCGGATGCGCGGCGGTCAGCGAGGTCATGTCGAAGACCTCGCCATTGGCGGTCAGGCGACCGTGGAAATTATCGCCATACCAGGAGGCGAGACCCTCGGCGCGGTAATTGTAATTCTCCTGCGGCACGTAGGTGCGGCCGGCGACGGTATAGGGCTTGCCGATCCGGTAAGCGCCGCCGCCCTTTGGAACCGGCTGGTCGAAATCGACCACGCGGGGGCTGGAGGAAACGCCGTATTTGGGATCGACACGGGAGAACGTGCCGGATGCCGAGCAATTGGCCAGCAGCAGGCAGGCGCAGGCAAGACCCGCGAATTGCTGGCTGCGACGCACGGCCGCTTGATTGATCAACCCCATTCGATCCCGACGCAAAATCGCCGCCGGCCGGAACGGCCCGCGGTCCCCGAACGATTGTGGATCATAAACCATAGTCACCGATGGCGAAATGGGGGATGGCCAAGTTGGTAAACCAAAGGTTCCCAAGCGATTTTCGAGCCCGTCTTGGTCTCTCCCCGGCCCCCGGCGCGGCGAATCGGGAGACCAATTCATATTGAAGCCCGGCGCCAGAAGAGTCATTCTCGGCGCATGTTTCCTGGATTGGAGGACGATGAGATGACCCTCGCCTCAGCACCCGTCGGCACCGTGATCGGGCCGGACAGTTTCGCCATCCAGCATCTGTTCGCCGCCAAGGCGGCCGAATGGCGCGATGCCGGGCTGAAAGTCGTCGGTCTGATCGGCGAGGCTCATGCCTTGCCCGACCGCAGTTGCACGGCGGGTATCCTCCGCGACATCGTCACCGCCAAAAGCTTCCTGATGTATCTGGAGACGCCGCCGGCGCACACCTCCTGCCATCTCGACGGCGAGGGCGTGGAAAGCGCCTGCGCCACGCTGCTGGACCAGATCGCGGACAGCGATCTCGTGGTGCTGAGCAAGTTCGGCAAGCTGGAAGCCCAGGGCGGCGGCCTTGCCGCGGCGTTTCAGGCAGCCATCGCCGCCGGGGTGCCGGTGCTGACCACGGTATCCGAGAAGCATCTCGATGCCTGGTGGCAGTTCGCCCCGGATGCGGTCAAGATGCGGGCGGACACGCAGGCCATCGAGGAATGGTGGCAGGCGGCGCACGCCGCCGACCGCGTAGCGTCCTGACATACGTTCCGGCCTATCCGCTCGGGTCCATCCACCCGGATTTGTCTGCCCGGCACGCACCATTCTGCTTGCGCCGGTGTTGATGTCGTCCGTTCTAAGCCAGCGGGCATTTGGCCTCCCCGCGTTGACGCTCCCGCGAAGGATTGCAATAACGTGCCGCATCCGCGTCAGCGAACCGGATGGGTGGCCGAGTGGTTTAAGGCAGCGGTCTTGAAAACCGCCGTGGGTGCAAGCCCACCGTGAGTTCGAATCTCACCCCATCCGCCAAACGCCGGAAATATCTTCGCCATGCAGCCAAACTTGGGCCGACATGTTGACGAACGGCTTTCGTTAGGCGCCGTTGACCTTCGGCATCCATTCCCGGCGCAAAATAGCATATTGCATGGTATTTTCATAAATCGGATCGCCGGCATCGTCGTCGGTGAACGAAACGAATTCCACGAACAACCCTTCATTGCGCATTCCCAGCTTTTCGCAGAGCCGTCGCGATGATGTGTTGTGATCTTCGACATAAGCGTAGAGACGGCGCGCTCCCTTGTCTTCGAAAAGGTGGCTGAACAGCGCTCTGGCAGCCTCGAGCGCATACCCGTGTCCTCCGAACTCCGGATTGAAATTCCAGCCGACAGAGAAGGTGTCGGTTTCGGGTACGGCGAATACATCACCGATAAGCTGGTCAGTACCTTTCAGGCAGACGGCAATATGCTCATCGTCAGCGCTTCTCTTCTCAGCCTCGGCCTCGGCATCTTCCGTATCTGCAAGCTTGAGCGACAGAAAGCAGTTGGCTTTTGGTTCACGCAGATATGCCAAAAGACCGGCAGCGTCGTTCCTGCGAAAATTTCTTAGAACGAGTCGATCTGTTTTAATGATTTCCACTTTCAGGACCTCGCGAGACAAGGCTCTTCGATCATCTGGTATCGTCGCGATATTGCACCGCCACTGCTGGCACCAACATTTACCGCCAGTATTTGCAGCGTCGGAGTTCAAGATATCAAGCAGGAAGCGATCTCAGACATCGCTGCCACCAAGCGAGAAGTCTTATAAGGCGCAATTCTTCTCCGTCAGTTCAACTCCAGATTCAACCGATGGTCCTCAGATGAAAAGTTCGGGGTTTATCGGCGGAACCTCGCGCCGCCGAGCCCGTTAAACCCATTCACAGCAACGGTGCGCGATGAAGAGCAAGCTCATCCATGAATCGGACGGTCAGCGCACTTATGCGATCGTGCTGGCGAGCGGCGACGAAGCCGTATCCAGCTTGAAACGGTTCGCCGCGGATGCCGGCCTCTCCGCCGCAAGCATCACGGCCATCGGCGCATTTCGGCGCGCCGAGCTCGGCTATTTCGACTGGGACGCGAAAGACTATCGTCCGATCCCGGTCGATGAGCAGGTGGAGGTCGCTTCCCTGATCGGCGATATCGCCATCGGACCGGACGGCAAGTCGGCGCTTCATGTTCATGTCGTGCTCGGCAAGCGGGACGGCAGCGCAGTTGCCGGCCATCTGATCAAGGCCGAGGTGCGCCCGACCCTCGAAATCATCCTGACCGAGTCGCCGCAGCATCTTCGCAAGCGCCACGATCCGGAGAGCGGTCTTGCCTTGATCGCGCTGGATTCTACCAAGTGACGCACGCCACGATTCGCGTGCCGCATTCTCGCCACACGAAACATCTCTGGTGGATCGTGTTAAATTTGAACGATCGCAGCAACAGAAAGGATCGGTATGAACTTCACCAAATTGGCACTGGCCGCAGCGGCTTCGCTTTTCGTCATCAGTTCCGCCTCGGCAGCTCCTCTTGTGACGTCACAACCGACTGTCGACAACCCGTTGATCCAGGTCCAGCACCGGCGGCATGCGGCTCCGCCGCACCGTCATCATGGACACCGGTATGTCCCGGGCCGCCGCTATTCGACGGCTCCGCGTGGCTGGCGCCGATATGGCGCGCGTCCCGGTGATTGGCGTACGCGCGGCTGCGTGATGGCCGGTCCGGTCTGGTTCTGCCCATAACCAAATCGATAAATTGAAGAGAATGGAAAACCCGGCAGCGATGCCGGGTTTTTTATTATTGCCCTGTCACCGCACTTGCCGGGCGCATCATGTCTCGGCTGATCGCTACGTGGATTTGCCTGCCCGACCGGGAGAATTGCGATCCGGCGACAGCAATTCCAAATCTCCGCGCCTGAATTCGGAACCGCCGGCCGCCGCAATCTCTGCCTGGCCGCGCGCGATCTCGTCGGCCGGCTGGCCGCTCATCCAGAACACCGGGCCGCCTTCGTGTTTCGGAAAACCGTAGCCGTTGACCAGAACGAGATCGATGTCCGAAGCGCGCTGGCACACACCCTCCGCGATGATCAGCGCGGCCTCGTTCAGGATCGCCGCCAGACAGCGGCACACGATGTCGCTCGCCTCGATCTGTCTGCGGATGCGGCCGGTCTTCGCCACCTCCTCGTCGATGATCGTGCGGACAAGCAGGTCCGGCGCTCTCTTGCCGTCTTCACGATAGACGTACCAGCCCGCCCCCGACTTTCTGCCCAAGCGTCCGAGTTCGACAAGCCGGTCGGCGATGGTCACGTAGCGCTCCGTCGCAGGGCGCGTCGCATCCTGACTGCGCCGCATGCGCCAGGCGATATCCAGACCCGACAGATCGGTGACGGCGAAAGGCCCCATGGCGAAACCGAACTCTTCCAGCGCCGCATCGACTTCCTCGGGTGCAGCGCCCTCCTCGACCAGAAATTCGGCCTGGCGGCGATAGGCCGCGTAAATCCGGTTGCCGATAAAGCCGAATGAATCGCTGGCCTGGATCGGAAGCTTGCCGAGCCTGCGCGCGAATGCGGTGACGGCGGCAAGATCGGCATGATCCGCTTTATCGTAACGCACGACTTCGACAAGCTTCATGATTTCAGCCGGACTGAAGAAATGCAGTCCCAGCACATGCTCGGGATGAGACGAGGCTTCGGCGATCGCGGCAATCGATAGATAGGATGTATTGGTCGCGATAATCGTCTGAGGGCGCACGCTCGCCGCAAGCTTGCGTACCAGATCTCGTTTGACCTCGAGATCCTCGAACACCGCCTCGATCACGATGTCGCAATCCTCAAGCCCCTCCAAAGAGTCCGACACCGTCAGCGCGCCACGGCGCGCCGCTGCGGTGTCAGCCGAGACGCGGCTGCTGGCGACGTTTTTCTCGTAATAAGCGGCAACGCGCTTGCCGGCACGCTCGATCGCCGCCGCATCCGGATCGACAAGCCTGACCGGCAGGCCCGCCTCCAGCATGGCAATCGCGATTCCGATCCCCATGGTGCCGGCCCCGATCACCGCAGGACGATCGAGTCGACGCGGTTTCCCTTCAACCGCAAAAGCAGGCTGCTGCGCGGCCCGTTCCGCAAAGAACAGATGGCGTAAGGCAAACGCCTCGCGGCCGACACGAAGACGCTGGAACGTCGCGCGCTCCTGCGCGAGCGCATCCGCAGGCGGCAGATGGGCCGAGGCCTTGATCGCCGCGATGGCTTCCAGCACATGCGGCCGGTGTTTGCCGGCTTTGAGCGCCGTCTTCGCCGCCGCCTCAACCGCAGCGGGATCGGCCGCGGGCGGCATTGTATCCATGATCCGGCGTCGCCCTTGTCCGGCCTGCGCGCGTACCGCCGCCACGGCCGTTTCAAGAAGGTCGTTCTCGGCGACCCTATCGATCATGCCGAGCGCGAGCGCCTCGCGCGCCTCGACCCGCCGTCCGCTGCAGATCAGCGCAATCGCCTGCGGCACTCCGGTCAGACGCGGCAGACGCTGCGTGCCGCCCGCGCCGGGAATGAGGCCGAGCGTGGCTTCGGGCAGACCCACGATCGTGCCGGGCGCCGCGATGCGCTGGTCGCAGCCGAGTGCCAGCTCATAGCCGCCGCCAAGCGCGGCGCCGTGAAGCGCCGCGACGACAGGCTTGGCACCCTGCTCGATGGCGGAGATCACGGTGGGAAGCTGCGGCTCCTCGATCGGCTTGTCGAATTCCCGTAAGTCCGAGCCGGTGATGAATGTCTTTCCGGCGCCGATCAGCACCGCGCCGATCAACGCGGCATCGGCCTCGACCTCGGCCAGACATGCGAGCAGACCGTAACGCACCGCATGCGAGCCTGCATTGATCGGCGGATTGTCGATGGTGATGACGGCGACGTCACCCTGCCGGGAGAACCGCACCTGCGTGTTCGCAACATCCTGCCCTGTCATCAGACGCGCTCGACCAGAACAGCGATGCCCTGCCCAACACCGATGCACATCGTGGCAATGGCGCGCCTACCGCCCAAGGTCTCCAGCGCACGCATGGCGGTGCCCGCAATCCGTGCCCCGGACATGCCGAGCGGATGTCCAAGAGCGATGGCCCCGCCGTGCGGATTCACCTGCGCGGCATCATCCGGCAGACCGAGATCGCGCATCACCGCAAGGCTCTGGCTTGCGAACGCTTCATTGAGTTCGATCACGTCGATATCCCGGATTGCGAGGCCGGTGCGCTCCAGCAGGCGTTTGACCGCGGGAGCCGGACCCATTCCCATGATGCGCGGCGGCACGCCCGCCGTCGCCATCGCGACAACGCGCGCGCGCGGGGTCAGACCGTGGCGGCGCGCGCCGTCCTCCGAGCACAGCAGCAGGGCCGCCGCGCCATCGTTGACGCCGGAGGCGTTGCCCGCGGTCACGGTGCCATTGGCGCGAAACGGCGCCTTCAAGGACGCAAGCCCTTCCAGTGTCGTCTCGGGACGCGGATGCTCGTCGGCCGACACGACGACATCGCTCTTGCGCCCCTTGATGGTGACCGGGGTGATCTCCGGCGCAAAATAGCCGGCCTCGATCGCCGCCCTGGTCTTCTGCTGGCTGCGCCAGGCGAACAGATCCTGGTCGGCGCGGGAAATTGCGAAATCCTCGGCGACGTTCTCGGCGGTGTCCGGCATCGAGTCGACGCCATAGGCGGCAGCCATCGCCGGATTGACGAAGCGCCAGCCGATGGTGGTGTCCTCGAGTTTCGCGCTGCGCGACCACGGCGCCTCCGCCTTGCCCATCACGAAAGGCGCCCGCGTCATGCTTTCGACGCCGCCGGCCAGCATCAGATCGGCGTCGCCTGCGCGGATCGCGCGCGCCGCCGTGCCGACGGCATCGAGACCCGACCCGCACAGACGATTGATGGTGCTGCCTCCGACGCCGACCGGAAGGCCCGCCAGCAGCGCCGCCATCCGTCCGACATTGCGGTTGTCCTCGCCGGCCTGATTGGCGCAACCGAGATAAACGTCATCGAGCGCCTGCCAGTCCACATCGGCATGGCGCTCCTTCAGCACCCGCAGCGGGATTGTTGCAAGATCGTCCGGGCGGATATCCTTCAACGCGCCGGCGTAGCGCCCGATCGGCGTGCGCACATAATCGCAGATATAGGCCTGTGTCATGCTATGGCCGCTCCTGTTCCGCGCCCGGCGCCAGACGGACCAGCACGTCGACGGCGCGCACGCCCTGACCCGTGGGCAGAACGAGCAGAGGATTGATTTCGAACTCGACGACCGGCATGCCGCTCGATGCCATCCGTGACACCGCGACCAGCGTGTCGGCCAAAGCTTCTAGATCGCCGGCCGGACGTCCGCGAAATCCCCTGAAAGCCTCGATGATCTTCACCTCGTCGAGCATCTCGTAGGCGGCCGCGCGATCGATCGGCGCAACGCGAAGCGAGCGGTCGCGATAGATCTCGGTCATCACCCCGCCCGCCGCCAGCAGCACCATGCCGCCGGCCTGCGGATCGACGCGATATCCGACCAGCATCTCTCCCAGCGCTCCGGCCGTCATTTCCTGAACCAGCAGCCGCTCGACACTCAGATCCGGCTTCTTCTCGCCGACGGAACGGACGATCCGGCGCGCGGCGCCGGCGAATTCCTGATCCGACCGGATGTCGAGCACGACACCGCCGACATCGGATTTGTGGGGGATGTGCGCATGAAGAACCTTGACCGCGACCGGCCAGCTCAAGCCCTTGTCGGAGACGACTTGCGTCCCGCACCCCACGGTGATGGCGCGGGCATGGGACACACCGAGCAGATCGAGAAGACCGTAGCCTTCCATCTCATCGAGCACCGGACCGCCCGGCCGGTTGGCGGGCGTGGCCGGCACCTCACCACGCGCCGGCCGCCGCCTGAAGGCCGAGGCGACCACATCGCCAAGCGCCTCCGGCGAGCGGAATGCGGGAATTCCCGCTTCGCCAAGCATCTTCAGCGCTTGCGGTGCGTCCGGCACCATGAAGGCCGCGAGCGGCGTATTCTTGTTTGCCACGTCGATAATCGGGCGAACCGCAAGCTCGGGCTGAAACCGCGACGACGAGCCGACAACCGCGATGACCAGATCGTATTTCGACGACGCCAGCAGGGCTTCCAGCGCCCCTTTCATAATTTCGTACCGCACGCCGGCAAGCGTGAGATCGACGATGCGCGCTGCGGCCACATCGATGCCGGTGGCCCGGATCGCCGCAAGCGTCGGATTATCGGGCGGCTCGACGGCAATGCCGCGAATGCCGAGCTGATCCACCACCATCGCCGCACCGCCGCCGGTCGTGGTGACGACGGCGACGCGCGGCCTGGCGGCGCCCGCGCTCCGAATTGGAAGGCGCGACAGCAGAGGCGCGGCCTCGATCAGACCATCGAGCGTTTCGACCCGGGCAATTCCGCAATCGGCAAGGAAGGCGTCCGCGACATCGTCCTCGCCGGACAGAGCGCCGGTATGCGAGACGGCCAGTTCGGCCGCCGCCGCCGAACGGCCGAGCTTCAACGCCGTCACCGGCTTGCCGGCCGCCGCGGCCTTGGCCGCGAAACGACGCAGCGCCGGAGCGTTCCGCAAATTCTCCAGAAACAGCATGAAGCTGGTGACATGGGGATCTTCAAGCCCGGCCTCGCACAGGTCGCCGATGCCGAGATCGAGCTCGCCGCCGACCGACACCAGCGAGGCAAACCCGATGCCACGTTCCTTGCCGCGCGAGAGCAGCGCGCCGATCATGCTGCCGGACTGCGAGGCGCAGAATATGCCACCACGCATCAGACCCGATTCGGCAAAGGCGGCGTTGGCCGTAAGCACCATGGAATGATGCAGATTGACGATGCCGAGGCTGGACGGCCCGATCAGACGGACCCCGTGCGCGCGCGCCGCTTCCCTCAGGCGCGCTTCGCGGTCCTGCCCTTCCCGTCCGAATTCCGAAAATCCCGAGGCCAGAATTGTCGCCACTTTGACGCCGCGACGTCCGCATTGAATGACGGCATCGATCGCCGCCTCCGCCGGCAGCAGGATGAAGGCATGGTCCGGAATCTCCGGAACGTCCTCGACCGAGGCGAAGGCGCGCTCGCCGAGCACGGTCCGCGATCTCGGATTGACCGGGTAGATCGTGCCGGAAAATCCGTTGTTGCGCAGATATTGCAGCGGCCGGGAGGTCGTCTTGGATGGATCGTCCGACGCGCCGATGATCGCGACACTGCGCGGCGCAAACAACATCCTCGCAAGGCTGGCGTCCATCGATCTATTCCATCGGGCCGGCGCTTTGCGCGGGTCGTTGATCGAACCGGCGCTCGAACACGTGTTCGGCGATCCGGTTCTTCAAGATCTCGATCGAACCGCCCGCGATCATCCAGCCGCGCGTGCGCCGCATGCAATATTCGGCGAGGCTTTCCTGACTGTAGCCCATTCCTCCCATGATCTGCACCGCTTCGTTGGCCACCTCGAAGCCCGCCAGATTGCAGACCATCTTGGCGATCGCGGAATCATAGGCGGACGGCACCCCGTTGTCCGCGTTCACGGCGGCGCGATAAAGCAGCAACTGGGCGCTCTCGAGCTGGGCCGACATGTCCGCGAACTTCCATTGCAGTCCCTGGAATTCGCAAAGCGGGCGGCCGAACTGGCGCCGCTCGGTGGCGTAGGCCTTGGCAAGGTTGAAGGCATGACGGCCGATCGCGATCGAGCGCGCGGCATTGCCGATCCGTTCCACATTGAAAGTGGCGATCTGCTTCTTGAAGCCGCCGGGCCCGAGCAGCAGATTTTCCGCTGGCACCCGCGCGTCCTCGAAATAAAGCTGGCACCACTCCTCCCCGCTCATGAACGGCGAAGGCTGGCCGATACGGAATCCCGGCGTGTCGCGTTCGATGATCAGGGACCCGATGCCGTCGAGGCCCGGACCGAATCGGACATAGACGAGATAGATGCCCGCCTCCGGACTATGGGTGCCGAACACCTTGGACCCGTTGACGATGTAATGGCCGTCTTCAAGCCGCGCGCTGGTGCGCAATTCCGTCGTCGCCGAGCCTGCATCGGGCTCCGTCATGCCGAGGCTGATCAGCATCTCGCCGCGGAGCAGATTCGGCAGCCATTTCGCCTTCTGGGCAGAGGTCGCATATTCCGCGAAGGTGCGGATCGGCCCGAAATTGCCGGCCTGAACGATGTCCGCGCTCTTCGGACAGACCAGAGCCGTCTCCTGGATCGCGATCACCGCATCCATCAATGAGCCGCCGAGACCACCGTCCTCCGACTTCAACGTGATGCCGAGCAGTCCGGCCTGCGCAATCTTCCTGGCCACATCCCATGAATTGCCGGCGATATGCGCACGCTCCAGCGCCCCGTCCGCCAGCTCCGCGCGCGCGAAGCGGCGAACGGAGTCGGCGAACATCTGCTGTTCTTCGGTGAAATCGAAATTCATACCGTCGTCCTTGTCATCAATTCCGGCATCCGTTCAAAAGTCCGTCTTGTGGCTGACCAGCTTGGCACTCGTATAGCAAAGCAGGCCCTCGGTCCCTCCCTCGCGCCCGTAACCGCTATCCTTGACGCCGCCGAACGGCGTCTCCGCAAAGGATGCCGTCAGATGATTGATGGCGAGATTGCCGCATTCGATCTTCCCGGAGATCAACGCGACATAGCGGGCCGATTCCGTGAAGGCATAGGCGGCGAGCGCAAACGGCAAGGCGTTCGACCTGCGGATGGCTTCCTCGACCGATTGAACCCGCACGATCAGCGCCACTGGCCCGAACGGTTCTTCCAACATCGCCCGTGCGGTGTCGGGCACGTCGGCGAGCACCGTCAGCGGATAGAAATAGCCTTTGTTGCCGGCCCGTGCGCCGCCGGCCGTCAGGCGCGCGCCCTGTCGCGTCGCATCGATCACCAGTTCATCGATCGCGTCGAGCCTGCGCCGATTGACCAGAGGCCCCATATCGGACGCCGGGTCCAGCCCGTCGCCCAGCCTGATCCGCGTGGCCCGTTCGGTGAAAGCCGCGACGAACCTGTCATAGACCGCGTCGTGCACGAAAAAGCGTGTCGGCGCGACGCAGACCTGGCCGGCATTGCGCGACTTGGTCACCGCGCACAGCGCCGCAACCTTGTCCGGATCGACGTCCTCGCAGACGATGACCGGGCCATGCCCGCCCAATTCCATGATCGCAGGCTTCATGTGCTGGCCCGCAAGCGCCGCGAGATGCTTGCCCACGGGAATGGACCCGGTGAAGGTCACGAGCCGCACCGAGGGATGCGCGATCAGGAAACTGGAAATCGCGGCGGGATCGCCGAAGATCAGGTTCAGCACACCGGGCGGCAGGCCCGCATCCTGAAACGCTTTCGCCAGCAGCATCGCGCTCCCCGGCGTTTCCTCCGAGGACTTGAGAATAATGGCGCAGCCCGCGGCCAGCGCGCCGCCGACCTTGCGCGCCGGCGCACTGATCGGAAAATTCCAGGGCGAGAACGCCGCGACGATGCCGATCGGCTCGCGCACCACGGTCAGTTGCATGCCGCTTTCGGCGGGAATCACCCGGCCATAGAGGCGCCGCCCCTCGGTCGCGTCCCATTCGATCATGTCCGCCGCGCGCTGCACTTCGAGGCGCGATTGCGCGATCGGCTTGCCCTGCTCGAGGGTCATGACATGCGCGATCGGCTCGGTGCGCTCCCGCAGAAGGCGTACCGCCGCCAGCATGATGTCCTGCCGATGCCGGGGCGACATCGCGCGCCAGACGGCGAACCCCTGCTCGGCGGCGGTCACGGCGTCCGCCAGATCGTCCGGCGTCGCATGCGGAACGTGGCCAATCACGGCCTCGTTGCCCGGATTGATGACCGGGGAGCCCTGGCGAGCGCGCCATGTCCCGCCGATCAACAATTCGATCTTGGGATAGCCGCTCATCTCTCCCGTTTCGCTGGCCTGTGAAGAAGCCGGCATCGCCCATACCGCCTAGAAATGCGTGGCGCTCTCGTATCGCGACTTCCAGAAATCGCTCGGATACGGGTACCAGACGTTGCGATAACCGGCCTTGGTCGGGTCGATATCGACATCGACGACGTAAGGCTCGCCGGAATCGACCGCCTTGCGCACCGCCGGCACGAGGTCTTCGGGATTCTCGACCCGCACCGATTGCGCACCCATCGCCCGACCGATCTGGGAATAATCCG
>Ga0209922_100183_pt1 | contig 157202 bp, 144 predicted proteins | sample ThiBiot_500_biof_FD_183946 | JGI IMG/M metagenome (GOLD analysis project Ga0209922, IMG submission 183946) | Wastewater bioreactor microbial communities from Cape Town, South Africa - Thiocy_expt_500_biof (SPAdes) | ecosystem: Engineered > Bioreactor > Thiocyanate-remediating >... | reverse complement strand
CCCCGCCGAACCGCTGGGCGTCGAACCGGCGATCACGAGCCGGGGGATCGAGGGCGTGCTTACCCTTGCCGGGCTCGCCTAAGCCGGCCTTTCCGCCTTCAGTTCGCGCACCAGCGGCTGCAGCCGCGCGTCATATTTGGCGAGCATCGTGTGCGCGCCGGCATGGTCGTAGAAGCTGACGAGCTCGCGCCCGTTCCAGCGGTGGAGCGCATAGGCCGGATCCTCGGCCACGATCATCGGGCGGTCGTCGGGATGATTTTCGTCGATCGGGCGCAGGTCGAGCGACACTTGCGGCGCGGTCGACGAACAGATCGCGACCGTCCGCCCCTCCCACGCGACGGTTACGCTGCGATGTAAATGGCCGCAGATCAGGCCGCGGACATGGGGATGGCCGCGCACCACATCGGTGAAGCGATGCACCCACGGTTCGTCGGGATGGGTGTTCATCCACTCGATGCCGCTTTCGACCGGCGGATGATGCATGACTATATAGGTCGGCTTGGCAGTATCGCGGCCGAGCTCGGCATCGAGCCATGCGGCGCGCGCGTCGCAAAAGGCGCCGCCGTGGCGCCCTTCCTCCAGCGTGTCGATCGTGACCAGCCGCACGTCAGGCAGGTCGATCGCATATTGCACGAAGCCATTGCCGTCGTCGAAGCCCGGAAACTGCGCGTGGAAATTGTCGCGCAAATCATGGTTGCCGACGCTCGGCCAGACCGGAAAGGGGCAGCGCGAAAAGGCGGTGGCGAGCCGGCGATAGCTGTCGGCATCGCCGCGATCGGTGATATCGCCGGTCGCGAGCAACAGGTCGGGCCGGTTCGGCCCCTCGATGAGCACGTCGAGCACATCGTCGAGCCGCTTGCGGTTATATTCGGCCGGATTGTCCGGATCGAACCCGATATGGATATCGGTGATCTGGGCGATCAGCATATCCGTCCCCTGCTCGGCCTCTGGCGGCCTTCAATATCTCACCCGCCCCGCCTTGCCCCGTGCAAGGAAGGTGTGCGCCACGTCACATCATAAAGGCCCCGCCCCTCGGTGCCTGTGATCAGGCTCACATCATAGATAGCAGCCAGAGGTTTATGCGTGATTGCCGCGCTGTTAACCTTCCGCTGACGGGCGGGCATCCAGGGTTTGCCGCCGTCCGAATGATATTCGTGGCACATGGCGCACGGCGATTCGGTCGCGGTCTCGACCTTCACCAGCCGCGCGCCGCCCTCGCCGACATGGCAGTCGCGGCACTGGCGCAGCCCCGGCACCAGCAGGTCGCTGGCCGCCTTCGAACCCGGCGCGGCGGTATGGCAGTCGGCGCATTTCGTAGCCTTGTGCGCATCGTGATCGAACCAGCCCTTTTCCAGATAGCGGGGGGTCTGATTCACCGCCATCACCCGCCAATTGTTGCCCGATGCGGGGGCAAAAATCGTGTGGCAGTCGTAACAGGCCCCGCCCTTGGAGAAGACCGCGCGCACCGCATCGGCGGCGCGATTGGGCCGCACCGCGACCTCGCGGAAATAAATATTGTAAAGCTGACCCTCGGCATATTGGCCGGGTCGCCGCCGTTCCATACCGCCGAGTTGCAGCGGCCGGCTCGGCGGGGTCGAGCGATAATAGGCGTAGAGGTCCGCCACGACCTGATCGGGCTCGCCATGGCGCAGCGTGCGGGTGACGCCGCCGACGGTTTCGAAGGCCAGGCTGTGGCACATCGCACAGTCGCGTTCCATCACGACGGGTTTGATCCGCACCCCGTCGGCATCGGGGCGGTGGCAATTCTGACATTCGAGCTTCTTGCCGAAATCATATTGGCCGCGGAAACTTGCCGCCATCCGCGCCACCCCGCCGTTCGCGGCGAGATGGACGTCGTGCGGAAATTTCAGGCCGTCATAATCGACCAGCGGCCCCGTGCCGGGCATCGCCCGCGCCGGCTTGGCGCCCGGCGCCGCGCGGACGAGCGGGCGGAATTCGGGATGCGCGGTACCGAAATCGCCGGCATCGGCGACATCGACCTTGAACCCCGCCGCCTTGAGCCGCGAAGCCATGCCGTCGTGGCAATCGGCGCAGAATTTCTGCGGCGTCAGCGGCATCGGCCCCGCGCCTTCATGCTCGGTGTGGCATTCGACGCAGCGCCCCTGCGGCTTGTTGAACGCCTTGGCGAAGCCCGCGAGGACTTTCTCGCCGACACCCGGCGGGTGCCGCGCGGCGAGAAGCATCGCGGTCGAGGCATCGGCATGGCTCGCGCTCATCGCCTTATGCTCGCCCGTATGACATCCGACGCACGCCTTGTCGGTCACCGCGACGAACGCGTCGACATGGCACGCTTGGCAATCATTCTTCAGGCTGGCGTGTGCGCTCGACAGCGGTCCCGACAGCCACGCCTTGTCGGCATGATAGCCCTGCGGGCGGACATCGACGCTGCGATAGCTGTGCCAGGCCCAGATCGGCCCGACCAGAAAGGCGAACAGCACGACCAGCGCAAAGGCCCAGGCGCCCATGCGGCGCCCCGGCATTACCGCGGCGAGCGAAAAGGCCCGTGCCTCGTCGACATCCTTCGACGATTGCGACAGTTCGTCGATCCGCTCGACGAGCAGGATGATATTCTCCCCCTCGCGCGCGATCGTCAGCCGGTGGCCGCCAAAGCGCAGTTCGGCCCCCGCCGCGCTGTCGATGTCGGCGATGTCGAGCGTCCGGCCGTTGAGGTCGAACCCCAGCCCCTCGCTCGCCTGCACCCGCACATGGCGGCCGTCGGCGCTGCTGATCGTCGCATGCTGCGGGTTCACCGCCAGATCGGCGACGTGGATCGTGTTACCGCCGTCGCGGCCCAGCGTGATGCTAGCACCGGGCAGCGGCTGATCGCGAACGATCTGCTTGCCCGTCTTGGTCGTCGATATGCGGCGCAGGATGAAGCTCATGATCCCCGCCTCACCAGTAAAAGAAGACGCTGATGATATGTGCCGACAGCGCCGCGATCAGCGCGAAGGTCAGCGGCACATGCACATAGAGCCAGATCTCCAGCATCGCCCGGATGCGCAAATGCGCGCGCAGACGCGCCAGTGCGGCTTCCTTTTGCGAAAGCAGTCCGATGACCTTCTGCCGCGCGTCGGCGTTGCCCCCGTGCGCGAGCGACAGCGCGCGCAGCGCCGCCGCCGTCGCGTCCTTCGGATAACGCCCAGTCAGCCGCGCCCTGATGCCCCCCGCAAAGGGATCTTCGTCGAGCGAGGCGAGCACCGGTGCGGTATCCTCCGGCGACAGCGGCTGCGCGGCGGCGTGCAGCTGGCGGTCGAAGGCGCGGATCGCCTCCAGCATCTGCATCTGCGTCATCTCGTCGCGATTGTTCGACAGCGCCGCGGGCAGCGTCGCATAGACGATCACGCCATAAAGCCCCGACAGGATGACCAGCATCATCAGCGCCCAGGCGAGCGTATGGACGTTCCAGCCGAGCTGGAAACCCGTGTGCCAGGTGCCGATGACGACCAGGCTCAGCCCCAGATAGACATGCGCCGACGTCCACGCCTTCAGCGACCAGGCGTCGCGCGTCATCTTGCGCTTGCGATAGCCGAGCGCGGTCAGCCAGAGGATCAGCAACGCGCCGATGGTGCCGAGCGTATAGCCGTACCAGCTTCCGCCATTGGGCCGCGGCGTCACGTCGATCAGCGCATAGGAGGTGATGACGAGCAGGCAGAGGCCCCCCGAAATCTTCGCCCAGCGGAAATTGGCGTAGCGCAGAAAGCCCTCATGCTTGCGCTCGCGGACGCGTTCGGTCTGGGTGGCCCGGTTGCGGCGGCCCAAAAGCCTTCTGGGAAACAGACTCGCCATCAGCCCGCATCCTCCTCGAGCCGCGCGATCGACAGAAACTCCTCGGGCGACACGCGGATCGCGGCGCCGGTCGGACAGGCGCGCACGCAGGCCGGCCCGCCGGCAATGCCCTTGCACATGTCGCACTTCACCGCGATTTTCTTGGGCTTTTCGTCGCCGAGCTTTTTCTTGGTCCATTTGGGCGACGGTTCGCCCGGCCCCGGCCCCTTGCCGAAGAGCAGCCAGCTAAGCAGCCCCGGCTTCGGCGGCGGCGCGGCCTCCATGCGGATCACGCCATAGGGGCAGTTGCGCATGCAGTTGCCGCAGCCGATGCAACCCGGTTCCATGAACACCTCGCCGTCGGGGCCGCGGTGGATCACGTTCGGCGGGCAGTCGGCCATGCAATGCGGATGTTCGCAGTGGCGGCAGCTTGTCGGCACATGCAGATGCGCGAAGGTCTTGCCCGCCTCGCGGTCGAGCCGCGACAGTCCCTCGTGGCTGTCGGCGCACGCCTTTTCGCAATTGTCGCAGCCGACGCACAGATTTTCGTCGATCAGCAGCGCGTCGGTCGCCTCGCCCAGACCCTCCTTCATGATGAAGCTGGCGGTGTCCGAATAAAGATCGACCGCGCTCGAATAGCTCGCCTTGCGCGATTCGATGAAGGCGTTCATCGCCGCGCGTTCGGCGACCGCCGCCTCGGTGGCGGCGCGCACCTGCGGCCGCGCGGCGAGCATCTTGCGAAAGCTTTCGCCGGTCAGCTTGATGACCTCGCTGCCGACCGCGGCCTTGACCGTCGCATTGCGCGGCTCGCCGCTGAGCACGCCCATCTCGCCGAAATAGCTGCCGGCGGGCAGATAGCGTAGGAAGATCGGCTTGCCGCCGATATCCTTTTCGACGACCATCGAGCCTGACCGGATGACATAGACATCGTCGCCCTGCTCGCCTTCGGTCACGACCACCTTGCCCGCGGGCACGCGCACGACCTCGGCCTGGTCGACGACCTCCTGCAGATCATCGACGGTCAGGCCGCCCTTGAAGATTTGCAGCAACTGGCGTTCGAGCGAGATGCGATTGATGACGCGTTTCGCCCCCGGCACCGCGGCCATCAGCTTGAGCGCGGCGGTGCGCGACACCTCGACGAAGATGCTGTCCTCGCCGGCGCGGATTGTCGCGCCGCGCTTGCGGCCCGAGATCAGCCCGACCTCGCCGAAAATCGACCCCTGTTCGATCGGCACCTTGACACCGGGCGCCACTTCCACCTCGGCGTGACCGTCGGCGATCGCAAACAGCGACGATCCCGGCTCGCCTTTTTCGAACACCACCTCGCCGCGGCGATAGAAGGCGACCTTCGAATCGAGCATGAATTCGCGCATCTGCAGCGGCGAGACATCGGCGAAGATGCGAACCCGCGTCCGCAGATAGTCGAGCCATTCGCTGACCGATTTCTTCTGCGGCAAATCGGCAAAGATCGCCGCCAGATCCTTTTCGTCGGCCGGGGTCAGCGCGCTGTTGCCATTGATGAACTCGACGACGTCATAGCCCTGGTTCATGCAATGCTTGATCAGCGGATAGCCCGCGAGCGCGCCGATCACGAAAATGCCCGGAACGGTCGATTCAAAGGTCGGGGACAATTTTGGAAAGGCTTCGCGGTCCGGGCCGGTGAATTCGATCCCCATCGATTCGACGAAGCCGCGCGGCGCGACCGACCCCAGCCGCGCGACGATCACGTCGCATTCGATCCGCTCGTCGCCGTTCGGCGTTTCCAGCGTCAGCCAGCCGGGCTCGACCAGCTTGGGCTGCGTTTCGGTGCGGATCGACAGAAAGCCGTTCTCGCCCGCCTCCATCATGTCGGAGACATTCTTCGCCTTGGCGCGCGCGAAATCCTTCGACCGGTTCAGAATGGTGACGGTGTTTTCCAGCGCTTCCTCGGCGACGCCGAGCGCATTCTCGATCCCCGCGTCACCCGATCCGACCACGGTGATATGCTGGTTCTTGAAATCCTCGGGGTCGTCGACCTGATAGATGATGTGCGGCAGATCATATCCGTCGCAGCGCAGGCGATTGGGATTGCCCTGCGTGCCGATGGCGAGGACGATATTTTCCGCCACGATCACCGCGCCCTTGGCGGTCTTGATTGAAAAGGCACCCTTCTGCCCCGATACCTCCACGACCTCCGCCTGATAGGCGACATTGACGCCGTTGTTCGTGGCATCCTGATCCCAATTGCCCAGGATCGTTTCGCGCGCGCCCTCGGCGAAGCGGCAATCGGACCGCAAATCGAGCCGTTCGGGCGTCGCAAGGACGCGCTTGCCCTTCTGATATTTGAAGATCGTATCCGAAAGATGGTCGGTCTTTTCCAGCAGCACATGCGCCATCCCGAGCTGCGCCGCGCGCGCCGCCGCGCTCAGGCCGGCGGGCCCCGATCCGATGATCGCGACCTTGACCGCGTCGCTCATGCGCGATGGCTCCGCGACCCGTCGTCGCGCCCGTCGCCGTCGCTGCAGATGACCATGCGCACCAGCATCCCTTCCCCCTCTCGCCGGCCCCATTTGGCGATCAATTTACGGATGCGACCCGGACTTATGTCCTGGAAGGCGTAGCTATGCCCTTGAATGCGGGAAAAGGTCAATGCGGGAAAAGGTCGACCGGCGACGCGCGCACCGCGGCCGGCGAACATGATATTGAAGCGCTAAAGACGCGTCTCTGCCGGTCAGGCGATCTCGAACATCGCCGCAATGCGATCGGACGCCACCGGCTCGCACCGCGTCCAGCCCTCCGGCCCCAGCTTTTCCAGCGGGCGGAAGCGCGCCTTATACGCCATGCGGGCCGATCCTTCGATCCAATAGCCCAGATAGACATAGGGCAGCCCCGCCTTGGACGCGCGACGGATATGGTCGGCGATGATGAAGGTGCCCAGCCCCTCGCGCAGCGGATGGGCGGCATCGAAGAAGCTGTAGATCATCGACAGGCCGTCGCCCTGACGGTCGGTCAGGCAGCAGCCGACGAGCCGGCCGCGCGAGCCGTCGGTCGTCGGCTCGCGATATTCGATCATATAGCTGTCGACCGGAGTCTGCTCGACCATGTCGGCAAAATCCTGTTCGTCCATATCGGCCATGCCGCCATCGGGGTGGCGCGCGCCGAGATAGGATCGCAGCAGCGCATATTGCTCTTCGGTCGCCCAGGGCTTGCACGCGGTGACGACCAGATCGGCATTGCGGCGGATCGTCCGCTTCTGCGATCCGCTCGGCTTGAACTCGCCTGCACAGACGCGCACCGACACACAGGCGGTGCAATCGGCGCAGCTTGGGCGATAGGCGACCGACTGGCTACGGCGAAAGCCGATCCGGCCGAGCGCATCGTTCAGCTCATTGGCATTATTGCCGCTCAGTTCGGTGAAAACCTTGCGCTCGGTCTTGCCGGCCAGATAGGGGCACGGCGCCGGGCTGGTCACGAAAAAGCGCGGAAAACGGAACGGTGCGGACACGCGGGCTCAACCTCCGGATTTGCAGAAGCGCCCCCACCGCGGTGCGCCGTCGCCTTCGTTCCAGCGACTATGCCGCGCACGGTCAATGGTGCAAAGTCCATTTACCATTTTAAAGCGTCTCGAACTGAATCAGCGCGAAAATTTTCTGAATCCGCCGCTAACTCTTGTCTCGATTTGAATCGACTCGGCCGCGTCGGCGTCCGGTTCAGCTATAGCCGCGCAGTTCGTCGCCGGTCAGCGTCGCGACGTGCAGCACATTGGTCGAACCCGGCGTCCCGAAGGGCACCCCCGCCATCATCACCAGCTTGGCCCCCGCCTTGCCGATGCCGTGGCGTAGCGCCATGCGCTTACCCTTGGCGATCATCTCCTCGAAGCTGCCGATATCCTTGGTCGGCACCGCATGCGCCCCCCACAGCAGCCCCATGCGCCGCGCCGCATCGCGCTTCGGGGTCAGCACGAGCAAGGGCGCATTCGGCCGCTCGCGCGCGACGCGGCGCGCGGTCGATCCCGATGCGGTGAAACAGATGATCGCATCGGCGGCGATCGTCTCGATGATGCTGCCCGCGGCCTCGGCCAGCGCATCGGCGGTGGTCGCATCGGGCTGCGTCTCGGTGAAGTGCAACCGCCGGTAATAGTCGGGATCGCTTTCGACCGAGCGCGCGATCGAATCCATCATCGTCACCGCTTCGACCGGCCACGCCCCTGCCGCCGTTTCCGCCGACAGCATGATCGCGTCGGCGCCGTCATAGATGGCCGTCGCGACGTCGGACACTTCGGCGCGGGTCGGCGTCGGAGAGACGATCATCGATTCGAGCATCTGGGTCGCGACCACGACCGGCTTGCCCATCCGCCGCGCCGCCGCAACGATCCGCTTTTGCAGCGGCGGCACCGCCTCGGGCGGCAATTCGACGCCCAGGTCGCCGCGCGCGACCATCGCCGCGTCGGCGATCTCCAATATTTCCTCCAGCCGCGCGACCCCGGCGGGCTTTTCGAATTTGACCAGCAGCGCCGCCTTGCCGCCGATCAGCCGCCGCGCCTCGGCAACATCCTCGGGCCGCTGGACGAAGGACAGCGCGATCCAGTCGACATGCTGGTCGAGCGCGAAGGCAAGGTCGCGGCGATCCTTTTCGGTCAGCGCGGCGAGCGGCACGACCACGTCGGGGACGTTGACGCCCTTGCGGTCCGAAATCTTGCCGCCGACCTCGACCAGCGTCTCGATGCGGTCGGGCGCGACGCTCTTGACGCGCAGCACCAGCTTGCCGTCATCGACCAGCAGGCGCGTTTCGGGTTCGAGCGCGGCGAACAGTTCGGGATGCGGAAGGTGGACGCGGCTGGCATCACCCGGCGCCTTGTCGGTATCGAGAACGAAGGTGGCGCCCGTCGCCAGTTCGGCCGGCCCGTCGCGAAAGGTGCCCACGCGCAGCTTCGGCCCCTGCAGGTCGACCAGGATCGTCGTGGGCCGCCCCGTTTCCTTTTCCAGCGCGCGGATCGCCGCGATGACCTTGGCATGGCCTTCATGGTCGCCATGGCTCATGTTGACGCGAAAGGCGTCGGCGCCGGCGCGGTGCAGCGCCGCAATCATCTCGGCATTGGCGCTCGCGGGACCGAGCGTGGCAAGAATACGCACCTTGCGCTGGCGGGGGGTAAAGCTCTGGACCACGATTGCTCCGCTTGTCTCTTGATCTACAATATCGCTACGGCCGCGTGGCATGGCGCGTTGCCTGCCGAAGCGCAACCGCCGTATAGCTATTCATCCACAGACCGGAGAATGTCATGTCGTGCAGCGATGACCAACCGATGACCGCCGACCCCCTCGACAGCATCGACGATGCCGTCGCCGCGGCGGCCTTCCGCCGCCTTGTCCGCCTGCTCCGCCACCGCAGCGACGCGGCGAATATCGACCTGATGGGCCTTGCGGGTTTTTGCCGCAACTGCCTGGGCGACTGGATCGCCGAAGCGGGCGACCTCGACAAGGAAAGCGCCCGCGCCATCGTCCACGGCATGCCGACCGCCGAATGGAAAGCGCGCTTTCACGTTGCCGCCACCCCTCAGCAGCTTGCCCGCATGGAAGAAAGCATGGCCAAGAATCCCTGACCCCGCTAATCGGACGCCCGAGGCGATTCTCGCCACAACCATTCCTATCCATCGGAGCATAAAATGAGCGAAGCCACGACTGCCGACGAACAACTGCGCCTTTTCATCGAGCGCATCGAGCGGCTGGAAGAAGAGAAAAAGGGCATCGCCGACGATATCCGCGACGTCTATCTGGAATCGAAGTCGCAGGGCTATGATCCCAAGATCATGCGCCAGATCGTGCGCCTGCGCAAAATGCCGGTCCACGACCGCAAGGAAATGGAAGCGATCCTCGACGTTTACAAATCGGCGCTCGGCATCGTCTGAGCCCGCCCCAAGCCAAGGAGAGTGACGATGTTCAGCACCACGACCAACGCTGTCGAAGGCCATCCGGTCCGCGAATATCTGGGCATCGTCACCGGCGAGGTGATCGTCGGCGCAAACCTGTTCCGCGACCTGTTCGCCAGTATCACCGACATCGTCGGCGGCCGCTCGGGCAAATATGAAGATGTCCTTGCCCGCGCGCGCAAGGAAGCGATTCAGGAAATGGAAGCCGAAGCCGCGCGCCTTGGCGGCAACGCCGTGATCGGCGTCGATCTCGACTATGAAGTGCTCGGCCAGAACGGATCGATGCTGATGGTCAGCGCTTCGGGAACCGCCGTGGTTGTCTGATCGGCGCCGCCGCCCGTAGTTGTCTGCGGCCGCGCTTCGCGCTAGGGGCGGCCCCAGATTTTTCCGTTAAGGGAGGTAGGCCGTGGCCGGCCATAGCAAATTCAAGAACATCATGCACCGCAAGGGTGCGCAGGACAAAAAGCGCAGCAGCCTCTTTTCGAAGCTCAGCCGCGAAATCACGGTGGCGGCAAAGATGGGCCTGCCCGATCCCGACGCCAACGCCCGCCTTCGCGCGGCGGTCAACGCCGCCAAGGCGCAGTCGATGCCCAAGGACAATATCCAGCGCGCGATCGACAAGGCCGCGGGCAATGACGGCGAGAATTACGAGGAAATTCGTTACGAAGGCTATGGCCCCGGCGGCGTGTCGCTGATCGTCGAGGCGCTGACCGACAATCGCAACCGCACCGCGACCAATGTCCGCACCGCGTTCAGCAAGAATGGCGGCAACCTCGGCACGTCGGGCAGCGTCAGCCACGGCTTCGACCGGCTCGGCATGATCAGCTATGCGGCAAGCGCGGGCGATGCCGACACCGTCTTCGAAGCCGCGCTCGATGCGGGCGCCGACGATGTCGAATCGACCGAAGACGGCCATGACATCTGGACCAGCGTCGATTCCTTGCACGAGGTCGCAAAGGCGCTCGAAGCCAAGCTGGGCGAAGCCGAAGGCGTGAAACTCGCCTGGCGCCCGACGCTGAAAAGCGAAGTCGCCGACGAAAGCGTCGCGCAGACGCTGTTCAAGCTGATCGACACGCTCGACGATGACGACGATGTGCAGACCGTGTGGGGCAATTATGAAATCCCCGACGCGGTGATGGAAAAGCTCGGATGACAAACCCCTCCCCTCCCGCTTGCGGGAGGGGCCGGGGGTGGGCCGATGCACGGCGCGCCACTTGCCCACCCCAAACCCCTCCCGCAAGCGGGAGGGGCTTCTAACATGATCATCCTCGGCCTCGACCCCTCGCTCAGCTGCACCGGCTGGGGCATAATCCGCGTCGAGGGCAGCCGGATCAGCCACATCGCCAACGGGCAGATCAAGACCGACGCAAAGGCGCCCCTGCCCGACCGGCTGGCGTATCTCGATACTGCACTCGCGGCCGTGATCGCCGACCATGCCCCGGCGCAGGCAGCGGTCGAGGAAGTGTTCGTCAACGACAATCCGCAATCGACGCTGAAGCTCGCGCACGCGCGCGGCGTCGTCCTGCTCAGCTGCGCGCGCGGCGGGCTGACCGTCGCCGAATATGCGCCGCGCCTGGTCAAAAAAGCCATCGTCGGTACCGGCGGCGCAGCGAAGGAGCAGGTGCAGGCGATGCTGCGTATCCTGCTGCCGGGCGCGAAGGTCGTGGGCGCCGACGCGGCCGACGCGCTGGCGGTCGCGATCTGCCATGCGAACCACCGGCCGCGTATTTGAAGGGTTCACGCGAAGACGCGAAGGCGCGAAGAGGCTGGCTCGGGCCGTCAGGCCCCTTTCTCCTTGACGCCGCGTCATCGCGCACCACCCGACGATGAATGCCGCTTTGCGGCAAATGCAACATCTTCCCGCCTTCGCGTCTTCGCGTGAACCAAATCTGTTCCCTTTTCATTCCTATCACGCTAGCACATCGCCATGATCGCAAAACTCACCGGACGGCTCGATTCAAGCGGCGCAGGCCATGCGGTGATCGATGTCGGCGGCGTCGGCTATCTGGTCGAGGCATCGGCGCGCACGCTCGACGCGCTCGGCCCGGTCGGCGGCGATGTCACCATCCACACCGAAATGCTGGTGGGCGAGGATTTCCTGCGCCTGCTCGGCTTCGCCCGCGCCGAGGAACGCGACTGGTTCCGCCTGCTCACCAGCGTTCAGGGCGTCGGCGCAAAGGTCGCGCTCGCGATCCTCTCCGCGCTCGAAGTCGCCGACCTGCAACGCGCGCTCGCCAGCGGCGACAGCGCGATGATCGCGCGCGCCAACGGCGTCGGACCGAAGCTCGCACAACGCATCGCGCACGAACTGAAGGACAAAGCAGGCGCACTGGGCGGGATCGCCGGCAGCGGCCCCGCGGCCGTCCCGGCCGCCGGCCCGCTCGGCGATGCCGTAACCGCCCTCACCGGCCTCGGCTTCAAACCCGGCGAAGCGAGCGCCGCCGTCGCCGCGGCGAGCGAGGAACTGGGCGCGGGCGCCACTCTGGATGCGCTGGTTCGCGTCGCGCTCAAAAAGGCGGCGAAATGACCGCCCTCACCCGCCACGCCTCCTGCCGCTGCGGCCAGATCCGAATTGCCTGCACGGGTGAGCCGATCCGCGTGTCGGTGTGCCATTGCCGCGAGTGCAAGGCGCGCAGCGGCAGCGCCTTTGCCGCACAGGTCCGCTTTCCCGTCGAGCAGGTCCGCATCGAGGGCGAAGCGAGCGCGAAGATGTGGCAATATACCGGCGAGAGCGGCAACACCGCCGACTTCTTCTTTTGCGGCACCTGCGGTTCGGGCGTCTGGTATCGCGCGCGCCCCTATCACGACGCCTACGCCATCCCGCTCGGCAATTTCGCGCCCGGCCACGGCTTCATTCCCGACTATTCGGTGTATGAGGAACGCAAGGAGCCTTGGGTTTCGATCACCGGCGAGGGGATCGAGCATTATGATTGACCGTCGCCTCATCCATCCCGTCACCCTGAACTTGTTTGGCATATATCGCGCTCAAACAAGTAAGTGTTCCCCCGCGAAGGCGGGGGTCCAGCTTCGACGCGAAGCGTCGAAGGCCGCGCTGCCGCGCGTCTCCCTGTTGGAACTGGACCCCCGCCTTCGCGGGGGAACGCACCTTTCTTGTCGCAAGGGGATAATCGCCAACTTGTTTCAGGGTCCATGGCCTGCCCCTTCCTTCGGCGCAGTGCCGGACGAGAGTTCCGCCCGTGGATGCTGAAACAAGTTCAGCATGACGACAAATATGGGTATCGCCGTATCGTGACCGAGCTCACCACCCCTGTCCGCACCCCCGAGGATGCCGACGCCGCGCTGCGGCCGAAGTCGCTCGCCGAATTCGTGGGTCAGGCCGCGGCGCGCGAGAATCTGCGCATCTTCATCGAGGCGGCAAAGGCGCGCGCCGATGCGCTCGATCATGTGCTCTTCTTCGGCCCGCCGGGGCTGGGCAAGACGACGCTGGCGCAGATCGTCGCGAAGGAGCTGGGCGTCGGTTTCCGGTCGACCAGCGGCCCGGTCATCGCCAAGGCGGGCGACCTTGCCGCGCTGCTCACCAATCTGGAGGATGGCGACGTCCTCTTCATCGACGAGATCCACCGCCTGTCGCCCGCAGTCGAGGAAATCCTCTATCCCGCGATGGAGGACCGCGCGCTCGACATCATGATCGGCGAAGGGCCGTCGGCGCGCAGCGTGCGGATCGACCTGCCCAAATTCACCCTTGTCGGCGCGACCACGCGGCAGGGGTTGCTGACGACGCCGCTGCGCGATCGCTTCGGTATCCCGGTGCGGCTCAATTTCTATACCCATGCCGAACTCGAACAAGTGATCGGCCGCGCCGCGCGCCTGCTCGGCCTCGGCATCGCGCCCGACGGCGCGCTCGAAATCGCGAAGCGTTCGCGCGGCACACCGCGCATCGCCGGGCGGCTGCTCCGCCGCGTGCGCGATTTTGCGACAGTGGCAGGGGCGCAGATCGTCGACGCACGGGTCGCCGACGCGGCGCTCAACCGGCTGGAGGTCGATGCGCTGGGCCTCGACGCGATGGACCGCCGCTACCTTGCCATGATCGCCGACATCTATCGCGGCGGTCCCGTGGGGGTCGAAACGCTGGCGGCGGGCCTCAGCGAGCCGCGCGACACGATCGAGGATGTGATCGAACCCTATCTGCTCCAGATCGGCCTGATCGCCCGCACCGCGCGCGGCCGCTGCCTCAACGCCAGCGCGTGGAAGCATCTGGGCCTCAATCCGCCCGCTGGCGTGCAGGACGGACTATTCGATTCTGGCGGCGGCGCGGCAAAATAGGACGGAAAAGTGCGGCTTTGAATCCGTCAACCGGCCCCGCACCGCGACGAACCGTTCAAGGGGGCTTTGCGACGAGTCGAAGCATCGCTATCGCTCGCAACATGGTTGACGTTCCGCCTCCCTTCATCCCCGGCGCCTTTGTCGGGGCCGCGCATCATTACCGGCTGCGCGTCTATTTCGAGGACACCGACCTCAGCGGCATCGTCTATCACGCCAATTATCTGCGCTATATGGAGCGCGCCCGATCGGACATGCTGCGCATCGCCGGGATCGACCAGCGCGCGGCGATGGAAGCGGGCGAAGGCGCCTGGGCCGTCACCGACCTTGCGATCAAATATGTGCGTCCGGCCAAGCTCGACGACGATTTGCTGGTCGTCAGCACCGTCGAGGCGGTGCGCGGCGCGAGCGTGATTATCGCGCAACGCATCCTTCGCGGTCAGGACGAGTTAACCAACGGGCGTGTTACCGCAGCCTTTCTGTCGCCCGAGGGCCGGCCGCGCCGCCAGCCCGCCGGGTGGGCCAGCCGCTTTACCGCGATCATGAATGGAGAGACCATCCCTTGCTAGACAATATCAAGCTGGCCGCCGACGCGGCGACCTTGTCCCCCATCGCACTGTTCCTGCAGGCCGATATCATCGTGAAGGCGGTAATGATCGGGCTGCTCGCCGCGTCCATCTACGTCTGGGCGGTGATCTTCACTCACGGCCGCGGCGTCGGCAAAATGATGAAGGCGTCCGACAGCTTCGAGCGCGATTTCTGGCGCGCTGACAATATCGACAAATTCTACGACAAGAATGGCAATGAAGAATTGCCGAGCGCGAAAGTGCTGGCCGCGGGGATCGGCGAATGGCGCCGGTCGACGCGGAGCAAGGTCATCGACCGTGAAGGAACGCGCGAGCGGCTGGGCATCGCGATGAACAGCGCCGTCGCCGGTGAGGTCGATCGCCTCGCCGAAAAGATCGGCACGCTGGCCACCATCGGTTCGGTTGCGCCCTTCGTCGGCCTGTTCGGGACGGTGTGGGGGATCATGCGCAGTTTCACCGCGATCGCCGCATCGAACAACAGCAGCCTCGCCGTCGTTGCGCCGGGGATCGCGGAGGCGCTTTTCGCAACCGCGATCGGGCTGTTCGCGGCCATCCCCGCGGTGATCGCCTATAACGCCTTTTCGCAGCGGCTGAACCGGCTCGAATCGCGGCTCGGCCGCTTTGCCGATGGCCTGCATGCGACCTTCAGCCGCGAACTGGAGGTCGAAGGCTGATGGCGATGACCGGACCTTCGGGCGGCGTCGGCGGTCGGCGGCGCGGGCGCGGCGGACGCCGGGCGCCGATGTCGGAGATCAACGTCACCCCGCTCGTCGACGTTATGCTGGTGCTGCTGATCATCTTCATGATCACCGCGCCGCTGCTTGCCTCGGCGGTGCCGATCGACCTGCCCGAAAGCCGGGCCAAGCCGATCGAAACCGAAGAGCAGGAGCCGGTGCAACTGTCGATCAATGCCGATGACACGCTGTATATCGGCGACCAGGTCGTCCCCGAGGCCGAACTGCCGGCCCGCCTCGATGCCATCGCGCGCGAAACGAAGGACGGCGACAAGCCGCGCCAAATCATGCTGCGTGCCGACAAGGGGCTCGACTATGGCAGGGTGATGCGCGTGATGGGCGAACTCAACCGCGCCGGCCTGTCGCGCATCGCGCTGGTGACGACGGGCGCCGACACCGATACCGCCGCTGCCGCCGAAAGCGCGGTCACGGACGGTTCAGAAACGCAGCCATAGGGTCAAGATCATGGCCGAAGCACGGGCATATGGGGCAACACAGGGACGCGGCATCGCCGTGGCCGTCGCCGCGCATGTCGTGATTATAGTACTGTTGTCAGTGCAATGGACCGCGGGCCAGCGCCGTTTCGACAATCCGCCGATGGAGGTCGATCTGATCGCGGAGACGGCGCCGCAATCGACCGCGCCGGTCATCAGCGCCAATCCCCCTGCCGCACGGCTGGGCGACGAAGATGCGGCCGAAATCGCCGCACCGCCCGAACCGGTGCCGACGCCGCCGCTGCCCGAGCCCGTCGTCCGCCCGACGCCCGCCCCTGCACCAAAGCAGGTCGCGAAGCCCGTTCCGGCGACACCCAAGAAATCCCCGCCAGCGGCCCAGAAGGCGCCGCCGCGGCCGACACCCAAGGCCGAACCGAAAAAACAGTCGTCGCGGCCCACTGGCCGTCTCGACGGCATCGTCGACGGGCTGAGCCGTTCGCAGCCAAAGGCACCGGCTTCCAAGGGCGCACCGGTCGCCGCGACGGCGGCCGAGGTCAAGCGCTCGATCGACGTCAGCATCAAGGCCGCCGTCGGTCCGCGCTGGAACGGATGCCGCATCAGCGGCGTCGATGTCGATCAACTCAAGACCGTGGTCAAATTCCGCCTGACCCAGTCGGGGGCGCTCGCCGGATTTACCAGCGTCGAGACGAGCGGCCAGAACGACAGCAACAAATTCCAGGTCCAGCGGCATCAGGAATGCGCCAAGCGTGCCATCGAACTCGCCGCCCCCTTCGACCTGCCCGAGGAAAATTACAGCTTCTGGCAGAATTACACGCTCGATTTCATCAAGAGGTAAGAGAGATGCCGCTTCGCTCCATCACCCTCCCGCTCGCGCTCATGCTGTCCGTCGCCCCGGCGTTGGCGCAGGTCGCATCGCCCACACCCGCCCCCGCGGTTCCCACCGAACCGCGCGAAACGATCGAAGGCACGCTGTCCCAGGACCGCACGGTCATCGCGGTTCCCGCTTTCGCCACGCCTGCCGTCACCACCGTCGCCGGGCTGCGCACCGACAATCTGGGGCGGCAGATCGCCGATGTGATCGCCGCCGACCTTGAACGCAGCGGGCTTTACGCGCCGCTCGGCCCCGGCAGCGTTCGCGCGATCAGCATGGCAGAAGTGCGCGCACCACGTTTCGCCGACTGGCAGGCGCGCAACGCCGAAAATGTCGTCCATGGCTTCGTCCAGACGAACAGCACCGGCAGCTTCGTCGTCGGCTGCTATCTCTATGACACTCAGCTCGGCAGCGAGCTGGTGCGGCAGGGTTTCGAAATCCAGCCCGGCGACTGGCGCCGCGCGGCGCACAAATGCGCCGACGCCATCTATTCGCGCCTGTCGGGGGAATCGCCCTTCTTCGACAGCCGCGTCGCCTATATCGCCGAGAGCGGCCCCAAGGGGAACCGGATCAAGCGCCTTGCGATCATGGATTCGGACGGCGGCAACCACCGCTTCATCACCAACGGCCAAGCGCTGGCGCTGTCCCCCCGTTTCTCGCCCGATTACAGGAAGATCGTCTATGTCAGCTATCTGAACGACCGCGTCCGCGTCTTCATCTATGACGTCAATGCGGGCACGCAGAAGCTGGTGACCGAAAGCCGCAACGCGACCTTCGCACCGCGCTGGTCGCCCGATGGCCGGCAGATCCTCTTTTCGATGGCGGTCGGCGGCAACACCGACATCTATCGCATCTCGACCGAAGGCGGCACGCCGGTGCGGCTGACCAACGCACCGGGCATCGACGTCGGCGGCAGCTTTTCGCCCGACGGCAAGAAGATCGTCTTCGAAAGCGACCGGTCGGGCAGCCAGCAAATCTACACGATGAATGTCGACGGGTCCGATCAGCGCCGGATCAGCTTCGGCGGTGGTCGCTATGCGACGCCCGAATGGTCGCCGCGCGGCGACCTGATCGCCTTCACCAAAATGGGCGGCGGCGAGTTCCGCATCGGCGTGATGACCCCCAGCGGCAGCGGCGAGCGGCTGCTGACCAACAGCTGGCAGGACGAAGCGCCGACCTGGTCGCCCAACGGCCGCGTGATCCAGTTCTTCCGCACCACATCGGGCCGCGAGGGCAAATCGACGATCTGGCAGGTCGACCTGACCGGCGTGAACCTGCGCCGGTTGCCGACGCCGCAGGACGGGTCCGACCCGAGCTGGGGCCCGATCCTGCCCTGAGGCGCGCTGGCGCGCGCGGAACCAAAGGAAAACCGCGGGGTTCAATCCTGTGTTAAATTGACGTTCATCGCATTTCGCCACGACTGAAAACGCAACAAAAAGGACAGACGACATGACGATACGCAAAACCACCGCGATGATCGCGGCGATCACCATGCTGACTGTGGGTGCCTGTTCGAAGAAAGCCCCCGAAACGCTGCCGCCGGCCCCCGAAGGGACCGACACCGGGACCGGCACGGGAACCGATCCCAATGCGGTCGTTCCGGGTTCGCAGCAGGATTTCATCGCCAACGTCGCTTCGGACCGCATCTTCTTCGGCTTCGACCAGTATAATGTCGATGCAGAGGATATGGCGACGCTGCAAAGCCAGGCGCAATGGCTGCAGCGCAATCCGGCGGTGCGCGTGACGATCGAGGGCCACGCCGACGAACGCGGCACCCGCGACTATAATATCGCGCTCGGCGAACGCCGCGCCAATGCGGCGAAGAATTATCTCGCCTCGCTCGGCATCGACCCGAGCCGTATGAATGTCATCAGCTATGGCAAGGAACGGCCGGCCGAACTCGGATCGAACGAGGAAGCCTGGGCGAAGAACCGCCGCGCGGTGACGGTCGTTATCGGCCGCTGATCAACGGCCAAAGCGGCACCGTCGCCCAAGCGGCGGTGCAAGCGAACACACCGAAGGGGACGGCCCGCATCGACAGCGGGCCGTCCCCTTTTCGCTGCGCACCAAGCGCCCAGACCAGCCCGCCCAGGCTGGCGAGCAGCAACAGCAGCGGCAGCGCCTGCCACCCGATCCAGCACCCGATCGCCGCGACCAGCTTGGGATCGCCGCCCCCCATCCCCTCGCTCCCGCGCACGCGCCGGTAGGCGGCAGCGATGCCGGCGAGGACCAGCCCGCCTGCCACCGCGCCGATCCAGCGATCGAGCAGACTTACTTCGAGCAGCGGCCCGGCGAGCAGCAGTCCGGCGAGCGCCAGCACCACGTTGAGCGGATCGGGCAGCCACATATGCCGCGCGTCGAGCAGCGCGAGCGGCAGCAACAGCCAGCCGAACAGCGCCCAGAGCCAGCCCGCCGTGCCGGGCATCAGCGCGAGCGCCGCTGCCCCGATCGCCGCCGACAACAATTCGACCCGCCAATGCAGCGCGTCAATCGGCGCGCCGCAATGACGGCAGCGACCACGCGCCGCGATGGCCGACAGCAAGGGTATAAGGTCGCGCGCGGTCAGCGCCGTGCCGCACGCATCGCAATGCGAACGCCCGCGCAACACCGACCGCCCCAGCGGCCAGCGCAGCACCAGCGTCGCCAGAAAGCTACCGAGCAGCAACCCCGCCAACGCGGCCAGACCGACGCCCATGCCAAAGGGCAAGGCGTCGAGCGCCGCCATGTCAGAATTGACCCGTGGTCGCCAGCACGTAGCCGTCCGCCGCCGGACGGAAGCCGAGCATCGTCAACGCCGCCGCCATCGTCGGATCGTCGTCGACGGTGATCGCGAACTGCGCGCGCCACGCGCCACGACCGTCAAACCCCAGCGTCAGCCGCTCCATCCCCGACTGGCTGCTCAGCGCCGCCTGTGCACGCCCGTTCGCACAGCTCAGCGGGCCCGACAGCCCGCGCGCCAGATCCAGACCGGCAATCGGCGCCGCGATCGAAAGCTGCACCCGTCCGCTTGCTTCTACGCATTTCCCGTCATTGTCGAAGCGTGTGGTGGCGCCTTCGAAGCGGAGGGTGTCGACGGGGATCGCACCGAGGCCGCCTGCGAGCGTCGTGACGCCGTTCACGTCGGCGGCGCCGCGCGGGCTGATGCCGTAGAGTCGGCCCGACAGGGCGCCCAGCCGATCGTCCTGGCGCGCAAAGGCGAGTTCGGTATTGCCCGTCAGCAGCGCGAGCGGCGACAGGCTGGCCTTGACCGTACCGAGCGGTAGCGCGCCCAATCGCGCGTCGACGAGTTCACCCGACCAGACCGAGCCGCGTACCGTCCGCGCGCTGAAGCCCGCATCGGCGACCCCGGCGAGCGACAGCGCCAGCCGCATCGGAAAGGTTGCGGCGATCAGCAGCAGCGCAAACAGCGCCGCGGCGGCAATCCAGAGGCGACGCGAGCGGGCCATCACTGCCCGCCCTTACGCAGTTCGGCGGTCATGCCCACCGTGCCGTCGGCGGCCGGGGTGACGGTGAGCTGATCGACCACGAAACCCTGTGCCTCGAGCGCCGCGAGCCAGTCGTTGAGGACCGGCGCCTTCGCGGTCGCGATAGCGATCGTTGCCTGCGCCGTTCCGCGCGCTTCGTTACGGTCGAGGGTCAGGCCGATTTCGCCCGCCGATTGCGCCAGAAACTGGTCGATCGCTACCGCATCGGTGGCGGCAGCGACCGCCTTCGCCGGACGCTGCGACAAAAGATGCACCTTGGCCGCGACGCGCCCTTCGCGCTCGATTGCCGCGGCATGGTCGCTGCCAAGATCGACCAGCGCCGCATAGGCCGGACGGGCGAGCGCCCAGACGAGCACCGCCAGCGCCAGCGCCGCTGCAATGCCGACAAGCCAATGCTCGCGCCGTGACAAACCCGCCCACCAATTGCGCATCCTGTCGATCATGGCACCGCCCGAACCGTGATATTTGCCATCTGCTGGCCATCGGTGCCCGCCATCGGCTGCGCGGTCACGCGATAGCCGCGTGCCTGCAGCGCCAGCAGCACCTTATTGAGATCATCGACGCGCGGCCCCGCCAGCGTCGTCGTCAGCGTCCCGTCGGTGCGGTGCGACAGCGTCTTGAGCGTCACTCCCGGCGTGTCGCGCATCGCATCGAACAGAGCCGACGCCGGAACCGAAAAGGCGAGCGGCCCGCCGCCCGCGCTGGCCAGCCGGCGATCGACTTCGGCCTCCGCCGCGGTCGCATCGGGAGCTTCGATCCCCAGCGTCGCCGCAGCCGCAACAACTGCGGCATCGGCGCGGCGGGTGTCAGCGGCAAGGCGCACCGCATAAACGACCGGGACCAGCAGGCTGACGATCAGCAACGCCGCGAGCAGGCGCTTGCCGATCCGCACCAGATCCGGATCGGCCGCCCAGCGGCGCTTCGGCTTCCAGCTTCCGCTCAACAGATCAAGCGGCGGCGCGGCGAGCGAGAGCAGCAACGCTTCCCGCGCCGCATCGGCGCCCAGCGGGACGATCGTCCGCTCCTGCGCGACCAGCGCGTCGATTTCCGGATCGGAGCGCCATGCCCGATCGGCCGAGCGCAGGATCGCTTCGCCGCCAAGTTCGGCAGTCCACAAATGATCGGCGTCGGGCGGCGGCAAGATGGCGGCGGCGGGAAGGATCGCCGCGGCGGTCAGCCCCTCTGCCGCGAGCCAGCCAGTCCAGGCCGTCATCGCGGCGTGGGCGGTGACGGCCACCGGCACCGCCTGTCCGGTCTCGGCCGGCTCACCGGCCACGATGTGCAGTCCGGCCGCGTCGCCCAGACTGTCGCGCAGCGCGTCGATCCGCGCCGCCGCTGCCGCCTGCGCGGGGGCAGCATCGGGATAGGCGCGCCAATGGATCGGCACGTCGCCTGCAGGGGCGAGTGCAATGAGTCGATCGTCGCCCGCGTCGTCCTGCGGCTTTTCCCAGGCGTCGACCCAGCCGTCGTCCTGCCCGCTGTCGACGATCACACCATCGTCGACGCGCAGCCAGGCAGGCCGTGCGGCTTCGTCGCCACCGAGCGCCGCCGCCGACGGCAGCCAGAGGATCAGCGTCCGTGCCACGTCAGTCGGCCTCGCCCCAGTCCCGGCGGACGATGACCGGTGGCACCTGTCCGGCACCCGGCGCGCCGCCATTGACGTCGATAAGCGAATGTGCCGTCAAAAACCCGTCCCCAATCGTCACTTGCGTCGTCAGCGTGAGCCACCGGCTGGTCACCGCGGCCTGTTCGCCCACGTCGGTGGGCGGATCAAGCCGGGTGAGCGAGCGCGCCTCCCAGAATCGCACGCTGCTGCCATAGCCGCCAGCGGGTCGGGCCGCCAGCGCCGCCCGCGCATCGGCGATGCTGATCTGCCCCGGCATCAGCATCGCGATCAGCGGCGCCTGTTCGGGACGCAGCGTGTTGACGTTCAGCTTCACCGGTTCGGCGCGCGGCAAGGCGCATATCCACGGCTTCAGCCGTGCATAGATTTTGGGCGTCACGCCGCGCACTGCGCGCAATTCGCTGACATCGGCCATCTTGCGGTTTGCGGGCAGGTAGGCGCCGGGGAGCGCGCGATAGACGCCATCTTCGGCGCCGAGCGGCCCTTCGTTGCCGTCGCTGTCGATCCAATCCGCGGCCGCGCCGGAAATCGCCATCGCCTGTCCGCGGTCGATACCGAGCAGCACCATCAGCTCGGTAAATTGCGCGGTAGCGCCCGACCGCTGGCTGAGCTTTCCCGGCGCGGTTTCGGCGGCCAGGCTGTTGAGATTGAAGCAATTGTCGGCATCGCTCAGCCGCGCGCTCCCCTGCCCGCCCGGCAGCGGCAGGATAAAATCGCGGTCGAGCCAATCGCCGTCATTCGACAATCGCGAAGGATCGCGCGCCACCAGATTGGCGACGCGCCGCAGCGCAATCTGTTCGGCGGCAAAGGCATAGGCGCGTCCCTGATCGACCGTCGCCGCACTACCCGCAATCCGCGTCGCAAGCGTCAGCCGGTCGAGCGCGGTCGCCGCGATGACGGCCATGACCGCGACGAGCAGCAACACGCTGAGCAGCGCCGCCCCGCGATCGTCCTGTCTCGGCCCGGTCATGGCGTCCCCCCAGTCGGCGAAGGCAGCGGCGGTGGGAGCGTCGGCGCGGTCAGAAACAGCATCGTCAGCGGCGGTCGCCCGGCACGGGTCAATCGCACCTCGACCGCGCGCGGCAATCGGTCGTCAGGATCGCTCGACCAGCTTTCGCTCCAACTGCCGCGTTCGTCGCGGTAGCGCACCGCTGCCGCCGAAACGTCGCCGACCAGCCGGTCGCCATCGCCGAGCGTCGTACCGTCGAGCGTCGGCTGCACTGCACGGCGCCATTCGCCGCCGATCAGCGCATAGCCGACGCGTTCGACATCGGGCCGCGCGCCCCCCTCGATCGTAGCCGTACCCGCATGAACGAAGGCGAAGCCGTTCGCCGAGCCGGTGAAGGCCGGAACCGCCTCGCCCGCCGCGCCGCGCGTCGACCGCTGCACCGCCTGCGCCAGATCGTTCGCCATGACCGCGCGGATGCGGTTCATCCCGCTCATCGCCTTGAGCCGCGTCTGTACCGCCTCTTGTGTGTCAACGCTGCTGCGTAGAAGGCTCACCCCCATCGCCGCGATCGCGGCAAAGAGCGAGAGCGCAACGAGCATTTCGACGAGGGTGAAGCCGTGCTGACCTATCGCAACCTCGGTTCGTGCTGAGCCTGACGAATCACCGCTCTTTTCTTTGACGCCGAAGAAAGGGCGCCCCTTCGACAAGCTCAGGGCAAAGGGAGAAGAAATGCGAATGCGCCTCATCGCGCTACCCGGATGATCGTCAGCGCCGCCTGCCCGCGCCCCGCCTCGGGCCGGACGATCAGGTCGATACGCAGCAGGCTGTCGTCGGCGGTCGGCGCAACGCGTTGTTCGATGCGCCAGTTGCGCCCGGCATTGGTCACGCTGGTCGTGCTGGCGCCGATCGTCGGCGGCGCCGGATCGGTCCAGAGTTCGACGGCGCGATTCTGCGCGACGATGCCCGCGACGGTGCTTTCGTCGAGATCGCCCGCGGTTCGCACTGCATAGGCATCGAGCCGGACAAGCGTCAGCGCCGCAATGCTGATGATGCTGAGCGCAACGAGCATTTCGAGCAGGGTGAACCCGCGCTGGCCGGCGATGGACGGTCTAGCGATCACGGCTGACCTCTCCGGTTGCCGAAACGCGGACCACTTCGCGCGCCTCGCCGCCCGCCAGCACCACCGCCTGCGGCGTCGGGCTGGTACCGACGCGGTCGAACAGGATGCGCGCCGCGCCCTGCCCGTCGCCAGCGGCGAAGCGGATATCGGCGGGCCAATTGCGCTGCGCAAAGGCCCGGCCGGGCAAAGGCGCCCAGGCGCCGTCGATGCGACGTTCGAAACCATAGCCCGACGGCGCGAAATTGACCGCGACACTGCGCCCCTCGACCACCGCGACGTCGCGCGCCGCGGCGAGCCGCGCCGCCAGCCGGTCGGCCTCGCTGCGCACGCTGCGTTCCTCGCCCGGGATGGTCAGCACGACGGCGGTCGCGGCCAGCGCCAATATCGTCAGAACGACCATCAGTTCGACCAGCGTGAAGCCACGCGCATTGCCGCGCCGGAGGCGACCGCGGTCAGCTGTCCCCGTGGATGTCGGCATTTTCGTCGGTCCCGCCGGGCGCGCCGTCGGCGCCGAGCGACCAGACGTCGAACGGCTTTCCGTTCGCGGCGGGCGCCTGATAATTATAAGGGCGTCCCCAAGGATCGCTCGGCAGTTTCTTGATATAGCCGCCGCGGCGGTAGCGTTCGGGCTGCGCCAGCGACGGCGGCGGCGTCGACAGCGCGTTCAGCCCGTCGGTCGTCGCCGGATACGTCAGATTGTCGAGCCGATATTGTTCGAGCGCATTCTCCAGCGTCGCAATATCGGCCTTAGCCTTCGTCACCATCGCCTTGTCCTGGCTGGGCAGGACGTTGATCAGCACGACCGTTGCGAGCAGCCCGATAATGAAGATGACGACCATCAATTCGGTAAGCGTGAAGCCGCGCTCGTCGCGCTTGCGGCGGCGCCGCGGCGGGCGTGAGGGATCGAGCATCAGGCGAAGGAAAAGCTGCATCAGCGACATCTATTATAGCCCTGCAAGGTTCTGCAACTGGAGGATCGGAAGCAGGATGGAAAGGATGATAAGCGCGACGCAAGACCCCATAATGACAATTATGACAGGTTCGAGTAGCGCCATCGAAGCGGCGGTAAAACGGTCGAACTCGCGTTCGAGATAATCGGCGGCGCGTTCGAGCATCTGTTCGAGTCGACCCGCGCTTTCGCCGCTTGCGGTCATGTAGACGAGCAGTGGCGGAAACACCCCGGCATCGCGCAGCGCCGACGACAGGCTGCCGCCCGCGCGGACCTGATCGACGATGCGGTCGGTTGCGCTGGCAAGCGCGGCGTTGCGGATCGTCGGCACGGTGAGCCGCAGCCCTTCGACCAGCGGCAGCCGGCTCGACACCATCGTCGCGAGAGTCCGGGCGAAGCGGGCGGCATAGAGGTCGCGCAGCAGGCGGCCGAGCAGCGGCAGGCGGAGCAACCGGGCATCGACCCCGGCCTTGAAGTCCGGGCGGTGCATCGCGCTGACCCAGCCGAAAATCGCGCCCGCGATCAGCAGCAGCATTAGCCACCACCAGTTTGCCGCAACGCTTGAAACCGCGATGACCGCGCGGGTCAAGAAAGGCAGTTGCTGCCCGACGTCGTCGAATTGTTCGACAACGCGCGGCACGACGAAGATCATCAGCGCCGCGACAACTCCTACCGCGACAATCGCGAGCACGACTGGATAGGCAAGCGCGGCGATTAGCTTGCCGCGCACCTGCGCCTGGCGTTCGAGCAGGTCGGCGAGCCGCGCGAGGATGGTCGTCAAGCTCCCCGTGGTTTCGCCCGCCGAGACCATCGCACGGTAGAGCGGCGGGAAACTGGCCGGCTGCCGCGCCATCGCGTCGGCAAGGCGGCGTCCTTCGAGCAGGCCTGCGTGAACGTCGCCGATCACCGCGCGCGCGCTTTCGGCCTCGCTCTGGCGCGTCAACGTGCGCAGCGCCTCTTCGAGCGGCGCGACTTCGGCGAGCGTCGCAAGCTGGCGCGTGAAGAGCGCCAGTTCCTTCGCGCTCAACCGCGCGCTGCGAAAGGCGAAAAGCGACCGCGCGGGCGCGGCGCGCGTACCTGCTTCCTCGACCGCGACGATATGGAATTTTCGCGCGGCAAGATTGGCGCGCGCAGCGTCGTCGTTGGCGGCGGTCAATCGTCCCTTGCGCTCGCGGCCCTTGGGATCGATCGCCACATAGCGATAATCAGGCATCGACATCCTCGCGCCGCGCGATGCGGATCGCTTCCTCGGGCGTCGTGATCCCCTTTGCGACCATCGCGCGCGCCGCGCTGGCGAGCGTCGGCGCCTTCAGGAAGGCGTGCTTCGCGATCATCGACTCGTCGCCGCCAGCGTAGATGTAGCGGCGCACCGTCTCGTCGACCTTGATCGCCTCGAACACGCCGATCCGGCCCTTGAAGCCGGTATGTCCGCATTCGTCGCAGCCCTTGGGTCGCCAGATCACGGTGCCGATGTCGAGCCCGAGCATCGCGGCGATGCCGTTGTCGGCCTGCACCGGTTCGCGGCACGTCGGGCACAGCTTGCGTACCAGCCGCTGCGCGAGCACGGCACGCAGGGTCGAGGCGAGCAGAAAGGGTTCGACCTTCAGATCCTTGAGGCGCGTGATCGCGCCGACCGCGTCGTTGGTGTGGACGGTCGACAGGACGAGGTGGCCGGTAAGCGATGCCTGCACCGCAATATCGGCGGTTTCGCGGTCGCGGATTTCGCCGATCATCACGACGTCCGGGTCCTGGCGAAGGATAGCGCGCAGTCCCGCCGCGAAATCGAGTCCGACCTTCGCATTGACCTGCGTCTGACCGACGCCCTCGACCGCATATTCGACCGGATCTTCGACGGTGAGGATATTGCGCTGACCGTCGTTGAGTTGCTTCAGCGCTGCATAGAGCGTGGTCGTCTTGCCCGAACCCGTCGGCCCGGTGACGAGAATGATGCCATTGGGTTCGGCCAGCGCCTCGCGCAGGATGCGGTCGGCTTCGCCGGACAGGCCGAGGACGTCGAAATCGATCCCCGCGGTATCCTTGTCGAGGATGCGCATGACGACGCGCTCGCCCGCGCGACTGGGCAGCGTCGACACGCGGACGTCGATCGCCTTGCCCGCCAGCGTCAGCGCGATGCGACCGTCCTGCGGCACTCGGCGTTCGGCAATGTCGAGCCGCGCCATGACCTTGATGCGGCTGACGACGACGGGCGCGACGTGCGGCGGCATGCGTAGATGTTCGCGCAGCACGCCGTCGGCGCGCATCCGCACGACAAGGCCGCTCTCATAGGGTTCGATATGGATATCGCTGACCCCCTGGCGCACCGCTTCGGCGATGATCGCGTTGATGAGGCGGATCGCGGGGGCATCATCGGCGCTGTCGAGCAGATCCTCGGCGCTCGGCATGCCGCTCGCAATCAGATCGATGTCGCCGCCATCGAGCGAGCCTGCCATTGCCGCCGCCGACGCGTCGACCGCATAATGGTCCGAGAGCAGCCGGTCGAAATCGGCGACGCTTGCCGTCACGACCCGCAGCGGGGCGGCGAGGTAGCGCTTTACCTCGATCAGCACCGCCGGGTCGCTCCCCTCGCGCAGCGTCGCGAGCCAGCCTTCACCGTCGGGTGCGATAACGACGCCGTGACCGCGCGCGAAGCCATAGGGGATGTCGACCGGCACCGTCTGCGGCGCGGCGGCCGGCACAGCGTCGGTCACGGCTGGCCTCCCTCGGACGGCGGCACATCGACGGGCGTGACGCTGCCGTCCGGACGGCGCAGCGCAGGCTGCTCGCCCGGCCCGACCGTCACGTCGGCGGCCGTCGCCGCGCTCGGCAGCGGCGGCGTCGTGCCCATATAATCGCGCACCAGTGTGTCGATCGCGGGTTCCTCGCCGGGATTCCGGCGCAGCTGGAAGTCGCGGATATAGCCATAGCGGCGCGCCGTCAGTGCGGCGTTGTCCTCGGCATTTTTGAGGATCGTCGGGCGGATGAAGACCATCAAATTGGTCTTGGCACGGCTGCGGCTGCGTGATTTGAACAGTTCGCCGATCAGCGGGATGTCGCTGAGCAGCGGAATCCGCTCGATCGTCTTGCGTTCGTCGTCGTTGAGCAGCCCCCCGATCGCGAGGATCTGACCGTCGTCGACAGTCAGCGTCGTTTCGAACGAGCGCTTGTTGAGGATGAGGTCGCTGTTGCGCGACGACACGGGGCCGGCGACGCTCGACACTTCCTGACGCAGGAACAGCTTGACCTCGCCCGCGCCATTGACCTGCGGCGTGACTTCCAGCTTGATGCCGACTTCCTCGCGCTGGACGGTGCGGAAGGCATTGTCGAAATTCTTGCTCAGCGCCTCGCCGGTCGTGATCGGAACTTCCTGCCCGACGAGGAATTTCGCGGCCTGATTGTCGAGCGTGACGATGTGCGGGGTCGCGAGGAGGTTCGACGTCGTATCCGATTTCACCGCATTGATGATCGCGCCAAACACCGTGTTCTTGCCGATGTCGCCCGCGAAGCCGGCAAATCCACCGGTGGCCGAGAGCAGCGACGCCGCCGCGGCCTCTTGCAGGCTGCTGCCGAGCGCGCTCGACGTCTGGGTCACGACGGTCGTGCCGTCGACGGTCGTCGAATCCTGCGTCAGCTTGGTCGCGGCATAAGCGCCCCCCAGCGTCAGGATATTGGGCTGGGCATTTCCATAGCTCGTCGCGGCGAAGGGGATATTCTTGCCGCCGAGCAGGAACTGGACGCCGAGGCGCTTGGCCGCATCGTCGCCGATTTCGACCACGATCGCCTCGACAAGCACCTGCGGACGGCGCGCGTCGAGCTGGCGGATCAGTTCGCCGAGCATCCGCTGCACATCGGCATTGGCGGCGACGATGATCGCGTTCGCGCCTTCGTAGCGGGTGACGATCGCCGGACCGCGCGTCGCGATGCTGCCGCCCGCCCCGCTGACCGTGGTCGGCGCGGCGCTGGCGGTGGTCGTGGCCGCGGGGGCCGACGTGCCGCCGCTGCCACCCGACGAAGACGATGAGGATGCCGGCGGCAATCCCGCCTTCTGCGCCGGGTCGCTACCGCCGCCAACAAGCTGTTGCAGCGTCGGGAGCAGCGTTTCGGCATTGGCATGTTCCAGCCAATAGACGCGCAATTCGGTGCCGCCCGCCGCGCGCATGTCGAGGTCACGCGCCATCGACACGAAGCGCGCAACCATCGCCTGATCGCCGCGTAGCGCCACCGCGTTGCTGCTGTCGATCGGAACGATCGCGACCGGCGCCTGCGCGCCCTCGCCCGCCGCCGGGACCAGCGCCTGAAGCGCGGCGGCGATTTCGCGCGCGCCGGCGTTCTTCAGTGCAACGACCTCGCTGGTCGAGGTGTCGCGGTCGATGCTCGACGCAAGCGCGCGGATGCGGCGGATATTGTCGGCGAAATCGGCAACGACAAGGCTGTTCGCATTGCGGTTGGCGGTCAGCGAGCCTTGCGGGCTGACCAGCGGGCGCAGCGTTTCGACCGCCGCCATCGCATCGATATGGCGCAGCCGGATGATTTCGGTGACGAACTGGTTCTGCGCGGCACCGCCGCTGCCGATGCGCGTCGGCTGCGTCGCCGCGCCGTCGATCGGCTGGATGCGATAGCTGCCGTTGGGATTTGGCACCGCGACCAGCCCGTTGGCGCGCAGCGTCGAGAGGAAAATTTCGAAATATTCGCTGCGCGACAGCGGCCGGTCGGTCACGACCGACACCTTGCCATTGACGCGCCCGTCGATCACGAACGTCCGCCCCGTGATCCGCGCCGCGTCCTGGATGAAGGCGCGAACGTCGGCGTCGCGGACGTTCAGCGTATATTGGGCCAGCACGGGCACAGGCGTCGCCGAAACAAGGGCGGCGGCCAGCATGAGAGAGAGTTTGAGGCGCATAAAACCTATTGTTTCGAAAGGAACAGGGCGACGGGAACGACGCTCGCGCCGCGCTCGACCTCGAGCGAGACGCGCGCACCGGGCGCAAACTGGCTGGCGAGCGCGGCGGCATCGGCGGCCGATCCGATCGGGCGGCCGTTCACCGAACGGATGACATCGCCCGGGCGCAGGCCAGCGGCGCGGAAGACGGCACCGTCGCCCTGCGGCTGGACCGAAAGGCCGGTGACCTTGCCCCCTTCGCTGCGCGGCGCAAAGCCGATGCCGGCCTTGAGCGCGGCGGGTGACATCTCGCCGCTCGCCGTGGTGCCGTTGGCCGCCGCGCGGGGGGATCCGACCTCGGGCGTCGGGGCGGGCAGCGGCGTCACGGGATTGGCGACCGGCGCGTCGCCACTTTGATCGAGAAACAGGCTTTCGCGCTTGCCGCCACGGTCGAGGAGCACATGGTCGAAGGCGACGCCGACCAGCTTGACGCCCGGCGCAATCTCGTCGCCGACGGCATAGCTGTTCTGCAGACCATCATCGCCCGCAATGATTGCGGAGCCCCCGCCGGTCGCTTCGTTGAGATTGATCCCGAACAGCGTCAGGCCGAGCGAGGTAACCGTCGCGCTGGCCGGCCCTTGCGGCCCGCTGCGGAAGAAGGGGTCGAAGCTCGAGAAAATCGCGCGGCGTTCGGCCGGCGATGCGATGACCGCGGTCTGCGGCTGCCACGCGCCCAGCGGGGCGAGCGGAACGATCAACGCCCAGAGGAGATTGACGCATTGCCAGATCAACAGTGCGCCGAGGATGACGACGCCAATCAGCGGCGCGGCATCGCGCGGCGACCGCCTGCCGGCACGCAGCCAGCGCGGCAGCCGAACGGCCGATCCCCTCATCAGCGTCGCCATGACCCTATCTGTCCCCCAGCTGAAACCTGTCTCGCGAATCGCCTAGGCGCCGTCCGTGACAATCAGTTGACGGGAAGATTACAGTTTTTTGTCAGAGGGGCGAGTCCGGGCTGGCGCCGGCACCCGCCAGTGCCGCCCCGGCGCTGCGGCCGGGGCGGCTGGCAAGGGATGCCTCAGAATTTCAGCGACCCGCCCAGCGAGAAGGTCGTGCCGGTCTTGTACAGGTTGTAATAGATGCGGTTGTCGCCGCTTTCCTGCATTTCCTTGTATTTCGTACCGAAGATGTTGCGGGCCTCGAACTTGAGTTCGAGCTCCTTGCCAAACAGCGGGATACCCTGGCGCGCGACGAAATCGACCTGGATGCCCGGCCGTTCGAAGATGTCGGGCTGACCCGACGGGCCGCGCCGCGTGACGCGATCGGACGCATAGGAAATCAGGAAGGTCTGCTGCGACAGCTTGTCGGTGTCTTCGAGGCCGAATTCCAGATTGACCAGATGATCCGACTGGCCGGTCAGCGGCGCGCCGTCGCGGAAGAACTGGCTAGCCAGCGTCGCACCGGTGAAGGGATAAGCCTGAACGGGATCGTTCGGCCCGACCTTCAGCTTCGATTGCGACCAGGTGTAGTTGCCGATCAGCACTGCGCGGCGGCTGGCCCAGAAAGCACCATTCATGCCGCTGAGGTCGAAATATTTCTGCGCCTCGAACTCGACGCCATAAAGCGTCGCCTCGGGCGCGTTGGCAAAGCGCGTCGTCACGCTGTTGCCGTCGAAGCTGGCGTAGGTTTCGATCGGATTCTTGATCTTTTTCCAGAAGCCGCCGAGCGACACGCGCTGTTCGGGTGCGAAATACCATTCGAGGCGCGTTTCCGCGTTATAGAGCTGGCTGTCGACGAGCTGCGGATTGCCCTGGAACGTGCGGTTGCTGTCCGGATCATAATAGGTCTGGAATACCAGCTCGCGGAACTGCGGCCGCGCGATCGTCTTCGACCCGCTCAGGCGGAATTGCAGCTGCGGCGAGATTTCGTATGTCAGCGTTGCGGCAGGAAGCAGATAGTCGCGCTTGAGGTTGGTCGCCGGCGGCAGCGTCGGGTTGACCGTATAGACCTGCACCGCGCTCACGCCCTGATTGGCGCTTTCGTAGCGCGCGCCGATGTTGAGGTTGAGCTGGTCGGTCAGATCGGCCTGGAGCTGGACATAGCCCGCATGGTTGCGCAGCGTCGCCTTGAAGGTCGGGTTCGACCCCGTGCTGTCGACGAGCGCGATCCCCGTCGCAACGGGGTTCGCCGGACAATCGGGCGCAACCGTCGCATCGACGCCGGGGAAGCAGATCACCGCCTGCGAGAGCAGCAGGTCGGGGCGCAGCAGCGAAATGCCGAGCGGGATGTTGTTGTTGCCCTGGAACAGGAAGTCGCGGCGTTCGGTGACGCGGTTGGTATCACTGAAGGCATAGCCGAGGATCAGCTTGACCCGCGCCGCCAGATCGTAGGTGACGTCGATACCGGCCGAATAGAGATCTTCGTTGAGGTCCGAAAAGGCGATCGTCGCGCTGCCCGGCCGCTGGCCCGTGTTCAGCGTGTTGGTGAAGAACTGCCCATAGGGATCGGTCGGGCTGTTCGAACGGCTGTACATGAAGCTCAGCTCGAACGGCGCCTCGCGCTGCGAATTGGCGTAGCCGGCGCGGATATCGACATCAAGGCCGTCCATCGGCTTGAACTCGCCGACAAACTGCGTGTCGATCAGCTGGCGGGCGTACCAGGCCGTGTCCTGATACTGGAAGCTGACGCCGGGGTTGGCGTCGGCGGTGTCGGGCCGGTCTTCGGCACCGAGGCGCGCCTGCTTGATCGTGTCGCGGATATAGAGGTTGGTCCAGCGGATCTTGTTGTCGCCGAATTCGAGGCTGAGACCGAGCAGCGCGTTGGCAACGACACGGTTGTCCGTAACGACGCGGCGGACATTGGTATTGAGCGACGACAGATCGAGCGCGTTCGCGGTCTGCTGTGCAATGTCGCGCGTGCGCCATTTGGTCGTGTAGCCAGCGGTCGCGATCAGGCCGAGCTCGGCATCGCCGATCGTCCAGGACTTGCCGCCGGTGACGTTCACGCCCCAATTGACCGGCATATTGTTGTTCTGCTGCAGAACCGCATTGCTGGCGTTGACGAACTGGCCGGCGATCGCCTGCTGGTTGACGCTTGGATCGTTGATGCGAAGCCCCGATGCGCGCCACGCCGCATAGGCGGGCGGCAGATTGCGGCCGCCGTCGCCGAAGCCGGTCCAGTCGCTGCCGGTGCCATAATAGGTGTAGCCGAGCTGTCCGGTGGTTTCCGAATTGCCGCCGATGCTGCCGCCAATGGTCAGAAACGGCTCGCGCGGGACCGCCTTGGTCGTCAGGTTGATGACGCCGCCGCCGAATTCGCCGGGGAAATTCGCCGAATAGCTTTTCTGCACCAGCGAAGAGGCGATGATGCTGCTGGGGAAAATGTCGAGCGGGACGACGCGCTTGAGCGGTTCGGGGCTCGGCAGCGGCGAACCGTTGAGCAGTGCGAGCGAATAGCGATCGCCAAGGCCGCGAACATAGACGAAGCCGTTGCCGACAACGCTGAGGCCGGTGACGCGGCCGAGCGCGCCGGCGATATTGCCTTCACCCGTACGCGCGATGTCGGCGGCGCCGAGCACCGAGACGACCTGCGGCGCGGTGCGCTCGATATTGGCGCTGCGGCGGCCGGTGACGACGATCTCCGCGCCGGGGATCGAAATGTCGGTATCGTCCTGCGGTGCCGGTTCGGCGGCCTCCGCGGGCGCCGCGTCCGCGGCAGCCTCTGCCGCGGGTTCGGCCGGTGCGGGGTCGGTCTGCGCCATCGCCGTGGCGGGCGCGACGAGCGCCGTGGTGATCAAAAGCAGGCTGGCGAGCCGGTACGGCTTGGACATGGCGGTTTCCCCAGAATCCGGATCAGATATGCGGGAGGGGACGGCACGCGCCGCCCCCTCCCCGGTCGACGTGTCAATCTCAGCTGGTCGGCAGCGAGGTGCAAAGACCGCTGTTGCCGGTGCCGAAGCTGGCGGTGCCGCTGTTGCAGGTCCAGCCCTGGTACCAGGTGTCGTTGGCGTCCTTGACCGCACCGATATAGGTCGTCTTGTCGAAGAAGCCGGCGCGGGTCAGTTCGATGCTGTTGAAAGTCTGGCCGTTCAGCGTCGACATATCGAACGGCGTCACCGCGGTTTCGGTCGCACCATTGACGAAGAGGCTGGTCAGCGTCGGAACATATGTGTCGCTGTTGCCGTTGCTGCCGGCGCCGAAGATCGCCTGCACCTCGGCCGCGGTTACGCCGCTGCCGATGTATTTGGTCGCCGAACACTGCATCAGCACCGACTGGAACACCGGCGCGCCATATTCGTCGATCGCAGCATTCTGCGTCGCCGAAGCCGTCTGCGCGCGGCTGATGCGCAGGCAGGGGTTGTTCGGGCTGAGCAGCACGCTGTTGTAGATGCCGTAGTCGGTGCCGCCGCGCAGCAGGATCGACGCCTGGTCGGACGAGGCGTTGGGCGAATTCTGGTAGAAAACATAGTTGGCGACGCGCGTGTTCTGGCGCGGATTGTCACCGTCGAGCGCATTGTCGGTATCGGCTTCGATCATCGCGTCGCCGATGTTCGCGCGCTGGACGACGATCCCGTACTGGAAGTTTGCCTTGGTCCCGACGTCGGTGTCGAGATTATCGTCCTCGGCGCCGATCGCGATGAAATATTTCATGTGCGCGTGGCCACCGAACACTTCGACCGCATCGTCCGAGCTGTTGTACGACATGATATGGTCGAGCTGGGTGCCCGAACCGACGCCCTGCAGCGTCAGCGACTGAAGCTCGCTGTTCGCCGACAGGATGTAGCCCGAATAGCGGATCTGGACATAGCTCATCCGGCCGCTGCTTTCGCCATTAGTGGCACCGCCATAGAGCGCCGGATCGACGGCGCCTTCGGTCTGGCGTTCGCACGCCGTCGTGCCCGGGGCCGCACCGCTGGTGCCGCAATCGGTGATCTGCGCGCGGCCGCTCAGCACAACGCCGCCCCACTGGCCCGACGAATTTTCGGTGTTCAGGCCCTGGACGTTGTCGCGGCTGGTGAAAATGATCCGCCTGGATCGAGTTGCCGCGGTTGACGTTGAGCCACGACGGACCCGATTCGCCGTACAGCATCACGCCCGGCTCGATCGTCAGCACGACGTTGGTCGTGCCCGACGTCGCCGCGCCCTGATCGGTGCCGACATCGACCCGGCCGTTCATGCGATAGACGAGACCGGCGATCTTGGGCAGCGTAACGCTCTTGTTGATGCGCGACGGCAGCGTGCAGACGCGGAATTCGCCGACGGTCGGATTCTTGATCGTGCCGCTGTCGGTCAGGCCCTGCGGATCGGAAATCGTGGGGCAGCCCGCGGCCGGGGTCACGCTGGGCGTCGGGGTCGGCGTCGGGGTCGGCGTCGGCGTGGGGGTCGGCGTGGGATTGATGATGATGGTGCCGCCCTCACCCGGCGACGCGATATTGTCGGCGCCGCAGGCTGCCAGGACAGAACAGGCCACGCCACTGAGCATGACCAAACGAACGCGCGCAAAAGCCGCCATGAAAATCTCCGTTCCCCGTGTGCGCGCCCTCGGCACGCTGCTGAACATTCATCCGCGAACGAGAAAAGGAATCGCCCCTCGCCCCCGGTGACGCCGCCACTAGGGTGATTCGATGACGGTCTGACGGTAGAGCCGTGACAGTTGAGTGACTCTTCGGAGTCGTTTCGATGACATGGCGCGAACCTGCGCCTCTGCGCTGCCGCGCCCATTGCGCGATCCCGAAAAATAATTGCGCGGTGCTCGCTTGCATCGCCAACAAAGCTTTGCTAGGCGCCCGCTCCTACCTGGTGCCGGACCCGATCCGGACCATCATGATGTGCGGTCGTGGCGGAACTGGTAGACGCGCAACGTTGAGGTCGTTGTGGCCGAAAGGCCGTGGAAGTTCGAGTCTTCTCGACCGCACCATTATGTTTTGAGTTCATTGAATAATTTTTGGTCTTGCGCCGACTTTGGCGCAGTCCTTTTCTTAATCGCGGCCAACGAGGCCTTCTTCGCTGCATTCAAATGTGCTGACAATCAACGATTGTTCATAAACCAGCGAAAATCAGGAAATTTTTCAACCTTTGACGACCACCGTCAAACAGAAAAATGGTAGCGGAGGAGGGACTCGAACCCCCGACACGCGGATTATGATTCCGCTGCTCTAACCTGCTGAGCTACTCCGCCCCGAAAGGCCGCCCGTGGGCGAGCGGCGCCTATAGGATGCGCCATGCGTCCGGTCAATATCATGTGCGCGGCCCGCGAAAATTCCTCGCAAAGGCGGCCTCCCACGGGCCTCCGCGGTAGTGATGGGCCGCAATTCCGGTGATTTCGACCGGCCGCGGACGAAAGTCGCGTGCAAGCTCGGCGAGCAAGGCGCGCGCCTCGGGCGGCGCAACCTTGTTCTGCACCGTGACATGCAGGCGCGGCGTCGCCTGATCCTGCGGCGTCAACAGTCCCGCAAAACGATCAGCGATGCGCGCCCGGATCGCGATCAGGTCCGGGCTGTCGATCCGAAACGCAACCCCGCGCCCGAGCGAATAAACAGCCGACACGGCCGCGCGCGGCGGCGGCGTATCGGCGGCGATGGCGCGGAACAGAGCCGCAAGTTCCTCAAGCAGCGACGGCGGCAGATGATGGAACAGCGTGATATGCGCCGAGAGGTAATTGCGCTCGGGCGGGAAATGCGCGCGGCGCAGCGCATCGAAGTAGCGCTGATCGGCCGCGCCCATCGTTCCAGTGATAACGATGGGCGCGGCGCCAGCGACGCGAGCGGGAGGGGGGGTGTCCGCGCCGCCGCTTGCGAGATGGGATGGACGGAGAGCTCGGGAGGGGAGTTCGCTGTCGTCCATGGGACGCCCTTTCTCGCTGCCGCAGCCTCTGCGCCCAAGCGCGTCCGGCATCCAATCGATTAATTGGTTCAGAATGATCGCACGAAACGATCAGGAAAAATCGCGTGCGCTTACAGGCTGTTCCAGAAAGCGTGAAGCGCCGCCGCAACCGCGTGCGGCCGCTGGGCGATCGCCCAATGTCCCGCATCCCCGATGATCGTCAGCGGCATCGCCCGATTTGCCGCGAACCGCTGCGCCACCGAAAGCTCGACATAGGGGTCGCCCGCCCCCCAGACGAGCATCCCCGCGCTCGGCAAGCGATCGAGGTCGAGCGCCCAGTCGTGCGCGAAACTGAGCCCGTGCGCCGATCGATAGAGATTCAGGATCGCGCGCCTTTTGTCCTTGAGCGCCCATTGCGCCGCTTCTTCCTGCGCAATGTCGGCCGGAACGCCCTGGTCGATCAGTCCGCGGGCAAGCGCGCCGGGACGGCTGATCGCCATGAAGGCTTCGCCCAGCAGCGGCGTGTTCCAGATGCGCGCGACCCGGTGACCGCGATAGTCGGGATCGATCACCGCATTGGAAACCGCCCAGCTCCGGATCAGGTCGGGGCGCAGCATCGCGACGCGCTGCGCAATCAGCGCGCCCCAGTCGTGACCGACGATATCGATCGGGCCATGCTGCGCCGCCAGCGCCGCGGCCTCGCCGGTCGCCCAATCGGCATAAGCCTCCTTCGTTGCAGCGAAACCGGCGGTAAGCGGTCCGGTGAAGCCGGGAAGCGCAGGAACGGCAATCGGCGTATCACCCAGCGCCAGAGCATCCAGCAGCGGACTCCAGATCGCCGGACTGTCGGGAACGCCGTGCAGGAAAAGCTTTGCGGTCATTCCCCCGGTCATCGCTACATCTCCCCCCTGTCGCGGCGCAGTTCATACCATTTCTGCACATTGGCATTATGCTCGGACAAGGTGCGCGCAAAGACGTGGCCACCGTCGCCTTTCGCAACGAAATAGAGATACTCATTGGGCTCGGGGTCGAGCACTGCGGCGATCGACGCCTTGCCGGGATTGGCGATTGGCCCCTTGGGAAGCCCGGCCATGCTGTATGTATTATAGCCGTTCACCGCCTGGATTTCGGAGCGCAGGATGCGGCGACCGAGCGGCTTGCCCTTGGTGATCGGATAGATGATCGTCGGATCGGCCTGCAGCCGCATCCCGATGGCGAGGCGATTGGTATAGACGCCGGCGACCGTGCGGCGCTCCGCCGCAATGCCGGTTTCCTTTTCGACGATCGACGCCAGCGTCATCGCTTCGTTGCGGTCCTTTGCCGCGGTGCGCGGGCTCCGCTTGGCCCAGAGCGCGTCGAAGGTCCTGGTCATCGCTGCCTGCATCCGCGCGACCACGGCTGCACGGCTCTCGCCGGTGGTAAAGGCATAGGTGTCGGGCAGCACGCTGCCCTCGGCGGGTACGGCGACCGTCCCCGTCAGGCGCGGCTCGGCCATCAGCCGCTCCCACACCATGATCGACGGCATGCCTTCGGGGACGGTCACGAAACGCTGGACGGTTCGGCCCTCCTGCATCATCCGCAGGATGTCGCCGGCGCCCATGCCCTTCTTCACCTCATATTCGCCGGGCTTGATCGGAGCGTCGGAGCCGAAGAGGCGCGCGCGGTTGCGAAAACCGGTGGCCGAGGTTGCGCCCGCCTTTTCCAATATTTCGCCCGCTTTGGCGATGCTGGCACCGGGCGGAATAACGACCACGGTATCGCGCGGCGCGCCGCCGGAGCAGGCCGCAAGCAGTAGCGCGAGAAAGATGGTCAGAAGGGTACGCACCAAAATCCCACCTCGTTCATGCGTCAGCCGGCCTGCCCGGAGAGCAGGCCGGCGCGACAGAGAGATTTAATCGAGTGCCTTGACGATCACGCTCGCATTGGTGCCGCCGAAGCCGAAGCTGTTGTTGAGCGCGGCCTTCACCGCGCGCTTCTTCGCCTTGTGCGGCACCAGGTCGACGCCCTCGGTCCCCTCGTCGGGATTGTCGAGGTTCAGTGTGGGCGGCACGATCTGGTCGCGGATCGCGAGAATGCAGAAGATCGTCTCGACCGCGCCGGCACCGCCGAGCAGATGGCCGATCGCCGATTTTGTCGAGCTCATCGATACATCGCCGATCGCGTCGCCGAACAGGCGCTTCACCGCGCCGAGTTCGATCGTGTCGGCCATCGTCGACGTGCCATGGGCGTTGATATAATCGATGTCGGCGGGCGTCATTCCCGCCTTCTTCAGCGCCATTTCCATCGACCGATAGGCGCCGAAGCCGTCGGGGTGCGGCGCAGTGACATGATAGGCGTCGCCCGAAAGGCCATAGCCGACGACTTCGGCGTAGATCTTGGCACCGCGCGCCTTGGCATGCTCATATTCCTCGAGCACGACGACGCCGGCGCCTTCGCCCATGACGAAGCCGTCGCGATCCTTGTCATAGGGGCGGCTCGCTTGTTCGGGGCGGTCGTTGTAGCTCATGTTGAGCGCGCGCGCCTGGGCAAAGCCTGCAATGCCGATCGGACAGATGGTCGATTCCGATCCGCCGGCGAGCATGATGTCGGCATCACCATCCTTGATCATCCGCGCCGCGTCGCCGATCGAATGGGCGCCGGTCGAGCAGGCGGTGACGACCGCATGGTTCGGCCCCATCAGGCCGTATTTGATGCTAACCTGACCCGAAATCAGGTTGATGAGGCGGCCGTGGACGAAGTGCGGGCTGACGCGGCCCGGCCCCTTTTCGGCGAGCAGCAGGCTTTCGCTCTCGATCCCCGGCAGGCCGCCGATGCCCGAACCGATCGAGCAGCCGGCGCGCAGCTTTGTCTCGTCGTCCATCTCGGTCAGCCCGGCGTCTTCGAGCGCCTGTCCGGCGGCGTCGATGCCATAGATGATGAAGGGATCGACCTGCCGCTGCACCTTGTGGTCGACGCGCTTGTTGGCGTCGAAGCCATATTCATGGTCGGCCGGCTTGACCTCGCACGCGATCGTGCATTTCTGGTCGGAGGCGTCGAAGCGGGTGATCGTTCCCGCGCCCGACTTCCCGGCAATCAGATTGGCCCAACTGGTTTCGACGTCTCCGCCCAGCGGCGTCACCAATCCCAAACCCGTCACCACAACCCGGCGCATAGACTTTCCTTTCGTCGGTTCCGGCCCTTGCGGAACCCGGCATCATTCTTGTCGGGGCATGCCCATAAAAAAAGCTTCCCGGCCACTGCGCGCGAGCGCTCGGGACCGGGAAGCCGGAAACGCGTGGGCAGCGTCGCCGCCGCGTCCGGCTGTGCCGGACCGGACCGCTTTAGCCCTTGTTCGCTTCGATGTAGTCGATCGCGTCCTTGACGGTGGCGATCTTTTCCGCCGCGTCATCGGGAATTTCGACACCGAATTCTTCTTCGAACGCCATCACCAGTTCGACGATGTCCAGGCTGTCGGCGCCCAGATCGTCGATGAAGCTCGCTTCTTCGGTGACCTTGTCGGCTTCGACGCCCAGATGTTCGACGACGATCTTTTTAACCTTTTCGGCCGAATCGCTCATGCACAGTTCCTTTTTTCTGACTGTCTCGTGAATGTTGGGATTTGCCCTAGTGTCCGTCGGCGGGGCTGGCAAGAGGGCTGGCGCGTTGTGGGCGCCGAAGCTCGCATCAACCCGCCCTTTCCTGCCGCGCGGCGGGTCCAGACGCCTCCCCCTTTCGTCCCCTGGGCAACCACCGCATAAATAGGAAACGGCACCGCGGCCTTCAAGCGCCAGGCGCACCGTTCATCGCGCGACCGGCTGCGGTGCCACCACCCCCGATTCCCGCAGCGCCTTTGACGCGCGGCCGATGACCGCGGGATTTATCATGAACTGGCGCAGCACCTTTTCGGGTGGCGCATCCTGCGGCTGGCGCGTGTAATCGAGCAGATGCCGCCACAGGCCGCGCGCTTCGTCGACCTTGCCCTGCCGCGCAAAAACGATGGCCCGCACCATCGTATATTGCGGCTCCATGGTGCTGGGCGATGGCATATGATCGAGGACAGCCAGCGCGTCGTCCTGCCGCCCCTGCTGCGAATAGACGAAGGCGAGCGTGACCGCCGGGACGCCTGGCGCCGACGCGTCGAGCGCCAACGACCGTTCGAGCAGCGCAATGCCCTCTAAGGGCTGGTCGCAGGCAATCTTGAACATCCCTTGGAAGCCGGCCGTGTCGGCATCATAGGGGTTGAGCCGCACCGCCGCATCGCCGATGCCGACGCCGCCGCGGCAATTGCCGGCATAATATTGTGCGCGCGCCATCGCGAAGGTCGCTGTCGCGGTTTCGGCGCCGCTGTCATACGCCCGCTGCGCGAGCGAGACGGCTTCGGCATAGGCCTTGTCACCCGCCGGGGTTCCGCGCAGCGGCTGCCAATCGCCGAAGCGCACGAGCGAGAGCGAGGCCAGCGCCGCGGCGTTGCGTGGTTCGCGAAAGATCGTCGCGCGCAGGCACGCATCGATCCTTTTTGCGGTATCCTTGTCGCGCAACTGCCGCAGCCGGTTGAACTGCGCCAGGCAGGGATAGCCGGGCGCAAAATTCTCCGGCTGCCGCGCCAACTGGTCGCGAACGACCACGCCATAATCGCCCGCAATCTGGGCAATGGCAGGGTCGATCGTCTCGAATCCAGGCATCTGATCCTGGGTCAGGTGAAATTGCTGCGACCAGATGGTGCGCTGATCCGAAACGCGGTTTAGCACCAGCGTGACATCGGCCGGCCCCGCGAGCGTGCGGACGAGCGAAACATCGAGGCGATAGTCGGCACGCTGCGTGGTATCGACCTTGCCCGCTGACGCTGCACTGCGGAGGTCGATGAGGTCGAAACGGCGCAAGCCGTCGCGCAGCCGCGCGTCGAGCGCCCGGGCCAGCGCGCGCGAAACCGGCGTGCTGCCCGATTGCGGAAGCGCAATCTCGAGCAGCGGCGGCGGCACTGCCGATGGCGCGAACATCCGTTGCCAATTGCCGGCAAGCCACCAGCCGCCCGCGAGCATGGCGACGGCGACGATGACCAGCACCGTCCACCAGCGCGCCCGCGACGATGGCGCTCCAACGCCGGGATGACGCGTTGACGTCACACCGCCCCCCCCCGCCTCCGCAGCCGCCGCATCTTCGCCGACGCCGGGGGTTACAGCTGCGCTACGTGCCGGCGGTGCGGTCCGGTGCTGCACCACAATCTCGTAGCTGCCCTGTGGGACGCGCAGGCGATGGACCCACGGCGTTTCGGCATAATAGCGGTCGAGAAGATTGCGCAGGCGGCCCACCATCACGCGTGGATAGCTGTCGACCGCGGGATCGAAATCGGCGTTACGCCCCAGCGCCTCGGTCGCGATCGCATAGGCCTTCGGAGCGCTGCGGCCGCCGCGAAGCCGGTGTTCGACCAGATATTGCAGCAGGCGCGACAAGACCGGCGAGCGCAGGAACAACTGGGACTCGCGGAGCCTCTCGAACTCCTCGGCGATGATCTGGTCGGTTTCGCCGGCCTCGAGTGTCTTGTTCGCTTTCGCGCGGTCCATGCAACCCTCTTATACCCTCTGGCGGGGTGTGTCCGCTAGATACGCAAATCGACGAATGCGGCCAGCCATATTTGTTTCAATGTAACGGTAACAGCCCGGATTGGCCATATTTCACCGGGTTTAACCCCTCTCGGAAGGGTGAAAGAACAGGACGAAAAGATTAAGGAAATCCTAATTTTGGGCGACATGCCGCAACGTGACCCCATGTTACTGTCATCTTCCCCGACGCCATGAGATCGTTCGATTGTCGTGATGCGCGCTTGCGCGGTCACGGCCCGGTTCGGGCTTTGCCTGCCGGGCAATTGAGGTTTCGGGATCGAAGCGCGCGAGCTGGTCCCTGGCGCACTCCGGTATATCCCGAGGCCTCATGAACAAGTGACTTCGCCGGGCGGGATTGTAGCCCCACCTGCACCTCGCCCGGCAAGTCCGCACTTACCCTATTCCGCAGAATGGTCGCTCCCAAGCATCACGCCAGTGCGATCCGGATGGGGCCGTCGGCCGAAGTCTGCGCTCGTCACGTCAGACCTTGCAGGCGCCGGTCCGTTTGGCCGACATTTGCATCTTCATCGACATGCCCGCAGGCCCTTCGCCCTGCCCCGTACTCGCCATTTCCATCTCATAGCTGTCGCCGCTGTAGGTGCCCTTCATCGTCATCGTGCGCGGACCGGCTTCGCTGGTGCAGCTCATCTTCGCGTCGATCACGCCATGCGCCATCTCGAAATGATCATAGGTGCATTTGCCGCCCGAATTTTCCGCCATTCGCGCCTTCGGATCGCGTGCGTCTTCCGGGGTCAGGCAGTTTTCGAAACTGTGTCCCTGTGCCAGCCGCGCCTTCATCTGCTCCTGCATCTGCGGCGGCAGTTTTTCCATTCCGGGCATCGTCATATCGGTGATCTTCACCGTGCCGGCCCATTGGCCGGGCTTCATGAACTCGCCCGAAGCGACCGCATCGGCGACCTTGTTCTGCACCGATTCGGCCGATTCATTCTTGGCCGACACGCCCTTGCCGCTGTCGCATGCGGACAGCGCGAGCAGCGCGCCCGTCACCAACAGAATATTGCGCTTGAACATCATCCAGACTCCCGCCGTTGCCGATGCGCGGCATCCTCACCATATTGGCAGCGATGGCAATTCAGATTCGCACCTCGCTCGACGAAATCGACACGGCGCAGGACTATGTGCCGCACCGTCCCGCTCGCCCCGACAAGGTGGAGGGCGGCAAGCGGTTCGAACTGGTCAGCGACTATTCCCCGGCGGGCGATCAGCCGACCGCGATCCGCGAGCTGGTCGACACCGCCAGGGAGGGCGAACGCGATCAGGTGCTGCTGGGCGTCACGGGATCGGGCAAGACCTTCACCATGGCGAAGGTGATCGAGGAGTTGCAGCGCCCGGCGCTGATCCTCGCGCCGAACAAGATCCTCGCGGCGCAGCTCTATGGCGAGTTCAAGAGCTTCTTTCCGAACAATGCGGTCGAATATTTCGTCAGCTATTACGACTATTACCAGCCCGAGGCCTATGTGCCGCGGTCCGACACCTATATCGAGAAGGAAAGCAGCGTAAACGAGGCGATCGACCGCATGCGCCATTCGGCGACGCGCGCCCTTCTCGAACGCGACGACGTCATCATCGTCGCCTCGGTGTCGTGCCTTTACGGCATCGGATCGGTCGAGACCTATTCGGCGATGATCTTCGACCTCAAGAAGGGGCAGGTCGTCGACAGCGGAGAGATTATCCGCAAGCTCGTCGCGCTGCAGTACAAGCGCAACGACCAGGCCTTCGCGCGCGGCAATTTCCGCGTCCGCGGCGACAGCCTCGAAATTTTCCCGTCGCACTATGAGGATATGGCGTGGCGTGTCAGCTTCTTCGGTGACGAGATCGAGGAGATCACCGAATTCGACCCGCTGACCGGCAAGAAGATCGCCAGCCTCAACTATGTGCGCGTCTATGCCAACAGCCACTATGTCACGCCCGGCCCGACGCTGAAGCAGGCGACCGAAGCGATCCGCCACGAACTCGCCGAGCGGCTGAAGGAACTCGAAACCGAGGGCCGGCTGCTCGAAGCGCAGCGGCTCGAACAGCGGACAAATTTCGACCTCGAAATGATCGCCGCCACCGGAAGCTGCGCGGGAATCGAGAATTACAGCCGCTTTCTGACAGGCCGCCTGCCCGGCGAGCCGCCGCCGACCTTGTTCGAATATCTCCCCGACAATGCGCTGCTCTTCGTCGATGAAAGCCACCAGACGATTCCGCAGATCGGCGCGATGTCGAAGGGCGACCATCGCCGCAAGATCACCCTCGCCGAATATGGCTTCCGCCTGCCCTCCTGCATCGACAACCGGCCGTTGCGTTTCGCCGAATGGGACATGATGCGCCCCCAGACGGTCAGCGTGTCGGCAACCCCGGGGCCGTGGGAAATGGACCGCACCCAAGGCGTTTTCGCCGAGCAGGTCATCCGCCCGACCGGGCTGATCGACCCGCCGGTCGAGATCAAGCCGGTCGAGGAGCAGGTCGACGATCTGATCGCCGAGGCGAAGAAGACCGCCGCGGCGGGTTATCGCACCCTCGTCACCACGCTCACCAAGCGCATGGCCGAGGATCTGACCGAGTTCCTGCACGAAGCGGGGCTCAAGGTCCGTTACATGCACAGCGACGTCGAAACGCTCGAGCGCATCGAGATCATTCGCGACCTCAGGCTCGGCGTGTTCGACGTGCTCGTCGGCATCAACCTGCTGCGCGAGGGCCTCGACATTCCCGAATGCGGGCTGGTCGCGATCCTCGACGCCGACAAGGAAGGCTTTCTGCGCAGCGAAACCAGCCTCGTCCAGACGATCGGCCGCGCCGCGCGCAACGTCGACGGCCGCGTCATCCTCTATGCCGACCGCATCACCGGCAGCATGGAACGCGCGCTGCGCGAAACCGACCGCCGCCGCGCCAAGCAACAGGCGTATAACGAAGAACATGGCATCACGCCGACGACGATCAAGCGCAAAATCGGCGACATCATCGCGCATGTCGCGTCGAAGGATCAGGTCACCATCGACCTCGGCGACGATAAGCCGCAGCACATGGTCGGCCACAACCTCCGCGCCTATATCCAGGAGCTGGAAAAGAAGATGCGCGACGCCGCCGCCGACCTGGAATTCGAGGAAGCCGGCCGCCTGCGCGACGAAATCCGCCGCCTCGAAGCCGACGAACTCGGCCTGCCGGCGGACGAACAGGTGGCACCGCGTGTCGGCCGGAGCAACGAAGGGAAGCCGGGAACGAGGAAGGGGCGCTTCGGGAAGCAGAGCAAGACGAAGTGGGGGCGGTAACGCCCCCTTCGACCAAAGCCCGATTGTAACCGACAAGTAGCCTTGTCTCCCCTTTACGCGCGGCCTAGCGTCCGCGCCACAAACGGGGAGAATATCTATGAAAACGGGTCTGTCGCTGATCGCGCTGGCGCTTGCCGCTGCGGTTCCTGCCACGCTTGCCGCGCAGGACGCGCCGGCCGAAAAAGCCAAGCCGGAAAAGGCCGAGGACGTCGTGCCGCAGGTGCACACGACGCGCCTTTCGGGCACGTTCGGCGGGCAGAAGATCGGCTATGCGGCGACGATCGGCGAGACGATTCTCAAGAACAAGGATGGCGTGCCCGAAGCGGCGATCGTCACCACCTCCTATATCAAGGAGCCGCGCGATCCGGGCCGCCCCGTGACTTTTCTGTTCAACGGCGGCCCCGGGTCGGGCACCGTCTGGTTGATGATGGGTGCGTTCGGGCCGAAGCGCGTCGCGATCCCCAGCGATGCCAAGGATGACGGCGCCCCGCCCTACCCCATCGTCGACAATCCCGATTCGCTGCTCGACGTGACCGACATCGTCTTCATTGATCCGCCGGGCACCGGCTTCTCGCACCTGATCGGCAAGGCCGACCCCAAGGATTATTACGGCGTGACGCAGGACGCGAAGGCCGTCGCCGAAGTCATCCGCCGCTGGCTCAACGACAATGGCCGCTGGAACAGCCCCAAATTCCTGGGCGGGGAAAGCTATGGCACCACACGCTCGGCAGCGGTCGCGAACCAGTTGATGAATGTCACCTTCAACGATGTCGGCCTCAACGGCATCATCCTCATCTCGACCGTGCTCGATTTCGCGGCCGGGTCGGATACGCCGGGCAACGAGCTCAGCTATATCACCAACCTCCCTTCGATGGCGACGACCGCCCTCTATCACGGCAAGGCAAGCGCGCCGTCGGTCGAACAATTCGCCGAAGAGGCGCGCCAGTGGGCGATCGGGCCCTATGCCGCGGCGCTGCTCAAGGGGCAGAAGCTGCAGGGCGAGGAACGCGCCGCGATCCGCCGCGAGCTTGCCCGCTTCACCGGCCTGTCCGAAACCTATCTCGAACAGGCGGATCTGCGCGTCACGCCCGGCCGCTTCTACAAGGAATTGCTGCGCGACCGCGGCCTGACCGTCGGCCGGCTCGACAGCCGCTACACGGGCAAGGATTATGACAATGCGGGCGAAGAGCCCGACAATGACCCCAGCTTCTATGGCATCGATTCGGGCTACACCGCCGCGATCAACAGCTGGGCGCGCGATACGCTGGGGTTCAAGACCGACCGCGAATATCAATCGATCAGCGGCATCGGCGGCCAGTGGGACTGGCGCATCGGAGGCCGCGACACCAACGCCTATCTCAACGTCGCGCCCTATATCGGGCAGGCGCTGCGCGAAAACAGCGGACTGCGCGTCTTTGTCGGTCAGGGCTATTATGATTTCGCGACGCCCTTTTTCGCCGCCGAATATTCGCTGTCGCGCACCGGCATCCCGCAGGATCGGATCGAGTATAAATATTATGACGCGGGACACATGATGTATATCCGCGACGAGGATCGCCACAAATTGTCCGAGGACGTTCGGGCATTCATTCGCGCGCGGTAGGTGAAAAACCGTCGCCCCCGCGAAGGCGGGGGCCGCCGTCGGCTTACGCAGCGCCGAAGGAAAAGGCCGATAGCGGCCCCCGCCTTCGCGGGGGCGACGGTTCTCAGCTTATCCGCACTACCTAACGCAGCACCCCGGCCGCGGCCTGTTTGCGTGCGTAGACGAACAGCGCGATCAGGATGACCCAGATGACCGCGGTGAAGACCATCGGGAAGGTTCCGAACATCCGCATCAGGTCGCCATAATGCATGCCGAACTGGTAGACGCAGCTAACCGCCAGTCCGGCAAGCGAGACCAGGAAGGCCGTGACCGCATGGCGACTGCGGACCAGGAGCAGAAGCGATCCGATTACCGAGCCCCAGACGCCGAGCGCCCATCCCGCGTTCGCCCAGACCGGAAAGCCCGTAAACCACGCCTGCTGCTCGGGCGTGAAAGCGGCCAGATAATCGGGATTCTGGATCTTGGTCATCACATAGTCCATCGCGCCGAAGGCGTTCCAGACGAGCGATACGGCCCCGACGACCCACAGGTGCCACGGCGTTTTGACGGCTACATTCATGTTGATCTCCCCCTCCAGAAAGATGGGGGCAGACTATCATCCATTCGCGCGCTGGACAATTGGTGATGTAGGCGCGCAACACACCGTAAACGCTTGGCAAATCCGCCGCGCTCTCCGATAGGCAGCGCATGTGTGTCGTCGCCCTTGCTCGCCGCGTCCATCCCGACTGGCCGCTGATCCTCATCGGCAACCGTGACGAGTTTCACGCGCGGCCTGCGGCGGCGCTCGCCGAATGGGACGATGACAGCGGCATCGTCGCAGGGCGCGACCTGCAAGCCGGCGGGACGTGGCTCGGCGTGCATCGACCGAGCGGACGCGTCGTCGTGGTGACCAATGTCCGCGGCGCGATGCCCGATCCGGCGAAGGAATCGCGCGGCGCGCTGGTGGTCGACATGTTGCGCGGCGACGGGCGTTTCGGCGATCCGTCCGAAGCCGATCTCGACCGGTTCAATGCCTTCAATCTGTTCGCCGCCGATGGAAATGCCCGCTTGCTCACCAACCGGCCGCAGCCGCTGATCGCAGCGCTGGCGGACGGCGTTCACGCCCTCGCCAACGAACCCGTCGACCGCCCCTGCCCGCGCGCCGAACGGCTGCGCGCTGCACTGGCCGCCACGGTCAAGGCCAGCGCCGATCCCGAAGGGCTGCTCGATACGCTGACCGCCGAAGGAGACCCGGCGCTGTTCCTGCGCGGCGAGGTCTACGGCACGCGCGCCTCGACGTTGGTCATGATCGGCGCGAACGGCGATGCCCGCATGGTCGAACGCCGATACGAAGCGGGCGGCCGCTCCGCCGGAACGACCGCCCTCGACTTTCGTATCGGCTGAGCCGCAAATCCTATTTGGGTGCGAGCACCATCAGCATCTGACGCCCTTCGGTGCGCGGATGCGCCTCGACCTTGGCGATCTCTGCCGTCATCTCCGCCACGCGCTGCAGCACGTTGAGGCCGAGCTGCGTATGGCTCATTTCGCGGCCGCGGAAGCGCATGGTCATCTTGACCTTGTCACCTTCCTCGAGGAAGTCGAAGACCTTCTTCATCTTCACTTCGAAATCATGATCGTCGATGTTCGGACGCATCTTGATCTCTTTGATTTCCTGGGTCTTCTGCGTCTTGCGGGCCGCATTGGCCTTTTTCTGGGCTTCGTATTTATACTTGCCCACATCCAGAAACTTGCACACCGGCGGATCGGCGTTGGGGGATACTTCGACCAGATCGAGGCCGACTTCGGCCGCCTGTTCGATCGCTTCAGCAGTCAGCATTACGCCCAGATTTTCGCCTTCCTCGTCGATCACACGGACCTTGGGCGAGGCGATGAATTCATTGTATCGCGGGCCGTTCTTCGGCGGCATTGGCGCCAGCGGGCGGCGGGTCATGGGCGGGCGTATAGCTGTATCTCCTGTGTTGTTTCAGTTCATATGCGCAGCGGGCGCGCAAACGCGCGCGCGGTGCACATATAATGAACATTGGCGCGGCGTAAAGGTTGCCGTGCGCAATTTGCGGGCGGTTTTCGTCCGACTGTGGCGGCTATGCCACGCACCTTGCCCCTAGGATCCGGACCCTACCATTTGGCGGGCGCGGGGTCGATTACGCGGAAGCCGCCCGCCCCCACCTCGCTGACCTCCAGCGCGCGGATCGCGATGCCGCGGTCGTTGAAGCGGAAGATGCCGTCGATGCCGCCGAACCCGTCCGCCGCCATCAGGCGCCCGGCAGGAAAGTTGGTCCCCGGCTTCCAGTCACGCGCAATGCGCACCGTCAGCAGCACCGAATCATAGCCGAGGCTGGCCAGGCGATAGGGCGCCTTGCCGAACCGGGTGCGATATTTGGTGGCGAGCTGGCCGTAGAGGCCGTCCGAAACACTGGCGAACCATGCACCGCGCATCGCCGGGTTGCCGCCCAGTGTCGCATCGGTGTTCCACAATTCGGTGCCGAGGATCTGGCGCTGTCCCGCGCCCTTGATGATCGGAACCGCGCGCACCGCATTGCCGCCGACGTCGGCGATCAGCACCGCGTCCATCGCACCCGCGCTCGCCAGACGGCGCGCCGCGCCGGTCAGCGCCGCGGCGCTGCGGTCATAGGTTTCGGTCGCGACGAGCGTTCCGCCCGCATTGGCGACCGCCGCCTTGAACGCCGCCATCGAACGCTCGCCATAAAGATTCTTGGGGATCAGCGCGCCGAAGCGCTGCTGCCCCTTGGCGCGGGCAAAGCTCACGACCCGTTCGACCGACTGGCCGGGGACGAAGCCCATGATGAAGACGCCGTTGCCCGCGACGCTGCTGTCGTTCGAAAAGCTGATGACGGGCACCTTCGCCGCCCGCGCGATCGGCGCCACCGCGGTGACATCCTCGCTGAGCAGCGGGCCGAGGATCAGCTTGTTGCCGTCGGCCACCGCCTGTTTCGCGGCAGCGGCGGCGCCCAGCGCGGTGTCATACGTCGTGATGCGGACCTTGTCGGCCTTGGTATCGAGCAGCGCCATCGTCGTCGCATTGGCGATCGCCATGCCGACATCGGCGTTGGTTCCCGTCTGCGGAACGAGCAGCGCGACGCGGTGGCGGTCGGTATCGGTCGGCAGACCGGGGCCGACATTGTCGGTGGGCTTGTCGGGCGGCGGCGGGGTTACCGGGCCATTGGTCTTCGGCACCACTTGGCATGCGGCGAGCAGCCCGCCAAGCGCCAGCGTCGCGATACCGCGCAGCAATTGCCGCCGCGGCGACGCATTCCCTTGGCGCTCGCGCGTCGTTTCTGCCATCTCTGCCGCCATGCCGGATTCGACCATCTCTATATCTCCCTTGCCCGGTCTCTATATCGTCGCGACGCCCATCGGCAACCTTGGCGACATCACCCCGCGCGCCGCGGCGGTGCTTGCGCGCGCCGACGTGATCGCGGCAGAGGATACGCGCGTCACGGCAAAGCTGCTCGCACATCTGGGCTTGCGTGTTCCGATGACCCCCTATCACGATCATAGCGACGAACGCGCCCGTGCGGCGCTGATTGCCCGGATGGCGGACGAAGTCGTCGTGCTGGTGTCCGACGCGGGAACCCCGCTGATTTCGGACCCCGGCTACAAGCTGGTGCGCGATGCGCGCGCGGCGGGACGGGCGATCACCACCCTGCCCGGCCCCTGTGCGGCAATTGCCGCCATCACCCTGTCGGGCCTTCCAAGCGATCGCTTTCTCTTTGCGGGCTTTCTGCCGAACAAGGCCAAGGCACGCGCCGACACGATCGCCGAATTCGCCGCTCTGCGCGCCACACTCGTCTTCTACGAAAGCGGGCCGCGCCTCGCCGCGACCCTGACCGCGCTCGCCGCCGGCCTCGGCAATCGCGAGGCGGCAGTCGCGCGCGAAATCAGCAAATTATACGAAGAATGCGTCACCGGCCCGCTCGACGACCTTGCCGCGCGCTACGCCGACGCACCGCCCAAGGGCGAGATCGTCGTGATGGTCGGCCCGCCCCAGGAGCAGGCCGTCGAAGCTGCCGACGACGACGCAATCGACGCGGCGCTGCGCGAGGCGCTGGACGAGCAGCCGGTGGCCAAAGCCGCCAAGGCCGTCGCCAAACGCTTCGGGCTCGACCGTCACGCCGTTTATGCGCGCGCACTCGCGCTTAAGGATCGTGCTTGAACCGCGCCGCCGCCGAAGCGCGCGGACGCCGGGCCGAACGGCGCGCCGCCTGGTGGCTGCGCCTGCATGGCTGGCGTATCCTGGGCGAACGGCTGCGCGTTCCCGCGGGCGAAGTCGATCTGGTGGCGCGGCGCGGCCGCACCCTCGCTTTCGTCGAAGTGAAATGGCGCGACCGCGCCGCCGATCTCGATATGGCGATCGACGAATTTCGCCTGCGCCGCGTCGCGGCAGCCGCAGAAATGCTCAGCGCGCGCTTTGCGCGACCCGATGATGATATTCGCATCGACGTGATGCTCCTTGCGCCGGGGCGCTTGCCTCGCCATCTGATCCACGTCTGGCAGCCCTGAAGGAAGACGGAATGACCCTGTGCGCGGCGGTTCAAATGGACCCGATGGATGGCATCAACATCGGCGGCGACAGCAGTTTCGCGTTGATGCTGAAAGCGCTCGAACGCGGCTACACCCTCTATCACTATGATGTGCGCGGGCTGACCTGGGAGGCCGGACGGCTGACGACACGGGCGCACCCCGTTCTCGACGTCAAGCGCGAGGCCGGCGCGCATTACCGCTTCGGCGATCCCGTAACGATCGACCTCGGCCGCGATGTCGATGTCGTGCTGATGCGGCAGGATCCGCCCTTCGACCTCGGCTATCTTACCGGTACCTGGCTGCTCGAACGCATTCGGGGCGAGACGCTGGTGGTCAATGATCCCGTTTCGGTGCGCAACGCGCCCGAAAAGGTTTTCGTGCTCGATTTTCCGCAATTCATGCCGCCGACGATGGTCACGCGCGATCTCGACGCGGTGAAGGATTTTCAGGCGCGCTACGGCGCCGTCGTCGTCAAGCCGCTGCACGGCAACGGCGGCAAGGCGGTGTTCCGCATCGACGCCGACGGCAGCAATCTGGGCGCACTGGTCGAACTGTTCGGTCAGGTCTGGCCCGAACCCTTCATGGTCCAGCAATTCCTGCCCAGCGTGTCCAAAGGCGACAAGCGGATCGTGCTGGTCGACGGCGACGTGGCCGGCGCGATCAACCGCAAGCCCGGCGAAGGCGAATTCCGGTCGAACCTTGCCGTCGGCGGCTATGCCGAAGCGGCGGAATTGACGCCGCGCGAGCAGGAAATCTGCGCCGCGCTCGGCCCGCAGCTCAAGGAACGAGGCCTGATCTTCGTCGGTATCGACGTGATCGGCGGCGAATGGCTCACCGAAATCAACGTCACCTCGCCGACCGGCATCGTCGCGATCGACCGTTTCAACAACAGCGATACGGCCGGCATGATCTGGGATGCGATAGAACGCCGGATCGCTTGAGCCGCCACCGCGTTTGCCATCCATGACCGAATTCATCCTCGATCTGATTCAGGCGTGGGGATATTGGGGCATTGCCGTCCTGATGTTCCTCGAAAACGTCTTCCCGCCCGTTCCGTCCGAAGTGATCATGGGTCTGGGCGGCATCGCGGTCGCGCAAGGGCGCTTCGACTTCTGGACGCTCGTCGCGGTCGCGGTCGCCGGCACCACGGCGGGCAATTGGGTGTGGTATGCGATCGGGCGCTGGATCGGCTACAAGCGGCTGAAGCCCTTTATCGACCGCCACGGCCGCTGGCTGACGCTCGATTGGCACGAGGTCGAGCGGCTGCACGCGGGCTTCGTCCGATATGGTCCCGGCATCGTTTTCGTCGCGCGCTTCATGCCCGTCGCGCGGACGATGGTGTCGCTGCCTGCGGGCATGGTCCATATGAATCAGGCGAAATTCCTGCTGTGGACCGCCGCCGGATCGACGATCTGGATCGCCGCACTCGCCGGCGCGGGCAACTGGTTTGGCAAGCAGTTCGCCGATATCGAGCAGTTCGTCGGCCCGCTCGCGCTCGTCGCGATCGGCTCGCTGGTCCTTCTCTATTTCTGGCGCGTCTTCACCTGGGAACCCAAGCACCGTCGCGATTAGCCGGCGCGGGGGTGAGCGCTGCGATAGACGTCGAGCAGATGCGCGGCGTCGACGGCGGTGTAGATCTGCGTCGACGCCAGACTCGCATGGCCCAAGAGTTCCTGCAGGCTGCGCAAATCGGCCCCGCCCGCGAGCAGATGCGTTGCGAAGCTGTGGCGCAGCGCGTGCGGCGTCGTGCGCTCGGGCAGGCCGAGCGCGCGGCGCGCCTGCCGGACGCTGGCCCGCACGACGCCCGGTTGCAGCGGCCCGCCGCGCGCGCCGACGAACAGCGGCGCATCCTTGCCCATCGGCCAGGGGCAGGCCGCGACATAGCGCGCCACCGCCGCCGCGACCGCGGGCAGGATCGGCACGATCCGCGTCTTGCCCCGCTTGCCGGTCACGCGCAGCGTTTCGCCGAGCGGCAACGCTGCCCCCGATAGCGACAGCGCCTCGCCGATGCGCAGTCCCGCACCATAGAGCAGCAGCAGCAAGGCAAAATCGCGCGCGCCGACCCAGGCTTCGCGGGCATTATCCTCGACATCCTGTGCAAGCTGCATCGCCTCGGCGGGCGCGACCGGGCGCGGCAGCCCCTTTTTGACGCGCGGTCCGCGCATCTGCGGCACGCTGGCGTTCGATCCGCCGACGAAGCGCAGAAAGCTGCGCAGCGCCGACAATTCGCGCGCCGCCGAGGCATTGCCCAGCCCGTCGGCGCGGCGATCGGCAAGATAGGAGCGCAGATCGTTCGGGGTCAGACCTTTGAGCATGCGCGCATCGACCGCGCCGCCGCGATAATGCGCCAGAAAGCCGCAAAAGCGCTCGGCGGTCGCGATATAGGCGCGCCGCGTATGGTCCGACCGGCGCTTTTCATGCGCCAGATGGGCGTCCCAGTCGCGGATCAGGACGTCAAACAAAACCCACTCCGTTCGGGCTGAGCTTGTCGAAGCCCCGTCCTTTCTTTCAGCCTCCAAAAGGGAAGAACGGCCCTTCGACAAGCTCAGGGCGAACGGGCTTTGCAGTCGTCTAGCCTGTTCGCACCACTTCCGAAAGGATGCTGTCGAGCAGCAATATGCCGTCGTCGGTCACCGCCAGCCGGTCGCCATCCTGAACCAGAAGCCCTTGCCCCGCCAGCCGCTCCACGGCGCCGGCATCGACGAACGCGTCGCGCCCCAGCCCGCTCCGTGCCTCGATCCGCGCCAGATCGATGCCCTCGGTCAGCCGCAGGCCCATCAACATCGCCTCGGTCGCGCGTTCGTGCGGCGGCAGGCCGGTCTCGACCTTCAGGCCGTGGCCGTTGCGTTCGACCGCCGCGATGAAATTCTCAGGTTTCTTGTGGCGCTCGGTCGCCTGCGCCAGCCGCCGCCCATGCGCGCCGGGCCCGACCCCCGCGTAATCGCCGTAGCGCCAATAGGTCAGATTATGGCGGCTTTCCTCGCCCGGCCTTGCATGGTTCGACACTTCGTAACGCGGCAGCCCCGCCGCGCGCGTCATCGCCTGCGTCGCGTCGAACAGGTCCGCAGCCGCATCGCCGTCGGGCAGGACAAGCTCGCCCTTGGCGGCGAGCGTCGCGAAGCGCGTGCCGGGTTCGATGGTCAGTTGATAGAGCGAAAGATGCCCGGTGCCGAACCCCAGTGCATCGGCAAGCTCGCGCTCCCAGTCGGCGAGCCCCTGCCCCGGCCGCGCATAGATAAGGTCGAAGCTGGCGCGGCGGAAATGCGCCTGCGCCGCCGCAATCGCTCGCCGTGCCTCGTCGCCGCTGTGTGCACGCCCCAGAAATTCAAGCACTTGCGGATCGAAGCTCTGCACGCCGATCGACACCCGATTGACCCCCGCCGCCGCAAGATCGGCGAAAGCGGCAACCTCGACCGAATTGGGATTGGCCTCCAGCGTGATCTCGCAATCGTCGGTCAGGCCCCACAGCGCCGCCGCCTCGGCGATCACCGCCGCCACCGTCGCGGGCGGCATCAAACTCGGCGTTCCGCCGCCGAAGAAGATCGAAGACACTCGGCGTCCCGCCAGCAGCGCCGCCTCGTGCCGCAGATCGGCAAGCAACGCATCGCGCCAGACCGCCTGATCGACGCTCTCGCGGACATGGCTGTTGAAGTCGCAATAGGGGCATTTGCTGACGCAAAAGGGCCAATGGACATAGAGGGCGAGCGGTTCTGTCATGGAAGGCGACATATACTCAATATAATGCAAAATCTCGTCGCCCCCGCGCAGGCGGGGGCCGCTGGAGGTTTGTTTCGATCATCGCTGCGAAAACCGATAGCGGCCCCCGCCTGCGCGGGGGCGACGAAGGATCTAAAACACCCCCGCCACCAGCTTCGCAAAGGCATCGGCCCGGTGGCTGATCGCATGTTTTTCGGCCGGATCGATCTCGGCATAAGTCAGGGACTTGCCGGTCGGTACGAAGACCGGATCATAACCGAACCCCAGCGTACCGCGCGGCGGCCAGGTCAGGCTGCCAGTCGCCCGGCCCTCGAAGATTTCGGCATGCCCGTCGGGCCAGGCGAGCGCGAGGGTGCAGACGAAACAGGCGCTGCGGTCGACGTCCGTCCCCTGCTCGGCGAGCAACCCCTCGACCTTGCCCATCGCCATATACCAGTCGCGGCCCTTTTCGCCTTCGAACCACTGCCGTTCGGCCCAGTCGGCCGTATAGACGCCGGGTCGTCCGCCCAGCGCCGCCACTTCTAGGCCGCTGTCATCGGCAAGCGCGGGCAGACCCGAAGCCGACGCACTCGCATGTGCTTTCAACAGCGCATTCTCGGCGAAGGTCGTCCCGGTTTCGTCGGGTTCGGGAAGGCCGAGGTCGCCCGCCGACACCGGTTCGATGCCATAAGGCAACAGCAGCGCGCGAATTTCCCGCACCTTGCCCGCATTATGGCTCGCGATGACGAGTTTGCCGGGAGCGAGTTTTCGATGTGACATTCGACAACCTCATTTTTCGTCATGCCGGACTTGATCCGGCATCCATGAGCGCGTGGCCCCCGGATCAAGTCCGGGGTGACGAGAGGAAACTACCTACCCACCGCCTTCGCCTGCGCCGCGAAAATCTCGCCGCAGCCGATGCGCGCGAGGCGGAGGAGGCGCAGCAAGCCTTCCTCGTCATAGGTCGCGCCCTCGGCGCTCGCCTGCACTTCGACGATCTGGCCCTTGCCGGTCAGCACGAAATTGCCGTCGGCTTCGGCGTTCGAATCCTCGTCATAATCGAGGTCGAGGACCGCGGTGCCCTGATACATGCCGCACGAAATCGCCGCGACCTTGTCCTCGATCGGGTCTTCGGCAATCGCCTTGGCCGCGATCAGCTTGTCGACCGCGAGCCGCAGCGCGACCCACGCGCCCGAAATCGACGCGGTGCGCGTGCCGCCATCGGCCTGGATCACGTCGCAATCGATCACGATCTGGCGCTCGCCGAGCTTCTTCATATCGACGACGGCGCGCAAGCTGCGCCCGATAAGCCGCTGAATTTCCTGCGTCCGTCCCGACTGCTTGCCCTTCGCCGCCTCGCGGCTGCCGCGCGTGTGCGTCGCGCGGGGCAGCATGCCATATTCGGCGGTCACCCAGCCCTGCCCCTTGCCGCGCAGGAAGGGCGGCACCTTCTCCTCGACGCTGGCGGTGACGAGCACCTTGGTGTTGCCGAAGCTTACCAGCACGCTGCCTTCGGCGTGGATGGTGAATTCGGTTTCGATGGCGATGGGGCGCATCTGGTCGGGCGCGCGGCCGGAGGGTCGCATGATATTCCTTTCATCGTTGAAGGCGCGGCTCTTAGGCGCGCGCCGTCATCCACTCAACCGCATCTTGAAGAAATCGAGGATTTCGTCGCGCGCCTGCACCGTCGGCTGGCCTGCCTCGTCGATCAGGTGGATGGTGACGACGCTGTGCGGGTTTTTCATCGGACTGTCGGGGTTCGCCGCCGCATCGGGCAGGACGCGGCCGACGAAGCGGTCGCCGAGCGCGTCCTCATACGCCGCAAAACGCGCCGCCTTGCAAAATTTGTCGCCCGCGAAGCGATAGGCGAGCACGGTCAGATCCTCGGCCTCCATCCGCGCCTTCACCGCCGCCAGCTCATCGGGCGCGATATGCATTCCCGCAGGATCGTTGAGCGGCAGCGACGGCTGCGCCAGCACCGGCGCGAGCACCGCGGGCTCAAGCATCATCGACAGCGCGAAATTGCCGGTAAAGCACATGCCGATCGCGCCGACGCCCTTGCCGCCGCATTCTTCATGCGCCAGCGCCGCGAGCGCGCGCAGCCACTGCGTCGCCGGCGAGCTTTCATTCGCCTGAAAAGCGCGGAACTGGCGGCTGATGCACCCGCCGATCATCGTGAACAATGTGCCCGGCATGCGCGGCACCGCGCCGTCCTTCCCAAAGATATGCGGCATATAGACGGTGAAGCCGGCATCGCGGACCCAGCGCGCGAACCGCGCGACATGCGGGCTGATCCCCGGCATTTCGGTCATCACGATCACCGCCGGGCCGCCGCCCGTCACATAGACGAGCCGGTCGGTGCCGAGCAGGCGGATCGTCCGCCGGTCGAAATCGTCGAGCGGATCGTCGCGATCGAGCGGACGTGTGGTCATGCTGTTCTCTCCCCGCGGCCCAGGCCGCTCCAACCTTGACGAAGGCTAGGCAGAAGATGCATCCGATGCACCTGTTTTCGTCGCACAGCTCGGCCCGATTTCGGCAAAGCAGGGCGACAAAGCGGCATCACGCCATTCGACTAGCGCCGCGAAGGGTGATAATCAGTCGCTTTGGTGGGAGATGCCTATGCTGCGCTGGTTGCGCGAACGCTATCTGCTCGTACTCGGGTCGATCTATATTTATAACGAACATCGCGGCTATACCGCGATCGACCGGGTTATCGAAGCGGTTCGCGCGCGGACGCCCGACGATCTAGCCTTGATCGCCGCGATCGAAAGCCACCGCGGCGACGAGCGCAAACATTATATGATGTTTCGCCGCTGGTTCGAACGGCGCGGTTCGATGCCGCTCGATGTCGATCGCACCTTCGGGCATATCGACCGCTTCGTCGAAATCGTCTTTCGCACGCCGATCGACAAGCTCGATACGCAGGCGGTCATCGATCGCGACGAGCTGTTCGAACGGCTCTGCCGCGTCATCGCGCTGACCGAACGGCGCGGCTACAAGCAGGTCGAAACCCTGCTGAAGAACCGCTTCGTGCTCGACGATCCGATCCTGACCCGGATTTTCCGGATCATCCACAAGGACGAACCGAGCCACTGGGCCCCCTATGAGGCATGGCTCGTCGCGCACGGGCGCCGGCGCCCGCGCTGGTGGGAACGCGCGATCGATGCTTTCATCCATTCCGAATTGCTGTTCATCAAGCTGCCGTGGCTCTTCCTCAACCCCTGGGTCGGGCGCCGCACCGCCTGGCCCGATGCGCGCGATGATGAAGCCTATGGCGATCGCCCGCTCGCGGCCCACGCCGCTGCATGACCGACTATAGTGCAGGGGCGGAATTGCCCGCCAACGGACAGGCCCCGGCGGGCGAAGCCGGGCTGGCGTCGCGCCTGTTCAATCGCCGCGTCGGCGGCATGCTGCTCAAGAACACGGCGGTCAGCAGCGCCGTCTTTCTGGTCGGTCTCGCCGTGCTCTGGGGCCTGGTGCAATGGGGCAGGATGCAGGCGGTGCCCGCGGCGGCGATCGGCTTTCTGACCTCCAACAGCCTGCACTATGCGCTCGGCCGTTCGTGGATATTTCGCGGCACCGATCGCGCCATCGGGTCGGGCTATCTGATCTTTCTGGTCAACGCGGGGGTGGGCATGGCGATCACCATCCTGCTCTTTGCCGCCTTGCTGAAATGGACCGCCATCCACTATCTCGTCGCCCGCGTGATCGTGTCCGTCTTTGCCGGGCTCGCGATGTTCGTGCTCAACGCGGTGCTCAATTTTCGACAGGTGTAAGGTGCGGATCGCGCTATTTACGGGAAATTACAACTATGTGCGCGAAGGCGCGAACCAGGCGCTCAACCGCCTTGTCGCGCATCTCGAGCAGCATGCGGGCGCCGCGGTGCGGGTCTATTCTCCCGTCACCGACACGCCGGCGTTCGAACCGGCGGGCGACCTGGTCCCGGTGCGGTCGATCGCGCTGCCGGTGCGCAGCGAATTTCGGCTCGCGCTCGGCCTGCCCCGCGCGACCCGTCGCGACCTGACGCGGTTCGCGCCCGACATCATCCATGTCGCGACCCCCGATATTCTCGGCACCCGCGCGCAGACCTTCGCGCTCGATCGCGGCACGCCGCTTGTCGTCAGCCTGCACACGCGGTTCGAAACCTATCTCGGCTATTACGGCCTCGACTGGCTGCGGCCCGTGGTCGACCGCCACATCCATCGTTTCTATCGCCGCGCCGATCATGTTCTCGCCCCGACTCCGGGCCTTGTCGACGAGATGCGGACGCTGCGCGGCGACGATCGGGTCAGCCTGTGGAGTCGCGGCGTCGACCGCGACCTTTTCGCGCCGTCGCATCGCAGCTTCGAATGGCGCCGCGCGCACGGAATCGCCGACGACCGGATCGTCATCCTGTTCTTCGGCCGTCTGGTGCTGGAAAAGGGCGTCGAGGAATATGTCGCGATATTGCGCGAATTGCTGCCCGACCATCCGGTCACGCCGCTTGTGGTCGGCGCAGGACCGGCGGCCGAGGCTTTTGCAGCGCTGCCGTCCGCCGTGCTTACCGGCCATCTCGACGGACAGGAACTCGCCCACGCGGTTGCCAGCGCCGACATCATGCTCAACCCGAGCACGACCGAAGCCTTTGGCAATGTCGTGCTCGAGGCGATGGCATCGGGCCTGCCCGTGGTCAGCGCCGATGCGCCGAGCGCGAGCGCGCTGATCGTGGAGGGCGAAACAGGCCATCTGTGCACCCCCGGCGACCGCCGCGCCTATTCGGACGCGCTCGTCCGCCTCCTTGCGGACGGCGACGCGCGGCGCACAATGGGCGCCGCCGCGCGGGCAAGAAGCGCCGCCTTTTCCTGGCACGCCGCATCCGAGAGCGTCGCGCGCCTCTATCGCGCGATCCTCGCGCCGCCGCCGCCGCAGGCCCGGCCGGACGGAGCCGCGGGTAGCGCGATGCTTGCCCCCGCCCCTTCGCATCCCTAAATCCATGCCATGACGACCCCGCCGATCACCGAATTGACGACGCGCGCGCGCGACGTGTTCCGGCTTGTCGTCGACGCCTATCTCGAAAATGGTCAGCCGGTCGGATCGCGCACGCTGTCAAAGCTGGCGACGCTCAACCTGTCGCCCGCTTCGATCCGCAACGTCATGCAGGATCTCGAAGAACTCGGCCTGCTCGCGAGCCCGCACACCAGCGCCGGGCGCCTGCCGACCGAACAGGGGCTGCGCCTGTTCGTCGACGGGATGATGCAGGTCGCCGAACCCTCGGCCGAGGATCGCGCGCAGATCGAGGCGAGCCTCGCCGAAGGCGGCCCGATCGAAAGCGCGCTGGCGCAGGCGACGGCCACGCTGTCGGGGCTTTCGGCCTGCGCCGGCCTTGTCCTCGTTCCCAAGCATGAACGCGTGCTCAAGCAGGTCGCCTTCGTCCCGATGGCGGACCGTCAGGCGCTCGTCGTCCTCGTCGCGGGCGATGGCTCGGTCGAAAACCGCGTCATCGACCTGCCTGCCGGATTGGGCCCGTCGGCGCTGGTCGAGGCGGGCAATTATATCTCTGCGATGCTCGGCGGCCTGACACTGGGCGAGGCAATGGCGCGGGTGCGGCGCGAGATCGAGGACGAACGGATCGCGATCGACCGCGCCGCCGCCGATCTGGTTTCGCGCGGACTGGCCATATGGTCGGTCGATGGCGCCGACCGACCGGTGCTGATCGTGCGCGGCCAGGCGAACCTGCTTGACGACAGCGCCGTCGGCGACCTCGACCGGGTGCGCCTGCTGCTCGACGAACTCGAAACCAAGCAGGACATCGCCGGTCTGCTCGACAGCGCGCGCGAAGGCAGCGCGACGCGCATTTTCATCGGCTCGGAGAACAAGCTCTTTTCGCTGTCGGGATCGTCGGTTATCGCCGCGCCCTATCGCGGATCGGATGGACGGGTGGTCGGCGTCGTCGGGGTTATCGGCCCGACCCGCTTGAACTATGCGCGCATCGTTCCCATGGTGGATTTTACAGCACAATCGCTCTCAAGACTGATACGATAGGGTTATGACGAACATCGAAAATGAAACGCCGGTCGAAGACGGCCAGGCCCCGGAAACCGAAGCCGCTGCGGCTGCCGAAGCCCCCGCGCAGGACGAAGCTGCAAAGCTTGCCGAACAACTCGCCGCGGTGCAGCAGGATCTGCTCTACGCGCGCGCCGAAACGCAGAATGTGCGCCGCCGCGCTGAAAAGGAAGTCGCCGACGCGCACGCCTATGCAGCGACCAAATTCGCGCGCGACATCCTGTCGGTCGCCGACAATCTCGGCCGCGCGCTCGCTTCGCTCAGCGAAGAACAGCGTGCCGACGAGGCGATCAAGCCGCTGCTCACGGGGCTCGAGGCGACCGAGCGCGAACTGATGAGCGTGTTCGAACGCCACGGCATCACGCGCATCGCTGCGATCGGCCTGCCGCTCGACCCGAACCAGCATCAGGCGATGCTCGAAATCCCCAGCGACAAGGACGCCGGCACGATCGTACAGGAAATGCAGGCTGGCTATATGATGAAGGACCGCCTGCTGCGCCCCGCGATGGTGGGGGTCGCCAAGAAGGCGGATTGATTTTCCGCCCTACACCCATTGCGTGTGTCCCCGCGAAGGCGGGGACCCATCATCCGATGGCGGAAATCCGAAACGGCCGGTGATAGCCCCCGCCTTCGCGGGGGGAACAGGTCACAAAATTTCGGCTCAGGCGGCCTTGCGCAGCTTCGCGAGCTTCTTCAGCACCATCTCGCGCTTCAGCCGCGACAGATGGTCGATGAACAATATGCCTTCCAGATGGTCATGCTCGTGCTGGATGCACGTCGCCATCAGGCCGGTCATGCGCTCCTGATGATGCTTGCCGTCCACGTCCTGCCAATCGACCGTGACTTCGGCGGGGCGTGTCACATCGGCATATTGCTCGGGGACCGACAGGCAGCCTTCCTGATAGACGCTATGCTCCTCGCTCTCGTCCGAAAAGACAGGATTGATGAAGACGCGCGGCTCGCGGATCACCTTCTTGCCTTCCTCGTCCTCGGGATCGGGCTCCTGCAGATCGATGACGAGAATGCGCTTCGGCACCCCGACCTGGATCGCGGCAAGCCCGATGCCGGGGGCGTCGTACATCGTCTCGAACATGTCGGCGACCAGCTGCTTCAGCTCGGCGTCGAACGTCTCGACGGGCTTCGAAATGACGCGCAACCGCGGATCGGGGGTCTCTATAATGGGTAGGATGGCCATGGGTGCGAGGTATGGACTGATGGCGCTTCCGTCAAGAGACCGGACGCCGCGCCCGCAGCGCCTGCGCCAGCGTTCCCTCGTCGAGATAGTCGAGCTCGCCGCCGACCGGCAGGCCATGCGCCAGCTGCGTCAGCCGCACCGGATAGCCCTCCAGCCGCTCGGCGAGATAATGCGCCGTCGTCTGCCCCTCCAGCGTCGCGTTCATCGCCAGCACCACCTCGTCGATGCCGCCCGCCGCGACGCGCGCCACGAGCGCGTCGATGCTCAAATCCTGCGGCCGCACGCCTTCCAGCGCCGACAGGCGGCCGCCCAGCACATGATATTTGCCGGGAAACAGCCGCGACTTGTCGAGCGCCCACAGGTCCGACACTTCCTCGACGACGCACAGGCTGCGCGGGTCGCGGCGCGGATCGGCGCAGATCGCGCAGGGGTCGCTGGTATCGACATTGCCGCAGATGCCGCACGTCACCAGCCGTTCGGACACCGTCTGGAGTGCCGCGAGCAAGGGCGCAAAACTGCTCTCGCGCTTTTTCATCAGATGCAGCACCGCGCGCCGCGCCGACCGCGGGCCAAGGCCGGGGAGCCGGGCGAGTTGCTGAACGAGGGCTTCGATTTCGGTAGACGCCATGCGGCGGTGGTAATGGGTGTGCAAGATATGCACAACATTCCCCGTGTTCCTGCGAAGGCAGGAACCCATCTCCGGACGGTGCAAGTTGGAACCGGCGGAGATAGGCCCCTGCCTTCGCAGGGGCACTGGAGCTTGATGGGCTTGAATGTCGCGCCTGCCTCCTCCAAAGGCGCTGCCCATGCGCATTGCCTTCATGGGAACGCCGCCCTTTGCGGTGCCGACGCTCGCCGCGCTCCACGCGGCGGGGCATGAGATCGTGGCGGTTTACACCCAGCCGCCGCGCCCGGCGCAGCGCGGCAAGAAGCTCCAGCAGAGCGCGGTCCACCTCTGGGCGGAGGCGCACGGCCTGTCCGTCCGCACGCCGAAGAGCCTGCGGACCGAAGAGGCGCAGGCCGAGTTCGCCGCGCTCGACCTCGATGTCGCGGTGGTCGCCGCCTATGGCCTCATTCTGCCGCAGGCGATCCTCGAGAGCCCACGCGAAGGCTGCCTCAACGTCCATGGCTCGATCCTGCCGCGCTGGCGCGGCGCGGCGCCCGTGCAGCGCGCGATTCTGGCGGGCGATACCGAAACGGGCGTCACCATCATGCAGATGGATGCCGGGCTCGACACCGGCGGTATGCGGCTGATCGGCTGCACGCCGGTCGCGGGCAAGACCGCGGGCGAATTGACCGACGAACTCGCCGCAATGGGCGCCGCGCTGATGGTCGAGGTGCTGGCCGACCTGTCCGCCTGTCCGCCCGTGCCGCAGCCGGATGACGGCGCCACCTATGCCGCCAAGATCGACAAGAGCGAGGCGCGGCTCGATTTTCTGGTCAGCGCGCCCCAGACCGAACGCCAGATTCGCGCGTTCAACCCGGTGCCCGGCGCCTTTTTCGAGCTGGAGGGCGAGCGATACAAGATCCTCGCGGCCGATGTCGTGCATCCCGCCGACACCGTCGCCGGCGCCGCGCCCGGCGTCACGCTCGACGATGCGCTGACCATCGCCTGCAACCCTGGCGCGATCCGCGCCACCCGGGTGCAGCGCGCGGGCAAGCCGGCGATGGACGCCGCCGAACTGCTGCGCGGTCGGCCCATAACTGCGGGGACGCGGCTGGCATGACCCGCTTCGCCCTCACCATCGAATATGACGGCCGCCCCTTCATGGGCTGGCAGCGCCAGTCGCATGGCCCCAGCGTCCAGCAGGCGATCGAGGAAGCCGTCACGCGCATCACCGCCGAAACGGCGCCCGTTCACGGCGCCGGGCGCACCGACGCCGGGGTGCATGCGATCGCGATGCGCGCGCATGTCGACATCGAAAAGGCGATCCAGCCCTTTCGCCTGATGGAAGCGCTGAACGCCCAGCTTCGCCCCGCGCCGGTGGCGATCCTTGCGTGCGAGACGGTCGCCGACGACTGGCACGCGCGCTTTTCGTGCGTCGGCCGCGCCTATGAATATCGCATCGTCAACCGCCGCGCGCCGCTGACCTGGGACAAGGGGCTCGCCTGGCAATTTGCGAAGCCGCTGGATGCCGAAGCGATGCACGGCGCGGCACAGGCGCTGGTGGGACGGCACGATTTCACCACCTTCCGATCGGTGCATTGCCAGGCCGAAAGCGCGGTGAAGACGCTCGACCGCCTGTCGGTCAGCCGCCATGGCGACGAAATCGTCATCGAAGCGGCCGCACGCAGCTTCCTTCATCATCAGGTTCGATCGATGGTCGGCTGCCTCGCGCTCGTCGGCGAAGGCAAATGGTCGGCGCGCGATCTGAAGGCCGCGCTTGATGCGGCCGACCGGCAGGCGCTCGGCCTCAACGCACCGCCCGACGGGCTCTATTTCATCGAAGCAAAATATCCCTGATCCACGAAAAAGGGCGGCCCTTGCGGACCGCCCTCTTCACGTCTCGGCAGAAAGGCTCAGAGCGCCTTTTCGGCGTAATAGAGCGGCGCATGCTCGTTGAGGATCTGAAGGATCTTCGCCTGCGCGGTCTTTTCGTCGCTTTCTTCCATCGCGGCGAGTTCGCGCGCGAGTCGGCTCGACGCCGCTTCGAAGATCTGACGCTCCGAATAGCTCTGTTCGGGCTGGTCGTCGGCGCGGAACAGGTCGCGAGTCACCTCGGCGATCGACACGAGGTCGCCCGAGTTGATCTTCGCTTCATATTCCTGCGCGCGGCGCGACCACATGGTGCGCTTCACTTTCGGCTTGGTGGTCAGGACCTGAAGCGCTTCCTTCAGCGTCTTGTCCGACGACAGCTTGCGCATCCCCACGCCCTCGGCCTTGTTGGTCGGGACGCGCAGGGTCATTTTTTCCTTTTCGAAGCGCAGGACATAAAGTTCGAGCTGCATGCCGGCGATTTCCGACTTTTGCAGTTCAATGACGCGCCCCACGCCATGTTTGGGATAAACGACATAGTCACCGACTTCAAAGACGAGCGTGTTTGCGGACATGCAGGTTCCTTTCATTTGCCCCGTCGGGACCGGAAAAGCGCGAAAAGGCCGGGTACGTCCGCCCTCGTCGGAGGGGGATCGAAGCAAGGCGGTCGGCGCTAGCCAGTCAAAGTGACAAGGGATATGGCTCCATCAGGACGCCGCAGGGTGCCTTTCCGGCGATGGAAAGAGGCAAGCTGTCGACGCGTTGATATTTATTATATCAGATTCGCAACAAAATTGCCACCCCCGCACGGAAATCCGCGGGTCGGCGGCTTGACGCCCCCCGAAACGCGTTTCACCTTGAGACGGAAACACAGATGGGGATGCCAAGATGAAAGATCAAATCTGGTGGGTTACAGGGGCTTCGTCGGGTATCGGCGCGGCGCTGGCGCGCGGCCTTGCGGCGCGCGGCGCGCGGCTGATTCTGTCGGGCCGCAACGTCGCCGCGCTCGAAGCGGTGGCAAAGGATTGCGGCGCCGGCACGATGATCCTGCCGTTCGAGGCGACCGACTATGATGCGATTCCCGCACTGGTCGAACAAGCCTGGGCCTGGGGCGGGCGCATCGATGGCCTCGTCAACAATGCCGGCATTTCGCAGCGCAGCCTGGCGGTCGAAACCGATTTTGCCGTCTATCAAAAGATCATCGCGGTCGACCTGCTTGCACCGATCGCCCTCACCCAGGCGCTGCTTCCGCGCATGATCGCGGCCGGCGGCGGTCAGATCATCGCCATATCGAGCGTCGCGGGAGTCGCCGGCGTGCCGCTGCGCAGCGCCTATTCGGCGGCCAAGCACGGCATCATCGGCTATCATGACAGCGTCCGCGCCGAAAATGAGCATCTGGGGTTGAAGGTGCTGGTGGTCGAACCCGGATCGGTGCGCACCAACGTCAGCCGCAACGCGCTCAACGCCGACGGCAGCGTCCGCGGCGCGAGCGATGCGGCAATCGACAACGGCCTGTCGCCCGACGATGCTGCGGCACAGATGCTCGCTGCGGTCGATGCCGGAACGCGCGAACTGGTGGTCGCCGAAGGCGCCGAAGCCGCCATCGCCGCCCTTCGCCGCAGCGACCCGAACGCGCTGTTCGACCGGATGAACGCCATGGTGCAGGCGGGCTATGCCCAGCAGATGGGGGCGCAGCGCTAAATCAGATACTTCGTCAAAAGAAAAAGGCCCCGCCGGATCGTTCCGGCGGGGCCATTCTTTCACCCTGACGGGCGCGATGCTTACATCGCGTGTCCCGCCAGCGCCGCGAGCAGCAGCAGCGCGACGATGTTGGTGATCTTGATCATCGGGTTGACAGCCGGACCCGCGGTATCCTTGTAGGGATCGCCGACGGTGTCGCCCGTCACGGCTGCCTTATGGGCTTCGCTGCCCTTGCCGCCATGGTTGCCGTCCTCGATATATTTCTTGGCATTGTCCCATGCGCCGCCGCCCGAGGTCATCGAGAGGGCGACGAACAGGCCGCCGACGATCACGCCGAGCAGCAGCGCGCCGAGCGCGGCAAAGCCGTTCTCCTGACCCGCAACCGCCGAGATCACGAAATAGACGACGATCGGCGCCAGCACCGGCAGCAGCGAGGGGATGATCATCTCCTTGATCGCCGCCTTGGTAACGAGGTCGACCGTGCGCGCATAGTTCGGCTTCGACGTGCCCGCCATGATGCCGGGATCGCCCGCGAACTGATCGCGCACATCCTTCACCACATCGCCCGCCGCGCGGCCGACGGCGGTCATGCCCATCGCACCGAAGAGGTACGGAAGCAGCGCACCGAGCAGCAGCCCGACGATGACATAGGGGTTTTCGAGGCTGAAATTGACCGTCAGGCTCGGGAAGAATTCCCGAAGGTCGGTCGTATAGGCCGCGAACAGCACCAGCGCGGCGAGGCCCGCCGAACCGATGGCGTAACCCTTGGTCACCGCCTTGGTGGTGTTGCCGACGGCGTCGAGCAGGTCAGTCTTTTCGCGCACGCTGTCGTCCAGCCCCGCCATTTCGGCGATGCCGCCCGCATTGTCCGTCACCGGGCCATAAGCGTCGAGCGCGACGACCATGCCGGCGAGCGCCAGCATCGCAGTCGCAGCATAGGCAATGCCGATCAGCCCCGCGAGTTGATAGGCGATGATGATGCCCGCAACGATGACCAGCGTCGGCAGCGCGGTGGCTTCGAGGCTGATCGCGAGGCCCTGGATCACGTTCGTGCCATGGCCCGTTTCCGAGGCCTTGGCGATCGACCGCACCGGACGGAAGCCCGTGCCGGTATAATATTCGGTGATCCATATGATCAGGCCGGTGATGACCAGACCGAGCAACGAGCAATAGAATAGCGCGCGGCCGGTAAAGTCGGTGCCGGCAATAACTGCATTCATGTCACCGACCACATGCGCGGTCGCGAACCAGATTCCAAAGACCGAAGCAACGGCCGAAACCAAGAAGCCCTTGTACATCGCGCCCATGACATTGTTCGACGAACCGAGACGGACGAAATAGGTCCCGATGATCGAGGTGATGATGCACACGCCGCCGATCAGCAGCGGCAGCGCCATCAGCCCCGGAAGCAGGTCGCCCGCGCTCTTGAGCAGCAACGCGGTCAGCACCATCGTCGCGCCGACGGTAACGACATAGGTTTCGAAAAGGTCGGCCGCCATGCCAGCGCAGTCGCCGACATTGTCGCCGACGTTATCGGCGATGACCGCCGGGTTGCGCGGATCATCCTCGGGGATGCCCGCTTCGACCTTGCCGACCAGGTCGGCACCGACGTCGGCGGCCTTGGTGAAGATGCCGCCGCCGAGACGCGCGAAGATCGAGATCAGCGACGCACCGAAGGCCAGCGCGACGAGCCCGTCGACGACCGTGCGGTCGTCGCCGCCCACCGTCTTGCCCATCTGGACCGTCAGCACCCAATAGAAGACCGCAATCGCAAGCAGCGCGAGTCCGGCGACGAGAAGGCCGGTGATGGCGCCGGCGCGAAAGGCGAGCGTCAGCCCGGCTTGGAGCCCTTTTTGCGCCGCGGCGGCGGTGCGGACGTTCGATCGGACCGAGATATTCATGCCGATGAATCCGGCAACCCCCGACAGGATCGCCCCGATCACGAAGCCCGTCGCCGAAACCCCGCCGAGCGTGGCGGCGATGATCACCGCGACGACGACGCCGACGATGGCGATCGTGCTATATTGCCGTTTCAGATAAGCCTGCGCGCCTTCCTGAATGGCGGCGGCGATTTCCTGCATCTTGTCATTCCCCGCCGAGGCGCCGAGCACCTGCCGCGAGGTAATGAACCCATAGAGCACGGCCAATAGGCCGCACGCTATCGCGATCAAAACCGGATTCATGCGTGTCTGTTCCTTCCCCAATGAAGGGGGCGGACACAGGATAGCCGTCGAACGTCCGACTTATTGATGCCGGTTCGCTCTCTCCCCTGATGCGACCGCCCCAAATTCTGGACGCGGCGGTTATGGGAAGAAAGAAAGCCGAGGGCAAGCCTGCTCTTTCGCCCCCGTCTTTCCGTTCGTCATTGCGAGCGAAGCGAAGCAATCCAGAGCGATTAAGCCCTCTCTGGATTGCCGCGCGGCTTCGCCGCTCGCAATGACAAGGGGTAGCAGCAGACCCTAATGCATGAACCCCATCCGCTCCGGCAGCGCGATGCGCTGCGCCCGGTGCGTCAGCCGCAATCCGGCGCCGACCGCAGCGTGGCCGATCGCCGTCACGGCGATACCTTCAGTGGCCGCAAGCGACCGTATTGCTTCGGCTTGCGCCGGGTCGGCGGCGAAGAGCAATTGATAATCGTCGCCCGCCGTTGCCGCCGCGAGCCGCGTGTCGAGAACGTCGGGACGCACCGCGAGCAGCGCCGCCGACAGTGGCACCGCCTCCAGCATCAGCGCGATCTGGCAATCGCTTGCCGCCGCCATTCGCTCGGTGTCGATCAGCAGGCCGTCGGAGATATCCATCATCGCATGGACATGCGGCGCGAGCGCCGCGCCCAGCGCCAGTTGCGGCAAAGGCCGGGCATAGGCGGCCATGCAGGTTGCGCCCGGTTCGATCTCGCCGAGCCGCATCGCCAGGCCGACGCCCGCGTTGCCGATCGTCCCCGTCACCCAGATCTGATCGCCCGGCCTTACTCCGCTGCGCGCCGGCGCTCCCGTCGCGGGCGCACGGCCGATCGCGGTCAGGCCGAAACTGCGCGGCGCCCCCGCGGGTGGGCGCACCGTGTCGCCGCCGAGCAACGGCACATCGAACCGGCGCAGCACATCGTCGATCCCCGCGACAAAAGCGGCGTCCCACGCCGCATCGCCCGACAGGCTATAGCCGAGCAGCACGCCGAGCGGTGCCGCGCCCTTTGCCGCAAGGTCCGACAGATTCACCGCAACCAGTTTCCACGCAATGTCCTGCGGCGTGTCGTCGGGCAGGAAATGGACACCCTCGACGATCATGTCGTGCGTCAACACAAGGTCGCCGAGCAGCGCCGTGTCATCGGCCAGCCCGCGCGCCGCAGGATCGGTCGCAATGCCGCGCAGACGCGCGATGAAATCGGCTTCGCTCAACGCAATTCCTCTTCCGTTCGCCCTGAGCTTGTCGAAGGGCCGTTCTTCCTCGACCTATACCAGAAAAATGCGGTCCTTCGACAAGCTCAGGACAAGCGGCTCTCTGGAAGCGTCAATCGGAAGAACGCACATCCTTGCCGATCGCATCGAGCAGGCCGTTGGCAAAGCCCGCCTCGCGGCCGTCGAAAAAGGCTTTGGCGACATCGACATATTCGCTCACCACCGCGCCCACCGGCACATCGCCGCGCGCGATCAGTTCATAGGCGCCGGCACGCAATATCGCCTTCATCGTGCGGTCGAGCCGGTCCATCGTCCAGCCGCTCGCCAGCCGCGCTGTGATCGCCGCGTCGACCTCGTCCGCCCGCGCCAGCGCGCCCTTCACGATATCGTCGAAGAAGGGAACGTCGGCTTCGGCATATTCGGCGTCCTCGATGATCGCGCCGATGCGGTGCTGGTGGAATTCGTGGATCAGCTGCGCGACCGGGGTGCCTTCCATCTCGTGCTGATAGAGCGCCTGGACGGCGGCAAGACGGGCGGCGGAACGGGATTGGGCGCGTTTGTTCATGGTCTCTACTTTATCTTAAATCGTCATCTGCTCAAATCGTCATCCCGGCGAAGGCCGGGATGACGAATGAAGGTCAAGGTCAGGTCTATTTCAATCTGTTCCGGACGCTGAGCGCATGCGCGGGAAGTCCCTCGGCACCCGCAAGCGCGACCGCTGCGGGTCCGATGGCCGCAAGGCTCGCTTCGTCGAGCGCCAGGAAGCTGGTGCGTTTCATGAAATCGGTAACCGAAAGCCCGCTCGAAAAACGGGCGCGGCGTCCGGTCGGGAGGACGTGGTTGGGACCGGCGACATAATCGCCGATCGCTTCGGGAGTCTGGCGGCCAAGGAAGACCGAACCCGCGTGGCGCACGCGCGAAAACAGCGCGTCGGCCTCGGCGGGATCGACCGCGAGTTCCAGATGCTCGGGCGCCAGCCGGTCGCAGAGCGCGATCGCGTCGGTCAGGTTCGGCACGACGATGATCGCGCCATTGTCGGCCCAGCTTGCCCGCATCGTCGCCGCGGTGCTCAGCGTCGGGATGATCGCGGCGACCGCGTCGGCGACCGCATCGGCAAAGGCGCCATCGTCGGTGAACAGGATCGACTGGCTCGTCGGGTCATGTTCGGCCTGGCTCAAAAGGTCGGCGGCGATGACGTGTGGCGCGTTGCGGTTGTCGGCGACGACGACGATCTCGCTCGGCCCCGCGACCATGTCGATCCCGACGACGCCGTAAAGCTGGCGCTTCGCCTCGGCCACCCAGGCGTTGCCGGGGCCGGTGACGACGTCGACCGGCGCGATCCGGCCGGTGCCATGGGCGAGCGCCGCGATCGCCTGCGCGCCGCCGACGCGCCAGATTTCGTCTACTCCGCCGATATGCGCCGCCGCCATCACGACCGGATTGGTTTCGCCGCCGGGCGTCGGCGTGACCATCACGATCCGCTCGACCCCCGCGACCTTGGCGGGCAGGATGTTCATCAGCACCGACGACGGATAGGCCGCGCGGCCGCCGGGGACATAGACGCCCGCGGCATCGACCGCACGCCAGCGCGCGCCGAGCCGGGCGCCCGCGGCATCGCGATAATCGCGGTCCTCGGGCAATTGCGCGGCGTGATAGGCCCGGATACGCGTCGCCGCGAGGTCGAGCGCGCCCCGCAATTCGGGCGCCAGCGCCGCATAGGCCGCGGCGCAGTCCTCGGCGGTGATACGCCAGCCGCTGCTGTCGAGGTCGAAGCGATCGAAGCGCGCGGTATAATCGGCCAGCGCGGCGTCGCCTTCGGCCTTTACCCGCGCGACGATCGCCGCGACATCGGCGGAAACGTCCGACGCGCTCTCGCGGCGGTCGTCGACCAGCGCGTCGAACGCGGCGGTAAAGCCGGGGTCGGAGGCGTCAAGCCGCCGCATGGCGGACTGCCTCGCGGAATTTCTCGACCAGCGCCGGCACCTCGGCCGAGCGCAGCTTGAACGCCGCGCGATTGACGATGAGCCGCGCCGAAACCTCGCTGATGATCGTCTGTTCGGCGAGCGCATTTTCGACCAGCGTCCGCCCCGTCGAAACAAGGTCGACGATGTGCGACGCCAGCCCCAGCTTCGGCGCAATCTCCATCGCACCGTTCAACTTGATGCATTCGGCCTGGATGCCCTGCCCTTCGAACCAGCGGCGCGTCGTCGCGGGATATTTGGTCGCGACGCGGATATGGCTTTCGCCCAGCCCCGGCGGCGCGCTGCCCTCCGGCCCGGCGAGCGACAGGCGGCAATGACCGATGCCGAGGTCGACCGGCGCATAGAGCTCCGAATAGTCGAACTCGTCGACGACGTCCGACCCCACGATGCCGAGCTGCGCCGCACCGTGCGCGACGAAGGTCGCGACATCGAAGGCGCGGACACGGATCAGCGAGATGTGCGGCTGGTTCGTCGCAAACACGAGCGCGCGGCTCTTCTTGTCGAAGAAGTCGGCGGCCGGCTCGATGCCCACACGGGCGAGCAGCGGCAGCGCCTCGTCGAGGATGCGTCCCTTGGGGATGGCAAAGATGATCGGTTCGGGCATAAGCGAGGGCGCACATAAGCGCCAGCGGGAGAAAGGGCAATGAGCGAGCGGTACAAGTTCGTGGACATGAACGAAACCGGACCCGGCGCCGTCCGCACCGCTTTTGCCAATCAGGTCGCCTATTGCCGCGCGGCCGAAGCGCCGATCACGGCGCGCATCGTCGCCGCCGTCGCGATGCTCCTCGACCGGCCCGAAACCGGCTTCGCACGCCGCATCGCGGACTGGCCCGGCGCACCGCTTGCCGACGCGCTGCCGCTGCGCGCCGCCGGCGGCCTTCACGCGCTGCACCTCTCGGGCGCCGCCGACGATCTCGCGCCGATCTATGCCGACGCCGAGGACATCAACGATGCCGCCATCGTGGCGGGCGTGGTGCGACGGCACGAGGCGGCGCTGCTGCCATGGCTCGACGGCCCGCCGCAGACCAACGAGGCGGGCCGGTCGGCCAATTTCATCGCCGCGATGCTGTGGCTCGCCGATCAGGGCCTTCCTGCGCGTTTCGAATGCCTCGAAATCGGGTCGAGCGCGGGGATCAACCTGATGCTCGACCGTTATCATTACGACCTCGGCGGCGTTCAGGTCGGCCCCCAGCCCGGCGTCATTGCCTTCACCCCCGACTGGCAGGGCCGCCATCCGCCGCAGCATGCGATCGAAATCGCATCGACAAAGGGATGCGATGTCGCCCCGGTGGATCTGACCGATCCGGCGCAGGCGCTGCGCCTCAAAGCCTTCGTCTGGCCCGAACATGCCATTCGCTTCGCGCGAATCGAGGCGGCAATCGCTGCCGCCGAAGCGCGGCCACCCGACCTCGTGCGCATGAACGCGGCCGATTTCGTCGAACAGGAATTGGCGAAGCCGCAAGCCGCGGGCACGACGCGCCTGCTGATGCACTCGATCGTCTGGCAATATGTCCCCGCCGACCAACAGGCGCGCATCACCGCCGCGATGGAAGCGGCGGGCGCACGCGCGACCGCGGACCGGCCGCTCGCCTGGGTCGCGCTGGAAGCGAATCGCACCGTTCACGGCCACGAACTTGTCGTGCGTCACTGGCCGGGCGGCGCGGCGCCGGTGATGCTGGCGCGCGCGCACCCGCATGGCGCGTGGGTCGAGTGGCTGGTGTAACCCCGCACTTTCCGTAAACGTAAAGTGATTGCGCGGGCCGCCGCGACGCGATAGGCATATCGCATGTTTTTCGGCTTCCTCGACGAGCTTCGCGCCGCGGGCATTCCCGCCAGCCTGAAAGAGCATCTGATGCTGCTGGAGGCGCTCGACCGCGAGGTGATCGATCGCAGTCCCGAACAATTTTATTATCTCAGCCGCGCCATCTATGTGAAGGACGAAGGCCTGCTCGACCGCTTCGATCAGGTCTTCAACAAGGTCTTCAAGGGGCTGCTCACCGATTACGGCCAGAACCCCGTCGACATCCCCGAGGAATGGCTGAAGGCCGTTGCCGAGAAATATCTGACGCCCGAAGAGATGGAGGCGATCAAGTCGCTCGGCGACTGGGACGAGATCATGGAGACGCTGAAGAAGCGGCTCGAAGAACAGCAGAAACGCCACCAGGGCGGCAACAAGTGGATCGGCACGGGCGGCACATCGCCCTTCGGCAATTCGGGCTATAATCCCGAAGGCGTGCGGATCGGCGGCGAAAGCAAGCACAAGCGCGCGTTGAAGGTGTGGGAAAAGCGCGAGTTCGCCAATCTCGACAACACCAAGGAACTCGGCACCCGCAACATCAAGATCGCGCTACGCCGCCTGCGCAAATTCGCGCGCGAGGGTGCCGCCGACGAACTCGATATTCCGGGCACGATCGAAGGGACCGCGCGGCAGGGCTGGCTCGATATCCGCATGCGGCCCGAACGGCGCAACGCGGTCAAGCTGCTGCTTTTCCTCGACGTCGGCGGATCGATGGACCCGTTCATCAAGCTGTGCGAGGAATTGTTCAGCGCCGCGACGAGCGAATTCAAGAATCTCGAATTCTTCTATTTCCACAACTGCCCCTATGAAGGCGTGTGGAAAGACAACAAGCGCCGCTGGTCCGAACGCACGCCGATGTGGGATATCCTCCACAAATATGGCCACGACTATAAGCTGGTCTTCGTCGGCGATGCGTCGATGAGCGCCTATGAAATCACCCATCCGGGCGGCAGCGTCGAACATTTCAACGAAGAATCGGGCGCGGTGTGGATGCAGCGCATGACGCACGTCTATCCCGCCGCTGTGTGGCTGAACCCCGTGCCTTCGGCACAATGGGGCTACACCCAGTCGGTGAAGCTCATTAAACAGTTGATGAACGACCGCATGTACCCGCTGACGCTGGCGGGGCTCGACGACGCGATGCGCGAGTTGACGCGCAAGCATTGAGCGACGGTTTTCTTTAATCGTCATTGCGAGGGCCGAAGGCCCGTGGCAATCCAGAGCCTGCGTCAACCGCCCTGGATTGCTTCGCTCCGCTCGCAATGACGAGAAACTAGGCCCCGAATGATCGACCTCCCCCTCGTCACCATCCTTCTGCTCACCGGCTTCATCAACCTGATCGGTGCGCTGGCCTATGCCGCGCGCATCGCCGGCGTGCGGACGCGGCGGATCGCGATGTCGTTTGCGCTGTTCAACATCCTCGTGCTCTTTTCGCGCACCTCGAACAGCTTTCTGGGGCCGTTCCTCGCGAAGCGGATCGAAACGCGCATCCATGACGGCAGCGGCGCCTCGCTGTTCCTCGACATGCAATTGGTGCTGGCGGCGGCGAGCGTCGCGACGCTGCTCGGCATCCTGCTCGTCCCCACCGGCCAACGCATGTTCGCCGCGGCGATCGGCTGGTACCAGAACAACCGCTCGACGACGCGGCTCGCGATGAAGGCGGTCAGCCCGGGCGGCCTGCGCACGATGCGCCAGTCGCTCCGCCTGCCCAGCCTTGGCCACCTCAAGGTCTGGCGCATGCCCAAGGGCATCGGCTGGGGCGTCCTGATCGCCAACTGCCTTGCGCAATCGCTGCTCGCGGTCGGCGTCGTCGCGTCGCTTTACGCGGGCTATCTCGCCCCCGAATTTCGCGTCACCGCTTCGCAGCTTTCGGCGCTCATCAACGGCTTCGCGACGATCCTGCTCTTCGCCTTCATCGACCCGCAGCTGTCGGTGATGACCGACGACGCGGTCGAAGGCAAAGTCGACGAGGGCGATTTCCGCCGCGCGATCACCTTCATCTCGCTGAGCCGGCTCGCCGGCACGATCCTAGCGCAGGCGCTGTTGCTACCCGCTGCGACGCTCATCGCCTACGTCTCCGTGCATGTCTGACGCACCGATGCGGCACAGCCGCTTTCACGCCGTCCGCACGCGGCTTGAGGCGATGGCGGTCGAGCCGGGACCGCGCGGTTGGTTCCTCGAATTTCTGGTGTTCGGCTTCAAACAGGGTTGGGCGTGCCTGTTCGGCGCGCTGATGCTCGCGCTTTTGCTCGGCACCCATCTATTCTGGCCCGATAGCGCCCCGATCCACCGCTATGACGCGATCACCATCGGCGCGGTGCTGATCCAGCTCGGCATGCTCGCGTTCCGGCTCGAGACACCGCGGGAAGCGATCGTCATCCTGATCTTCCACATCGTCGGCACCGTCATGGAGCTGTTCAAGACCGCCGCGGGGTCATGGCAATATCCGGAAGGCAGCCTCCTCCACATCGGTGCGGTACCGCTGTTTTCAGGCTTCATGTACGCCGCGGTCGGCAGCTATATCGCGCGCGTCTGGCGCATCTTCGATTTCCGCTACACCGGCTATCCGCCGATGTGGACGAGTTACGCGCTTGCGGCGGCTATCTATGTCAACTTCTTCGCGCACCATTGGCTGCCCGACATCCGCTGGCTTCTGTTCGGCGTCACCGCGCTGCTCTTCTGGCGTTGTCAGGTGTGGTTCCGCCCCTTGCATACGCACCGCCGCATGCCCTTGCTCGTCGGCTGGGGCCTTGTCGCGCTGTTCATCTGGTTCGCCGAGAATATCGGCACCTTCGCCCGCGCCTGGACCTATCCCAGCCAAGCCGATGGCTGGCACATGGTCGGGGTCGAGAAACTGGGCAGCTGGTATCTGCTGATGATCATATCGTTCGTGCTGGTGAGCCTGGTCCAGCGGCCGAAGGCGCCCGATCACTCATAACGCGGCCGCCTGACTCTCCCCTCCCTGCAAGGGAGGGGCTGGGGGTGGTACCGCCGAGGCACTCGGCGGCTTCTTCCAAAATCAGCCGTGCGACGCCTTCCGGATTCGCGAGCACATCATTGTTCCACACACGCAAAACGCGCCAGCCTTCAGATTCGAGAAATGCCGTTCGGCGGTCGTCATAGCTTTGCTGTTCAAGATGCTGGCTGCCGTCGAACTCGATTCCGAGCCTCGCTTCGCGGCATGCCAGATCGATAATATAATTTCCGATGACGAGTTGCCGCGTGAAGGCAGGTCGATAACTCGAAAGAAGCCGCCAAATGATCCGCTCCGCAGGTGTCGCCTCATTCCGTAACTGGCGGGCTCGATCAGTCATCTCTGGCGGAATGCGGCGCATGATCGACAGATAGAGCGGCGAGCTACGCTCGCCAACCCACCCCCTACCCCCTCCCTGACAGGGAGGGGATTTAACCGAACGGCTGATCGATCGAGGGCGGCGGCTCGCTGAACCATTTCGGGCCGCTGTCGGTCATGTAGAAGCAATCTTCCAGCCGGATACCGAACTCGCCGGGGATATAGATGCCGGGCTCGTTCGAGAAACACATGCCCGGCGCCAGCTTCGTGGTTTCGCCGCGCACCAGATTGACCGGTTCATGCCCGTCGAGGCCGATCCCGTGGCCCGTGCGATGCGACGTGCCGGGCAGGCGATAGCTCGGCCCCCAGCCGAGCTTCTGATAATAGGCGCGCACCGCATCGTCGACCGTTCCCGCCGCCGCGCCGATTTGCGCCGCGGCGAAGGCGACGTCCTGCCCCTTGCGCATTTCGTCCCACACCTGCCGCTGGCGCGGGCTCGCCTTGCCGTAGACGAAGCTGCGCGAGATGTCGGACTGATAGCCGTGCACGGTCGCACCGCAGTCCATCAGCACCACCTCGCCCGCCTTCACCGCCTGCGGCTTGCCCGATCCGTGCGGATAGGCGCTCGCTTCGCCGAGCAGGATCAGCTCGAATTCGCTGTTGCCGCCCAGCGCACGCGTCGCGGCGCGCATGATCGCGCCGATGTCGGCCGGGGTCATCCCCGCCTCGATCCGCGGCGCGGTGTGGCGATAGGCGGCGATGGTGATGTCGCTCGCGACCTGCATCAGCGCGAGTTCGGCCGCCGACTTGATCATGCGGCAACCGCGCACGACCGGCGCCCCATTGACGACGCGCGCCTCCGGCATCGCCTGTTGCAGTCCGTCGACCGCGAAATAGCGCACCGTCTCCTCGACGCCGACCCGGCCCTTGGCAAGCCCGCGCTTCGCCAGCCAGTCGGCAACGAAGCGCAGTGGATTTTCATCCTCGTTCCAGGTCAGAACATCGGCGGGAACGCCCAGGCTTTCGCGCACCGACGGTTCCTCGAAGAAGGGCGTGACGATCGCCACTTCGCCCTCGCGCGTCAGCACCGCGGCCGTCAGCCGCTCGCTCCGCCACCATTCGACCCCGGTGAAATAGATAAGGCTCGACCCCGGCTCGATAAGCAGCGCGCCGATATCGTTCGCGCGCAGCAGCGCCGCCGCCTTCGCGATCCGCGCCTTGCGCTCGTCGGCACCGATCGGCACCGCCTTGGCAGCGAGGTTGGGCAGGCCCGCCGTGTCGGCGGCAAGAACCGATGCTGGCAGGCTCGCCGCCAATCCGGTCAGCGCCGCCGTACCCAGAAATTGCCGCCGCTGCATCGCCATCGCCTTATCCTTAGTAAATCATCAAATCCGCAATCTCTTCACGCCACGCCGCCTCGTCGGGCAGCGCCAGCGCGTCGAGGTCGCCCGGCGCTGCCGCCGCATCATCGACCCACAGGCGCAAGTCCGGCCCGCCGTTGATCACGTCGATCGCGAGCACATCGTCGGTATATTCATATTTGAAATCCTTGCCGCGCCAGATCGGATAATCGGGATAGAGCGCGCGGATCGCCTTGAAACCCAGCGCCTGCACGCGCCACGGGCGGAACGCCGCATGGTCGTACCAGCGGCCGTCGGCGTGGATATGGATGCCGCTGTTGAGCTGTCCCTTATGCTTGTGAAAGGTCGGCTCGAACCAGATGTCGCGCAGTTTGCAGCCCGTCAGCCATTCGGGGGCGAGCCGGTGCATCTCGGCGATCACCGCCCGCGCATCGATGTCGGGCGCGCCGAAGAGTTCGAGCGGCCGCGTCGTCCCCCGCCCCTCGCTGAGCGTCGCGCCCTCGACCATTACCGTCCCGGCATAGGCGCGCGCCATATTGACGTTCGGCGCATTGGGGCTGGGGTTGATCCACGCGCGGTCGGTGGGCCAACCGAAACCCGGACCATCGGGCTGCCACCCCTCCATCGCGATGACGCGATAGTCGACGTCGAGGCCGAAGTGGCGAAGGAACCAGTGCCCCATTTCGCCGAGCGTCAGCCCGTGGCGCATCGCCATCGGCCCCGCACCGACGAAGCTTTCCCACCCGGCGCGCAGCAGCGTACCTTCGACCGGGCGCCCCGCGGGATTGGGCCGGTCGAGCACCCACACCGCCTTGCCGTGCGCCGCCGCGGCCTCGAGGATGTAGAGCAAGGTGGTGACATAGGTGTAGATGCGGCAACCCAGATCCTGAAGATCGACGAGCATCACGTCGAACGTGTGCATCGCCTGCCCGGTCGGCCGCCGCACTTCGCCATAGAGGCTGAACACCGGCATGCCATAGGTCGGATCGGTGAAGTCGGGCGACTCCATCATATTGTCCTGCAGGTCGCCGCGCACGCCATGCTGCGGCCCGAACACCGCGGTCACATTCACCCCCGCCGCGACCAGCGCGTCGATGCTGTGCGTCAGATCGGCCGTCACCGACGCGGGATGCGCGAGCAGCGCGACGCGGCGCCCCTCGAGCGGTTTGCGAAGCGCCGGATCGGCGAGCAGGCGGTCGATGCCAAATGTCACGGTCATGCTGCGCCGGGTGCCCCAAGCGTCAGTTGAAAGCAATCGGGATGATGGAAGTCGGGCTTGCCGGGCGGGTGCCGCAGCGCCCAATAGCTTTTGGTGCCGTCCAGCTCCTCGATCACCGCGGACAGCGCGAGCCTGCTGCCGCGGTCGGGATAGATGCCCGGTTCGATGCGCAGGATATAGAGCGCGGCGCCGCGCTCGCACGTCATGTCCCACGGCGCCAGATCGTCGCTTTTCAAGAGCGAGCGATAATCGTCGAATTGATAACAGGCCCAGCGGCCATCGGGCGCATAGTTGAACTCGGTATAGTCGGGCTGCCCCTCTTCGGTCAGAAACGCCTCGAAGCAGCTGCTCTGCCACAGTCCGTCGGTCGCCGTGTCGGCGATGACGAGCTGGCCTTCGCAGGGCGGCAGCACCAAGGCGCCGATATCGCCCTCGACCCCGAAGCGCAGCGAAAAACCGTCTTCGAACGACAGCGCCACCTCCGCCCACACCGCGCGCACCGCTTTCGCGGGCGTCGCGGGGTGACAGATCAAGTGACGCCGTTCACCGGACTGCACCGCCATTCAGTCCTCTCCCGTTCGTCCTGAGCTTGTCGAAGGACCGTTCTTTCCTCTCGCCAACCGCGAAATTTGCAGCCAGTCGCCACGAATGAGTGCCATTTTCTTCGCTCTGCTCCACCCTTTTATGCGACGCTCGGCCTCCAACGCCTCCATCCGTGTCGAGAAGTCCTGGCTCCACACGAGCGCAACCGGCAATTTGTCGGAAGTAAATCCAGCTACCGCGCCCGATGCATGCTGCGCCATCCTCCGTTCCAGATCATCCGTGTGGCCGGTATAGAAAGCGCCGCCTCGACAGTGCAACATATAGGTCCAAAAGCGCATTGCCCGATGTAGAAGGAAGGGCGGCCCTTCGACAAGCTCAGGGCGAACGGGTTTGGGTTGTTTTCATCGGATAGGACGCATGCTATGCGCCCGCCCGCCATGACGAACTATAAATCCGACCTGCTGCGCCTGCTCGACGAGCGAGGCTATATCCATCAGATGACCGACGCGGAAGGGCTCGATGCGCTTGCCGCCAAACAGGTCGTCCCGGGATATATCGGCTTCGACGCGACCGCGCCCAGCCTGCATGTCGGCAGTCTCGTCCAGATCATGATGCTGCGCCGCCTGCAACAGACGGGGCACAAGCCGGTCGTGCTGATGGGTGGCGGGACGACGCGCATCGGTGATCCGACGGGGCGCGACGAGAGCCGCAAGATGCTATCGGACGAAACGATCGCCGCGAACATCGCATCGATCCGCACGATCTTCGAACCCTTTCTGATCTTCGGCGACGGGCCGACCGACGCGGTGATGGTCGACAATCAGGACTGGCTGGGCAAGCTCGGCTATATCGAGCTGCTTCAGGAAGTCGGCACGCATTTCACGATCAACCGCATGCTGACCTTCGATTCGGTCAAGCTGCGCCTCGAACGCGAACAGCCGATGACCTTCCTCGAATTCAATTACATGATCCTTCAGGGGTACGACTTCCGCCATCTGTCGAAGGCGATGGACGTGCGGCTCCAGATGGGCGGATCGGACCAGTGGGGCAATATCGTCAACGGCATGGAACTCGGTCGGCGCATGGACGGCGCCGAACTCTTCGGGCTGACGACTCCGTTGCTGACCACCGCCGCGGGGGCCAAAATGGGCAAGACTGCCGCCGGCGCCGTCTGGTTAAATGCCGATCAACTGTCCCATTTTGACTATTGGCAATATTGGCGCAACTGCGACGACCGTGACGTCGGCCGCTTCCTGAAGCTGTTCACCGACCTTCCGCTTGCCGAGATCGCGCGGCTCGAAGCGCTCGAAGGCGCCGAGATCAACGAAGCGAAAAAGATCCTCGCCAACGAAGCGACCGCGCTGTGCCGCGGCGCCGATGCGGCGAAGGCTGCGGCGGAAACCGCGACGCAAACCTTTGAAAAGGGGCACATCGGCGGCGACCTGCCGCGCGTCGCGGCCCCGGCCGAAGGGATCGGCATCCTGAACGCGCTGCGCGAAATGGGTTTTGCGGCGTCGAACAAGGAGGCGCGCCGCAAGCTCGACGAGGGGGCGGTGAAGGTCGACGGCACGGTGATCCGCGACCCCCATTATCTGGTCGTGCCCGGCGAAAACGATGTGCCGGTCAGCTTGGGGGCAAAGAAGCACGGGCTCGTCACGCGCTGAATCCGCAAAAAAGCGTTTACGGATTCTTCAGCAATCGCGATGATCCTCTCCGGCAAACCACAAAGGTCCGGGACGTATGCGTAAGATCGACACGAGCAAAGCCCATTATGTCGGGCTCGACCAGCGAATTGCTCCGCGCAGCGACGTTTATTGTCGCCTGCCCTTCGTGCTGCCCGACGGGCGGCAGGAAATGTGCACCTGCGTCAACATCAGCGCCGACGGCTTGCTGATGCGCTACGAGCGCGGGCTGGAGCCAGGCGATCTGGTCGTGTTCCGCATGCCCATCATCGGCCGCACGGCGGCAAAGGTCGTCTGGTCGCTCGGCGGCAAGACCGGTGTGCAGTTCGAAAAATCGATCACCGCCGAAGATTATCTGCCGATGATCCGCGCCATGGGCGCCCGCGGCGACGTAAACTAATCAAGCATTCAAGGCTCGCGCTGATGCCCCCTCCCGCTTGCGGGAGGGGCAGCGAGGCTTGCGAACTTGTTCGCTAGCCGCAGCGGGGTGGGATACCGCGCCGTGGCGACCCACCCCCGGCCCCTCCCGCAAGCAGGAGGGGATAAATCACCCACTCCGCAGCAGCGGCACCGCCGCATCGCGCTCGAACAGATACAGGCAAAGCCGCACCGCTTCGCCGCGCGCGCCTTCCATCCCGCCGTCGCGTTCGACGAACAGCCGCGCATCGTCATGCGCCACCGGCAAGAGGCGAACGAGCTGTTCGGGCGTCGCCAAACGATAGTCGGCGTCGCCCGACTGCTTGAGCCCCAGCAATTCGCCGCCGCCGCGCAGTTCCAGATCCTTTTCGGCGATCACGAAGCCATCGTTCGTGTCGCGCATCAACGCGAGCCGCTCGCGCGCCGTTTCGGACAGAGTCTGCGATCGCAGCAGCAGGCACACCGACTTCGCCGTGCCGCGTCCGACGCGGCCGCGGAGCTGGTGGAGCTGGGCCAGCCCGAAGCGGTCCGCATGCTCGACGATCATCAGGCTGGCGGCGGGGACATTGACCCCGACCTCGATCACCGTCGTCGCGACGAGGACGCCGATCTCGCCCGCTTCGAACCGCGCCATGACGTCATCCTTGTCCGGCCCTTTCATGCGGCCATGGACCAGCCCGACGCGCGCCTCGCCGAAACGGGCGCGGAGCAGCGCGGCGCGATCTTCGGCCGCGGCCAGTTCGCTCGCCTCGCTCTCGGCCACCAGCGGGCACACCCAATAGGCCTGCGCGCCGCTCGCCAGATGCCGGGCCAGGCCGTCGATCACTTCGTCGAGCCGGTCGACCGACACGACGCGCGTATCGACGGGCGTCCGCCCGGGCGGCATTTCGTCGAGCCGCGACACGTCCATCTCGCCATGGTTGGCGAGCAGCAGCGTGCGAGGGATCGGCGTCGCGGTCATCACCAGCAGATGCGGCGGACGCGCCGCCTTGTTCGTCAGCATCAGCCGCTGGGCAACGCCGAAACGGTGCTGTTCATCGACCACGACGAGCGACAGATCGCGGTAGCTTACCGCGTCCTGAAAGATCGCATGCGTTCCGACCAATATGTCGATGCTGCCGTCGGCAAGCCCCATCAGCGTCGATTCGCGCGCCCGCCCCTTGTCGCGGCCGGTCAGGATGGCGAGATTGACGGGGAGCCCGGCGAGCATCGATTGCAAGGTCGCATAATGCTGGCGGGCCAGAATCTCGGTCGGCGCGAGCAGCGCCGCCTGCGTTCCCGCTTCCACCGCCGCCAGCATCGCGCGCAGCGCGACAAGCGTCTTGCCCGATCCGACATCGCCCTGCAGCATGCGCAGCATCGGCGTGTCCTGCGCCATGTCGCCGGCAATCTCGCGCCCGACGCGCTCCTGCGCGCCGGTCAGGCCAAACGGCAGCCGCAGCGCATCGACCAGCCGCCCGTCGCCGCGCACCGCCCTCCCTCGCCGATTGCGCAATCCCTGCCGGATCAGCATCAGCGCGACCTGGCTCGCAAATATCTCGTCATAGGCGAGCCGGTCGCGCGCCGCTTCGTCGCGCGGGCTGGCGTGGGCGCGTTCCATCGCATCGCGCCACGCCGGCCAGTTGCGGCTCGCCAGCAGCGGCGCGTCGATCCATTCGGCAAGTTCGGGTCGCCGCTCGAGCGCCACCGCCGCCAGCTGCGACAGCCGCGCATTGGTCAGCCCTTCGGTCAGCGGATAGACGGGTTCATGTTCCGCAATCCCGGCCTCGTCTCCCGGTTCGGCGACATGGTCGGGGTGCACGATCTGGCGCATATCGCCATAAAGATCGAGCCGCCCCGACACCCGGCGCGTCTCCCCCAGGGGGAACAGCTTGCGCGCCAGACCCGATGTGCGCCCGAAATAGACCAGCCGCACATGGTCGCCCGCCGCGTCGAACGCCTCGACCCCGAAGGGCGCGCGCGGCGATCGGCCGGGGCGGTAATCCTGCGCGGTCAGGTCGACGATGATCGTCTGCCCCGCCTGCGCCTGATCGAGCCGGTCGACGGGCACGCGCGAAATGAGGCCGGTCGGGAGATGGAACAGCACATCGACGACGCGCTCTAGCCCCAGGCGCGCCAGCGGCTTGGCAAGCTGCGGACCGACACCCTTGAGGTCGGTCAGCGCAGCAAAGAGCGGGTTGAGGATTTCGGGTCGCATGGCTAGGGCGTGTCTAGCCTCGTCTTTCCGTTCGTGTCGAGCGAAGGAAACCCAACCTCTCTTCCGTTTGTGCTGAGCTTGTCGAAGCACCGTCCTTATTTCCAGCGGCGGAAAGAGAGAACAGCCCTTCGACAAGCTCAGGGCGAACGGTGAGTGGGGGCGATGTCCGTTTTCACTTCATCGCTTGCGCGATTAAAAGGCCCGCCATGCAAGACCGCCTGAAACGCCTGAAATTCCGCGCCTGGCACCGCGGCACGCGTGAGGCCGATTATATGATCGGCGGCTTCTTCGATCGCTATGCGGCGGCGTGGGGCGAAGAGGAAATCGCGTGGTTCGAAGCCGTGGTCGAAGAGGATGACGTCGACATCATGGCGTGGGCGCTCGGCACCGGGCACCCGCCCGCGCATCTCGACCGGCCGGCAATGATCGCTGCAATGCGCCGGCTGGACTATATTCCGCTGCCATGACCCGTCCCTCCGCCGACATTTTCGCCGCCATCGCGTCGGCGTCGGCACCGCTGACGCTCGCACGCACCGCGGACGGCTTCCTGCCGCTGCTGCTCGCCGATCTGGCGCGCGCCAGCGACAAGCGGCTCGTCTATGTCGCGACCGACGATACCGCGATGCAGGCGGTCGCCGATGCCGCGCCTTTCTTTGCGCCCGACCTGGTCGTCCATCGCTTTCCCGCCTGGGACTGCCTGCCCTATGACCGCGCCGGGCCGTCGATGCGCGTCAGCGCCGACCGGCTCGCCACGCTGTCGGCGCTGCAGGCGCCGCCGAAGCGCGGCGAACTGATCCTGACCACCGTCGCCGCGATCACCCAGCGCACCCTCACGCCCTTCCGCATCCGCCAGCTCGCGACCACGCTCGCACCGGGGCAGCGGATCGATCGCGACGCGCTTGCCGAACTGCTCGTCGCCAACGGGTTCAACCGCGTCGATACCGTCGCCGATCAGGGCGAATTCGCGGTGCGCGGCAGCCTCGTCGACCTTTTCCCCGCCGGCGAGGACGCGGGGCTGCGCGTCGACTTCTTCGGCGACGAGATCGAGAGTATTCGCCGCTTCGATCCCGCCGACCAGCGCAGTCTTGGCCCCGCCAAGTCGCTGCAATTGCTTCCAGCGGCCGAAACGCTGCTCGATCAGGACACGGTCAAGCGCTTCCGGTCGAGCTACCGCGAGATGTTCGGCGCGCAGGCAACCGGCGATCCGCTCTATCAGGCGGTCAGCGAGGGCCGGCGGCAGGCGGGGATGGACCATTGGCTGCCGCTGTTCGAGGAACGGCTCGCGACGCTCTTCGACCATATCGACCCCGCAACCCCGGTGCTGCGCGGCCACCGCACCGACGCGACGGCGGAGACGCGCTTCGACGCGATTACCGACTATCATGCGAACCGCGTCGCCGCCGAGCGCGAGCAGGCGGGCAGCTATCGCCCGCTCGCCCCCGACACGCTCTATCTGACCTCGAGCGAGTGGGCGGCTGCCGAGCGCGACCGGCCGGTGCATGTCGTCTCCCCCTTCGATGTCCCGCCCGCGCCGAGCGTCATCGATCTCGAAAGCTTTGCCGCCCGCGATTTCACGCCCGAGCGCGCGGCCGACCTCAACGTCTATGACAAGGTCGCCGACCATCTGTCGGACGAACGCCGCAAGGGCCGCCGGACGATTATCGCCAGCTATTCGGCGGGCGCGCGCGACCGCTTGTCGGGGCTGCTCAGGGACCATGGCGTCAGCGCGCTTGCCTCCGCCGACAGCTGGCAGGAAGCACTCGGCACCGCTTCGGCAGATGCCGGCGGCGCGACCGCAATGGTCGTCCTTCCGCTCGACCACGGCTTCGCGAGCGACGCGATCAGCCTGCTCACCGAACAGGATATTCTCGGCGAAAGGCTGGTACGTCGTCAAAAGCGCCGCAAAAGCGCCGACGCCTTCCTCGCCGAACTCGCGACGCTCAGCGTCGGCGATCTCGTCGTCCACCTCGATCATGGCATCGGCCGCTACGAAGGGCTGACGTCGATCCCGGTCGGGAAAAGCCCGCACGATTGCGTCGCGCTCACTTATGCGGGCGGCGACAAGCTCTACGTCCCCGTTGAAAATCTGGACGTCCTCTCGCGCTACGGCGGCGAGAGCGACGGGGTTGCGCTCGACAAGCTCGGCGGCGAGGCATGGCAGCGCCGCAAGGCGCGGATGAAAGAGCGCATCCGCGAAATCGCTGGCGAACTGCTCGCGACCGCGGCGCAGCGCGCGCTCCGCCCCGGCGAAGTGCTTACGCAGGACGCCGCTTATCCCGCTTTCGCCGACCGTTTCCCCTACCAGGAAACCGACGATCAAGACCGCGCGATCGGCGACGTGCTGGAGGATATGGCGTCGGGCCGCCCGATGGACCGGCTCGTCTGCGGCGACGTCGGTTTCGGCAAGACCGAGGTTGCGCTCCGCGCCGCCTTCGTCGCGGCGATGGCGGGGGTGCAGGTCGCGGTGGTCGTGCCGACGACCTTGCTCGCGCGCCAGCATTACACGAACTTCGTCGAGCGTTTCAAAGGCTTCCCGGTCAACATCGGCCGCCTGTCGCGTCTCGTGCCCGCGGGCGAAGCGCAGAAAACGCGCGACGGCCTCGCCAGCGGGCAAATCGATATCGTAGTAGGCACCCACGCGGTGATCGCTAAATCGGTGGAATTCCGAAATCTCGGCCTCGTCATCGTCGACGAAGAACAGCGTTTCGGCGTCGTCCACAAGGAACGGCTGAAGCAGCTCAAGGCCGACGTCCATGTGCTGACGCTGACGGCGACGCCGATCCCGCGTACCTTGCAGATGGCGATGTCGGGGCTGCGCGAACTCAGCGTCATCCAGACGCCCCCGGTCGACCGTCTGGCGGTGCGCACCTATGTCGCGCCATGGGATCCGGTGGTGATCCGCGAAGCCCTGCTGCGCGAGCACGACCGCGGCGGCCAAAGCTTCTTCGTCACCCCGCGCATCAAGGATCTGCCCGACATCGAGGAGTTCCTGCGCACGCGCGTCCCCGAAATCAAATATGTCGTCGCACACGGCCAGATGGCACCCGGCGAAGTCGAAGAGCGCATGAGCGCCTTCTACGATCGCAAATATGACGTGCTCGTATCGACCACGATCGTCGAAAGCGGCCTCGACATTCCGAGCGCCAACACCTTGATCGTGCACCGCGCCGACCGTTTCGGCCTTGCCCAGCTTTACCAGCTCCGCGGCCGCGTCGGCCGGTCAAAGACGCGCGCCTACGCGTACCTCACGACGCCCGAGGGCGGCGCGATCACCGACACCGCCGAAAAGCGGCTCAAGCTGCTCGGCGATCTCGACACCTTGGGGGCCGGCTTCCAGCTTGCGAGTCACGACCTCGACATTCGCGGCGCCGGCAATCTCGTTGGCGACGAACAGTCGGGACATATTCGCGAGGTCGGCTTCGAACTCTATCAATCGATGCTCGAAGAGGCGATCCTCGTCGCCAAGGCCGAAGGTGCCGGCGTCGCGCCGCCGCGCGAGGCCTTGTCGCCCGTTATCACGGTCGATGCGCCGATCCTTATCCCTGAAGATTATGTGCCCGATCTGCCGCTACGCATGGCGCTCTATCGTCGCCTCAACGAGGCCGAGGACCGTACCGGGCTCGACGGTTTCGCGGCGGAGATGATCGACCGCTTCGGCCCGCTGCCGCCCGAAACCGCGAACCTCATCCAGCTCATGGAGATCAAGGCGAACGCGAGGGCGGCTGGCATCGCCAAGCTCGACGTCGGCACCAAGGGCGCCCTCGTCAGCTTCCACGGCGACCAGTTCGCCAATGTCCCCGGTCTGATCGCCTATGTCGAGCGGCTGAAGGGCCGCGCGCGCATCCGCCCCGACAACAAGCTGTCGGTGAGCGGCGACTGGGTCAGCGCAGGCGCGCGGCTCAACGGCGCACTGCAACTGTCGAAAGGTTTGGGGAAACTCGCACGGCAGGCGGGCTAGAACGGCCGCTATTGCGGACTTATTCCATCAGCCCCGGCAGTTCGCTTCCCGGCACCGGCCCCGATTTCAGGAAGCCCTGCCACGTCGCAACGCCCAGTTCGCGCAGCCGCTCGAGCTGGCGCTCATTCTCGACCCCTTCGGCGACGACGAGCAATCCAAGCGCCCGCGCGAGGTCTACGATCGCGCGTACCACGATGCGGTCGCGGTCGCTGCCGTCGATCGTGCGCGTAAAGCCGTTGTCGATCTTCAGATAGTCGATCGGCAGCCGGGCGAGCAGCGACAGGCTGGAATAGCCCGTTCCGAAATCGTCGATCGCGATCGCGCAGCCGAGCGCCCGGATTTGAGCAAGCTGTGCCGCTGCGCTGGCCGGATCGCTGAGCATCGCCTGTTCGGTGAGTTCGAGCGTCAGCCGGTCGGGATCGACACCAGTGGCCTTCACCATCGCCGCGAAACGGTCGGCGAAATCGGGATCGCCGAGGTCGGCGGCGGTGATGTTGAGCGACACGCGAAGCTTGCTGAGCGCGCGCGGCCAGCCGGCGATCTCGGCCAGCGCGACGCGATGCGCATGTTCGGTAAGCTCGCGTTCCATGCGGGCTGCGCGCGCCGCGGTAACCAGCGGCCCGGCGCCGAGCAGGCCGAGTTCGGGGTGTCGCCAGCGCAGCAACGCCTCGACCCCGATCATCGCTCCCGTCGCAACCTCATATTGTGGCTGATAGAAAATCGCGACCTCGTCATTGGCGAGCGCCGATTTGACCATCACGCCGTCGCGCGCCGACGCGGGGCGTGCAAGCTGGTCGGCCGCGGCGCGAAGCTGCTCCTCGACGGGTTCGTCGCGCGTGATCAGCGCCGTGACGATGCGAATCGCAAGCCGGCCATTCGGATCGCCAACCATCGGTTCGGCCAGCGCGACGTGCAACGCCCGCTCCTGCGCGCGCAGCGCTCCGAGCGACAAGGGCACCGCAGGCACGATCAGGAAGCGCGGCCCCTCGAGCCGGCCGACGAACGAGCCATGACCGAATTCGTCAGCGGCAAAGGTCTCGAGCCGGCGCGCGACTTCGTCGAGCAGCGCGTTTCCGGTCTCGGTACCGGCGCTATGGTTGATTCGGGCGAGCTGGTCGACCTGGACCAGAATGACGCCCGCATCGGCGCCGTGCCGACCTTGGAGATTTTCAAGGTGCCGAACGCTTTGTGCGTTCGTGTCAACTGTGCGATTCATTGGCGCCCCCTAGCAGGCTTTGCTTGCCAATCTCTTCCCTTTTGCACCATCATTCAGGCGATGGCCGCAAATTCCGCCCCGCCTGTCGCTCCACTCACCGACGGTCACGGTCGGCGCATCACCTATTTGCGCCTGTCCGTTACCGATCGCTGCGACCTCAGATGTCGGTATTGTATGGCCGAGGAGATGCAGTTTCTGCCTCGATCCGCGGTCCTCAGTATAGAAGAAATGGGCGCACTTGCCGAACGCTTTGTTGCGCGCGGCGTCCGCCGTATCCGCCTCACCGGCGGCGAACCGCTCGTACGGCGCGGAATCGATCTGCTCGCGGCGCGGCTCGGCGCGCTCATCGGCCGCGGGCTCGACGAACTGACGCTGACCACCAACGGCATGCGGCTGGCTGACCATGCTCCGATGCTTGCCGAAGCAGGCGTTCGCCGCGTCAACGTCAGCCTCGACACGCTCGACCCTGACGCCTTTCGCCACATTACGCGCGTCGGCGAACTCGCTACGGCGCTGCGCGGCATCGCCGCAGCCCGGGCCGCCGGGTTGGCGGTGAAGATCAACATGGTCGCGCTGGCAGGGCTCAACGAAGACCAGCTTCTGCCGATGCTCGACTGGTGCGCCAATGAGGGCTGCGATCTGACCCTCATCGAGACCATGCCGCTGGGCGAGGTCGCCGATGACCGCAGCGATCATTATATTCCGCTCCACCATTTCAGCGCGCCGCTACGCGCCGATCGCGCGATCTTTCCGGTCGATCGCTACACCGGCGGCCCGGCGCGCTATTTCGGGATCGAGGACAGCCCGGTCACGCTCGGCCTGATCACCCCGCTCAGCGATAATTTCTGCACCAGCTGCAACCGCATCCGCCTGACGGTCGAGGGGCGCATCTATATGTGCCTCGGCCAGGAAGACCATGTCGACCTGCGCGCCGCGCTGCGTGAAGGGGGCGATGTCGATGGCTTGATTGATGCCGCATTGGCTGGCAAACCCCGCGCGCATGACTTTCAGATCGAACGAAAGTCCACACCGGCGGTCGCGCGTCATATGAGTGCAACGGGCGGTTAGATCACGCCCCAGGGGGACCAGATGCAACGCAAGATCGCGCTCGTCGCGTCGAATGCGCCCGCGGCGATGGAGGCGGAGGCCGAGCTTCGCCCGCTTTACGATTTCGTCGAGCTTGGCGAAGCCGACATGCTCATCGTGCTCGGCGGCGACGGCTTCCTGCTGCACATGCTGCACCAGCTTCTCGATCAGCGGCGCAGTCTGCCCGTGTTCGGGATGAACCGCGGCACCATCGGCTTCCTGATGAACGAATTTCGCGTCGAAGGGCTGCTCGACCGTATCGCGAGCGCTCGCCCCTTCCTGATCCACCCGCTGCAGGGCGATATCACCACGATCAGCGGCGAACGGCACATCCTGCCGGCGATCAACGAAATTTCGCTGCTGCGCGAAACGCGGCAGGCCGCGAAGCTTGAGGTGCTGATCAACGAAAAGCAGATGCTCGAGGAACTTGCCTGCGACGGCGTGCTCGTCGCGACCCCCGCGGGTTCGACCGCCTACAATCTGTCGGCGAACGGCCCCATCCTGCCGCTCGAATCCGAAATGCTCGCGCTGACCCCGATCAGCCCGTTCCGTCCGCGACGCTGGCGCGGCGCGCTGGTTCCCGAATCGACGCGCATCCGCTTCAACGTCCGCGAGGCCGCCAAGCGGCCCGTCAGCGCGGTCGCCGACCAGCGCGAAATCCGCGACGTGAAGACCGTGCTCGTCACCACCGACCGCAGCCGGCCGCTCACCCTGCTCTTCGATCCCGATCAGGGACTCGACGAACGTATCGCGATGGAACAATTCATCGTTTGACCGCTTGCGCGGCCGCCGGGCGCGGCTAGCATCGCCCTTTCACATGAATGGGGGAATTTCATGCGTCTGACCATGCTTGCTCTTTTGCCATTGCTCGCGCCGCAGCCGGCCTTCGCCGAATCGTGGCGGCTTGCCGCCTATTCCAACAGCGCGCCGCAGCTTGTCTATCTCGTCGATATCGATTCGGTGCAGCGGTCGGGCACCACCGTCACCTTTCGCCAGCAGACGCTCTACGAAAGCACGACCGATACGCGCGATTTCGATCGCACGATGACCACGCGGCAGGCCGACTGTGGTTCGAACACGTCGTTCATGCGCGACAGCAGCTTTTACGTCGCCGGCAAATATCTGGATACCGAAGCGGGGCCGTCGGACACGACCACCGCGCAGTCGGGATCGGTGCTGCGGCAGTTGGTCGATACGGTCTGCGGCCGCTCGGACTATTTCTCGCCCATCCTCCCGGCGCCCGAAAGCTGGGTGCGCGAAAAATTTCGGACGGGCTTCTGAACGATCCGTAAAAATTGCCGTACAACCCCCTTGCAAAATGATCCGCATGGCGGCAAAGGGGCCGCCTTGCCCGCCTCGGCGGGCTGCTCCTCGGTAGCTCAGCGGTAGAGCAATCGACTGTTAATCGATCGGTCGTAGGTTCGAATCCTACCCGGGGAGCCATTCACTTATATCGCTGAAGCGGGACGCCGAACCGGACGACAAGCCGATGTTCGTCCAGTATCGCGCCTCCAGAGGCGACGCCTATCGAATCTGCCGCCGATACTCCTGCGGCGTCATGCCGGTGTCCGCCTTGAAGGCTCGGTTGAACGGGCCGATCGAACCAAACCCGCAATCCAGTGCAATCGTCAGGATCGGCAAGTGGGCAAGCGCCGGATCGACCAAGCGGCGCTTTGCCTCTTCAATCCGGTAGCCGTTCACCATCTGATTGAAATTGGGGTAGCCAAGCGCGCCGGTAATGCACTGGGTCACCTTATATTCGGGTTCACCGGTGAGCCTTGCGAGATCGGCAACGCGCAGATCGGCCTCCGCGTAGAGCCCCTTGTCGCGCATGAGCATGATCAGCTGCGCTTCGAGCCGGGGGTCCGACGCAACGGGCTTCCGCGAAACGCGCGCCTTCGGATCGACGAGCGGATGCCGTTTCCGATGGCCGAGGGCCAACCCATAACCGAATACCGCGGCGATCGCGCAAACGACCTTGACCGGAACGCTGAGTTGGGACGCGGCCGACCCGTCGGGCGCCCCGTCGACGGCCAGCACCGCAACCGCCAATATGGCGGCGTAGATGCCTGAATAGAGGATGCGAAAGCGCCGTTCGGATTTGTCGTTTTGTCCGCGCAGATCGAGCAGCGGTTCGGCCACCGCCATAAGCAGCATGGCGGAACTGGCCAATCGGGCAAGATTATCCAGGATCCTGAGGGGCATGCCGTCTGCGGGTACCAGCGACGTCACGGCGGATGCGACCATCACCATCAGCACCGCGGCGACCGGCCACCAGTCGCCTCGCGACGGAGCTTCGCGCCGGAAAAGCGATCGGGTTGCCAGCCACGACCATCCGCATGTCGCATTGCCAAGGATCGCAACGGCATCGACGGCCATACCCAGCCGCGACGCCAGCACGGACTTGAGGCAGAATGCGAGCGACGCGCAACAAAATGCCGCGCCGTAGAGAAGCGAAAGATCGGCCTTTACCGGGTCCGGTCGCTGCGGACGAATGCCAGGCTGCAAAATCGACGCCATCAACGCAGGACCCTTAACGACTCCGAATAGAACCCACGACGCTCACCGGATCGATTGGCCTCGCAGGCCAAGCCCTCCATCGGCAATCGCTCCTTGCAACAAATAAACCGCGGGGGGCGATCGGCAAGCATATTCGGCGGCCTGCAAGGCTGTGCCGCGGAATCGATGACCGAAATTCCATCGGCAATGGGAAGCCGCCCGCCATCAAAAAACATCGCCGAATTCCAAACCGGCAAGACTTGCGGCGCGAAAATGACCGATCCCGGCGGACGACCCGAGCGGAAGCAAGGACGATGGAGGAATGGCCGACCGGCCCGATCTTTCGCGACCTGCCTACGATCCGGGCAGCCCTTATTGGATCATAACAAGGTCATGCGATGAAAAGCCTCACCGACGCCCCGGCCCATATCCGTCTCAAGCTGTCGACGCTCTGGACAGCGACAATGTTCTGTTACGTCTATGGCGATTATTTTGGTCTTTATGCCGATAACAAGCTGGCATCGATGGCGCAGGGGAGCCTGGGTCCGATTGGCCCCGCAACCCCGGGAGCGCTGGTTGCCGTTTCGCTGATGATGGCGATCCCCGCGCTGCTGATCGCGGCGACGCTTTATCTGCCCGCGGCGATTTGCCGCTGGAGCAATATCGCCTTCGGCCTTTTGTATACCGCTATCATGGCGATGACGCTGCCGGGTGCCGCGCCATTCTACATCACTCTGGCAGTCATCGAGATGACCCTCACCGCCGCGATCGTCATCGCCGCCTGGACGTGGGCGGCCACCGAGGGAGGATCAGAATGAGCGCGGACGCTTCGCACGCCCGCCTCGCCGGATTCCTGTATCTGGGAACGATAGGCTTTGGCGTTTACGCAGAAGTCGTCGCCCGCGGCGCCTTGATCGTACGCGGCGATCCTGCCGCAACGGCACAAGCCATTTTCGCCTCGGGATCGACATTCCGGATCGGGATGATCGCCGATCTCGCGATGCTGGGTTGCTATATCGGCGTCACCATCCTTCTGCATGGCATCTTCCGCAAAAGAGCGCCCCTGGCCTCGGCAACAGCCGCTTCTTTCAGCCTGATCGGCATCGCGATGCTCGCATGCGATACGCTGCTGTCGGCGATGATATTGCGGCTGCCGGATTTGGGGCAGCCGTCGTCATCGCTCGCCGATTGGGTCTATCTGCTGCTGCGCGTGCATGGCGACGGCTACAAGGTCAGCCTGGTCTTCTTCGGGGCCTATTGCCTGCTGCTGGGTTGGCTCATCTGGCGCGGACGCGCCATGCCGAGAGTTGTCGGCCTGCTCGTCGCTGCGGCGGGTGCGTGCAACCTCGTCAACAGCCTCGCCTGGCTCGGAGCACCGCTCTGGGCGGCGCAGCTTCCGCAATATTTCACCCTCCCGACCCTGCTCGGCGAACTGGCGCTGGCACTGTGGTTGCTGGCGTTCGGCATTCGCGAGCGCGAGGCGTAGCATGCGAGTACAGAGCCACGCCGTTATGTCCGAGCAAAGCCGATGAGCGCGCTCGACAAGCGAGGCGAATTCGTGCGCGACCGAGATGCGCCTTGCGAAAGGCCGCACGCGGCGTCGCTCCGCGACGCGCTCCGCTCCAAGGAGAATTCCAAACTGCTCATTGTGGTCGCCGACGAGGGGCAGGCGATTGCGCAGATTCGGGCGCTGGCGTCGGCCTGCGTCGAAATCGACGACCATGCCGATGCCGACGCCTATTCCGCAAACTGGTCAGACGAACCGGACATGAAAGGACTGCGGGACGGTCTAACGCAAAGGCAATTCGAAATTGCCCTGGGCGTCATGCGCGGCCTGTCCAACAAAGGCATCGGCCGCGAACTCGGCATTTCGCATTTTACCGTCCGCAACCATTTGTCGCGGATGTTGCTGCTCCTCGGCCTTTCGTCCCGGCAGGAGCTTGGCGACTATCTGCGCGCGCGATTATTTCGGCCGACGTAGCGGCTCCATGGGCTGGATCACGTAACGCGCCCAGACATAGCGCCACGGCATGAAGATATAGGCGAGCACGATCCCGATACAGTCCTGGAAAAGCGCTTCGATATCTTGCGTCCATTTGCCCGCCAGCCAAGCCCGAAAGGCGATCAGCAGAAGCCAGATCGTCTTCCACGCAACCTCATAGATCATCAAGGGCAGCATCTGGATCGGATATCGCACGCCGAGCAGGCTGAGGAGCGCGAGCGCCCCCAACATCGATCGGGCCAGACCCTGCTGAACCGGAATGTCCGCGGATTCGAAGATGAGCCGGTACCAGACGAAGCTGCCCATGAAGCCCGCCATCAACAGGAATACGAGGCGAATGACATTGATCCGCCACGTGGCGATCGGCGGGAAAGATGGCTGTTGTCCGTTTTGCATATTGGATTGGCCCCTCCTGTCTTCGATCAGCGAAGTGCTGGGAAGAATGGCATTGTTGACGTCGCTGCCCGAACGGACAGACCGCCGACATGAAGCAGCGGCCGCAGGAAGCGTCTCGCCGGTTTGGAAAACGGCGATGCTTTTCGGGCTTCACCGCCAACCGGGCGCTAATCCGCCGAAGTATCGGCTACGAAAGCCCTGATGTCCGCATATATGCGTTCGACATCTTCAAGCTCGGGGAAGTGGCCAATATCCCCATATTCTGCGACGCGGCTGGCTGGATGGTCGCATAGCCAAAGGCTCGATTGCCGATCGGTTGCGCGGTGCGAGCCATCGCTGTTGCCCCAAATGGCGAGCGCGGGCTGGCTCACCCGCTTCATTGCGGGCTCCTTGTCCGGCAAATAATTCTGAAAGGCCGTCGCCATCGCCCAAGCCCCGCCGTGATGCAGCGCATCGGTCGCGCATCCGCAGAGGCCGGGCAGAGCCTCCTGCCGACCCACGGCGAGCTTCAGCCAAAGCGGCGCGCGCGCAAGCGCCAGTTTCCGCATCGCGATCTGGCCGAGAAATGGCTTTGCCAGGATATTCTTCGGATCGCGCGCCATCTTCCAGCGTATCGCTTCGGGCCAACTCGGGGTCTGTATCTGGATGAGGTGCGATACGCGGGACGGGTATCGGCCCGCAATATCGAGCGCGCCCAAGCCGGAAACGCACGAAAAGGCGAGTATCGCCGGTTCGTCTGCGATCAGCCGGATGAACTCCGCGATCGTATCATTCGCCTGAAAGAAACGGAAATCCTGCCAGAACCCGGGGACCGAAAAGCCCATTGCGGGCAGTTCGAACACGATCGCCCGGAAGTCCGCGCTGTATATTTCCAAAAGCCGATCATAGGCCTCGAGCGTCACCGGCGGATCGGCGGCAAATATGATGGGGCGCCCATACCCTGCCGCGCGGTACCGGAAGGTGACACCGCCCGCCTCGACAAAGGCAATGTCTTCCCGCGTTCGGGAAGGCCAACCTTCACGGAAGGCCTGGGCCCGCTTGCCGGAACCAATCGTGTCGAGCCTTGCGGCCATCCATTTCAACATATGTCGCCTCGTCCGTGCGCTGCCGTGCCGACCCGCTGGTCGATACGCGCTACGCCCCGACGCGCGGATTAGAGGCGACTGCTCTGCGAGACGAATCCGATGATGTACTAGTTTGCATGGGCTGCGCCGCCCGACGTTTCGCAGATCGACGGAAGCCGCCTATTTCCCTGCCCGGTAAAATTTTGCCTTGGCCGGTAAGCGATTGGCAGAGCAGAAGGTCCACGCGTCCCCGAAGCCGACAAGCTCGAACGATTGCGGCCCGGTGATCCTGTAATCCTGCGTGGCGGGCATCGGCCGTCCATCGATGTCGGGGCAGCTCTCGGTTTGCCGAAAGGCGTTTGCGCTCGTCATCTTCAGGCTGGTGAACTTGCAGCTGCTCCCACGCTGGACGATCCGGTCCTCGGCCAGATAGATAGCGATGTCGGCGAAGGGCTTTTCGCAGGTCGACATGCGCGCATCGACATAATAGCCGACCGGCAGCGGCAGAATGCGCGACTGGCCCGGACCCGCCGGTCCCTCCGCATTGGCCGCAGCGCCGCGCGGACATTGTTTCTCGAGCGATCGGATCGCCGCCGTCGATCCGGCAAGCGAAAGCGCCGTCAATTCGGTCCATTCATCGCCGCCGTCATAGCTTGCATATAGGGAAAGGTCGCTGTCGGCGCCCATCAGCAGGCCACGCGCCACGGGATCGAGCGCGCCGCTGAAATCGGGCTTTCCGGCTTCGGGGTTCAGGCTTTGCGTCGCCTCGCTGCCTTCGCCGGCGCTTCGAAAGCCGATCAGCAGGGGCTTGCCCGGCGGGGGCAGGCGCAGCCCCTTGGCCGGCGCGATCGTCATCGCCATGCCGCCGCCCGGTTGGCAACGAAGCCCCACCGCGGTGAATTCGGGATGTCCCGTTACCGCGGCGACGGTGCCGGCACCGCTTCCCGCGACTTGCCAGCGCGCGCTGTGAAGGGCGGGCGGCGGCCCGGCGTCTTCGCCGGTTGACGCCGACAGGTCGGCATCGGTGCCGCGGCGCCGTTCGACCACCGCCCATTTGCGTCCATCCCACCGGAGGACTTCCAGGCACATATCCGCCCCGACGCTTCCGCACACCGTCCCGTGAACCGAAAGGCCCAGCCCGGTGCGCCCCTTTCCGTCGAGCTTCACCGCCTGCCAGTCCCGGACATTGTCGTTGAAGATTTCGCGATAGCCGTTGCGGTCGGACCCGAAGATGGCAATCATGCACCCGGCAGTGCCGCAATAGGCCGAATAGCCCGCGTTGGAGCATCGCGCGCTGCTGTAATCCACGACCCAGTCGGGCTTGCCGTCGCCCGTCACCTCGGTCTCGACCGCGAAATGCGCGCGATCGGGAATGAATTTGCCGCCATCGGCCCGGCATTCCTGTTTCAGGCTGTCATAGAGCGCCTGCACCTCGCGCGGCCAGACCTTTGGCGGCGTCGCCGGTTGCGACTGGACGACCGCGAGCAGCGGCAGCAGCATCGATGATGCCGTCATCAACGGGCGGATCATGGGCGCCCCTCCGCCGTCATAACGCACCGATGCCCTGAATGTGCCCGCATGATCGCTCCCTCTCTACCGATCCGGCCCGTCCGCCGGGTTTCATCAGAGAGCTAGCGAGCGCGATGCCGCAAAGTCTTCACGCCGTTCTAAAGATTATCTCAAGCCAGAACCGCCTCGCGCTCCCGCCTTACCCGCGCAATTGGGCGCGCAGCCGTTGCAACCGCTGTTTGAGTTCGGCATCCTCCGAAGCCTTTGCTGCAGCCTGCGCCGTATCGAGCAGCGTACCGGCCTTGGCACGGTCGCCCAGCCCCAGCATCGTCTCGGCCCGTGCCGCGGCCAGTGTCGCGGCGAAATCGGGCCGCCCGGTCAATTCGGCAACCTTGGTCGCATCGACAAGCGAAAAGCTGCGGTTCGCTTCGGCGAACCGGTGGTTCGCAAGCTCGCACTCGCCCAGATAGAAATGAATCGTATGGGTCAGGCCGTAATCGGCGCCGAACGCCTGGCGGGCCTTTGCCGCCGCATCCGCCAGGATGGGCAAGGCATCGCGACGTCGGCTCGTCTGGCAGAGCGCCGACGCATAGTCATTCTGGCCGACAAGCGCCTGATGCGACAGCGATCCGGCCTGCGTGGCCGCCCCCTCCCAAACGCGCTTCGCTTCAACCGCGGCCTCGTCATAGCGTCCGAGGGCGGCAAGGCTTTCGAACCGCGTCGAATGCATCGCCAGCGTGAAGCGATGATCGCGACCGAAGCGCCGTTCGAGCGCGGCGAGCAGCGGACCGCTTTCGCGCAGCGCACGTTCATGTTCGCCGAGCATCGACAGCGCCGTCACCCAATGCTGCCGCGTCACAAGCGTATCCGGATTATCCGCCCCCCGTATCCGGGTCGAGTCGGCGACGATGGCCCGCGCCACAGGTTCCGCCTCTTTCACCTTGCCCTCGCGCAGCATCACCAGCGCGAGCGAAGACCGCGCCTTCAGCAACTGCGTCGGCGAAACGCGCGACCCCGGCGCCGAACCGATCGCCACCGCGCGGCGGATTGCACGTTCGGCCCGCTCGATATCGGCGGTGTAGGCATAAGCCCCCTCCGACTGCGCCAGCGCGAAGCCGATACGCCCGCTTTTCGCCCGGTCGCCGAGCGCCTTTTGCTCTTTGGCGATGGCGGCGCCCGCCGCCTCCAACCGCCCCGGCTGGCCCGACGTCGCGTCCATGTGGATGCTGCCCAGCCGGCCCAGGACGGCATCCTCGCTGTCGGCTTCCCCGGCCTTGCCGAACAGCGTGGCGGCGCGCGCATATTCAGCGCGGGCGGTGTCGAAATCGCTGCGCTGATAAAAGGCGCGGGCGACCGCGAGATGGAGCCGCGCGGCGGTGCCCGGCGAGCGGGCATAACGCGCGTCGATATTCGCGCTCGCGCGCTTCATCGCCTCGATGACCGTTTCGTCGGTGCTCGACTTCGCCGGATCGGGGCTGGACAGCACATCTTCGGCGATAAAGGCATAGCTGGTCTCGGCCTGATCGCGTGCTTCCAGTGCCGCACCACGCTGATGCCAGGCATAGGCCGCCAGCGCGCTCGACGCGATAAAGCCGACCGCTAGGCTCGCGACGGCGGCGCGGATCCACGGACGCCGCGCGGCCTGCCTTTCCTCGGCCCGTCGCGCTTCTTCGGCCGCGGCCGCCCGCCGCGCCGCCGCCGATGCGTCGGCTCGCCGACGGTCGATCGTCTCGAGCCGGTCGGCGAGATCGGCGGCGCTGGCCAAGCGGAGCGCCGGATCGCCCTCCGCCGCGGCCAAAATGTCCGAGCGCAGGACGGGATCGGCGATCCGGCCTTCCCAACCGGGCGCCAGTGAAGCCGAAAAATCGCCGGCCACGAGCTGATAGAGGATCATCCCCAGCGCATAGATATCGCTTTTCGCCGTCGGCATCGCATCGCCGGTCAGCTCGGGCGCGCGATAGGCAAGCGTTCCCGACCGCGGTTCGTCGCGCGCCAGATCGGGGTCGAGCGACCCCGGATCGGTAATCTGAAAGCTGGCGAGCACACTATCGTCGAGAAGGCGCCCGCTGCCGAAATCGGCCAGCCGGATCGTTTCGCCGCCGTCCTCGGTCGCGATCAGGATATTCGCGGGCTTCAGGTCCTTATGGAGGACGCCCAGATCGTGCATCCGCGCAACCGCGCGCGCGATCATCGCCGCGACCGCAATACGCGTCTCGACCGCAATCTCCGCCAGCCCGCCCCGCTCGGACGCCCACGCCGTCAGGTCGCGGCCGCCATAGCTATATTCGAGGAAGAAGGGCGACGCGTCGAAATTCCATTCGAGCAGCGCGGGAAGCGGGGCCGATTTGCCGAGTCCGGCAAAGAGCAGGCGGGTCAGCGCCGCTTCGCGTTTCAGGCTGCGCAGCCGGTCGGGCGCGTCGGCGAATTTGAAGACGCGCGTCTCGCCGGTCTTGTTATGGCGCGCCAGCCAGACGTCTTCGGCGCCGCTGTCGCCGAGCGCTTCGACGAGCCGCCATTGCCGGCGGCCGGGGACCGCGTCGCCGGCCGCAAAAGCAAAGCGCGGCGCCAGCGGAGACTCGACGCTTTCGATCGCAACCGTCGCGGCGAGCTTGTATCCTACCCGCGGCACCGTCTCGACAATCTGCTCGTGCGTTTCGCCGAGCGCTTTGCGCAATTTCGATATGGCCGTGGTCAGCGACCCCTCGACCACGGTGACGCCCGGCCACACAGCATCGAAGATTTCATCCTTCGTCACGACCTCGCCCGCGCGCAGAAGCAGCTCGTGCAGCACTTCGAGCGGCTTGCCCTCAAGCGTTACGGCACGGCCATCGACGCGCAGCGTCCAGCTGGCTTCGTCGAACTCCGCCCCCGCGAACTTCCAGAGCCTGCGCCTCCGTCGGGAAGAGCTTGATTGCGTCATGGCGACCCCCTGTCCGGCCGACTTTAGAAATTCTTTAGAGCGGCTTCAAGACTTTGAGGATGCACCGGAATAGCCGTTCCATCACGCGAGGCATCCTTCGCAGGTGCTTCCGCTTTTCAAGCGTCCGGCGCGCGGTCCCACGGGATTGTCCGCCGGCCTTTTTCGGGGGCGGTATATGAAGGGAAAGATACTCGGGTTCGATGAGGCGACCGGCAAGGGCGCGATATCGGCGGACGATGGCACGCGCCACAAATTCGATCGCGCCGATTGGCGCGGCGGCGACAAGGCGCCGGCGCCCGGGCTCGTTGTCGACTTCGAAAGCGAAAACGGCGGCGCGCGCGAAATCTATCCCGTCGGCGGTTCCGCGATGGCCGCGCTCGGCACGATCGGGGCCGACCTGGGCGCACTGACCGAGTCCGAACAAGGCGCGCGGATCGCCGCGTTAATGACCCGCTCGCTTGCGGTTCCGCTGGCGCTTCTCGTTCTCCTTGCCTGTTTCCTCTCCGCGCTCACCTCACCGGTCCAGAGCGCGACGCTGATCGGCCTTGGCAATGCGATGGACGATCTGGGCCGCGTTGCCGCGGCGCAGGAAATGCTCGGCGGCGGCAAATCGGGCTTCGACACCGTCCAGACGCTGCTCATCCTGCGCTTCGCCGCACCGCTCACCGCGCTGTGGCTGATCTGGGCCGCATGGTCCGGCAAGTCCGAACGGCTGCCCATGCTGGTCACCGGGGCCGCATCGATCGTCGCGGCCCTGATGGTCGTCATGCTCCGTTCGGCGATTCTGTCGATGGTCCCCGATTTCGTCCGCGACCGGATGGCCGACGGGATCAGCCTTGGCATCGGCACATGGCTGCTGCTGCTCGCCGGCGCGGCGCTGATTGCCGCCGGACTCGGAAAATTGCGCAACCCGCTCGCAAAGGACTGACACGATGCCCCATGCCACGAAATTTCTGGTTGCCGCCGCCGCTTTGTCGCTCGCTGGCTGCGGGGGCGGCGATCCCAAGCCGCCTGAAACGCGCGACCTCGCCGCGGGCGAAGGTCCGTCGGGGGCGATGACCTATTATGGCAAGAAGATCGAGGTCGATTGCGGCGGCACCATGATACCGCCGCGCCCCGAAGGAAGCGCGGTCGACGACCTGCGCGGCCTCCGGCTCGGGGTCCCGCTCGATACCGCAGTCCGCTTCGTCCAATGCCCGGACGGCAAGGAAGCGGACAGCATCCTCCTCGAAGGGGACGGTCCGCAACTGTCGCGCGATCAGGCCGGCCTCAATATCCGCAGCTTCGTGCGCGTCGCCACGGGCCGGCACAAGGCGCGGTGGAGCTCGACCGACGTGCTGAACTATGACCCGCGCAACCGGCTGGAACAGGTCGATACCGAATGGAGCCTCTATGCCGACGGTATGCCGGGGCAGGAGAAGCTTTATGCATTGTGGCTGACCCAGCCCTTCGCAAAGGGCGGCGAGCCGACGATCGCTTCGCAGCAGGCGGCGCTTGAACAGAAATATGGCAAACCATCGCTCACTGGCGATCGCGGCGAGATGTTCTGGCTGCGCGGCCCCGATGGCAAGCCGCTGCCCGAATTCGACCGCGAAAAGCTGCGCGAATGCAGCGCCGGCATATCGATCTACGGGACGCAGATGAACTGGCGCCCCGACTGCGGCCTGACCATCGTCGCGATGGTCGAGCCGGCATACGGCAATCCGCAACTGGCGCAGGCCGTGCGCGTCGCGATGATCGATGCCGCCGCCTATTATGATTATGAGGTCAACCGCTTCCCGCAAGAGCGCGATGCCTATCGCGCGTCGCAAGCCGCCGATGCCGGCGCCAACCAGGGAGGCAAATTCTGATGCGCAGGATATTTCTGACATCGGCCGCGGCGCTTTGCATCACGCTCACCACAAGCGGGTGCGGGGACAAGCAGGCCGCGGGCGGCACGGACGCAGGCACCGCGACTTCGGCTTCCAGCCAGCCGGTGACCACTGCTGCCCAGCCCGCCCAACCTGCCGCCGCACCGCCGGCAAAATGCGACAGCTACACCGACGACCTCACCGATCGTGACTGGGCGATCATCTATTATGCGATGACCGGCCTTGCCCCGCCGCGCGAAAAATGGGCGGACGAGGCATTGTCCGGCCTCGACCGGGGCCTCGGTGCCGAGGAAGCATGGAAGCGCGCGAACGCGCAGGTCGATACGCAGTGGAATGCGATCAAGGACGTCCGCTGCGTCACCCTGCGCACCCGCGCCGATCCGAAAGACTATGACCCCGGCCTCGGCGGCATCCCGCTAGGTGCCTTCGCGCCCGACGCCTTCTATCCCTTCCGCGACGGCGCGATGCAGATCGCGCTCAAGTTCCGCAACGCGGACAAGGCGCGCGTATGGAAAATGTCCGCCGACAAGGCTGCGGCGCTCAAGGCCGACAGCTGGCTCGGCAATCTCGGCCTCGTCATCCGGGCCCGCCTCGTCGCTTCGCGACCCAGCGGCAACGGCGGCACGATCGAGGCCGAGGTTGTCGGGTTCGATCTGGAGCCTTCCGAATATAGCCGGATCGCTCGCGAAACCGTGACGGTGCAGCCATGAGCCGCGGCCTTTGCATCGCCTTCGGCGCGCTGCTGCTTATGGTTGCGGAACCGGCATCGGCGCAGCAATCGGGCGTTGCGGCGACGCTCGAAAGCGGCGGCCAGACGAACGGCTGTGTCGAATGGAGTCACCAGACGATCGCTAAGCCGGGGCACAAGAGCCCCGACCAGAAACTCGTCTACTTCCGGTTCGTCAACAAATGCGGACGCGAAGTCAGCGTCGTGCTGGTCAGCCAGACCGATGGTTATGCGGGGCGCGTCAGCGATCACGGCAGTATCACGCTGGCGCCGGGGCAGTCCTATGGCGACGCAAAGACGATCCGTAACTATCTGTTTTTCAATCCGCCGAGCGATCATTTCCTCAACTTCTGGGTGTTCCAGTCGGACGGCCGCTACAACGCCGCTCTCATGCCGAACATGAGCCGCTGCATCCCCGGCTTCCAGCCCGTGCGCAACAGCAAGCGCCAATATCCCGCCTGCCCTCCCCATTTCCGCTATTCGCAGGGATGATCCTTATGCGCCAAATTGCCGTCCTGACCCTCGCCGGCCTTTGCGCCATGCTGACCGCGGCCGCGCCGGCGGCCGCGGAAACTGAATCGCCCGCCGCGACGCAGCGCGCCGACATCGAAACGCTGCAGCGTCTGTATAATGAACGCTTTGTCGCGACACCCTTTGCGGGATTATATCAGATCGATCGCCCCATCCCCTATTCGCCGCGCGAAACCGCGCCGATACTGGTGACGCGCGATGGCGAATACAGCTTCAACAACGGCAAGCTCGGCGCGCAGCACGGCGACACGGGGGCGCCGCTTTCGGGGTCCGAATGGGGCGCACTGGTGCTGCGCTGGCGGGACCAGATCCGCTATTCGGATCTGATCCAGCAGGGCGGAAACGGCCCGCTCCGCATGCTGCTGCTATCCGCCTATGACTGTCCCTTTTCGAAGAAGCTGGAGGCCGCCCTTGCCGCCGCCGGGACGCGCTATGCCATCATACCCAGCACGATCGGTACCGCGAACAAGCCCTTCCTGCCGGACATCTGGTGCAGCCCCGATCGCGCCGCGACCTGGCGGCGCGCCATCGGCACCGGCACCCTCCCCCCGCGGGCCTCGCGAAGCTGTCGCTACGACCGTCGCTATTTCGAGACGTTGAGCGGCATGTTCGGGGGATCGAAACCGACGGCGCTGTTCGCCGACGGTACGATCGTCGCGTCGCCCAACCCCGCCTTCGTGAAGCAAAAGCTGGCAACGCTGTCCCGCCAGGGCATCGCCTTTTAGGGTCGGGGCCCAGCGCAGACGAGGCGGCAGGAGGGCGCGCTTCGGACCGCCCCCTCCCGCCCGTGCCAAGCTAGAATTCGCCGGCGATACCGACGCGCGCTGCCGTATTGCGGCTCCCCGCATAGGACACGCCTGCCGTGAAGGCGAAGGGGTTGTCGGTACCGAACCGGTGCGCGATCGACGCGCCCACCGCCTGTTCGCCGCGGAAGGTGGCGAGGTTGAAGGTGTAGCTTGTCTTGCCCGGTTCCGACGGCATCGGCGCGGGGACAAGCGCAACCGCGGCGGCGGTTCCGCGCTGTGCGTCGCGGCGGTCGCGATCGGTGATCGCATAAAGATCGCTGATCTGCGCACTGTGCGTCGCGGCCAGCGACTGGAGCGCGGGAAGCGCGGTTCCGGCCATGCTTTCCAGCGACATCAGCCGATTGTCCTGCACATTGTTCACCGTCTGAATCGCCGCAATCTGGCTGTCCTGCACCATATTCTGCGACACGGCGGCATCGGCGGTGGTCTGCGCCGCCGCAGCGGCGGTCGCGACCGTCTGGACCTGACCGACATTTGCCGCATCGGTCGCCGCGGTGCCCGCGGCGACGTTCACGATACGCCGCTGAAAGCCCGCCGAGCCGACCGACACGGTATTCGCTTCATCGGCAACCGAGCTGGAGCCGATCGCAACCGAGTCTGCCCCCGAGGCTTTCGCGTTCACACCCAGTGCCGTCGCCCCGAGGGCCGTGGTCTGACTGTTCACGCCCAAGGCGACCGAATAGCCGCCGTTGGCGAACGCCCCGGACCCCGTCGCCGTGTCACCCTCCTTGATCGCGCGCGCGCCATAGCCCGTGGCAGTCGAGAAATCGCCCCCGGCGGCCGCGCCCTGGCCGAAAGCGGCGCTTGCAAGGCCGCTGGCAAGGCTGTCGCGACCGACCGCCGTCGCATTTTGCCCGCCTGCCGCGGCGTTGGCACCGATCGCCACCGATGCCGGCGACGCGATCGTGTCACGACCGATGGCGATGCTGCCATCGGACAGCGCATTCGCATTGTTGCCGATGGCGATGGCCGACAAGCCAAAGGCGTTGGAGGCGTTGCCCAAGGCGACAGCGCCGTCGCCGATCGCCTGATTGTCGGCGCCGATCGCCACGGCGCCGGTCCCGGTCGCGACATTCGGATCGCCGATCGCGACGGCGCCGTTGCCGGTGGCAGTCTGTCCCTGTCCCAGCGCGACGGCGCCATTGCCGTTTGCGCTGCTGCCGTCGCTTTGCAGGCTGCTATCGCCGCTGGTGCCGCTGCGCACCGCCGAGTTGGCGATCGCGGTCAGCGCCGCGGCACCCATGGCGGTATTCAATTGCCCCACATTGACGGCGTCGGACACCAGCGTCCCTGCCGCGACATTGGTGATCTGGCGCTGGAGGCCGGCGTTGCCGACCGATACGGTCGCGCCGCGGTCCGCGACCGATCCCCAGCCCAGCGCAACCGATTGGTCCGCGGTCGCGCTGCTGCCCGTGCCGATGGCGGTCGAGCGCGTTTCTTCGGCAGCGGCGATGAAGCCGACCGCCATCGCTTCGTTGGCCGTCGCCTTGGCCCCGCTTCCATAAGCGGTGGCGCCCGGCGCCGAAGCTTCGGCACCCAGCCCGCACTCGATCGTATTTTCGGGGTCGTCGGGCGTGCCGAGAATGCCGTCGGCCCCTGCGTTCTGAACGCACGGGACGGTCGCCTGTGCATAGGCGTTCGGCGCAGCGCCGACAGCAGCAAGGATCGCAAGGGGCGCGGTCGCGCCAATGAGGGTGATCATGCGTTTCATATCGATCTTTCCTTATGGATCGGCGCAATACCGATCGGTTTCCGGGCGACCCCTCGCGACGACCTTTGGTGGCGCCTTGTTTGCGGTCACCTCGTCGACGCCGCCGAACGCGGCGCCGCGGGTGCAGCATTTGGAAAGACGGGAATGGTCGCCCGATCCGGACAGGCTTCGCCTCCGAAAAAGCGGAAATTATCTCGCCGACCGCAAATAAATCAGGCATCTAGGGTGCGTGCCACATGGCGCGTCATGCGGGGAGATGGGCGATCAACGAGGAACCGGGTCGTGCGGGCAGCATCGACGGCGACGCCGACGCGCTCATCGCCACGCTGTATGACGAACTCAAGATCATCGCGCGCCGCGAACATTATCGCGCGGGCGGCGGACAGACACTGCAAACGACGGCGCTGGTTTCGGAAGCCTATCTGAAACTGAGCAAACGCAACGACTGGGAAAGCGAACGCCACTTCCTCGGCTGCGCGGCGACCGCCATCCGCCACATCCTGATCGACGCCGCGCGCGCCCGCATGACGGCGAAGCGTGGCGCGGGCGACTATGCCTTTACCGAAAGCCTCGATTCGCTCGCCGCGGCGGCGCCCGAGGACGAGGATGTCGTGCGGCTGGGTGAGGCGTTGCAACGGCTGGCGCGCCTCGACCCCAATCTCGCGCAACTGATCGACTGCCGCTTCTTCGCCGGGATGACCGAAGAGGAGACCGCAAAGGTCCTGGGCGTCAGCGACCGGACGGTGCGCCGCTGGTGGCTCCAGGCGCGGGCCTGGGTGCACAAGGAAATGGACGCGGGCTAGGCTGCCAGACGCCGGCGCAATGCCGCGAAGGATTTGAGGTAGGATTCGCCCGGCGCACCGAGCGTCCGGAATATCTGTTCCGATGCGTCGGCCTCGCGCCGCGCCTCGGCGATCCGTCCCTGTTTCAGACGGATGATCGCCCGCGTCCGCGCCGCAATGCCCTGCGGCAGGCCGACCGGCCCCATGGCGGCGATCCGCGGCGCGGCTTCGCCAATCAGCGCTTCGGCCCGTTCGGTGTCGCCCGCCTCGGCCAGAGCTTCGGCAAGCCCCAGCGTGATGACGAGCGTCGGCACCGCATCGGGGCCAAGATTGTCGACCGCCATCGGCCGCGCTTCGCCAAGAACGTCGCGAGCCGCGGCGAATTTCCCCAGCGCCAGTTCGGCGCGCCCCAGTTGCAGCAGATCGACCGCCAGCGCTGCCGATTTGCCGAACACCGCGCGGCGCCGGTCGGCAACGCCGCGGAACAGGCGCTCAGCCTCTGCCAGCCGGTCGAGCTTCATCAACCGCACACCCTTCAATTGCTCGATCGCCAGGCCCTGTGCACTGCCCTGTTGCCCCGTCCGCGCCAGCGCCGCGTCGGCGGCGGCAAAGACCGCGGGCATCGCATCGAGCCGGTTCGCCTCGACCATATAGACGAGCAGGTTGTTGTATCGGGTCAGCAGTTCACGATGATCCTCCGCATAGACGCGGTCGGCGTCGGGAAGGCTCGATTGCAGCAACCGGATCGCCGTGTCGTAATCGCCCTTGCGCCGGGCGAGCTGCGCCCGGCCGCTCATGCTTTCGAGCCGTTCCTTGCGGAAACGCGCCGGGTCGGCGGCAAAGACGGCATCGGCCGAATCGAGTAGCGGCGCCATGTCGTCGGTCCGCCCCATTGCTGCGGCGGTCGAGGCGAGGCGAAGCTTGATCTCTGCGGTCGCAACCGGATCGCCCGCGCCGGTCCCGCGCGCAAGCGCCTGACTGAGCAGCGCGTCGGCGCCCGCCGCGTCCTCCAGATTGACGTACAGATCGGCGAGCGTCGTAATCAGCGTTGCCGATTTGGCGCTCCTGTCGACCGATGCGACAAGCTGCGCCGCCGTCTGATCGAGCATCTGTTTGACCGTGGCCTCTTCGCCCACCGCGCTGCTGGCAGTGTCGCGGAACATGACGGTCAGCATGCGGTTGATCGATTCCGATCGCCGCGCTTCGGCCAAAGCGACGTCGCGCTCGATCGCCGTCTGGCGGGCCTGCCACGCCGCCGCACCGCCGCCTGCCACTATGGCAAGGAGCGCGGCGGCTGCCGCCGCCGTCGCGACGCGGTGCCGGCGCAGGTAGCGCCCGATCGTATAGCCCGCCGAACCCGAGCGCGCCGCGACGGGGCGCAGCGCCATATGGCTCCGGACATCGTCGACCAGATCGCCGACGCCGCGATAGCGATCCTGCGGCGCGCGGCGCATCGCCTTGAGCACGATCGCGTCGAGATCGCCCGCCACCTCGCGCCGCCCGAAGGGATAGCCGGGCGGCACGAGCGCACTCGGCAAGGGCGGATCGTCGTTCAGGATACGCCGGATCACCGACGGCAGCGCCGACCCCGGCTCGCGCCACGGGCTGCGACCCGTGAGCAACTCGAACAACAATCCGCCCAGCGCATAGACGTCGGTGGCAACGGTCGGGGCGGCATTTCCGAGTTGTTCGGGCGCCGCATAATCGGGGGTCATCAGCGCGATCGTGGTTTGCGCCTCGCCCTCGCCTTCGATCTCCACAAAGCGCGCGATGCCGAAATCGAGCAGCCGCACGCGGCCGTCGCCGTCGACCAATATGTTCGACGGCTTGAGGTCGCGGTGGACGATCAGGTGGCCGTGCGCATAGGCCACCGCTTCGCAGACATCGCAGAACAGCCGCAATCGCGTCGCCAGATCGGCGTCATGGGTCCGGCACCACGCGTCGATCGGCTCGCCGGTCACATATTCCATCGCCATATAGGGCCGCCCGTCGGGGGCGACACCGCCGTCGATCAGCCGCGCAATCCCCGGATGCTCGAGTCCGGCGAGCAGGCGGCGTTCGCGGTCGAACAACTCGCTGTGCGCAACCGATTCGGGACGTAGCAGCTTGATCGCCACCTGCTGGTCGAACATCCTGTCGCTGCGATGCGCGGCATAGACCTCCCCCATCCCGCCGCGCCCGATCAGGCGGTCGATGGTGAAGCCGCCGATGACGGCGCCCTCGGAAAGCGAGCTGTACGCACGGCGCGGGGCGGTGTCGAACGACGACGGCGCCGCGCCGTCCAATATCCCCGAATTGCGCGACGCAGCGAGCAACGCCCGCAACTGCCCGCCAATGAAGTCGTCCTCCGCCGCCAGCCGGTGCTCCTGCGCCGTGGGGTCGAGATCGATCAATTCGGCGAACAGCGCCTGAATATGGCTCCATTCGGACCGGCTCGGCTGCCGCACCATATCGCCCCTCCCCCGACGCATCACGCTTCGGTACGAAGCAGCACCGCCGCGCGTCGGCCGTCAAGCACCAAGTTTGCGCGCGAGCGCGACGGCCTGCTCCTTCGAAGCCTCGCTCGCCGGTACCGTGATGATCGCGAATTTATCCTCGCCGATGAAGACATTGAGCGATTTGGTCATCCCAGCCCAAAAGGCCGCCTTGCCGAGCCCGTCGATCGTCTCGACATGACCGCCGAAACCCTTGAGCGTCTGCTCCAGGCCATTGCGGGTCAGGTTGATCGATCCTTCGCTATTGTCGCCGATCGGCGACCAGCGCAGCATCAGGGTGGCCGAACCGCCATCGGCAAGCTGATAGCTGCATTCGGAGGTGACCGCGGTCGCGCCATCGCTTTGGCTGACATTGCCCAGCCGGGTTTCGGTGACCGCCTGCCCGAGGATCGCCGACATCGCCGCCTTGTCGACCACGGCGCAGGCGTCGGCGGCATTCCAGTCGCGCGGCGGTGCCGTCCCGCTCTTCGCCGCAGCCGACGAAGCCGTACCCGCGCCATCGCCCTTGTCCGCCGCTTCGCCGCCACATGCTGCAAGCGTCAGCGACGCCGCGACGGCAACCAGCATGATCGATCTGCTCATCCCCAAAATCCTTTCGTTCGCAAATGATGTCAGCGGCACGCGCCGGGGCGGTTCGCCCGCCGGTCCGCGCTCATATAGGTCGCATAGCCAAGGCGGTCGGACTCGGTGAGGCCGCGCGCAAAGCCGATCAGCTTGCCACCGTCGGGGGTCAGCCCGAAATAACCGCGCAGCCGCCGCGGCGCGCCGTCGGGGCCCGTTTCCACCATGTCGAGCGTCAACACCCGGCCGTCGACCCGGCCGGTGACGCGTCCCGCCTGATATTCGTAACAGCCGGTTACCGTATCGCCGTTCTGCGTCAGGTTGAGCGTGCCCCAGCCGCTCCATCCTTCATAGCGTCCGGTGACATCGGGCAGCGTCGCGGTGGCGGTGAGCTGGCGACCATAGCCGTGAAAGCCGGTGAGGCCGGTATAATCGTCGCCATAATTGCTCGCGATCGTCAGCCGCACCCAGCGACCGACGGGGCGACGTTCGGGGTCGAAGCCGAAGCTCTGACCATCCTTCTTCATCTTCAGATCAGCGGCCAGGATCGGCACGAAGCCGCTGCGCGCCGATGTGTCGGACAGTTCGACGCGGATCGCGCGCGGCGACTTTTCGTCGCGATTGAGGAAGGCGGTATCAAAGGCGACGCGCGACAATTCGGTTCGCTCCGCCAGTTCGAGCACGAATACGGCCGGACGCCCCGCCTCGCCCGTCCAGTCGGTCGTCGCCGATCCGTCGATCAGGTTGAGCGGGCTGCTGTCCATCGCCGTAAATTCGGCGTCGTCCGGAACCTGCACCAGCCGCGCCCCTTGCGAAAAGGCGAACAGGTCGGTCGCGGGACCGGTCTGCGCGGCAACGGGCGCGGCGAGCGCAAGCGCGAAAATCATTGCTCCAAGATATTTCATTTCTTCTGCTTCCTTTTCTTTGCGGTTTCGACGACCGCGCGCAGCAGCGGCGAAACGCCGCCGGCGACGGGCGCCTCGATTCCCACGGCGCCGGTCAGCGGGTCGACCCGGTCGCCGATCCGGCGCAGGCCTTCCTCGGCATCGACCGCTTCCGCGTCGCGTTTCTCACCCAGCAAATCGCCCCCCGTCGCAGCTGCGCCCAGATCGCCGAAGCGCCGCCGCGCCGCCGCCCGGCCAACCGGGTCGCTGCCTGCCGACCAGCCTTCTTCCTCGGGGCGATCGGGGGCGCCCGCCTTGGCCGCGCCATCCGAATTGCCTTCCGGCGGCGCGTCGCGATTGCTCCGATCCGATCCGCCATTCTCGTTGGCATTGCTGTCGTTGCGGGCCGAGCGATCTTCGCCATCGGCGCCCGACTTGTCCTTCTGGCTGTTCGGGGCGTCGCGTCCGGAGTTGTTTGCCGGCGCCTCATTCCGGTTTCGATCGACCGACCTGTCCGATCCCGATCCCGCCGAGTTTCCGCGCGCAGGCAGGTTTCTTGCCGATCCGCCGGCGCTGTCGCGGCCGCCGCCTGCGTTTCCGTTTTCGGCGGGACCACCGTTCGAGCGCCGGTTGCCGTTGCCATTGGCATTGTCGGACCGACCGCCGCTTGCGCCGCCGAAGGAGTTGAGCGCGCCTTCGATCCCGGTGCTGCCCGAATTGGTGCCGCCCTGTGCCGAGTTGCCACCGCTGTCGCCGTTGCTGTTGCCCCCCAGCCCCGCCACCGAATTGAGCAAACCGGCACTGGCCCCCAAATTGCCGTCGCCGGCAGAATTGAGGCCGGAGCCGCCGGCGGGGCCGCCATTGCCATTATCGGGCATGACGACCGCACGGTCATAGCCACGCTCGACGTCGGCGGCCGACGCCGCGCCGGTGCCGCCAAGACGGATTTGGGGGGCGCCCGCGGCCCCGCTGCGCTGTCCGCCGGCGCCCCGCAAAGCCGACCCGTTGCCCAAGGCTGCGGCATCCCGATTGCCATCGCGTGCGTCCAAATCTGCGGAAAGTTCCGGCGTCTGCCTGCTCCCCGCGCGCGCAGCACGATCGGAGCCTTGCAATATCGTAGTCGGCGGTGCCGCGACGGTGGGGACGCCACTTGCCCGGCGCGGCGCCGCCACCGGCCCGTTCGGAGAGCTCGCCTGCGCCGATTCATCTTCGGGTGGCTCGCTCGCTGCGGCGAATTGTGCGCGGCATTCGGGCGCCGAAACAAGCGCGGCAACCAATGCCAATGCGGTCCAATAGCTTGACCTAGCCCAGCCCTGCATCGTCTTCCTCCCATCCCGTCCTCTTGTCGGACCGGCGGCACAAGGCATGCGCAGCGATCCGACAATCCGTTAGACGAGACGGCGATGCAAAAGCGGACATGGGCCGCGAAGATGGATGCCCGGCCCGCGCGCGCGCCTTCGCTGCCACGCTACCTTTCATCGCCGGAAGCCCAAGGGTTAGGCCCTTGCCGAACCACCGCTAAGGAGTATGAAAAGCGTTGCGTCCGCAGTCGGCGAGGCTCTCGATCGGCGCGGCGCTTATCGGCATCGCGCGCCGCCTTCACGATAAAGCCGCTTGCTCCGCTCGCTTTCCCCGATACGATCCCGCGGATTGCCCGAGGCAGGAGCCGACGATGAGTTTGCAGTCCGCGGCGCTGCTGGCGCTGGCCATGATCCTGCTGTTGTTCGTCATTGCGGCGCTCGTCGAGACGCGCGGTGCGGCGCTCGCGCGGCGTCCCGCCCTGCGCCACCGTGCCTATACGCTGGCGCTCGGCGTCTATTGCACGAGTTGGACCTTCTATGGTGCGGTCGGCAGCGCGGTTCGCGACGGGTGGAGCTATTTGCCCATCTATGCGGCGCCAATGCTGCTGCTGCTCGCCGCGCCGCGCTTTCTGCGCCGTCTGTCGGAGGCGGTTCACGAGGAGCAAGCAACGACCGTATCGGACTTCATCGCTGCGCGCTTCGGCCACGATGTCGTCGTGGCGCGGCTGGTGACGGTGATCGCGCTGCTCGGCACCATTCCCTATATCGCGTTGCAGCTTCGCTCGATCGGCGCCGCGCTCAGCATCGTGTCGGGCGCCAATGTCGCGGCGCAGGCGATGCTGGTTGCGGCACCGCTGCTGGCGCTGTTCGCGATCCTGTTCGGGGCGCGGCGGTTCGAACTCGCGGGCCGCAGCGAAGGGCTGCTCTACGCGATCGGCCTTGAATCGGCGATCAAGCTGCTTGCGCTCGTTGCGGTCGCGGGCGTGGCGGTGGCCGTACTCGCCGCCACCCCGCCGCAACGCGTGATCGAGGGCTTTTCGGCGCTGCAATCGCGGTTCGAGCCGCAAGGGCTGACGCTCAATGTCGCCATCATCTTCCTGATCGCGATGCCCGCCATCCTGTCCTTGCCGCGGCAATTCTATATGGGACTGGTCGAAGCGCGCCAGCCCGACGATCTCGTGCGCGCGCGCTTCGGCCTTGCCGCCTATCTCGGTACGATGGCGATCGTCGTCCTGCCGATCGCACTTGCGGGGTTGACCGTGCTCGGCCCGGCGATCGCCCCTGACGTCTATGTGCTCGAACTGCCCGCGGCCGAGGGCTTCGGCTTCGTCCTCGCTGCGGCGCTGCTCGGCGGGGTCAGCGCGGCGGCGTCGATGGCGATCGTCGATTCGACCGCGCTGGCGACGATGGTATCGAACGACCTCGTCTTCCCGACCCTGATGCGCGGGCCGGCGACGACCGAATCGGGGGCGATCGGGCGGCGGATGCTGACGATCCGGCGGCTGTCGATCCTCGCGATCCTGACAATGGGGCTCGTTTGGGCGCTGCTCGTTTCGGCGCAGGATTCGCTCGCCTCCATCGGCCTCATCGCCTTTGCCGCCATGGCGCAGTTCACCCCGCATCTCATCCTCGCGGCAACCGGCAAGGGGCGCGATTCACTCGCGGCACGCGCCAGCCTTTCGGTGGGCTTGGCGCTCTGGCTCTACACGCTCGCGCTGCCGCCGGTCGTCCCGACCGCGTGGCTCGACGCGCTGGCGGGAACCGCCATCGATCCGCTGCGCCTGCTCGGGATCGGCGGCGCCGCGCCGCTCTCGCACGGCGTCATCTGGAGCGTCGGCGCCAATCTGATCGTCTATGCCGCGATTGCCGCGCGCAAAGTGCAGACGCCGCCGCTGCCGCGCTTCGTCCGCGCGCAGCGACCGATCACCAACCTCGCCGATCTTGCGCAGCTCACCGGAAGCTTCGTCGGTGAGGAACAGGCGGGCAAGGCCTTTCCGGGCGCCGACCGCAGCCATCCGGTGGACCGGCAGGCGGCGCGGCGTGCCCGCGAACTGATCGCGCAGGTCGTGGGCGCCTCCTCGGCACGCGCGCTCGTCGCCTCGGCGCTCGCGGGCGGCCAGCTCAGCTTCCATGAAGTGACGCGGCTGCTCGACGAAGGGGGGCAGAGCCTGCGCTTTTCGCGCCGACTGCTCGCCGCGACCTTCGAAAATGTCGGCGCCGGAATCAGCGTCGTCGACGCCGACCTCAACCTCGTCGCGTGGAACAGCCGCTATCTTGAACTGTTCAACTATCCTCCCGGCCTCGTTCGCGTCGGCGTACCCGTGGCCGATCTCATCCGGCACAACGCCGAACAGGGCGATTTCGGACCGGGCGATGTGGCGCATCATGTCGAAAAGCGGCTCGAACATCTGCGCCGCGGGCAAGAGCACAGCGTCGAACGGCACCGCAACGACGGCCGCGTCATCAAGATCGTCGGCGGATCGATGCCCGGCGGCGGCTATGTCATGTCCTTCACCGACATCAGCGAAGAAGCCAGGATGCGCGAGGAATTGCGCCGCACGCTCGAGGAGCTCGAACAGCGGGTCACCGATCGCACGCGCGAGCTCAGCGATGCCAACCGCCGCCTCGCGCGGACCGATCAGGACAAGACGCGCTTTCTCGCCGCGGCGAGCCACGATCTGTTGCAGCCGCTCCATGCCGCGCGGCTGTTTACCGCCGCGCTCGGGCGCGATGCGAGCGCGGCGCAGCACGACCTGATCGGCCGCGTCGAAAGCGCGCTGGTGGCGGCGGAAGACCTGCTGCGCTCGCTGCTCGATATCAGCCGGCTCGACGCGGGCGGGGTGACGCCCGAACCCGCCGCTATCGCGCTTGCGCCGTTTCTGGGCGATCTTGCCGAAACCTTCCGTCCGATGGCGGAAGCCAAGGGCCTCCGACTGCGCATCGGCGCGATGCCGGGTACCGTCGAAAGCGATGCCGGGCTGCTCCGGTCGGTAATGCAGAATTTCATCGGCAATGCGGTGCGCTACACCGCACGCGGCGGCGTCCTTGTCGGGGTGCGGCGGCGCGGCGGCGATTGGCGGATCGACGTCATCGACACCGGCGTCGGTATCGCCGAGGCGCAGATCGAGGACATATTTTCCGAGTTCGTGCGGCTCGGCGAGGTGGAGGTCGAGGGCCTGGGGCTCGGCCTTGCCCTCGTGCGCCGCATCGTGCGGCTGCTCGGCGGGCGGATCGAGGTGCGATCGGCGCCCGGACGCGGCAGCCGCTTCAGCCTCTATCTGCCGGTCGCCGAGATCGGCGAAGCGCCGACCGCGTCCCCGAAGTTCGCAGCGACGGAAGACCGGGCGCCGCAGTCGCTGCGTATTCTGGCAGTCGACAATGACGAGCGCATCGTCGAGGCGAGCCTCGCCCTGCTCGCGCGCATGGGTCACGATGCGGTCGGCGCGCGCGGGCCCGGCGATGCTCTCGCAGCGCCGGGACGTTTCGATGCAGCACTCGTCGATTATCAGCTGGATGACGGCGCCAACGGGCTCGACCTGATCGCGCAGTTGCGGATGCGGCACCCCGGTCTGCCAGCGCTTCTGGTGACGGCGGAGAATGGCGCCGCCATGCGCGCCCGCGCGGCCGAACTGGGGGTGACGATCCTTGCCAAACCCGTCGCGGCGGCCGCGATCGAGGCGTTTCTGGCGGCGCTGTCAGTGCGCGAGATCGAGCCCGAGTGACCGCGCGACGAGTGCCGCCTGGGTGCGGTTGCGAACGTCGAGCTTGCGCATGATCGCGGTCATATGCGCCTTCACCGTCGCCTCGCTGATTCCCAGATTATGCGCGATCTGCTTGTTGAGCTGGCCGTCGAGCACGGCGAGCAGGACCTTAAGCTGGGTCGGGGTCAGGCTGGCGACGGTTTCGCGAATCTCCTCGGTGGCGGAATCCGGCGCGGGGGAACGCGGCGCCGGCCGGCGGCCGATCGCTGCCGCAACCGCGGCTTCGATCGCGCCAAGATCGCTGCCCTTGTGCAAAAATCCGATCGCACCGAATGCCCGCGCCTCGTCGGCAGCCGCCGCGCCTTCGGCGCTCGATACGACGAGGATCGGCACGTCGGGACATTCGGCGTGGAGCAGCGCGATCCCCGAATAGCCGGTGGCGCCCGGCATCTTGAGATCGAGCAGGATCAGGCGAAGATCGGGCGCGGCGGTGGCCGCGGCGACCGCCGCCGCAAGCGTCCCAGCCTCCGCAATCGCGGCTTCGGGCAATATTTTTTCGACCGCCAGGCGCAGCGCCTGGCGAAACAGCGGATGGTCGTCCGCGACGAGGACGGTTCCCGTCACGCCTCCGCCAGCAAGGGCCGATGCGCGAGCAGGTGATCGACCACCGCCGGGTCGGCGAGGGTCGATGTGTCGCCCAGATTGCTCACATCATTCTCCCCGATCTTGCGCAGGATACGCCGCATGATCTTGCCCGACCGCGTCTTCGGCAGCGACGGCGCAAACTGGATGACGTCGGGCGTCGCGATCGGGCCGATTTCGTGGCGCACCCATTGGACCAGCTCCTTGCGCAGCGCCTCGTCGGGTTCGACCTCGGCGTTTGTGGTGACGAAAGCATAGATGCCCTGCCCCTTGATGTCATGCGGCATCCCGACGACCGCGGCCTCGGCGACCTTGGGATGCGCGACGAGTGCGCTTTCGATCTCGGCAGTGCCCATGCGGTGACCCGACACGTTGATGACATCGTCGATACGGCCGGTGATCCAGTAATAGCCGTCGGCATCGCGGCGGCAGCCGTCGCCGGTGAAATAGCGACCCTTGAAGGTCGTGAAATAGGTCTGGAAGAAGCGCGCATGGTCACCCCAGACGGAGCGCATCTGCCCCGGCCAGCTGTCGGTGATGACGAGGCAGCCGTCGTCGGCCCCTTCGATAACGACGCCGTCATTGTCGACCAGCGCCGGCTGAACGCCGAAAAAGGGCCGCGTTGCCGAACCGGGCTTGAGCGCGGTAGCGCCGGGAAGCGGACTGATCATCACGCCGCCGGTTTCGGTCTGCCACCAGGTATCGACGATCGGACAGCGCCCTTCGCCGACGACCTTGTGATACCATTCCCAAGCCTCGGGATTGATCGGCTCGCCCACGCTGCCGAGCAGACGCAGCGTCTTGCGGCTGGTCTTCGTCACCCAATCGTCGCCTTCGCGCATCAGAGCGCGCAGCGCGGTCGGTGCGCCATAGAAGATTTCGACCCCGAACTTGTCGACGATCTGCCAGAAACGCGACGGATCGGGGAAATTGGGCACCCCTTCGAACATCACCGTCGTGGCGCCGTTCATCAGCGGACCATAAACGACATAGCTATGCCCGGTGACCCAGCCGATGTCGGCGGCGCACCAATATATCTGCCCCGGCCGGTAATCGAAGACATAGCGGTGCGTGACCGCCGCCCATACCGCATAGCCCCCGGTGGTATGCAGCACGCCCTTGGGCTTTCCCGTCGATCCCGAGGTGTAGAGGATGAACAGCGGATCTTCGGCGTTCATTTCCTCGGCCGGACAATCGTCGCTCTGCGCGGCGACCGCCATGTGCCAGTCGATGTCGCGGCCCTCCACCATCGAAACATCGGCGCCGGTACGCCGCAACATGATAACGCGCTCGACGCCAGGGCAATGGGCCAGCGCTTCGTCGACATTGGCCTTGAGCGGCACATGCTTGCCGCCGCGCAACCCTTCGTCGGCGGTCAGGACGATGCGGCTGTCGCAGTCGGTGATGCGTCCGGCGAGCGCATCGGGCGAAAAGCCGGCAAAGACGATCGAATGGATCGCGCCGATCCGCGTGCAGGCGAGCATTGCCACCGCAGCCTCGGGCACCATCGGCAGATAGATGGTCACGCGTTCGCCGCGCTGCACCCCCTGCGCTTTGAGCAAATTAGCGAAGCGGCAGACGTCGGCGTGCAGCTCGCGATAGCTGATCGCGCGGTGCGCATCGGCGGGATCGTCGGGTTCCCACAGGATCGCGATCGCGTCGCCGCGCTCGGCGAGATGGCGATCGATCGCATTGGCCGAAAGATTGAGCGTCCCGTCGGAGAACCAGGCGATGCCGAAATCGCTTTCGTCGAAGCTCGTCTCCTTGACGCGGGTAAAGGGCCGCATCCAGTCGATGCACTTCGCCTGATCGCGCCAGAAGGCATCGGGCTGCTCGACCGACTGCCGGTACATCGCCTGATAGGCGGCTTCATCGACCAGCGCATCGGCCGCCCAGGCGGACGGCACCGGATAAATCGTCTCTCCCATCGCTTGCTCCTTTTGGTCCGCGTGGACTTTTGCCGGTCTGCCTAGCGCAAATATCGCTCGCCGCGCTGTTAGACAAAGGTCGTAGGCCTACGACCATCGTCCGGATGGCGCCGCGATGGCGCGCGCCGCACTCTGCCCCGATCCCGAGGTGAACATCGGGAACAGGGAGACGTCGGATGAAAAGGCGAATTACAACACCCCTCCATCTTTTGCTGGCCGCCACCGCGCTCGTCGCGCCGGGGACGGCCTTTGCCCAATCGACGCCGCGCGAAGCCGAGCTCGAGGCCCGGCTGGCGAAGCTCGAGGCCGAAATGCAGAGCCTGCGCGCCGATCTTGCAAGCGCGCGCAGCGATCAGGCAGCGACCGCCGCCGTCGCGCAAGAAGCCGCCGCGAAGAGCGACGCCGCGGCTACGAAGGTCGCGGCGCTGCAGCCGCAGGCAGTGCAAGCGGCGCCCGCCGACGGTTTCCGTTCGGGCGCAACGACGATCAAGATCGGCGGCTTCATCAAGCTTACCGCGACGAACAGCCGGTTCAGCGAAGGCGAAGTCGCGACCAACTCGCTCGGCCGCGATTTCTATCTGCCGCAATCGATCCCGGTCGGATCCGGTCCGGCCGCTCGCGTGCAGGATTTCAGCGCCAAACAGTCGCGGCTGTGGCTCAACCTGTCGACCGATGTCGCGGGCCATGCGGTGAAGGGCTATGTCGAAACCGACTTTCAGACATCGCCGGGCACGCAGGGGTCGCAGCGCACGACCAACGGCTATAATCTGGCGCTGCGCCGCGCCTATATCCAGGTCGACAAATTCACCTTCGGGCAGGACTGGTCGACCTTCCAATATGTCGGCGCGCTACCCGAAAGCACGGATTTCGTCGGCGCGACCGAAGGCACGGTGTTCGTCCGCCAACCGCTCGTCCGCTACTCGGCGCCGATCGGCGGCGGCCTGACGCTCCATGCATCGATCGAAAACGCCGAATCGGGAACCGCCACCCTCGGCGCCCCGGCGCTGGTCGAAAACGGCGACGACAGCATCCCCGACTTCGCGGCGCGGATCGCCTATGCCGGCAAGCTCGGCGAATTGTCGCTCGCCGGCCTCGCGCGCGAAGTGCGCGTCGCCAATGCCGGTGTCTCGGCAAAGAATTTCGGCTGGGGCGTCAGCGCCGCGGGCAAAATCTATCTTGCCGCCGACAAGGGCAGCGATATCCGCTTCATGGCGACCTATGGCAGCAATGCCGGCCGCTATATCGGCCTCAACTTCGCGCCCGATTCGGTGTTCGACCCGGCGACCGGCACCCTTGCCGACGTTCGCGAGTTCGCCGCGCTCGCGGCGGTACGCCTTGCCGTGGCGCCGCAGCTCCGGGTCAACCTGATGGGCAGCTACCAGAATGTCGACTATGCGGGTTCGATCCCGCTCGCGACCCTGTCGGGGTTCAACGACAAGGCGTGGAGCGCCGCCGCCAACATCTTCTGGTCGCCGGTCAAGAGCATCGACCTCGGCATCGAATATCGCCACGGTGAGCGCGAAATCGTGAGCGGCGCCAAGGGCCAGCTCGACCGCTTTGAATTTGCCGCAAAATATAGTTTCTAAACCGAACAGGGACAGGGAGAGGTTTCATGGCAACGGCATATGACCATCTGCCCAAGCATCACGAGGCGACGCAGAGCGAAAAGCTCGTCATCACCGCCTCGTCGCTGGGCACCGTTTTCGAATGGTATGATTTTTATCTCTACGGCCTTCTGGCCACGATCATATCGGCGCAATTCTTTTCGGGCGTCAACGAAACGACCGGCTTTATCTTCGCGCTGGCGGCCTTTGCCGCCGGCTTTGCGGTGCGTCCCTTCGGGGCGCTGGTGTTCGGGCGGATCGGCGATCTCGTCGGCCGCAAGAACACCTTTCTGGTGACGATGGGCTTGATGGGCCTCTCGACGTTCGTCGTCGGCCTTCTTCCCTCCTATGCCACGATCGGCGTTGCAGCGCCCATCATGCTCATCGTCATGCGGCTGGTCCAGGGCCTTGCGCTCGGCGGCGAATATGGCGGCGCGGCTACCTATGTCGCCGAACATGCGCCCAACAACCGGCGCGGGCTGTACACCAGCTTCATCCAGACGACCGCGACGCTCGGCCTGTTCGCGGCGCTGCTGGTCGTCATTGGCACGCGCACGCTGATCGGCGAAGAGGCGTTCAAGGACTGGGGCTGGCGCGTGCCCTTCCTCGTTTCGATCATCCTGCTCGCGGTGTCGATGTGGATCCGCATGCAGCTTTCCGAAAGCCCGGTCTTTCAGAAGATGAAAGATGAAGGCACGACCTCGAAGGCGCCGCTGACCGAAGCGTTCGGCCAGTGGAAGAATGCCAAATGGGTTCTCGTCGCGCTGCTCGGCGCGGTCGCCGGCCAGGCGGTGGTCTGGTACACCGGCCAGTTCTACGCGATGTTCTTCCTCGAAAAGATGCTGCTCGTCGATGGCGCGACGACCAATATCCTGATCGCGATCGCGTTGGCGATCGGCACGCCCTTCTTCATCTTCTTCGGCTGGCTGTCGGACAAGATCGGGCGCAAGCCTATTATCCTGGTGGGTTGCGCGCTGGCCGTCGTGACCTATTTCCCCGCCTTCCACGCGCTGTCCGAAGCCGCGAATCCGGCGCTTGCCCGGGCCCAGGCTTCGGCGCCGGTGACGGTGGTGACGAACGACGCCGACTGTTCGTTGCAGTTCGACCCCGTCGGCAAGAACAAGTTCGACGCCAAGAGTTGCGACATCGCCAAGGCCTTCCTCGCCAAAAACGCGATCGGCTATGCAAATGTCGCCGCGCCGGCAGGCAGCGTCGCGGTCGTCCGCATCGGCACCGAAAGCTTTACCGCTCCCGATCCCGCCAAGGTAACGGGCGACGAACGCAAGGCCGCGATCACCGCTTTCCAGGGGCAGATCAAGGATGCGCTGACCAAGGCGGGTTATCCGGCAAAGGCCGATCCGGATGCGATCAACAAGCCGATGGTCATCGCCATCCTGACCTATCTCGTCCTGCTCGTGACGATGGTCTACGGCCCGATCGCCGCCATGCTGGTCGAATTGTTCCCGAGCCGCATTCGCTACACCTCAATGTCGCTGCCCTATCATATCGGCAACGGCTGGTTCGGCGGTTTTCTGCCAACGACAGCCTTCGCGATGGTCGCGGCAACGGGGGATATCTACTACGGCCTCTGGTATCCGATCGTCATCGCCGCGCTGACGGTGATCGTGGGGCTATTGTTTCTGCCCGAAACCTTCCGCCGCAATATCGACGCATAGGCAGGCCTTTCGGCATGGACCGGGGAGGATGGCGGGTCGCGCATCCTCCCCGGATTTTTTCACCCCCGATTTTTCGGGGCTTTGCGCTGGATCAAGGCATAATCGGACGCCGGGGCGCAAGAGGCACAGGCTCTTGAACGAAAGGCTCTCTCCCATGGACACGACGCTTCTGCTTCCCACCCGTTCCGGCATCGACGTGCTGGTGCGACCCGCCACCGAAGCCGACGAGGCGGCGCTCGTCGATTTCTTCGACCGCGTCAGCGACGAGGACCGGCGCTTCCGCTTCTTTTCGGCCGGCGCCCACGTCAACCACCGCCAGCTCGAACCGCTGATCCACGCCGACCATTATCGCAGCGAAAGCTTCCTCGGCTTCGACGCCGCAAGCGGCAAGTTGATCGGATCGGCGCTGCTCGCCTGCGATGCGGCGATGGACACTGCCGAAATCGCGGTGTCGGTGTGCAGCGACTATCGCGGCAAGGGGGTCGGCTGGGCGCTGCTCGATTTCGTCAGCCGCGAGGCCGAACGGCGCGGCGTCCGGCGCGCGATCGCGATCGAGGCGCGCGAAAATCACGCCGCCATCGAACTCGAGCGCGAAAAGGGCTTCGCGCCCGAAGCGTTCGACGGCGATCCGACGCTGGTGGTTCTCGCCAAGACATTTCGATAAAGGACGACAGATGAGCGACGCCTACCGGCAGGCCTGGACCGACAGCATCATCGACCGCGACGCCTTTTGGGGCGCCGCCGCGCGGGCGATCGACTGGGTGGCGCCGCCGCAGCGCATCCATGATGCCGATGCGGGCTGGTTTGCCGGGGGCACGCTCAACACCGCCGCCAATTGCCTCGACCGTCATGTCGCGGCGGGGCGCGGCGATGCGCCCGCGCTCGTCTATGACAGTCCGGTCACCGGGCAGATGCGCCGGTTCACCTATGCGCAATTGCTCGAAGAAAGCGGCCGCGTCGCGGCGATGCTCAAGCGGCTGGGCGTCGGCAAGGGCGACCGCGTCGTCATCTACATGCCGATGATCCCCGAAACGGTGTTTGCGATGCTCGCCTGCGCCCGCATCGGCGCGATCCACTCGGTCGTTTTCGGCGGCTTTGCCGCGCTCGAACTCGCCAAGCGCATCGACGATGCTGCGCCGCGCCTGATCCTGACCGCCTCGTGCGGGATCGAGGGGGGCCGACTGATCGCTTACAAGCCAATGGTCGACGAAGCGCTCGCGCTCGCCAGCCACCGGGTCGATCATGTCGTGCTGGTCCAGCGCGATGCGCTTGCGGCCGATCTCCAGCCGCCGCGCGATATCGACTGGATGACGCTGCGCAGCGAATGTGCCGGCGATCCGATACCCGAACCCGCGGTCATGGCGGCGAACGATCCGCTCTATATCCTCTACACCTCGGGGACGACGGGCACGCCCAAGGGGGTGGTGCGCGAACATGGTGGACATGCCGTCGCGCTCGCCTGGTCGATGGCGAATATCTATGGCATCGGCGCGGGCGATTGTTTCTGGGCGGCATCCGATGTCGGCTGGGTCGTGGGCCACAGCTATATCGTTTATGCCCCGCTGCTCGTCGGCGCGACGACGATCCTGTTCGAAGGCAAGCCTGTCGGCACCCCCGATCCCGGCACCTTCTGGCGCACGATCGTCCGCCACGGGGTCAAGACCTTCTTCACCGCGCCGACAGCGATCCGCGCGATCCGCAAGGAAGACCCTGACGCCGCCTTTCTGGCCGACATCGGAACCGGAGATCTCGAAGCCATCTTCCTCGCCGGCGAGCGCGCCGATCCCGACACCATCGCCTGGCTGGAGGAAAAGACCGGCCTGCCGGTGATCGACCATTGGTGGCAAACCGAACTCGGCTGGCCAGCGATCGCCAGCTGCTTCGCGCTCGGCGACCTCCGGCGCAAGCGCGGGAGCGCCGGCTTTCCGGTACCCGGCTATGAATTCGTCGTGCTCGGCGAGGACGGCCAGCCGGTCCCCGACGGGCAGAGCGGATCGATCACGATCAAGGCTCCCCTTGCCCCCGGCGCCTTTCGCACCCTGTGGAACAATCCGGCGGGCTTTGCGCGCAACTTCGAAAGCTTCCCCGGCTATTATGAGACGGGGGACGCGGGTCATTTCGATGCCGAGGGCTTCCTCCACATCATGGGCCGCACCGACGATATCATCAATGTCGCGGGCCACCGCCTATCGACAGGTCAGATGGAACAGATCGTCGCGCAGCAGGACGGCATCGCCGAATGCGCGGTCATCGGCGCCGACGATGCGATCAAGGGGATGATCCCCGTCGCCTTCGTCGTCCCGCGCACCGGTGCCCCCGATCCCGATACGCTGGTGCGCCTCGTCATCGCCGCCGTGCGCGCCGAATTGGGCGCGGTCGCGGCGCTGAAGACCGCCTATGTCGTGCCGCAGCTTCCCAAGACGCGGTCGGGAAAGATACTGCGCAACCTGCTGCGCAGCATCGTCAACGGCCAGCATGTCGAATGCCCGCCGACGATCGAGGATCCCGGGGTGCCCACGATCATCCGCGCCGCCGTCGCGGCGCGGTCAGCGCTCTGACATTGGTGGAAGATCGTATCGTTTCGCGCTGATACGGCGGCCGGACAGAAATGGCCGCTATCGTCGTCACGCATCGCCCCCGCAGGCGCACGAAATCGCCGGAAACAGTTTCTTCGCAAGGACGCTTGTCTTCGCCACGGCACGCTGATAGAGGCGCCCATCGTTGCCGCTTTAGCTCAGTTGGTAGAGCACATCATTCGTAATGATGGGGCCACAGGTTCGAGTCCTGTAAGCGGCACCACTTTCCCCCCAAGGCAAACCCGTCACATGCGGCCGAAGGGCCCTTTGCCTGTGCGCTTGATTGGGTCCTGTCTGGGACGCCTTTGGCGGCGTCGCGTCACAGTTTGCCGCCTACCCTTTGATTTTGGCAACCAAGTCCGGGACACGCCGGAAGCCAGAGCCTCCCGCGCTCTCTTCCGAAAAATCGGTGACGGGGGTTGTCTTAGTCCGCTAACCAATCCGCCGCGATCTCGCCCTTGTGCCCTTCCGGCGCCAGCGCGGCGCGAAGGGCTTCGAGCAGCGGGGGCAGCGCCTGCGTGAAGGCGTATGGCGGGTTGATGATGAAAAGGCCCGCGCCGTTGTAGATGCCCGGCTGATCGGCATCGTACAGCCAATGTTCGACCCACAGGAATTTCGGGATGCCCAGCCGCCTGAGCTGCTGCTTCCATCGCACATGCGCCGCGCGGTCTTTCAGCGGATACCATATCAGCGACACGCCATGCGCCCATTTGCGGTGAGCGGCGGCGAGGGTGGCTGCGATCCGGGCGCGTTCATCCGTCTGCTCATAGGGCGGATCGACCACCACCACGCCGCGAGATGTCCGGGTCGGCAGCATCGCCAGCCACAACTCATAGGCGTCGCGCTCATGCACGGCCGCAGATGTGCCGCGCATCGCGCTGCGCAGGGCCATGGCGTCTTCGGCATGTTTTTCGTTGAGGATCAGAAAATCCTGGGGCCGCAATAGCTGCTCCAGAATGCGCGGCGAGCCCGGGTAGAGGTGCGGGTCACCCCCTGCATTCACTGCCTGTACGGCGGCGCGGTAGTCGTCGAGCAAGGGATTCGCGTCGGCAAAGGCCCGCAGCACACCCTGCGCAGCCTCCCCGGTGCGTTGCGCCTGATCGCCCTTGAGATCGTACAGCCCGCAACCGGAATGGGTGTCGATCAGGGTCAGCGCGCCGGGCTTTTGCTGCAAAGCCCGCACGAGAGCGATCAGCAGGCTATGCTTCACGACATCGGCGCTGTTGCCCGCATGGAAGGAATGGCGATAGTTCATCAGAGTTCAGCGCCCTGGCGATCTGCCTTTCCATGAAGTGCCGGGCGGAACAGCCGGCCGCGAGACGAGTGATGCAATATTCCGGAGCCCATATAGCGTCGGGCGGAAAGCATGAAAGTGCTTCCGCGCAAGACCTTAAACCCGCGCTGGCGCAAATGGCCGCTGCCGCCGTGACTTTGACGACCCGACACGCGGGAAACAGCAATTGGGGCCAGCCTAGCCAGCATACTCGCGCATGGCGCTTTTCATCGCCGCACAGGGGGCAGGCTCGTACAGGAAAGCCGGATTTTGCAGCTACTTCCAGCCAAGCCAAGAGTCTGGAAGAAAATGGTGCCCAGAAGAGGACGACAAAGTAATTCTCAAGTATTTGAAATACTTGGTATATATACATTTCGGAGATTGAAATGCCACTTGTCGTGCCCCCCAAATCTGATTTGTGAATAAGAATTGGATCTATGGGCTGTGTTTCAGGCACGTTCACCTTGTAGCATGGCGTAACTATAAATTGCAATAATTTTGAGAAATATAATTTGTGATCCATCTTGGAATTGGATCAAATTTCGGGTCCAAAATGCCGCACGATCCAATCGGAGGTGGGTCTAGGCCTTCAACGCCGCAACCACTTCGGGTCGCAGTTGCCAACGCCATTCCGGGTAGCTTTCGGGATCGTCACTTTCGTTCCGATCGACGCCTGTTGCCAAAGCAAAGGTCCAGATGACGGAGCCATCGGCCCGTCGCTCAGCGGGAGTGAAGTCCATCTCCTCCGCCAGGGCGCGAGCTAGAAGGCCATACTGCAGATTGGCATATTCATGCCCGAGCTTTCCGGCCGCCCGTGAGAGTTGCGTTGCAGTCAGGATGTTGTCGGGGGCTGCGAGGTGCGCTTCGAGCATCGCCTGCTGGCCATCGGCAGGCTTGAGCTGTGCGTAGGCTGCCCGCACGTGCTGCGCGGTCGGATAGCCGTCAACACCGCGTGAAGCCCATTCCTGAGCGGCTGCCTGGTCGAGGTCGGCGCATACCTGGATCACGACTTCATCGCTTGTGGCCGCTGTGCGAACCTGCGTGGCTGGAGCCTTCCCCCTGAACGCCCGGCCCTCCCAGGCATTTCCGGACTTGCGCGCGATAATCGTGTGGCGACGGTGCATGACGGTGGTGCGGTCATTTGCCATGGCGCTACTTCCTTTCGCTCAACGCGGTGCGCATCGAATTGACAGTCTGGCTGGCCATGACGACGCGCCAATCGTTGTCGCCGGACTTGTACCAGTTCAGGAGGACAGCCTCCGGGTTCTTCGTGATTGTCCGCACTCGCTTTGTGAGGCCAGCCCAAGCACCGCGAAGCTGATCCGGCGTGGTGTCCAGCAGGCGGGTGATATCGGTCATCAAGAACCGACCATCCCGACTGACAATCTCATGCAGGATGGCGACGGATTTTTCGCTGCAGTTATTGAGGAAGTGCTTCGCATCGGCGACGCTGAGCTTGGCAAGCCCCTCCTCATCGTCGGCAAGGCCTTCGCCAGCGGTAATGCCCATTGCTGCGAGGATGAACTCGCTCAGTTCAGCGCGTGTCTCAGCGCTGAAGGTTTTGATGGCAGCGTATGGGATTATGATCGCACCTCGTTCATTCATGTTGAATCTCCTTCGATTTCGTGAGTTCATATGGGGCGATATGGACGGCGAAGTCAACCAATTTCATCAAATTATATAGGATGACATGCAATGTCATATATTTTCGTGCATTTCTGCGAAATCGGCGCTCGCCGATGAGCAAGTCTCGCCAGTTCAATCGGCGTTGGCCGCCAAGCGGAAGCAGGTTGCGAAGCGCCCTCGGTCGGCTTCACTCACCCCGGCCTGTTTGAACTGTGTCTCCCAGCCTCCAGCCACCCGCATGCGCATGTCGTCGATTATGGCTTGAGCCTGGTCGGGCGCGAGGTCGAAACCGGCAGCGCCAGCGAGAGCATTGGCAATCGTGGCATCCCTGCCTTGCGGGCCGACGCCCAGAACCAGGCGTCGTTCAAGGCCGACCTGTGGTTTGGGCACGACATCATAGAGCGGTGACAGTCGCCAGCCCTTGCCGTCGAACAGGAAGCCGTGATTGCGCAAGTGGTCGTCGTCATTGGTGACGAGGATGTTGAACACCATGCGCCGGAACAGTTCGTGGAGATCGCGGCGCACCTCGGTGCCATGCTGGCGAAGCACGGCGGCAAGGTCCGCATAGCTGTAGCGGCTCACCTCGCTCTCATGCGCGCCGAGCATGGTCAGGCCCGAGGCGAAAGGCCGCCGCTCCAGCCAGTTGCCGTGCGATACGCGATCGAACCGCTCGATCAGGTAGATGTCGCGTTCCAGCACTTGCCTGAAGTCGAGTGCTGGAACGTCGAGACCGCAAGTCGCGGCAAGGCGCATGGTGGCCAGTTCGACCCGGCATTCGGGGAAGCTGTCCCCTCGCATTTGGAACTTGGCAATCCATGGCTGGCCGTCGAGTTCGGTCGCTGCTTTCGGGCGTGCGCCGCCGAGTGATGAACCGGCGGTCAGCAACCGACGCAGGTTTTCGTCGAGCTGATCGACATGCTGTGCGCGCTCGGCAGCTTCGGCCAGCTCTTCCAAGGTAAAATGCTCACCTGGCGCGTTACCATCGCCCCACGGCGTGATGCGTTCCGGGCGTTCGGGCGTCGGTCCGAATGCCAGTGCTCCCACCCGGTAGTCGCCCGAGGCAAGTATCAGGTCGATGTCGCTTGGCAGGCGATCACCCATCGCCTTGTACATCAGGTACTGGCCCCAGCCATCGGGAGCCGCGTCGCGGATCCCGCCAAAGACGGCAAAGCCTTCTTCGGTCCGGAATGTGCGTTCGGCACCCGGATCGTGAAGCGGCAGCGCCACCGGATCGACGGGGACGCGATCCGGACGGGTGAGGTAGCGGCGGCCATATGCAAAGGTCGCGAACTGGTTGCGCGGCTCATCGGTCATCGTCAGCAGCCCTGCCGGAACAGGGCCGCCAGCGAGATGGACGAACACATAGGTGCGAACGGTTGCCATGGCCGTCAGAAATCCAGTTCGTCGCTGCTGACAGCGTGCGTCGTCTTGGGCAGCCGGGCGAGGTCTTCGCTGATGCCTGCCCGGTCGGTATCGGGAGCGACCAGTTCGGCCAGGCGCTGGGTCATGCCAAAGACGTGAAGGGCACTGGCCAGTACGGCCAACCCTACGGTCGCATCCCCCGCCTCAAGGCGTTGGAGCGTCTGCACCGAGACCAGCATGCGTTCGGCCATCAGCCGTTGCGGCAGCTTGCGGCGGCGGCGGGCAATGGAAATGTCCTTGCCCAACTGCGCAATCGCGCGCTGGCTCTGGGGCGGCAGTCCGCTGGCAGCTCTGGAAGCGCGTGACATGAGTAGAACATGCCATATCATGTCAAAAATGTCAATTGAGCATGATATGTCATATATTGGTGTAGAGTTTCTGCGTGTGCCAAGGCGTGCGTAGCGGCACCGCGCGGTAGCAGATGCATCACCGGAATGCATGACTTCGGCAAGTGCTGAACCTGCCAAATCCCGCCAGAACCAGATCACGCCGCGCGATCGCCAAGCAGGAACCCCCCGGCAAGTGGAATGGAAGCAGAACATGCGCTTGCTTCGATCCCGCAAATTTCTGATATCTGCCGAATGTCGGGCGAAAGCACAGTGACATTGCCAGTTGCGGCAAAGCCGATTGGAGAGGCGTTGGCAGTCTACTGCAAGCGCCCTGCGGGCGAGACTGTCGATGAACTGTTTGGCCATGAAACGGTTCGGGCCATCCTCGATGCACCTGACAATTTGCGCCCGCCACCACGCGATCCCGTGCGGGCTTCGCTTGCGCTATCCGCCATCGCCGCCGCCCTTATTTGCGTCGCCCTCCCAATCAGTTCCATGACCTTTGCCCTGGTCGTCATCCTGGCGACGGGGACTGCGCTGTTCGCTGGTCAGCCCTGGATCGAATATATGCGCGACCGCGTGATGAACCGGCATGAAAAGAGCCGTGCGGAACTCGCAGTCCTTGCCGGCAATGCCGTCCAGAAACGCAATATCCAGTCGCTGGAGGAGTTTCGCAGGCAGATCGGTAACGGGTCGCTGAAAGCCTACGCAGTCTCACCAGCGGGTGCGGTGAAGCTGCTTGCTGGCAAGGACTTGGCGTGCTTCGCTGCCGATCATGGGCGCATCCTGATGGTCAGCGGGAACCACAATGACTGGTTCTCGGTGCGCGCCCGTCCGATCCCGCAAGGCGAAATCTGGATCGACCTTGGCGGCACCATTGCCCGCTCCCAGCTCACGGCAAAGTCCCTGATCGATGAGCCCGACGAAGACCGCTATCAGCGCCGTGTCGCCTGGATCAGGGAGCAGGCGCAGGAACGCGGCCAGGGCAGCGGTGCCCTGATCAGCGGACTGGCGATCATTGAGGCGATGCGGCATCCCGAGGTCCGGGGCCAGCCCTTCACCAGGGCCATGCCGACCATTCAGGCGGTGCTGAAAGGTCCGGCGGCAAGCGAAAGCATCATCAACAAGATGCACTCGGGCAATTACCCTGAATTTGAAACGGCCCTGCACGCTTTGCCGCTCGAAGACTTGCCCTGAAAATTCCTGAAACAGGTCTGGCACAGTCCTGAAATGACCTGAGCCCGGCGGTTTGCCAGCCACGTCCTCTCGACCACGAAGAGGACGCATCCATGGAACAGCAACACCTGTCCGGCTTGCTGACGACGCACGACCTGATCGCGCTCGTCCGACTGAGCCGCACTTCCATTTACCGCATGACCCGCCAAGGCAGGTTCCCGCCGCCCTGCTCAATAGGCAACGGCCATATCCGCTGGCGCGAGGCCGATGTCCGCGCATGGATGGCTGAACTGCCATCGCAGGCCTATGCGCAGGGCGAGGGCGAACTCCGCTATGAACCGCCTCGCAGGCCGCGGCGGCTGTCATGAGCGGCGATCCCGTTTCCATCCCCCAAGCGGATGCCGAACTGCATCCGGTGATCGAGCGGATCACAGGTCATTCGGTCGATATCGAGCTGCTGTTCTGGCCGATCACCGGGCCGGAAGGCGAGTGCTGCGGCGGCTATCTCACCGTCGGCAGTGCCCGCCTTTGGCTCGACCCCGACCATGCCAGCAACCTCGCCGAGCGGGTCCGCGCCGCCATCGATCAGGTCGTGCTGAGCAACTTCCCATCCCCCACCAATCGACGGAGTTTGTCATGAGAATTTCCCAAGCCTTTGCCCGCGCCATAGTCGCGTCGGAATCGTTCCAGCAGGAGATCATCGGCCCAATGATCGAGGCGTTCGTCCGTCGCCTTGAGCGGCCGGGCGAGGACGGCAAGACCTACCGCTCATTCATCATCGACTGGCTCTATTTCGAGCGCCCGATGCTCGACCGTTTCATCGGCGAGCAATTCAACGTCCAGTTCGAAGGTCCGGCGATGCACATCGACGGGACCGGTTACCCGCTCGGAGGTTTCATTGAGCGGCAGATCGAATGGGTTCGTCTCGATCCCATTGCCGCATTCGAATTGCGCACCAGATTGCGCAAGGCCGTGGACGCCGCCGTCACCGACTGGATCGACGGCAGGCCGATGAAATTCCTGCCTGCCATCGTCGAGAAACCCTTCCCGGATCGGGCGGCAGCGGATGCCGAAGCCGCGCAGATCATTCGCGACTTTCTGGGTTCCACCGGAAAGCCCGAAGGGGACGGCTGATGCCAAGCGGGACTGTCATGCCGGATCGACAATGGGGCCACGATGCTGCGCATCGAGGCAAGATTAGGTCTACACACCCCACGCACGGGTGCAGCAAGCAATTCCGCCAGGCGTCGGGCGGGCGGATAGCGCGCTTGGGATTTGGCGGGGCACGGAACGATGCATTTGCGCCATTTCCGGAGCGTGCCTTGGGCGCGCTCGGGAGCTTGCCATGCTGACCGCGAGCAAGCGCACCGTGCGCCTCACGCCGTCGCAGGCCCGTACCCTCACCGGGATCGCCGGTCGGCGCGGCCTCACCGAATATGCGATGCTCCAGCGGATCATCGAGGCGGGCTTCCTGGTCGTGATGCACGGCACTGACAGGGACGCCGACACCCGCGAAATCGCGACCGGCGTGGGGGTGATCTCGGAGCGTCTGGCCGAGGTCGAGCGAGTGCTCGACCGCGCCCTGTTCACCGCCTGTGCGGCCTATGCCTACGCCCGCCATTCCGCGCTCGGCACGAAGAAGCCGGACGAAGTCATTGCCGCCGATGCCAAGGCCGCCTTCGAGCGTCAGCGCTCCCTCGCACTGGAGATTGAACCATGATCCAGGGACACGATTTCACATCCCGTTCGCACTCGCTGTGGCGGATGCGGATGGCCCATTTGCAGCAACGCTTCCGCTTCTTCTGGCAGCTCGTTCTGGGCTGCACCTTGTTTGGTTCGGCGCTGGCTGCCCAGTTCTTCATGCCGCCACGCGGCACGCTGCTGGCGTTCCAGTGCCTGGGTGCCAGAGGGCTGGTCCTGCTCGGCGACATGGCCGGGCGCGAGCTCCGGATGAACGTCACCATCGGGGTCTACAAGACGCAGCTCTACGCCCGGACGGTTGCCTATTCGGAATACTGGTTGCGCCCCTACGACCTCCTGCTTGACTGCCTGTTCTGGGGTGCCTGGGCCGGACTGGCTCTGGGGCTGCTTGTCATCTGGCTGATCCAGCGAAACATGTCATCGCAAGGCGAGCAGACTTTGGGTGACCGGGTATTGGGCGGCACCCGTGTCATTGGTGAAACTGCGCTCGCCGCGCACACTGCGCCGCGCGCCGATCCAGCCTCGCTCGCCATCGGTCCGGTGCCGATTCCGCGCGGGATCGAGACCCGGCACTTTGCCTTCCTCGGCACCACTGGCAGCGGCAAGACCACTGCGCTTCGCCAGATGCTCGACCGCATCGAGGCGCGCGGCGAACCGGCCCTGGTCTATGACACCAGCGGCGAATTCATCGCCCACTATTACCGCCCCGAGCGCGGCGACGTGATCCTCAATCCGTTCGATGCGCGCTGCGCCTTCTGGTCGCCGTTCGACGAGATTTCCCATCCTGCCGACGCCGACCGGATTGCCCGGCAGCTGGTTTCCGAAACCGGCAGCCAAGACGACGATGTCTGGCTGGAGACGAGCCGCATCCTGGTCGCCAACATGCTCCGTTCGCTGTGGGCGGAGAAGAACTGCAATCTCGAAGCACTGCTCGAAGCCTTGCAGGTCAAGAGCAAGGAGCAATTGAAGCACTGGCTGGGCCATACCTCGTCGGCACGGACCTTCGCCGATGACGCCGACCGTGCGACTGGCAGCGTCTTGTTCATGCTCGCCAAGGCGGCGAACCTGATCCAGTTCCTGCGTGTCGAGGACGGCGGGGCGGAGCGATTTGCCTTCCGCGATTTCATCGCCGGGCTGGACAATCGCGAGGGAGCCAAGCCGTGGATCTTCGTGCCCCGCAAGGAAGACTATTTCGAGGCTGCGAAGCCGCTCATGGCCTGCTGGCTCGAATGTGCGGCGAGCGCCGTGCTCGGACTGTCCGCATCGCCAGAACGGCGCATCTGGTTCGTGCTCGACGAACTGGCCGACGTGCCACGCGTCGAAAACCTCGCGCGGCTGCTGCCCGAAGGCCGCAAGTTTGGTGCGGCGATCGTGCTGACCTTCCAGGCGCTGGGGCAGATGCGCAACCGCTACGGCGCGAACATCGCCGAAGCCATGCTGGCCTGCTGCAATACCAAGCTGTTCCTGCAAACGGTCGACCGGGAAACCCGCCAATGGGCGAGCCAGACCATCGGCGATTGCGAGATCGAAATGCGTGTTGCAACCGACACGCTGTCCATCGGCAACGAGGTGCCGCGCACCACCATTGCCACGCAGCGGGCCTTCCGCGCCGCCGTGCTCGAAAGCGAGCTTCGGCTTGCCCCGCACCAGGGCTATCTGCTGCTGCCCGATGGCCTGCCCGTGGCGCGCATCGCCCTCACCGCCGACCATATCCGGGCACGCGGAGCCGCCAGCCAGCCTGCCTTTGTCGCTGGCGATCCGGCGGGCACGCTGTGGAGCCGGGTGAGCGAGATCGCCCGCAATGCCGCGCCCGACGCCAAGCCGGGACCGGTCTGATGGTCGCCTCGGTCTCGGCCCTGTCGAGTGCCGGTCAGGCCGCGAGCTACTACGAAGCCGACGACTACTATGCCGAAGGCGGTCTCGCCCCCTCCGAATGGTTCGGCGAGGCCGCCTCCGCCCTTGGCCTTGAAGGCGAGGTGGACCGCGAGCAGTTCGCTGCACTGCTGGAGGGTCGGGTGGATGGCGAGCAACTGGGCACCACACGCGAAGGCAAGGTCGAGCACCGGCCCGGTTGGGACATCACCCCGTCCGCGCCCAAGTCCGTCTCGATTGTGGCCGAGGTTGCGGGCGACAAGCGGCTCATCGCCGCCCACGGCGCGGCGGTGAAAGTGGCGCTGGCCCATGTCGAAAACCACATGGCCGCGACCCGCGTGCGGGAAGGCGGCGAAGTGCAGCGGCAGACCACCGGCAATCTTGCCATTGCCACCTTCCGCCACGCCACAAGCCGGGCGCAAGACCCGCAGCTTCACACCCACGCCGTCGTAATCAACGCCACCCAGGACAAGGACGGCAAATGGCGCAGCCTGGAGCCGCGCGCCTTCTATCAGCTCCAGAAGGAGATCGGCGCCATCTACCGGCAGGAACTGGCGCATGGGGTTTCGGAGCTGGGCTACCGCATCGAGCCGGGCAAGGAGGCCATGTTCGAAATCGCAGGCGTGCCAGACAAGGTCATCGAGGCCCTGAGCCAGCGAACCGCCGCGATCGATGCTCGGCTTGTCGAACGCGGTACCAGCCGCGAGGAGGCGAGTGCCGCCGAGAAGCAGATTGCTGCACTCGATACCCGCGAGGTCAAGACCCATGCCGATATCCGCGAATTGCACGCCGACTGGCGCGCAACCGCCGATGCCAGCGGGTTCGATGCCGGAGCGCGGGACAGGCTTGTTGCCGATGCAAAGGAGCAGGCGAGCCAGCTTCGTTTATTGGCCAGTCCCGAAATGCTGGCGCGCCAGGCGGTAGCATTCGCCGGAGCCAAACTCTCCGAGCGTGAGGCGGTGTTCTCGGCGAGCACGCTGGCCCGGGAGGCAGGGGATTTTGCCTTCGGCAAGGTCGGGCATGCCGAGATAAGCGCGGCGATTGCCGTCGCCGGTGAGCGCGGCGATCTTGTCCCTCGCACATTCCTTGATCGACGCGGCGCGGAGTTCGCTGGCTTTACCACCCCGCAGGCCATCGCCACCGAACGCACCATGTTGCAGCTTGAAGTGAGCGGACGCGGTATGGCCGAGCCCCTGGCCAGCCCGATGGCGGCTGTGCGAACAGTCGAGCGCGCCGCGAGGCAGTCGGGGCGGTCCGGCTACACTTGGACCGAGGACCAGAAGCGCGCGTCCACCGATCTGCTGATTTCGAGGGACCGAGTTGTTGCCGTTCAAGGCTATGCCGGGACGGCCAAGACAACGACGGTGCTCGCCACCTATGCCCGCGAAGCCGAGCGCGCAGGCCTGTCGGTGACAGCACTTGCGCCAACCGCATCGGCAGCAACGGTTCTTGGGGATGCGCTTGGCCTGCGCGGCGATACCGTTGCCCGGCACCTTTTGACGCCCGAAGGGCGCATGTCTAGCAAGGGCCCTGTCTGGATTGTCGATGAGGCGTCGATGCTTTCGGCGCACGACATGGCGAAGTTGATGACCAACGCCGACAAGGCCGGAGCCCGGCTTGTTTTGGTCGGGGACGTGAAACAGCTCGGTTCGGTCGGTGCAGGCGCTGCCTTCCCCCAGTTGCAGGCGGCAGGCATGACGACGACCAGATTGGCCGAAGTCGTCCGGCAGACCAATGCCGACACCCGCCAAGCCGTCATGGCATCAATCGAAGGGCATGCCGCCAAGGCACTCGCCGCGCTGGATCGCGGGGGCGGGAAAGTACTGGAGGCAGCCAGTGCTCATGACCGATTTGAGGTCATCGCGCGGCACTACCTGTCCTTGTCATCCACCGAGCGGGCGAGGACGCTGGTTATCGAGCCTTCGCGTGACGGGCGGGACACCCTCACCGGGATGATCCGCGATCAGCTGGCAACGCGCGGCGAACTCTCGGCTAAAAAGCTGCAATTTGCCGCTCTGGAGGCCAAAGGCATGACCCGCGCCGAGGCGCGCGAAGCGGCCAGCTATGCCATTGGCGATGTCGTTCGGTTCAGCCGCGATTATACCGCGAAGGCGGTGCGTCGGGGTGAGACCCTGTCCATCGTGGATATCGATCCGGACCGGGGCCGTATTGCCCTGGCGGGCCGAGATGGCCGATCGATTGACTGGCACCCCAGGCAATGGGGTGCTGGCAAGGCCGAGGTTTTTGAGGCCAAGCCCATGGAACTGCGCACGGGAGACCGGGTGCAATTTACCCGCAACGATCGCGATGCGGGACGGATCAACGGGCTTGGCGGGACTGTGACCGGCATCGATCCTGCCACCAGTCAGGCCACCCTGAAGCTGGCCAATGGGCGCGAGCAGCGGCTCGACCTCTCCGATCCCCGCGACACCCATTTGCGCCACGCCTATGTCCAGACCGCACATGCGGCCCAAGGCCAGACCGCCGAACGCGTCCTGATCCACGCCGACAGCCGCTCGACCAATCTGGTCGACCAGAAAATGCTCTACGTCGCGCTGTCTCGGGCCAAAGGTGAGGCTGTGGTTGTCACCGACGACCGGGAACGGCTTGTCCGGGCTATCACCGAGCGGGCGGGTGAAAAGCAGGTGGCGATAGGCATCTCTGCCACTGCCCTACCTGCTGCTCACAAGGCATTTGGCGCAAGCGCTGGCTAGACCGGCATTTGCATACGATTCAGCAAAGCTCATTTCGAGAATGCGGATAGTCGGGCACGTGCCGTGTGGTTACCTTAATCGCGTGCATCCAAGTGCTGAGGATGTGTAAAATCGCCCATCTTGGACACGGAGGAATTGGTTGAATTGCCAAGTGAGATATCTACAGTTGGACACCCCGACCGGAGCAACATGACGAAAGCAATGTTCACCGATGGCGCGTAGACCCAATATGATTTTTCCTAGATTAGGCCGAGCGGGAAACGCAAACGGATAAGTAATTTATACCTTGATACGCCAATGCATTGAGAACACAGTGATCGAACCCAATTTCCTAGAAGCATTCGACGCCAACGGTTGCGGCGTTCATTGATCATGGCGAAAGAGCAGACTTCATACCCCGTAGTGGATTTGTTCGCTGGTCCCGGCGGGCTTGGCGAGGGTTTCGCTACAGCGCTCGGCGAACGTGGCGAACCGAGGTTTGAAAGTGTCGTGGCAATCGAGCGAGATGAATTTTCTCATCAGACGCTTCTGCTGCGACACTTTCTGCGCCACTTCGCCACCGATGCGCGCCCCGATGACTATTACCGTTACCTTCGGGGTGAAATAGATCGCAATGACCTATATCGACGGCACACGGCCGAGTTCAAAAAAGCATCAGCAAGCGCTCTGAAAATCTCGCTTGGGCCGGAAAATCACGCCCTCGTAAAGCGCCTCATCGACCAGCGGATTGCCGACTGTCGGCGATGGGCGCTGGTGGGCGGGCCGCCGTGCCAAGCATATTCGCTGGTAGGGCGCTCGCGTATGATGGGCCAACCCGGATTCGAACAGGACGAACGCCATTTCCTGTATCTAGAATACCTAAAAATCATCATCGACCATCAGCCGCCCGTGTTCGTGATGGAGAACGTGAAAGGGCTGCTGTCAGCGAAAATCGGCGGACAGCCCGTCATCAATCGTATCGTGAGCGACCTGACCAGCCCCAAAATGGCCGTGGGCAACGAGGCCAACGGTCTTGGTTACAAATTGTATTCACTTTCCGAGGATGAGCGGCCTGGAGAAGAAGTCGATCCACGCCTGTTTCTGGTGCGTGCCGAAGACTACGGCGTGCCACAGGCACGGCACCGCATGTTTATCGTCGGAATCCGCAATGATTTAAACGTCCGCCCCGGTCGCCTTCGCCCTCATGCTCCGCCAACACTTCGGCAAACCATTGGCGGCCTGCCGGCCGTTCGCAGTAGTCTGTCGAAGGGCGGAGACAGCCTTGAACGCTGGCGCGATGAGATAGCACAGCTAGCTTCGTCTGACATCGCCAGACAGCTCAACGGATCGCAATACACCCGCGACATTGTGAAGGGCATCGAACTGCTTAAGACTCAGGGCGGCCACGGTCCAAGGTCGAGCTCGTCCGCACGATACGAGGCCGACGCATTGGCAGGTCATCCCGCGCTGAGCTACCTGCGTGACAAGAATCTCGACGTGCTAACTGCGCACGAAGCGCGCGGTCACATGCCATCAGATCTCCGTCGCTATTTTTACGCATCGGTTTACGCAGATGTGACTGGTAGAAGCCCAAAGCTCTCCGATTTTCCCAAGTCGCTTCTGCCCGCGCATCAGAATGTCGAACTCGGTCGGACTGGCAAGATGTTCTCCGACCGCTTCCGCGTTCAGCTTCCCGACCAGGTAGCGACCACGATCACGTCGCACATCTCAAAGGACGGGCACTACTTCATCCACTACGATCCTTCGCAGTGCCGCAGTCTCACCGTGCGCGAAGCTGCTCGGCTCCAGACATTCCCTGACAATTACAGCTTTCAGGGGCCGCGAACTGCTCAGTATCATCAGGTCGGCAATGCGGTCCCGCCGTATCTTGCGGCGCAGATTGCGGAAATCATCGCCGACGTGCTGGACGCCGTGCCGGAGGCGGCATGATGGCAGATTCACTTACTGCGGAGCGGCGCAGCTGGAACATGTCGCGCATTCGCAGCCGCGATACCGGCCCCGAGCGGACACTGCGTTCCATGCTCCACCGCGCCGGATTTCGCTTTCGGCTGCATGACCGTTCACTTCCGGGCACGCCCGATATCGTGATGAAAAAGTACCGAGCCGTCATTCTCGTTCATGGCTGCTACTGGCATCGCCACGAGGGTTGCAGGAACGCGACCACACCGTCCTCCCGCACCGAATTCTGGCAGGAGAAATTCGCGGCGACGGTCATGCGTGACGAACGGAATATCGAAGCGCTGAAAGAGCTGGGATGGAAGCCAATCGTGGTCTGGGAATGTGACCTTAACAAACGTCCAGAGCATGTGATGGCCGAGACTAGGCGCAAGCTGGGGGAGGCATAATGGCCCGCGACCACCACTTGCCGCCGAGCGCCGCGTGCCTGTCGGCATCTATGCGCGATCTTGGCTATTCTCTCGAGACAGCCATCGCCGATATTGTCGACAATAGCATTTCCGCGAATGCCACGGCAATCGACATCGTTTGCAACCTGACCGGCGCGAAGCCTTCGCTGGCCATCATCGACAACGGCTGGGGAATGAGCAGCGATGAAATCGTTGAGGCCATGCGGCACGGCGCGGCCAACCCTAAGGAGGAACGCGGTCCCAAGGATTTGGGCAGGTTTGGCCTTGGCCTGAAAACCGCTTCATTCTCGCAATGCAGGACGCTGACCGTGACCAGCGCCAAGGATGGCAGCGTCAGCGGAGCGGTGTGGAGCCTAGATCGCATCGACGCTCTGGACGATTGGATGCTCTCCATTCTGGATGACGATGACCTTGCGGTGATTGATTACAATGATCGTCTCGGGCAGCACGGCACGGCAGTTATATGGACCGACCTTGACCGGCTTTTTGAAGACGAGACCGGCCCCCGCCGCGATGAGATCGTCAACGAAAAGCTCGGCATCGTTGAAAGGCATCTTTCGCTGGTATTCCACCGATTCCTTGCAGGTGAGGTCAAAGGCAGGAAGAAGATCGCCATCACCATGAACGGCCACGCCGTCAAACCGTTCGACCCGTTCTGCCGGAAAAACATGGCGACGCAGATTCTGCCGGAAGAGGTGGTGTATGTCGGCGACATCGCGGTGCAGATGCAGCCCTTCATCCTGCCCCATCACAGCCGCCTGACCGCAAGTGAATATGACTTCTATCACAGCCGCAGCGACTTCATTTCCAATCAGGGTGCCTACATCTACCGCAATGGCCGCCTGATGGCCTGGGGCGACTGGTTTCGCCTCATTCCAAAAGGCGAGGCGACGAAACTCGCCCGAGTGCAGATTGACTTTCCCAACAGCCTTGATGAGTCCTGGACCATCGACATCAAGAAGTCGCGCGCGCGACCGCCGCATCCAGTTCGCGAACGGCTGCGCCAGATCATCGCGCAGATAAGCGGGCGAAGCACCACCGTGCACCGTGGTCGCGGGCAACGCCTGTTTGAAGAGACAGCCGCTCCGCTTTGGGAGCGCTTCGCGGATCACGGCGGAATCAGGTATGCTGTCAACGGTCAGCACCCGCTGGTCGAATCCCTTCGTGCCAAGCTCACGCGCGACGAGGTTCGCAGCCTCAACATTATTCTCGATTCAGTCGCAGCCTCGCTGCCCGTCGAAATGATCTATTCGGACTACTCCACTAGCCCGCGCGAGGTTGGCCAGTCGCCCGATAACGCGGACGAGGCCCTAGATAGATTGAGAAGCCTTCATGCGGCTCTCTACGGGAATGGCGCGGGAGACCCCGAAGCGTTCTTGCAAATCATAAAATCTACCCGTTTATTTGAGGGACAGATGGATGTTGCCGAAAAGTATGTGAAAGAGGTTTTTGCATGAGCCGAACTCAGAACGAAAAAGACAAAGGCTTCATCGCAACCCTCATCACGGCATTCGGCGACAGCGACGAACCGCCAACTCGCGTCGAGATCGAAGCCAAAGCCGCTATGCTGGCCCCGATTCTTGGATTTGACGGCGATCTTGAACACGTCGTTGCCGTGGCCGAAACCGTTATTCCTTCGAGAATGAGTGCAGGTGTCTCGCTGGTCGATCCGGAGGCCACCCACGACCAAGAATGGATTCTCAAACGCGAGATTCAAACGACCTACGCCGAAGCCTATGGCGATTTCCTCCGGTCAGAGGGTTGGAAGCCAACCGTCGTTAACACGCTTCTGAATGACGACGGGGCAAAGATTCTAGGATTGCTGCAGGATCCCACGGACGAGGGAGCCTGGAACAGGCGCGGCCTTGTCATCGGCCACGTTCAGTCCGGAAAGACAGCGAATTACCTGGGCGTCGTCGCGAAGGCCGCAGACGCTGGATACAAGTTCATCATCGTCATCGCGGGCATTCACAACAACCTGCGGAAACAGACACAGCGGAGGGTGGACGAAGGATTTGTCGGAAGGTCAAGTGACCCAGTAAACCGGGTACCGATCGGTGTCGGCCTCAACAAGGATTATCCGAATCCGGTCACGCTGACCAACATCCATGCGGATTTCAACAAGCAGACCGCTGACAAGAGCGGTGCTGAGCTGAACGATTTCAAAAAGCCGGTCATCATCGTCATCAAAAAGAACGTGAAGACTCTTGAGGTTCTGCACACTTGGCTTCGCGATCTGAATGCCAAGGGCGCCGACCGTATCCGCGACGTTCCCATGCTTGTCATCGATGACGAGGCTGACAACGCCTCCATCAACACGAACAAACTCGACATCAACCCGACGGCGACTAATAGCTGGATCAGGAAGATTCTGCGCCTGTTCACCAAGTCCTGCTACGTCGGATATACGGCAACCCCGTTCGCCAACATCTTCATCGACCCCGACGCGTTCGACAAGGACGCCTACGAGGAGCTATTTCCCAAGGACTTCATTTATTCGCTTGATGCGCCAACCACCTATTTCGGCCCCGACAAAGTTTTCCTCGATGAGACGAGCAGCGCCCGGATTCTGAGACCGATCACCGACTGCGAGGATTATCTCCCGCTCACCCACAAGAACGGGTCGCCGGTCGCCGAGCTGCCGCCGAGCCTCTATCAGGCGCTCGATCAGTTCATTGTCGCGCGCGCCATTCGCAACCTTCGTAAGCAGGAGCGAAAGCACTGCTCCATGCTCATCAACATTTCCCGGTTCGTGTCGGTCCAGAAGGAGGTCAAAGGATTTATCAACCTCCGGCTCGACAGGATCAAGGACGCCGTGAAGGCGAACTACATGATGGCCGAGGAAATTTCGGCACAGAATCAATACATGGCGCAGCTGCGCACCGCTTTTGACGACGAGTTCTCAGATTGCGGTTTTGAATGGAAAGAAGTGAAGAAAGCCCTGTGGGGTGTTTTCGACCATCTCAGAACCTATGTGGTCAACAGCAAGACGACCGATGACCCGCTGGACTACGAGAAATATGAGCGCGAGGGCGTCGGACTGACCGCCGTGGCGATCGGTGGATTGAGTTTGTCCCGAGGACTGACCATTGAGGGTCTGACCGTCAGCTACATGTATCGCAACACCCGCATGTATGACACGCTCATGCAGATGGGGCGGTGGTTCGGCTATCGCCCTAACTTCGAGGACGTTTGCCGCGTCTATCTCTCCAAAGATTCAATCAACTGGTATAAGCACATCGCCCTCGCTGCGGACGAGTTGCGTCACCAGATAAGGCGCATGCGCAACGTGGGCCTGAGCCCGAAGGATTTCGGCCTCTATGTGCAGTCCCACCCCGACAGCCTGCTGATTACCGCCGCAAACAAGATGCGAAGCGGGGAGAAGGTCACGCTCAAACAGAACTACACCGGAAAGCTGATCGAGAGCTTTCTTCTCCCGCTGGATTCTAAGGTCAGCGATGCCAACCGCGATCTTATTGCGCGATATTGGGCTGATCGGTTCGGAGGCCGTGAGCTGCGCAAAACCGAGAAGGGCTGGTTTCTGCCGGATGTGGATTGCGACAAGATCGGGGAGTTCCTTGCGGCGTTCAAATCGCACAAGGACGCGGTGCGGCAGAAGGCGCTCGCCATCGACTATCTCAGCGCGATTTCCGATAAGTTCCCCAAAGGCGACGTGCTGCTGATTTCGGTTGGTCCCGGCGATGCTGACAAGCACATCTTGGGCCCGCAGGAGCGAACCGCCGCCGACGCCACGGCGGACAAGTGGCAAATATCCGGCTATCGTGTTGCCAGTCGCGGCGATGAAAAGCTCGGACTGAGTTCAGACCAGCAGAAAGCCGCAGAGCAGCTGGCCGCCGATGATGCCAAGAGCAAGTCCAAGAAGCCTTCGGACTTCCATTACCGCTTAGTTCGCGACAAGCCATTGCTCATGGTCCATGTTTTGGAGCCCACAAACAACGAGGAGTTCAAAGGGTTGCGCGTCCCTGCCTGGGGGCTGAGCTATCCGGACGGCCAGTATGGAACCGCCATTGAGGTTGTCGCCAACAGGGTTTGGATTGAGCAGATGTATGGCTCGCTGGACGACGATCCAGATGACGATGAGGACTACGATGTCGAGTAGACCGTCTCCGTGGGAGAGTGTTCCGACCCCGTCCGTCGACTTCACAGTCGTCCGTGTTCCCGACCTGCGCGGTGTGCCAATTTATTGGGGGCGAGACACCGCGTCGCAGTGCCTGCTTATCGTTGAGTTGACCGGCGATCACACTGACCAGTTTCGCTCGGACAGCGTGACTCTGAATGGAATTGGCGTTGACATGCGACTGGGTGACGCGCCCGGGCGGCAGCGCCTCGTCCTGACACTCGCCCGCCATGTGGACACCGACCTGTTCCAGGGGCTTTGCCAGACGTTGGTTGAAAGTCTCAGGGCGGTTGATGATTCCGCCACGGCGCTGGCCGTCACGCTTGCGCACCTGAAGCGATGGAAGGCTTTCCTTTCCGGGCGCAAGTCCACCATGTCCCCTGAGCAGGTGCGGGGTTTGTTCGCCGAACTCCAGATGATGCGGTCGCTTTACGCCACTAGAACCACACCGCCATTGGCTGTCGCTGCCTGGACCGGTGCAGACCGTGTGCAGCAGGACTTCATCTTCGGTGACGAGGCGATTGAAGTAAAATCCCTGTCAGGCCGTGAGCGAAACTCCGTTCGCATATCATCGGAAGACCAGCTCGAAAGTCTCACTTCCAGCCTTTATCTGGCAGTCTATCGCCTCAGCGAAATGCCAGAGTCAGACCAGTCAATCTCGTTGAATGACCTAGTGGCGCAGATCGAAGGCCAGCTGGCAGACGCGCACACGCTGGAAGAATTCGCCCGAAAGCTGTCGGCCTACGGCTACGCCCCGCTGCATGATTACAACAGCCCGCGCTTCACCGTCAGCGACCTCAAGACCTATCGTGTCGCCGAAGGTTTCCCGCGCCTTGTGCGGTCGGGCATTCCAAACGGAATTGCCCGCCTGTCCTACGACATCGAACTGGAAACAATCCGGCCATTTGAATGCAACAGGAACGAGATATTGGGGAGGGCTTGATTGGAAACTTCAACCGCAGAGTTCTTTCATGATTTTCGTCAGGAGACGCTGGCGGGCGCAGAGGCGAGCAGCAGCTTCCAGCTTGCTGCCTTCATGGAGGCTGTGGCGACCGAGCTTGTCGAAACCGGCTTCGTGGAGGGGTTCGAGTTTTGTCATTACCGCGCGCAGCGGGGAATGCGCGTTGACGGCTACTGGTTCAACGATGAGGGCGCCTTGGACCTGTTCGTGGCCGATTTCGATTGCCGGAGCGAATTGGCCACCCTGACCCGCACCGACGTGGATGCGGCTTTCAAGCGCCTTTCGAGCTTTTTCGATGCAAGCGTGGCGAAGAATTTGTCAAAAGAGCTGGAGATCACGTCTCCGGAATACGGCCTGTCCCGCCAGATTGCCGACCGCAAAGGCAGCATCCGCCAAGTCAACCTCATTCTGGTGTCCGAACGCGCCATCAGCGACCGGATTCAAAGCCTGTCTGATGGCGAAATTCAAGGCATCCCGGCCACCTATCATATCTGGGACATCTCACGCTTACAGCGCCAGCGCAGCTCCCGCAGTCACAAGGAGCCGCTGGACCTCGATTTCATAGGCATGTTCGGCTCCGGCATACCCTGCCTTCCTGCCCACCTGGGGTCTGACACCTATCAGTCCTATCTCATCGTGATGCCCGCCGAGATCATCTCCAGCCTTTACGAGAAGTTTGGCGCGAGGCTGCTGGAACAAAATGTGCGGACCTTTCTCCAGGCGCGGGGCAAGGTGAACCAGGGTATTCGCACAACCATTCTGACTGAACCCGGAATGTTCTTTGCTTACAACAACGGCATAACCGCGACGGCGCAAAGCGTGGAGGTGGAGGAAACAGGCTCCGGCCTGAAAATTACCCGCATTCTCGATTTGCAGATTGTGAACGGCGGGCAGACGACCGCTTCCCTTTTCCATACGCGCCGCAAGGACAAGGCCAATTTGGCGAACATCTTTGTTCAGATGAAATTGTCGGTCATCGACAGCGACGAAAGCGAGAATGTCGTCCCCCGCATATCCGAGTATGCGAACACCCAAAACCGCGTAAACGCTGCGGATTTCTTCTCAAATCACCCGTTTCATGTCCGGATGGAGGAATTTTCCCGCCGCCTTTGGGCTCCCGCTCAGCAGGGTGCGCAGCGTGAAACCAAGTGGTTCTATGAACGCGCGCGCGGGCAGTATGCGGATGCTCAGTCGAAGCTGACTGCCGGCGAGCAGAAACGATTCAAGGCTGAGAATCCCAAACCCCAGATGTTTACTAAAACGGATTTGGCCAAGTTCGAGAACACCTGGGATGAACATCCGAAATGGGTAAATCTCGGTGCGCAAAAGAACTTCGCCAAATACGCCCATCGTATCGGGAAGGAATGGGAGAAGGGCTCAGACGGCTTCAACGAGTTTTATTTTCGCCGCGCGATCGCGCGTGGAATAATTTTCCGGGTAGCAGAGAGGCTCGTTTCCTCCCAGGATTGGTATAATGGAGGCTATCGCGCCAACATCGTTGCCTACAGCCTCGCGGTTCTCAGCGAGATCACGAAACGTCACAAGAAAAGCCTCGACTTCCAGCGTGTTTGGAACGCACAGGGTGTCAACACCACTCTGGAACAGGCGCTGACGGTGATCGCCAAGGCAGTGAACGACGACATCACCAAGCCGACCCAGGGCATCTCGAACATATCCGAGTGGTGTAAGAAGGATGCCTGCTGGACCCGGATTCAAGCTGAAATTCACGCGATAGAGGCGGAGTTGTCGGACGAGTTCTGGGATGAGCTGGTGTCGGCCGATGAGGCCGCGACCGAGGCAAGATCGACAACGGTATCGACGCGCAGCGCAAGGTTATCAGCATCCCCGCATCCGAGTGGCAGAAGATCCAGCAATTGCTTGGAACAAAGCGTCTGCTGACTCCTAAGGAGCAGGGCATTCTCAACATCGCCGTTCAGATGCCATCAAAGATCCCAACTGAGAAGCAGTGTGCCGTTCTGCTGGAGACGATTGAGAAGGCGCGGGCCGAAGGCATTTCCATTCCATGACCAGTTGCCCGTGCGGTCAGTCGGTGGCGCTCCACATGTCCTCGAAACAAATTGTTTTTCCATCTATTTCAAATGAATAAGGAAGAGGTCTGCGCAGCTCTACGCGAGACCGTTCCAAAAAGACCCTCTCGTGAATCTCTGACAGAACCCGCTCTGACGGGCCGACTTCATAGCGCAGCCGGACGAACTGATTCCAATTGCAGGCGGCGATATGTTCGTTTGAAAGTGCAAACCCGTAGCTGGCGAATCGCGCTCCGGACCTTCCTATCGCGAACGTCATCACACTGGTTGGGACCGCTCCACTCGGAAGTTTCAGCTTGAGGGCTCGGCACAGCTCAGCCTTGCCAAACTCCTCAATCCACGCCTCCACCTGGTCGGCCCACAAGCTGACCCGTTCAACAAAGTTCTTGGCCTTACTCCTGATCGTCCGGAGCTGGTTTGATCCGAAGTCCTGCCACTTGAGCTGAAACAGGCCTAGTTCGCCCGTTGTCATGTCCAGCACAGCAGCATCTATGTCAGTGACGAGCTTCCCACCCCTCTTGAGCCGCGTGGGAAGCTCTACCACCTGATACCGGCTGCCTTCAAACAGTGCATAAAGCTCCGAAATCATCCATTGCTCTCTCGGCTTTCTTACCGATTGGGCCGTCGCAGGATTGCGGAACTCGTTGAGCATCCTGATCGCTGTAAATGGATTGCGAAAAATGCTGCTAACTGGAGCAAGCCAGTAGCCATCGGAAATTTCCAACAGCATGGGCATGAAGGGCGTCGGCTCAGCTCCGAAATACTCTGCATCATGTCGAGTGACCACGATAGCACGGAAAGCGCTCTCGACCCGCTCCGCACTAATTCCGGTGAACGTGGAAATTGTCTCGACAAGGTCGTCCGGCCTCTTCCAGATGGTCAGGCTCATGCAGTAGTTGATACCCGACAGGCGCTTGCTCCCGACGCCGACGAACCAGATGTGCTTGAGATAGAAACTGGCAAGCATCATCACGACCGCAGCCACATCCGCACCGTTCAAATCATCTGCCTGCACGTCTGGGTGGATTCCAGCCTCGGCGCGCCACTCCAAAGCTCGCTGGCCTATAAGGTTGATGAAGTGTGCATCGAGTCGGGGATCGGCATTGTAGCCAACCATTGTGCCGCGACCCGTCTCGAACGGAAAAACCAGCGACCAGGTGAGGTCATTCACTTCAGCGGCGGTCAAACTGCTGATGGGCATTGAATCTGCGTCGCCGTTCATGGCACGGTCAAGCGCTTCGGCTTCGAGCTGGTCAAGGAAGTGGTCGCTGTCATCGCCGACCGTGAATTTTAGGCTGAGACCACCCTCGGATTCGCTGCCGGTCAAGAAACCGTGGAGCGACATGTCGGCTGCCTTCTGGAGGATCGCACACTTGCCGAAGGCGTGAAGCAGCGACCTTGCGTGCGAGCGGGTAGTTGCCGTGCTTTCCTGAATTGGAATACCCACAGTCTTCGGAAGCCTCGGCAACGCATAGTGAAGAAGCAGATTCCAGCCCCGGCTCATGATGTCGAAGGCTGGATAAGGCAGATGGTGGCTTTCGTCCTCGCTGGAGCCCATCAGGACGTTCTCATAGTCAATGACACGCGCGGCCTCGATCAGGATTGCCGTGCAGAGCATGTCATCGAAGTCATCGAGGCGGACACGAATCGCCGACAAGTGTGATCGCGCCACTTGCGCGAGCATTCCGCTCAGAATGTCATTTGGAATTGTCATCTTGCCAAAATCTAGACTGCAATGATGACTGAGGGCTAGTGCTGCCCTTCGGGCGACCCGCTTTATCGGCGTTGCCGACCGAGCCTGTAGTCTCGGCCCATCCGGGTCACAATCGGGAGCAGTGGAAGTTGAGCGGGAGGGGCTAGTGGTCGCACTCTGTCCCGCGCTGCGCGCTCCTCAGGGTGCGGCGTTTTCTGTCCGGACCCGCTAGCACTCTTGCCTCTCTCCTTGCCGGATGGGCGCAAGGCGCGCGTGCACTTGGGCTACGGTGCCGGGCTGTCGCCCGACAACCTACCCCTTCGTTTTGCGTCCTCGCACGCCATCCGTCGGCGTCGCGCCGTGCAAGGGTGCCGTTGTTTGCTGGATCGCGGTGCGATCCGGGTTGGAACACCAAGGGCTTTGCCCTCTCGTTCCCCAAACCGGAATAGACACCCCCGTGTGGCGGGCTTCGCCCGCTGGCCCGCGCCAGGGCATCGATTCCGGTTTTCCCTCCCCCTCCCATCCTCGCCGGAAGGCAGGCCGCATGTCGCATGTCGAATGCGGCTTTGCCGGAAGGAGTGCAGATAATGGGTGACATGATCTTGAACTACCGGGCTTGCGGGGCCGAGTGCCGCGAGGACTGGTTGCGGATGCTGGCCAATGAGAACGGATTGCCGTTCGGAACGGTGCAGCGACTGGCCGAAGAATTGGGTGAGCAGGAAGATTTCGGCGAGCTGGTCCACTTGTGCGAAAGCGGCGGGAGGGCGGTGCAATGACCGCTGGCACACTTTCCCGCAGCGAGCGGATTGGCCGGCTCAACGACCGGGCACGGCAGGCGATGGGCTTGGCCTGTGTTGCGGTGGCCACCGAGGGCTTTCGCGGCTTGCCCGAGGCGGACCAATCGCGGGTGCGCGAGCTGGTGGAGACATACGACGCCTTCACGCCCGACAACGATCCCTATGGCGAGCGCGATTTCGGGACGATCTATCGGGATGAAGATGGTCGCTGGACCACAAGCTACCCGGCGCAGGGCAAGCCCACTGAAAAAGTGTTCTGGAAGATCGACGCCTACGACCGCGCCTTGCAGTTCGGCAGCGAAGACCCGGCCAATCCCGCCGTGACCCGGCGGGTGCTGACCATCATGCTTGCCAGTGAATATTGAGGGGACGGACCTATGGCCAGGCGCAAGCAGCCGGTTCGCGTTGCCGAACCCGATCCGAACCAGATCACCATGCCCGGCGTGCAGCCGGTCAGCCTTGGCGAGCGGTTGCAGTTTCAGGCGGGACTGCCGATGCAGCCCCGCCGCAGCCAGAAGCCCTTGGATATCGGTTTCTGGGATCCGATGCGCAATCAGTTGGAGCTGTTCTGATTGGTCCGTCGAAATTCTCGGCCCGCCCACGGGCGGGCCGCTATGGCTTGGGAGTGCCATGACTTTCGTCGCGGGTGGAAGTGTCCCCCGCGACGAAAGGAAATGAAGATGATTGAATCTGAAAACCTGCCTTCGGGCGTGCAGCCAAGATTTATGCGGACACCCGATGCCGCCACCTATCTTGGGCTGTCGGCCCGGACTCTCGAGAAGCACCGCTGCTTCGGGACAGGCCCGGTCTATCGCAAGCTTGGTGGGCGGATCGTCTATGCCATCACTGAGCTTGATAGCTGGGCTGAGCTCGGGACCCGCAGATCGACCAGCGATCCGGGCTCGGGGACGGTGCACCCGGCCAAGCGATTAACTGACTCTGATCTTCTCGGCGCAGATCGGCACCGCAGGTGATCTGCAATTGAGCCTGTTGTCCGAAAAACGTAGCTGTTTTTCGGACAACAGAATGTCCGATTTGGTCCGGATGGCTGAGCATGTTCCATACGATCGGGTCGCACTGAGCGCTAAGCCACTTGCAAATTGCTGCCGGACTTGGCGAGTCATGCCATGGCGTAACCGTTGCTGTTGCCTCCCTACGATTGGGTGCTGCCCTAACCTGATCGCACCAACCCCTGCCCTTGATCGACGGGCCCTTGGCCGCTTTTCGCCACCCTTGTGCGCGCAAGCCAAAAACCGGCGCGTGCCGCGCCTACGGTTTCCATGAATGGAGCCTCCGTCTTTTGGCTTGCGCGCGGGCGGCGCGCGGCCCCTCCAAGTCCGTCAGGACAGCTAGCCTGGCACGATCAGGAGAAGGACTATGCAGAACATCGCAGAATTTCACATCATCGGGCGCATCGGCAAGATCGACGCCGCCAGGGACGTCACCCACATCTCGGTCGCCGCGAACTACAACCGCCGCGACGGCGACGAATGGCAGTCCGATCCCCACTGGAACCGCGTCACCCTGTTCGGCAAACTGCGCGATCGGCTAGCCAAGGCAGCGACCGGCGACCTGGTGCGGCTCACTGGGCGCGTGCGCCAGACCAGCTATGAGGCCGAGGGCTCAACCCGCTACGGCGTGGACATGATCGCCGATGGCTTCTCCATCCTCGCCCGTGCTAACGGGAAGCCTACCGACGATTGACAGCTTCGAGAAGCCGGGCGCGGGCGCGCTCGGCTAGTCCTGCCAATTCTCGGGGGCGGTTGCGGCCCCGCCACGGAGGTGGTCCAGGTAGTCGCTCCACCATTGCGCCATGCGCACGCGCTCGTCCCAATAGTTGCCGCGATTGTAGATGCCGCGAATGGCATTGCTGTCGCCGTGAGCCAGCGCGCGTTCGATGGCGTCAGGATGCCATTTACCACATTCGTTGAGAAACGAAGAAGCAGTCGAGCGAAAACCGTGGGCGGTCATCTCGTCCTTGGAGAAGCCCATGCGGCGGAACGCGGCGTTGATGGTGTTTTCGCTCATTGGGCGCAGACGGGTGTGGAAGGCCGGGAACATGTAGCCCTTGCCACCGGACACGTCCTTGAGCTCCTTGAAGAGTTCGACCACCTGCCGCGACAGCGGCACAGCATGGGTGCGCCGCGCCTTCATCTTTCCTGCCGGGATGGTCCAGATCGCCTTTTCAAGATCGATCTCGTCCCAGTCGCCGTGGCGCATTTCGCCGGGGCGCACGAAGATGTGCGGGGCGATCTTCAGGGCAAGCTTGGTGATCGGGTAGCATTCGAAGCTGTCGATGGCCCGCAGCAGCTCGCCGAGCTTGTCCGGTTCGAGGATGGCGGCATAGTGCCGCGCCTGGGGCGTCAAAAGCGCGCCCTTGAGGATCGCAGTGGGATCGATGGTGCAGCGCCCGGTGGCGGCTCCGTAGCGGAAGACCCGGCTTGCGAACGAGCGGCACTTCTTGGCCGTCTCGCGGTTACCGCGTGCCTCCAGCTTCTTGAGCGGAGCCAGCATCATCTGCGGATCGACATCCGAAATCGGCATACTGCCGATCGCAGGCTTGAGCAGGTCGAGGAACCAGCGCGCCTTGAGCAGCGTGCCTTCGGCCCGACCTTCGCCAACCATCTTTTCCTCGATGTACTCCCGGCGCTGATTTTGGCTGTGGCCTTGTCTCGCTTGCGGGTCAGAGACGGGTCTTCGCCGTTGGCGATCCGAAGGCGCAGCTCGTCCCGCGCGTGACGGGCCTTCTGCAGGGTGACTTCGGGCCATGCCCCCAGCGCAATGCGCTTTTCCTTCCCGGCGACATAATACTTGAGCCGCCAGAGTTTCGAGCCGTTGGGGAAGACCTCCAGGTAGAGGCCGCGTTCATCGGTCTTCTTGTAGGGGGTAGCAGCAGGCGCAAAGGCGCGGATTTGCGGGGCTATCAGGGGCATTTGGGGGCATGACCTTTCGCAAGAAAGGGGCATGTCGGGGCATATGCCCCGTTCCATGCCCCGAATTGTGGGGGCACGGCCTGAAACAGCGTGAAACACGCGGCATCAAAATCCTCCAGAAACTGGCATATTTCTGCGGTTTTTTCAAGGATTTTGATGCCACTCCCGCAGGAGTTTTGGTGCCCAGAAGAGGAACTGAACTGGGCATCAAAGCGGCGGAAATCCGATGCAATCAACAACGAGATACCGCTGAAACCATCATAGAAACCATCACAAAATTTGGCAAGGGCTGGACGATATCGGAAGCCGATTTTTGGTTGCAAATTCGCTCGCGATCGCAGTCGCAGCTTTTCAAGCTCGCCGGCAGAAAAATCGCCGACCGAGTAATCATTTTATGAGCGTCGAATTCGAGCTGGCAACTTGCTAGCTATTGCGGCCCAGTCCTGTTGACGAGGCCAATAAGGTCGAGACCACGCGTTCGAGTTCGGCCAGTGCGGCAATTGCCCCCATTCCCAAGAACGACCGCGCGCGCCCGGCGCTGGCCAACGGGCCGCCTTGCGCCGATCGCCTCAGAGAGTTGCCGCACATCCGCCAAAGGACGACAAATGGAGGCTTTGAGCGTCGATCATAACGGTCGAGTTCGCGCCTCGCGCTGTCGCCCGGGTCGTCTTGCAACTATGTACGGTGCCCTTCCGACCAGGCCAAAACAAATCCCATAGCTCAATCCCAGAGCCCACGCGGGTTCCCCCATCAGAGGCTTTCGTACGCTAAAGCGCCCGAGCCCTTCGCGTTAGGATGTGGATTAGCGCCAGAATGGGGCTCTGACTCACTTTTGGTGCAAGTGCGTTGATAGTGGCGAGTTTTTCCCCGAAGGAGGAGATCGCCATGCATGGGAGAGGTTTTCGCGAAGCCATTGCGCCAACAGGATTGGTGATCGACAAGGTCGAGTATGCCGCCGATCAGATACGGATCACCCGGCGATCCCGATTTCGAGTTTCGATTTACCCGAACTGCTGCCGCCCATCTGCGCGTGTCCACAGTCGATATCACTGTACACTCGCCGATCTACTCTCTCATGGCCGACCGGTTCGGATTACTCTTGTCGCCCGGCGTTTTCGCTGCGCCACATCCCGCTGCACCACGCGGATCTTCGTTGAACGCTTTCCTCCAGATGTGACTGCAACATTTGCCCGGCGTACGGCCCGCCTGGATTCTATCGTACATCACCTTAGGCTGGCGCTGGGTGGGCGTCCGGCGGCCAGCTTGGCGCGCCGCCTTGAGGTGTTCATCGGCGCGGGCAAGCGGCGGGAGTGGCCGCCCGAGGTGGAGGCCTCGATTGTCGCGGAGTGCTATTCGGGCCGCAAGGGCGTCAGTCCTGTGGCGCGCCGGCATGGGCTGGATCCCTCGCAGCTATACGCCTGGCGGCGGGATTTGCGTAAACAGCTTGAGGCCGAGGGTGTGATCCTGCCATCGGCACATTCGGAAGATCGGCGAGGATGTGGCCGAGCGCCTCGATGTGGTGCCGACCACCTTCCGCGTCCTGGTCACCCGGCGGCCGCGTTATGGCTGCCGTTCGTGCGAGAGCGCGATCGTGCAGGCTCCGGCGCCAGCGCGGATCATCGAGGGCGGTACTCCCACCGAGGCACTGATCGCCCAGGTGCTGGTATCCAAGTATGCCGATCACCTGCCGCTTTACCGGCAGGCCCAGATATACGCCCGGCAGGGCATCCGGCTCGACCGATCCACTTTGGCCGACTGGGTCGGGCGAGCGGCCTGGTATCTGCGCCCCTTGCGTGACCACATTCTCGACGAGCTACGACGATCCGAGCGGTTGTTCGCCGACGAGATAACCGCCCCGGTCCTCGATCCGGGCGCGGGCCGACCAAGACAGGACAGCTCTGGGCCTATGCTCGCGATGATCGACCATGGGGCGGCTGCGATCCGCCGATCGTTGCCTATGTCTATGCGCCAGATCGCAAGGCAAAACGCCCTCACACGCACCTTGGTGATTTCGCGGGCATCCTGCAGGTCGATGGCTATGGCGGCTACGCCGCGCTCGCCCGGCGGCGCCAGCAGATCCGGCTCGCTTTCTGCTGGGCGCACGTCCGCCGCAAGTTCTACGAACTGGCCGACACGTCGCCGGTCGCCACCGAAGTGCTGCGCCGCATTGCCTTGCTCTATGGTGTCGAGGACGAGGTGCGCGGTTCACCCGCCGAGCAACGCTGTGCCGCTCGGACCGAACGCAGCCGCGTCATCGTCGGTGATCTTCATCAATATCTTGCCGCCCCTGGCCGCCAAGTCAGCGCCAAGAGCAAGCTCGGCGAGGCGATCCGCTATGCGCTCACCCGCTGGGATGGACTGTCCCGGTTCATCGACGACGGCCGCATCGAGCTCGACTCCAATACCGTCGAACGCTCGATCCGCCCCCTCGCATTGAATCGCAAAGATGCCCTGTTTGCCGGTTCCGACGAAGGCGGCGACAACTGGGCGGTGATCGCCACGCTCATCGAAAACTGCAAGATCAGCGGCGTCAACCCGCACGGGTGGATGACCCAGACCCTCGTGAAACTTGCCAACGGTCATCCCGCCAACAATCTCGCCCAACTCATGCCATGGTCCACCGTGGCCTGAAAACACCGGTTACATGCTTTCGCTGCTTGGCACTGTTTCGCCTTCCCGTTCTATCTGGTGCGGCGCGAACGATGGCTTGAACGCCGCAACGGCATGGCCGGCGAACGCTGAGTGGCAGCTCCCTTTCCCGGCAGGCAAGGTCTGGCAAGCACCGCACCTGCGGGAACCCGGGGCGAAGGACAACCAGGATCAGGCTGCAAGTGGCGGTGCAGTGTGCGTATCCCAAAGGGCAAGAATGCTGCGGAGTGCGGTTACAAAGGCCAAAGGCTGATCGAGCATCAGATGGTGACGGGCTTCAGGCACCGCGATGATCGGAATGTCACCTCCACCCAGCTCGCGGACGTATTCGGCCGATTCCGGGGTGAAGAGTTGGCTCATACCGCCGTGCACGATGGCCTTCCGGCCCGGTGCCTGCACCAGACGCTCGCCCATGGTGAGCCATTCGTTGGGCTTGTTGCTCCTCCGAAAGACCTCGGTTGAAAACTTCCACGTCCACTCGTCTCCATCCTGTCGCAGGGAATGATAGGCCATGTAGTCCAGAAGGAATGGCTCGCCGACCGGCTGGGGCGGGGAAAGGATGTACCGCTTACGTGCCGTTTCATAGCAAGGATAACGCTTGCTGGGCTTGTCCGGATCGCCGGAACCAGGGCTTGACCGCCTGAGGTTCCAGTACTCTTCCAGGAGAGCGGGCCGCATGATCATGAGATCGCAAACCACCACTCCGGCAAAGGCCTCGGGCCACTGGGTCACGGCTGTCAGGGCTGCGCCCGACCCGAAGCTGTGCGCGATGATTGTCGGCTTTTGGCCATCCGCAAACATATTCAGCGCCTCGGCAATCTCGCGAAACTCGCCCCCTCTCGCCAAGAGGTCGGCGCGACCACGCATGTCGCTGTCGCCCATGCCGGCCAGATCAAACGCCACCACGTCATAATCTTCTGCCAGAAACGGTGCAATGAAGGCAAAGCAGCGCGCATGTGCCAGAAAGCCATGGGTCATCAATACCTTGGGCTTGCTGGGGTCACCCCAGCGGAAATAGTGCGCCTTGGCCCCATCTATTTCCACATAACCTTCTTCGCGGGGCACCTTGAGCGCCGACACGAACCATTCGGGCAGATGTGAGCCGTCGCCAGCCCAAACAGGATCAATGTCCACTGGAAAGTCACTTATTCTGAACATCTCATTCATCAGGTTGCGCTGTCCTTGTTCGCTGGTGTGCTGGCGGCAAAGCCGCGGTAGGCATCGCGTGCCACATCGCCGCAAATCGCAGCATAGGTCGACACGCTTGGAAAATTGATGAGTTGGCGCTTCTTACCCGGGATGTTTGCGCCCATGTACCAGGAGTCCGCTTCGGGAAAGAGCGTCATAGCGCCAACCTGAGCGACCATTTCGGTCCAGTCCGCCTCTGCTTGCGGATCGGCGTCGAAAAGATCGTAACCGTTGTTTCGCAGCCAGACCATGAAATCGCAGATCCAGTCGCCCTGCATTTCCGCGCTTGTCGGGCCGTTGGAAAAACCCGAGGGGCTCAGGGGTCCGTAAGCGAACAGCATGTTGGGGAAACCCGATACCGCCATTCCCAGATAGGCGCGCAGCCCGTTGTCCCAAGCTTGCGACAGTAACAGGCCGCCCCTGCCGGTGATGTTCATGTCGATCAACCCGCCCCGCCCCGCGTCGAAGCCGGTGGCGAAAACGATGAGATCGCATTCGACCTCGCCGTCTGCGGTTGTGATTGCGTGCGGCCCGACACGGGTGATCGGGTTTGCCTTCAGATCAACCAGCGCAACATTGTCCTGCGCGAAAATCTCGTAATATCCCTGTTCCAGCGAAGGTCGCTTCGTGCCGAACGGATGCGGCGGTTCGGATGGGGCGAGTTTCTCGGCCAGATCGGGATCGGCGATCCGCGCGCGAACCTTGTCGCGCCAGAAATCGTAGGCGTGGCGATTGGCTGCGCGATTGGTAAGCAAGTCGGCGAAGTTGTGGTACCAGAACCTCAATCCGCCTCGCTGCCATAAATCTTCGAAGTGGGCATTGCGCTCAATCTCGTCGACTTCGAGCGCCGAGACTTCAAGTGACTGGCTTTCAAATCCTCCGCTCGTCTGCCTGCGCTGTTCGAAAAGGGCAGGATAGCTGTGCTTTTCGCGTTCCTGATCCTCCCGCGTCAGCCGCTCCTGCCGCATCGGCAGGGCCAGGATCGGGGTTCTTTGGAACAGGATCAGCGCTTCAGCCCGCTTGGCTGCTTCTTGGGCGACCTGCACACCGCTCGCTCCGGTTCCGATCAGGGCAACTTTGCGCCCATCGAGATCAATACCCTCCTGCGACCAGCGCGCCGTGTGGCACCATTCGCCCTCGAAATCCTCAATGCCCGGAATGTCGGGGATATACGGCTTCGACGCAAAACCGAGGGCTGGGAGCAAGAAGCGTGTCGATACGGATTGCCCGCCCTCAAGCTGTAGATTCCATAGTCCCCGCCCTGCATCAAAATCGGCGCTTTCGACCCTCGATCCCATCCGCATCAGCGGCCAAAGGTTCAGCGTATCGCAGACATGGCGGAAATAGGCCCTGAGTTCTTCCCAGCCGGGAAAGCGCTCACTCCAAGTCCATGTCCGCCACACTTCGGGGATCGAGAATTCATAGAGCGGAATCTGCG